>Ga0307514_10001253_pt1 | contig 33296 bp, 35 predicted proteins | sample 16_EM_MG_FD_203088 | JGI IMG/M metagenome (GOLD analysis project Ga0307514, IMG submission 203088) | Populus trichocarpa ectomycorrhiza microbial communities from riparian zone in the Pacific Northwest, United States - 16_EM | ecosystem: Host-associated > Plants > Roots > Unclassified | place... | reverse complement strand
TATTCGCAACAAGACAAGCATAGGGTCAAATGAAAGCAGAAGAGCCAGAGATTAAAATAGTGAGAGATAGGGCGACCGATGGGCGCGGAAACCACATGAAATCTAAGCGCCAATATGGGTTAGGGTTGAACACGTGACCGATTACTTTCTGATCCGACGAGTACATTTGTGGCTTGTTGACTAGAGATAAGATAAATTATACGTGACCCATAAAGCTAGAGCTGTTATGGTTTCAACCCGAAATGTATGGCATTAGAGACCCACTCAATATGGGAATAAACACAATTAGTTCTGAGTCGGTTGATAGATTAAGGGTTAGGGGTTATTTAGTTCGGATTCGATCACCCAACCCAACAACTGCCTTGGAAGTGAGATTAGTTCAAGCTGCTATTTTAACTTGCATTTGAGTCCTCTTGTGTGGACAGCCATCATGACGAATAGGTAGAGTTCTCCCTGGCTATAACTGAGAATTCGTCTTTAGTGTCCCGCGATAAACTACTTAGCTTTAGTTTGGATTCAGCGGTAATCTCGGATGTAGCGTACCACACTCCACGATTAGTTCAGCGTACTATGGACTTGAAGGCCGAGTGATATCACAGTATAACGAATATTAGGACGCGAGTGAAAATCGACCGCGCGGGGGCAGCAAGATATCGTATGTTACTCCTTCTGCCGTCCGCTTTATTGAGCGAAGATCACCAATGGTATGGACAGTAGAATAAGTAGGTAGAGTATATTCTGGGCAATTGGATCTTCAATGGCAAAGTTACCAACAGAATCCAGACTCTGTGCGCGGGATAATTAACAGTGTAGACCTCAATCTATTGCATTTCAATGGAGGACAGTTCGGTTCATCATGGCAGCGACATAGTTTGGCGTATGGGGAACGGGGATGTAGATATCGAATGAATGACACGTTTCTATATTGAACTCATTAGCTCTACTGTCCCAGCTTTTGGAGATGAACAGTAAAAAATGAATAAAAAGGAAGCGTCATGAAAAAATTAGAGTTGTGTTGCATTTTTAGTCTTCAAAGCACGAGGTGCTCGGGGTTAAAAATAGTTTAATCTTTCGCCAGATTGGGTGTTGATATAGGGGATAATGAGAAAAGTGGACTAACCATGTGAATTTTATGAAACGATCTCGCTAGAAGTTAGGTTTGCAAGGTTTTCTGTTCACAGTTTTTGGGTCTAACAAAGTGGTGGTTTAGTAATGTATTCCCTCCACACTATTTATATTCGACATTGGTGGTAGATCAATGAGATTAATCGAAGAGACCACCGAAACCACCTGGTGAGTACGTTAGCAGACATAACTAAAAACAGAGGAGGGGTTGAGTAGCGTACCATCCTCCTCAGACTCCGAATCTGATTCTTCCTTCTTCGCCTCTTCCTTCGCCTCTTCGGTTGCGGCGGTGGTAGTGGCGGCAGGGGCAGCAGAAGCGTAAGCTTCAGGGTTTGCAATGCGGTCCTTGAGCTCATCAATAGACTCCCAGCTGTACTCCTCGGTGGTCAAGGCAACAGCAACAAGGTTCTTGTAAGAGTTGATGATGGAGTGAGCCACGGAGGGCAGAGTGGGGTAGTTCGCAGCCAATGAAATGCAAGCAATGGTCTGGACAACATCCAAGAAAGCCTTGATAATGTCATCCTCGGCGATATCCAAAACGGAGGCGGCAAAGCACTGGCCATCATCGTAGACCTGAGAGATGCCCATTCCGTAGGTGAAGGGGGAGATGTTCAACATATTGAGCAGGGTGGCCTCGGAAGGTCCAACCTTTCCACCGGCTTCGACAAGCTTCAAATCGGTCGTGATTTCAATGGTACCACGGGCAATCTTGGTGGGAACACCAAGAGCCTGGAAAAAGGCGGTCTTTCCGGGTTCCATACCGGTGTTTCCGGCGGGAACGTAGACATCGGCAGGAGCAACGGCACCAGCACGGGCAGGAGCTGCGACCTTGTTGTCGAGGATAACATCACGGATCACCTTCAAGTCATCGTTGGTGAAGACGAATCCGACATTGCCTGTCGCCGGTTAGGTTTGAACCACGATCAATCGATAGCCGTACGGGTATAGACACGTACCCTTGATGTGAGGGAGGAGGCGCTCGTACTCGGGGAAGTCGGCCATGAGGATACGAACAGCGCGACGAACCATAGTGTTCTTTCCCATAAGGACGACACCACGACCACGGAGAGCTTTACGGATCTCGTGCATCTGCTGGGAGGAGACCTAATCCGCGCGAGATACAGTCAGCCTCACCATTCCGGAGGAAATCGAGCCACTTGAGGGCAACACACGTTGTCCACTGAAACAATGAAGATGGACTTGTAGTCCTCCAGCAAGCCCTTCAGCTTGTTGAAATACTCTTGCTTGTTAGTCTTGACCCCCATTTCTTCTTATTATGCTGAAGAGAGGATTTTTAAGGTTCAAGAATTCGGTGTAAAAAATCGCTGGTTAGATGGAGGCCGAGAGATGTGATGAAGTGTCGTCCATTTTCACTGCCAAACTTAGTTGGGATGTGGTGGGCTCTGCCGGACTGGCGAATAGGGCAAACCCTGCTAAAGAGTTGTCAACTCCGGAGGAATTAAGATATAGGAGTAAATAATGTATCCCAACCTCTAATTGTCTTTGAAACTTGCGGGTGATATACAAAATGTCTCTTGAAATCCTGTTGTGTCATTCAAAATGCGTACAGGATACAACGGGTTTTAGCTTGGAGTTGGCGAGTCGTTGCGGCTCAATGTCCTACCTCCTTATGTAGCGCCATCTGCCTTCTATCTAGCGTCGGTTCGCATGCTCGGATGATAATTCGGAACCAACCTCATCTATCGCAAGAAATCGACTTCATACCATATTCATGGCCAACGGAAATTGGTTACCGATAGAGATTTATATCAACTAAAAGCGCTAGTAACAGTCCCATCGATTGGAAATCTCTGCGACAGATGTAAAGTATCATCATCCATTTTCTCCATGTACCTACCTCGTCAACTTCCGCGTGTAACCTCGAAGAGCCTGCACCTAGAACCCCAGACAAGACAGACGACAGCGCAACAAACGGTCCGAATGTGTCTTTGCTCACCTAATTATTCATTGGGCGAATTGATCTTGGTCGTTTTTCGTGATTGACAGACAGGAGCATAGCAGAATGGCTGTGAGTTCTAAGACAAGATGTTGAAATTGTTGCTCTCTCCTGTCGCGCTAGCGTACTGCCATGTCCCGGCGCCATTCATTTGTCTCGTTGCCTCCGCCGCCGCAGCTCCGTCTGGGGAATTCTATCATAAGCGCAAGACCTTCCTCCCCCACGCCTACCACTCCTTCACACTTTTGCCTTGTGGGTTCCCGAGTCTCCCTTCACTTCACGTTGCAACTTCGAGACTTATTATTTACCGTGCCATCTTCTCCGCTTGAACGTCATTCTTCGGTGCCCTTTTTACATGCCCGGAACAAGACGAACAATTGCTCTTGTCACACTTGAGGTTCCTAGACATGCAGCCGTGGCCAGCCCTGGTAGCTTATGATTGACTGACTCCGTCTTTATCCTGGCCGATAGAAGTGAAGTGAAGAACACCAGAACACGTTGTCCGGGATCTAAACTTTGGATACCACAGCAAAGAAGGCAACTACTTGAGAACTTCTGGGGTGTGTATATTTAAAGAGTAGGAAGACGGAAACCAGAAAGACAGCCTTGGTGTCGCGAAGTTCGAGTTCTCTGGCAGGAGACCTCTTCACCGTTGGTTTTTGTCATCCCATCCATCCACCCATACACTGTCCTCCCTCCCTCTCCTCTCTCACACCCTCTCTCTCCCACACTCTTCTCCCTCTCTCCGCCACCAGCACCTCAACCACCACCACCACCACACAACTTTCCGGCTGGGCACCGTCTCTATTCATCCCACCGCTCACCGTCCACTGTCATTCACTCTAATTACCTAGTACTCTCTCTTAGTTTCTTGTTTCCCTCATCCCCCACCAACTTGCTCACCACCTTAACTACCGACACCGCCGTTGCTGTACTCGCCAGAGCAATCTTTACACCTATCTGGTTATATTGCTATGGCGGACCGCAAAGGGTCGGCCTCGTCTTCTAGAGCCAATAATAATGCCGCCGCCGCCGCCGCCGCCGCCTCCTCCGGAGACCCCCCCACGACAGTCAGCGCGACCTCTTCGGCAGCTATGTCGAACATCCGATCGGCCTCACCATACGGCACCCGCTCGCGGAATCGAGGCGCCCGTGTAAATTATGCCGAGGATAAAGACAACGAAATGGACTACGAGTTCACAACCCCCTACAACCACACGCCATCCAACACCAAAGCCAACGGCAGTCTAGAAGGGGCGTCAAGCGGGACCTCAAGAAGACAGTCGGCAGTCGCCGGTTTGGGCAAGGATACCAAAGATGGAAAGGATGTCGCGCCAGCGGTACTGCCAGTTTCGACGAACACTGCAGCTGGAAAGAAACGAAAGGGTGGTCAGGTTGTCGTCCCCGCCATGACCAAGGACCCATCGCTATCAAATATGCTTAGCTTTGACCGTCCACACCTGAAAGACGGGAAACTGGTGGCTGAAGATGGAACGGCTTTGGAGGTTCATGGTACGTACACCATTGTCGCTCGCGATTCCACCCCCCTTTGGCGCTGTTACCTGGTCACAATCGCCTTTTTACTTTCTAAGTCCCGGATTGCGAATCTACCGCCACGTTCTAATCTGCAAGTCATATAGACCATATTTATCTTGTCTGCGAGCCTCCTGGTGAGCCGTACTACCTCGCCCGTATCATGGAATTCTTGCACGCAAATAACGACCCCACCCAACCGATCGACGCTATTCGAGTCAACTGGTATTATCGACCGAAGGACATCCAGCGAAAGGTGACAGATACGCGTGTTCTCTTCGCTTCAATGCACTCAGACACTTGCCCATTATCTTCGATTCGAGGTAAATGCTACATAAAGCACCGGTCGGAGATTGAGAACCTCAACGAGTACCGCAAGTACCGCGACAGCTTTTACTTTGAGCGGATGTTTGACAGGTACATCCAGCGATATTACGACGTAATTCCGTCGACGGCGGTCCGCAATGTTCCTGAGGCGATTCGGAAAGTACTTGTGGAAAGATGGAAATATTTGCTTGTAGAGCCTCAGCGCGGCAAAGAACTATGCAGTCAGATGAAGGAGTGCAAGCGATGCGTGGGATACTGCGCGAGGTATGATTCCAACCCGCCATTCGTCATTTATATGCAGAATTGTTGACTAGGTTTTAAAAAGTGCTGATTCTGTACATTGCGCTGTGTGTGGTGCAACTTACCATATGAATTGTGTACGGCCACCGTTGTTGAAAAAACCCAGTAGAGGATTTGCTTGGGCGTGTGGACCCTGTAACCGAGCTCAGGAGCGTAAATTGGAAGCGCGTAATACTCCGGCGCTAACCTCTGGAACCAACACGAGCGCCGATATCGAAGAAGACGTGTATGATGACGAAGAAGATGATTTGTCGGCTGCGGCGGGAGTGGGAACCGAGACCCCTTCTGAAATGGCGATGGACGTCGACAAACAACAGGAACCCACGCCGGAGCAGGTGGGATTCGCACGCATGTGGCAGATGAGATACTTGGGACAGCACTGCCGTGTTGAGGACGCACTAGATTACGACGATCGGATTTACCCCCGGGCAGCGTCACGTTTGGGGACCCGGCATCAGGCTAATGTTCCAGCATGGCCCGGAAGGCCTGTGGAATATATTAAACCACCAGAAAAGAAGAAATATGCAAAAGGTGGTAGCAAGAATAAGCAACTTAGTGAGGCCGAAGCTGCGGCGAAGGAAAAGAGGCCTAAATGGGTTTTGGAGGAACCTCCTGGATATATAGAGCGAGGGAAGGACGACGGTACAACTTCGACATTGATATTCAAACTCCCGGAAGATGCAGAGCCGAAACGTGAGGGATGTCTCGATACTCTGGATGATTACATGCGGGGAGCGCAGGACCACGCGAAAAGGATCTCTGTGCAGCATAATACAACAAATTTCATGGACAAAACACTTCAGATACTTTGCGAGAGTGGTTTCAACGAGAAGAAGGCTATGGAGAAATTATCGAAGGTTCAAGCTGTCAGAGACGTGAAGGAAGTCAGACTAAAGCCAGACGAACTTAAGCGTTTTGAGGAAGGTGTGGCTAGGTACGGAAGCGAGCTTCATGCTGTTACCAAACATGTCAAGACTCGAAAGGAGGCCGAAATTGTAAGGTTCTACTATCTATGGAAGAAGACTCAGCCAGGGCGAGAGATTTGGGGTAACTATGACGGCCGGAAAGGGAAAAAAGAGGCCAAGTTGAGGGATAAGGACGCCACAACATCCTCGAAACTGGTCGATGATGTGGCAGATGACGAGGATGATTCTGCGTTTGATGTTGAGAAAGCGTCAAATAAGAAGCGAGGGTTTGAATGCAAATTTTGCTCTACCAGACACAGCAGACAATGGAGACGTGCACCAGGTGTGGCTCCAGGGACCTTGATATCTGCTGAAAAGGGAAGCAGCTCGAAACGAAAGATTGCTGAGGATAAGTGGCTGGTCAGTGCACTCTGCAGACGTTGTGCCGAGCTGTGGCGGAGATATGGCATTCGGTGGGAGGATCCGGATGAGGTTCAGAAGAAGATGAGTCAGGGTGGAGGGCGAGCATGGAAGCGGAGGATAGATGAAGAGCTTCTGAAGGAACTGACGGCAGCACAAGAGGATGCACAGGCAGAAGCTGTGGCATTAGCCGCCTCGACAGCAGCTTCAGCTTCTTCTGTCACCCCTCAGCCATCTGGCAGTGGTACCGCAACCCCGGACGAAAAGAAAGACCAACCTCCCAAAAAGAAAGCAAAGACCGAGACTAACGGCTATGGGCGCAAAGCCAAAGATAAAGGGAAGGATAAGGCGAAGGAGAAGGAGAAGGAGAAAGGGAAAGAGAAGGAGAAGGAGAAAAAGGAGAAGGAGAAAGAAAGGAAAGAGAAGGATGACGATAAGGAGAATGAAAATCAGGATGATATAGGCGGAGAAATGCTGAAAGAGAGGGAAAAGACACCAGAGAAGGTGAAAGAGCCACCTCCACCACCGCCCGAGCCCCCAAGACCCAAGATCGTGGCATGCGGTGTCTGTGGAGATGTCGAAGAGGTTGGAAAGCAACACGCAATTTGCCGGGATTGCAAGATGACTGTTCACAAAAGGTGTTATGGAGTCGGGGAAATGAGGAGCGCAAACAAGTGGGTCTGCGAAATGTGTGCCAATGACAAAAACCCAAGCGTCTCGACGGTATGTAAATCTCAGATGGTTATACCATGTCACAACGGGCTCAGCTAATAGTAAATTATAGAATTACGAATGTGTCCTGTGCCCTGAATATCAAGACCCTGACGCCGAACCGGAAAAGAATAACCCATATCACAAGAGCTCCTATAAGAAAAAAGCCGTGCAAGATAAGGCAAATAAGGAGAGTCCCGAAGTCGATGGGCGCAAAGTCAAAGAATCCGACAAGCACAAACCCCAGCAACCACGGGACCCCCTGAAGAAGACGGCGGGCAATAATTGGGCTCACGTGACATGTGCGGTATGGACTCCTGAGATCAAATTTTCAGATCCGAAGACGATGAAAGTCGTCGAGGGTATTGGCACGATTCCAGTTTCACGGTTTCAACAGGAGTGCAAGATATGCAGGGGGAACAATGGCCATTGTGTGCAGTGCGCCACATGTCATGCAAACGGCAAGTTTCAGATCGTCCCAATAATGCTTGGCATATGCTGACTGTGGTTTAGTGCATATCAATTGTGCAAACAAATCTGGATGGAGGATGGGTTTCGATATACAACCAGTGAAAGGTAGAAGGGACACAAGAGACCCTATCATTACCGTGAAGCTGGGGAATGAAACCGGCAATATGATCGCTTGCATCTGGTGTCCGGAGCATGAAATCAAGACAAATTTCCATCGAATCAGCGAACTATCGGAAGATGGAATGACCGCACTTGAGCTATACCTGACAACATACAAACAAGCCGATCTTACTCTGACTGGGACAGTTCGCAAAGCCAATCTCGTATCAATCTCGACCAAATCAACCCAGTCCAATCGCCACGGTGCCGTAGCTGGTGCTGGTAAAGAGGGTTCCGACTCGCCTACCACCGTGTCCATCAAAATCGAGGGCGCGGAAGAGGTTATTGGGCTGGAAGGATTATTGCAGGATCACGTTGGTGGAGATGGACCAAAACGGTGCGTCCAATGTCAAGTTGATGTCAGTCCGTTATGGTGGAAAATCTCACCGCCGCCGACCATAAACGGAGCGGCCCCCCCTGTGGCATTAACGAACGGCAACACCCCAAAATCTCACCACACTTTGGGTTTAATGTGCCACAGGTGTCATACTAATGACAAGGAGAAACCAATCACCCCACTCCTGGGAAAAGCGAATGGTCACCGACCTGACAGCAAATTCACGCCTTTGCCTCCATTGCACGTCTTTTTGGCTCAACAACACCAACACGCGGCGGTCCCTCGCCAACCATCAGCGCAGCCGATACAGCAGGTTCCTCCGCCCCCACCACCGATGGTGCCATCTGTAAGGACAGTCACTGTGCCACATCCCTCGGTGGTCAACCCGATATCTCCTCAGCAACGGCCTCCGCCCCCACAAATGGTACCGATGGGTCAACAACCAATGGCTCTCGTTCCACCACCACACGCTATGGTGCACCAAGTATCGCATCAACCCCCATCATGTCCTCATGCATTAATGCACCCTCAACATGCGCCTCTCCCTCACCCGCCACCGCCTCCCCAACAGCACATGTCACCTCGAGCACCCCACCTTTCTCACAGCCCTCATATCCACCATGGATCACCCCCGACACATGTTCGCCACGTTGTACATATGCCACAACAACCGCCACCCCATATTCCGCCACATCTCATGTCTCCCCGCCATTCCGCTCATTCGCATGTGTCGTCGCCTCCGCATATGGTGTCTCAACATACAATGGTGTCTGGGCCACCGTTGGGATTGCATAGACGAAACTCAGCATCTCATACTCCTGTAATGCAACAGTTGCAAGTCCATCAGCAGCCCCCCCATCCTCCACCACAGCAACAGCAACAGCAACAGCAACAGCAACAGCAACAGCAACAGCAACAGCAACAGCAACAGCAACAGCAACAGCAGCAGCAGCAGCAGCAGCAGCAGCAACAGGAAGAACTGCCGAGGAGAGTTCTGAGTGGAGCTTCAGGGAGTCCGGCATTGGCGAATTTGTTGAGCTAGTAGCTGGACAATAGAGAAGGCAGGGTGTATTTAGTGAATGTATAGGCGCTGAGGTAGGTGGAAATCTGCGTGTGTTTGTGTTTGCGTATTTGTTTCTGGGCTTTTTTATTCTTTAACAGGAGTAACTAAATAACTTGTACTTTTTTTTCATGTTGGCGACACTGTTTGCATTTACCCCTATCTAGCTTCTTCTGTTCTAGTCATGCAGTCTTGATTGATATTGCTTGCTGTAAGGCGTTCTTTTGTTTTCGTTGTTTTCTTTCTGCACGTTCACGAAAAATCAAAAGAAGCATGGCTTTACCGTGTGCTGATTTGGTCTGCCGGTTTGTTCGCTCTGCTGCAATGCGACCTTGCGTCAGGTTTTCTTTTTTTTTACATAGTCGGGAATTGACGAAGGTGGTTTACCGGTTTTATATACAAAAAATTCAGCCTTTTCGTTGTTTGTACTTTCCTTTGTGTTTTGGGGGGAACAAAGGTGGCGCGTTTGATCATTGTGGATGCAGAGCAGAGTGGATATAATATTTGAGTGGTTTTGTATTCTACTGTGGAGTGTGTGAATAGAACGGATATGGCCACGTTGTATTAACCAATGAGATTGTGATTGTAACGCGTGGGTGAACACTGGAGACCTTCATCTCAACCTGGAATATTATTGTGATGAAGGATTATGGAACAAAACCAGACTTGCCCAGAATTGTCAAAAACAGGGCCCACACGATAGGCGACGAGCGCTGGGGCATGAGGGGTGCCTCGATGTACGATCACTCACCAAAATTCAAGTTTCAATTCTGGCATACGTGAACGTTCGCGGTAGTACCGTGGTGTATGTAGAGCTGTGGCACCGCTCGTAAAATCCCAACGCGCTCTTCTGAGTTCGCTGGGGTCGAGCTTAACATCAAAGCAACCACTCCCAACCACAGGAAACCCCACGGTTCTACAACCAGCCCGATAATTTTCTTCATTTTGCATTCACATTGCATTACCATGGAAGATATCACCCCACGCTATATCATACCTCAAACTAGTCGTCCTAACCCATGCTTCACGACTGATCACCTACATTCCAATATGATATTTTCTGACTAGCCCCGTGGCGGCCCCGATCTAAGTCCCATTGAAAACGTCTGGTGCATAGTCAAAGTATATGTTGCACGTCATATAGTAATAAAACCTGTGGTGGAGTTTGTTGCCGAGATCGGTGGAATCGTAAATGACCCCCGCAACTATAAGTTTTGCAGATGCAACCAAAATGACGATAACCAATTGCACTGGCTCAGTTTATGGATACTATATGCTTGCCCTATCCGCACCGTTGCTCCAGATATTGATGAAAGTCGCAGTGGAAGGATTCCCACTGTGGGTAGGTGTGCCTGAAGAGCCCATCTACTTACAGATTTGACTGGTGGAAGATAGTGCTGGGTTTGTGGTTGGTTAATCTATGCACAAGCTGTCCATTTACCATGTGAAGGATCGGCTACAAGATGCGGACGAATGACAGACGACTGATGGTCACGGGCTCTCACTCGAATAAGTGATTGTAAGCTCTAAGCAAGGCTAGGGTTTGCACGGCTAATTGGTGTCAGGCCATCCATCATCAATCCATCCACCCCATCTTGGTGCTGCGAACAGTTCTTAATATAAACAAGATGGCGAGGGCTGTACTTAGGCAGAAAGGGGCGATTAGTGGCGGGGTATCACGCATGCTGTATTGACAGGTAACATACAATATATCAGCGACATTGGCTACTTAGTCCGCTGGTATCATTAAGGGCATTCGGCAGCGAGGCGGGCTCATGCGCTGACTCGTGTCCGTCGGGTATAAATTCCTCTGACCTCCGCGATAAGAAAGTACAATGTCACCGCTACCTCCCTACCAATCCCATTCCACCTTCCAACCGCCCTACCACGTAACCCTGTTGCTCCCCCCTCCCTGCTGCTACCACCACCCGCTCCAGTGGCTTTCAACCTCCAGCATCGTCCGTAGCGCCCGGGACTGCAGCCGCATTCTCAATCCCGCCCACCTTCTTGCATGGCCGGGCTTGGTCATAGACGAAGAAGCAACTAGGATCGAACGGAAGAATGCTGAGCGGCAACAAGGCATGTGATGCAGGAGAAACAATCTTCAGCGGCACATGCGGGCTCTCATGTTCCGGCTGGGGGCACATGCATCCGCAGGGGTGTCTCCGTGGGTGGTTCTATCCCTCGGCAAGACTCTAATAGCCCGAGATAGTACAAACGGACGTCTCCAGGTTGAGCGGGGATGTGATGTCGTAACCATTCCATTTTTGATTTTTCTGTAAATTTGCTAGGTGTGCTTGAAACGCAGCCAATGGTCGCTTAGCTCAGTTGGTTAGAGCGTGGTGCTAATAAGTCTAATATGACACGCCAAGGTCGCAGGTTCGACCCCTGCAGTGATCATGCTTTTTGCCTTACACAACATTTCACTCGTTCTTGCACTCGACCACAATCAGTTTGCGGTTTTCACTGTTCTTGTACTTGGGCCATCAGCTATTATAACAAAGTCGTGGCATCAAATGCTTCATCCCACTTTAGCAACCAACTGTTGATATCGTTCTCGTCCCCAATAGCTAGTTTGACATATCTTTCAACTAACTTGGATTGTTAGATCTAGAGGCTTTAAAGAGTAGAAATCATAGTTTCAAGAGAAAAAAATGAGCACTAAATTAGATAGATGCTTGCTCTGTGTCAATGCACTCCTTGCCCTATAGTTCCACTCAACTCACAAACTCAACTTCCACAACCTTCATTCGCTCCCCTTTCCTCTCTTCGACCTCCGGCATTCTTCAGCCCCTCCCTAACTATCCAAAAGCCTCTCCGTACAGCCTCCTGATCACACACTCTCTCATCCAGTAGCAGCCTCAGCACGTGTATACATCTCTCCCCAATCTCAGCCATCAACTCCTCCACTCCCAGCTGCTCCCACAAGCCAGTATTCATCAAAACATCTATGACTAAACCTGCCTGGATTCCCACCAACTCCCACCATCTCCTTTTCGGCGCTCTCGACAAGGTGAGGATAGTCCGTACTAACAGATCCTCCTCATCTAACCTCCCTCCAAGTCTTTGCGCAATTTCAACCACGCCCACGGGCCCACCTCTCATGACTTCATCCATGCCAGCCACTACCTCGGTCTCAGGTAGCAATCCGTACAAAGCACGGAGAGTTTTGATGGCGGCCATGCCGTGGGGAGTGGCGACTTTGACGGTGTGTGCGGGGAGGTGTTCGAACGGTGCCGCGGTGAGGATGAGAAGTGAGAGGAGGTGATTTTTGCAGAGTTGGGTTTCTATGGGGGGGAGGTCGAGGATGAGCCACGGTGCCTTTAGCGGAGGATCAGGCAGAGATGGTGCGTGGAGAGGGGGAGGAAAGGTGCGATCCAGTGTTTTCCGTCCAGCGAATTTCTGGTATGCACCAACCGCCTTGCTAGGAGTGATTAGGTATGTGATATCGTTCAACTCTTTGATCCACATCCGGAGCACATCTACTTCTTCCGCAGTGAAGGCTCCAAACATTCGTCCTCCCCAGCGTAGTTCCTGGATTAATTTGCTATTCTTTGGGTCGCCACGAACTATCCACCGTGAGTCGGCGAGGGCTTGCAGAAAGTCCATATAGTGCTTATTGTACACCTCTGGATCTAGCCACTGGGCGAGCGTCTTCCCGCCCTTTCCTCCAATCTTGGCGGGACAGGATGCGTGCATAGGACGGGCGGTAACTGCTTTCCTTCCAAAGAGTTCGATTATACGTTTTGTCGCTCTGGAGAGCGGTGTGGGTGTAGTGGGGAGTGATTCGGCAAGGATAAAGCCGGCTTGCACTCGACGCCACAGTTCCGCTTGCTCCTCTTCCGTTTCAGCAGCGTTGATAAGACCGACCACCGCTTCCCGTCCCATTGCTGCGTGCCCGCAGTCGCCGTTATCGATGACGATATGTAGGAGGAAGTAATACGGATCTAAATCCAGCTCTCGAAGTTCGTGAATTGTCTAGACGATTATTAATCCTACGGCATGGATAATGAAGCCTGGATCACTGACCAAGAGCAAATGGTACGGGAGCGATTCATATGCCACGTTGAAGCCCAAGATCTCTGGAAGGAATTCATCCGCGTACAAGGACACGAATAGCTGGGCAGCGGCCGCAGTCCACACTCTTGCATCGTTGTTTGGGTTGACAGCGGGGTCTATAAAGCGGCGCTCATCTCCGCGGCCGATATCGCAGATACTATTGAGAAGTTTCTCATAGACCGCAATATGGTTCTTTTCCAGATCTCCATCGCCGAGCTCTTCGCTGAGTATCTGCCATGCGGTTTTGGACCATCTCCTATCCTTTGGGAGGGTGTCGACCCGATGAACTCCACCTAGCCATGCTCCATCAACATATTTCACTGGCGCAGACTGCCGGACCCAGTACTCGGCATATCCTCGGTCCGGAAACATTTCACGACCGCCGCCATGTTTACGGCGGTGGAGATAGGCGTCGAATTTAGCCGAGGTGGCATCCTCCGCGGATTGAAGGAAGTCTTTAAGAGACTCGGAGGAGAAGGAAGGGATGGAGAGTATGGTAGAAGATTTGTCGGGTGTTAAGAGAGTGAGATTGATGGTATGGTCGAGGAGCTCGAGAAGACGCTTGCGACCAACCGGGAGGGCTTCGGGGAAGTCCTGTGCGTTCTGGAGGGCGTGATACAGCGATTTATCGGCGTCGACTTGTTCTTGCAATGGAGTCTTCTGACGATGTTGTGGTGGTTGTGATTGCGATGTCGTACCAGTTTGATTGGCTCTTTTCTTCTTTTCAAAGTCGGATCTTCGGCGGAAGAGAAAGTATTTGGGATGAAAGTGGTAAAAGGTGAAGACGAATAGCACAAACAATGGTGGGATTATCGCGAACATTGTGTGGGTGTTCAATTCATTAATCTTCGGTTTGAAGTTATATTGATTTGCGGCAGTGACAAGTGATTGGATTCGACGAGCTTTCGTGAAAGGTCTTAAGCTCGACTCTCCAACGCCGGCTAGAATATCCGCAGCACACATCATATCTACGTAAATCCCATCGCGTGCTGTGTGCGAGTTGCCGTAGGCAATCGTGGATGCGGACGGGCTGTTGCAATTGGAAGGGGCTGAAGACGTCATGATAACTCGTCCATTTCAGTTTAATGTGAAAAGAGGGTTAGGGTCTCTAGCGAAAGTAACGACAAGTCCTGCATGGGTTCGCTGCCGATCTTTGCAGCTTGTGGGATAAGTGAGTCGGGTCTTCGGAAAATTCTAGTAGCTTGGCTTTCAAGCTGCAGGGAAGGCGTTAGGTCTTAGGTGAGCTATCAGAGACCTTAATTTGAGTTGAAAGATATAGCCATTCCCTACGACCGGAATAGAAAAGGTAGAACTGAAGAGAGTTTGCGGTCGCTTGGAGGTCTGTATCGTCACCGACGTCGATATCATCCTCGAGAATACATTTCGTACTTGTTGGGAACGCTGCAACTTGAGCGCAATTCAAGATGTACGGCTACCTAATCCATGAAACATGCACTGACGGCTGTTTACAAACTAGGGGACTCGAAAGCGGCTATGGTAGAGAATGAATTTCGATCGTGGAACGCGGAAGACACCCGGAGAGACACCGGAAGGATACACGAGTGTGGCGGATTGAGATGATGTTAGCGCCAGGGTTAGGGGTACCGCTTTACTCATGGAGAATCACTAGCCTACAACTCCGAACTGTTCTTGTTCCCTGATTCCGGTTCACGGGCAAGATATTCCAGAACAGCGGTGGTAAAATCAGGATATATATTTTCAACTACATCTCATCCAGGTGTGTACAGACTGATGCACTTATTTGATATATGAACAAAGAGGTAAGAAGAGTAAAATACAAGTATTGGGTATTCCATCGATGAAAGAGAAAGACATTTATTCACACAAACTTCTCTCTTTTACAAATCCCAATCTTGCATTGCCGCTTTTGTACGCAACCTTGTCCGAATTTCCTCGGGGTTGTTTATTCATTCTGTATTCACTCTAAGTAAAGTATGACAGTATCCAAGATCTCCGCCACTACCCTAATGAGAACCCTTCGAGTCAAAGGTGTGGCTTCCCCATCCACCACCGCTACGCAACAGTAGGCACTATGTGTATTTTCACTTTTAATATCACGGCCTCAAAACCCGTCCGCCTCCCCTCCAATTTCCTCGGGGTAATAGACTCAGTTGAACCCGGTAGTCCCATCCAAATCCCAGATGCCTGTTGTGGCATGCAAAAATTCCTGAAGGAATAGTGTATGCTCCTTTACTGGTTGTTCGCCCAACCCCAGAGTCCAACTGACCAGATCTGCTCAGCAAGCATACACTTCAAGTTCAATTTAACTGACTTACTAGGAGGTCCCAAGCTAGCTGCTGTATATCACCATTTCCTTCCTCTCCCTCAGGTAATGGCTCACGTAAAATAGATAGAAGTAGTTCAGAACTAGAGGTTAGACATCTGCTGGTAGCTAGAGACTATCTTCGTCAGTTCTCCCAAAGTAGTGACTATCGCCCAGTACTCGAGCGATCATTCGAAGTGTAACAACAAGTTCATCTGCCCTTGACTTAACCATTTCCCAAAAGCTTAGCGCCAGACTTTGGGAATTCTATGACTTTCCGTATTCAGGACATGGGCAAACTCTGCCAGCTCGCGAGGGGTGCATTCGACCACCAAGAATTCACATGTTTTCGGTATGGAAAATAAATTTCGCCAAAATAGACTTTGTACAGCGCTGTGCATAATATCTAGAATCGAGAGTTTATGCCGTACCCAGTCGCACTTTACTCCATGCTTCCAGCTGCGCTCATTGCTAGGTGCGCTCGACTCTATGCTCCCGGGAGTGCTTGAATTTACACCACGCCATCCACCCAATAAACTACATAAAATACACGTTTCCGTCCAAGTTCATATCCACAATCTCTAGTTACGTACACTATCTATCTCCCCGCCTCTCACCCTCCATCTCACAACACTGTCTCCCCTTTAACCTCCCTCTCCCTCTCCTTTTCCTCCGTGCAACGCCAGCCAAACCAATAAAGCAATCCTCTCTTTCAATCATAAACAAAAGTCAGAAGCGATATCCCTCATCAATTCAATATGTGCAACATACGTGCGGAGAAAGAAAAAAACGCTCAAAGAGCCTCACCACCCCTCACAGCTCACCGTCCTATAAAATCGTTACAACTATGCAAATGTCATAGTCATTTCCCCCTCTTCTCCCTTTCTCGGCGCGAACTCATCGTCATCGTAGTCATCATAATCCGCCCAGACATTCCTTCCCGCCCCTCCTCCATACCCGTCCCCTCCGGCGTTTTCATATCCGTACGCTGATGGCGTTCTTCTTATCCCCCGGTTCGATTCAGGAACCGGATCAAACTCCATTTTAATCTCGCCCTCACCCTCTTGTAGCTCGAATGAGTCATAACCGCGGCCTCTGTACTCCTTCGTCGGTGAGTGCATTCCATCGTCAAAACTCTTCGTATGTCTCAGTGCGTCGTGGTTGGGAGGTCTCAGTCCTGTACCATCAGCCGAGATCCGAAGTTTCGGCATCGTGCTCTCAATCTCCTTAACTTGTGGTTCCTTGCTGCTGGCTTCGATTTCCGCGCGAATGGCGTCGATGTCGAAGAGCACGCTAGTGTTGCCCCCACTGGACTTGGCATCAATAGTGGCTGCGGTGGCAGATTTGGCACCGGCGGCATCTTTGTTAATGTCGTAGGTTTCCCAGTCTTTTTTCTTGGTCTGATCTTGCTTGCGTCCAAAGAAATTCCATTTGCGCTTTTTCGTGCCTGTCTCAAGTTCCTTTCGCGCCTCGTCGAGTTCGTAGATGAGTTCACGCTGGCGGTCTTGGTGATTCTCGGGATCCTAAAGTTCATCAGCATCCAGATTACCTTCGCTGTCCTTAGTTCACTCACTGGATCCTCAATCTCCGAAAATTCATCGCTAGTAACCTCCCAGCCGACTTTTATCAGGAGCTTAGGCATAGCAGCACGATATGCCATGTGCCCATTCACCAGTTCCGTAACATCGATATTCTCTACGCCAGGAATATTTACCGGTGCTAATCCTGCAATCCTTCCGATTCCACCAGAGGTGGCGCGGAAGAGATAACCCAGGATCCAATCGTTGTTGGCGTACCCGTTTACCACCCTCCCTGACACCATAGAAACCATTTGGGCGTATTCATCATCCTTCACGACGACGGGGGATCCAAACATATATGCATTTTGGACCAACCCTGATGCGCCAACTCGTGCGAGTTCACGAAGGCAAAAGAAGATAACGCGAGCGCCGAGGGAGTACCCAACGAGGGTGACGGGGCGCACGCCGAGGTTGCGGTGTACAAGTGTGTCGGCAAGGATGAGGCCTGCGGCGGCGGCGCGGTCAAGAGAGACGGACCAGGGGTTATCAAGGAGGTAGGATAACTTCGTGAGGATGACAGGAAGCTGGATGGCGGCCATTAGGGAGATAAGGATGGTAGAGCCAAGAACTTGTTGAAGTGTTTGGGTTAAAGCCTCCATTTGTCAGACAGAAGCCGTAGGAAGAGCGAAAGTGGGTGAAGAAGTACCTCTGTAGCCAGAATTCCAATAGTCTGACCCATGCTCTGTAGCATCTCGGGTTCCCAGTAGATGGAGAATAAGTCTCCCATGATTGGATCCACGGTTGAAAACGGTAGTCTAACATCATCGATCTTTCCGTTCATCCAACTACAACCACCCGTAAGCTCTGTGCGAGTTCTCCACACGAATACCCACTCACCCAGAAACCGTAATGATCAAGTTAACCCTCTTTGAATTATGCAGTGGCTTAAACTCAAAAGTCTTGACACTCTTCATTCGATTGAACCCTGCCTTCCCTCCAATAACACTTCCACTAATCGCTGCACCACTAGCAATCAATGCTGTTGATGCAGTACTGGCCAAAAACCCACTTGTCCCAGCTACACCGATAGTTGTAAACCCTGCAGCCAGACCCGCGCCGATGACAGGCGCCAATAGTCCACCACTAAGACCAATAACCAGACCTCCACCCACTGTTGCAAGCCCCAACATCATGATTCGCTTATTCCTTGCTTGCTTTGCTCTGGCATCAAGATGATCTTGTTCGGTCCAGCTTTGCTCTGTCGATTCCTGCATCTCTAGTGCGTCTGTCACTCGTTTCTCGAATTTGCAGATGTCAAGCCAGGAAACATCAAACATGATCCCCACGCGCTCTAGAAGAACGCGGGCACGGGCATCGTAAACAGAATCTGCGATTAAGACGAGGAATAGATCACAAAGTATCGTCCACCGCAGGTCGATATCGATTGTCTTGGTTTGTGGGAGTTGTGAGAGCGTTTTGGTGTCTTCGAGATCGGTGTCTTGGTAGTCTTCAAGTGTACTTGATATTGAGGTGTGAGACCCTCGTATTGGAGAGCTTGAGTTGGAGTATATGGACTGTCGGGGAGAGGAGAATGTGGTGGGAGAAGGCACCATGGGATTGTGGACTCGGGAGTTCTGCATCAGGGCTGGCGTCAGATCCGAAGGCCGGACACCATGCAATGCCAGTTGCTCTATCATTATTTGCTCTTCGGCAAAGTCAATAGCTATACCATAGGAGCTATAGACGAAAAATACATACCAGGTGGTGATAATTCCATATGTGTGTACAACCGTACCATCATCTTTTGACTCCACATCCTCATGCCCTCTATAGCAACTTGTAAATTCTTCTTGGCACTCCTTCCTTTGGCTTTCAACTTTTGCATATCCTCAAGCATCTCAATAAGCGCTAGCCTACACACTCCGACATAAGCGATCCTCTGCCCCTCCGTCAATAGTTCCTTCGTCGCCTGCATCTGTGACAATGGATTCCTTGACGCCTCATCGTCCTCATTATCTTTGAACAAGTATTTCGTGTTCTCGTCCATACTAGTGACTGACTCTGCATCCTCATCGCCATACACCCTAGTGTAACCCTTCGCTGCTCCAGCGTCCTCTTCGTCCCCTGATTCATCAAGGGCCTTGGCTATGAGGCAGCCGTCATCATCATACATGTCATAGGAAGCATACGCCGGCATGGTCTGCCACTCATCCTCCTCTTCCTCCTCATCTACTTTCCGTTTACTAACCTCATCCTCCTGATTTGCGCGGGGTATAATCTGCTGATGCGACCATTCTGATACCGTATTCTTTCCTGTCGCCATGTGTGGATCCTTGGGGTCCTCCGAGAACATTTTTACTTCATTGTTCCAGCGATCTTTCTCCGGGAGTGACAGCAGTGACTCGCGGTTATTTTTAAGGGCAGTATCATGACTGTTCTCTGTTTTCGTTTCTGTGACTTTCTCGGCCGGTGGTATCGGGACTGCGGATGCTGGTAGCTGAGCTGGTGGACTCGGATCTGCAGTAGAGGGTAGCTGAGCTAGCGGGCTCGGTTCTGCAGTAGCTATGGGGCAACCCTTTTTCTCCATCATGGTGGGTTCTTTCGGCTTTTCAGTGATAGTATCTGGCGGTTGCTCATCGTCCGAGGACGCGTCATCGTACACTGGTGTCCGTGGAAGCTTTCTGACCGGGAGGCCGAAATCATCGTATTCCACTTCGTCGACGACCGGAGGTGGCGGAGTTAATTGTGACTCTTTTGCCCGAAGCTTCGGATTTGGATCGTCGGGAGGTTCAAAGCTCAGGGTGATCTCTCCCTCCGTTTCCGGCTGCATGTCTTTATGCGGCTCTCCCACCATGCCTGATGAGACTAAAAATTGAGGAATAAGCACTTGAGTACGAAGTGGACGGGCGGCGCAGCTAAGTAAATGACCTCAAGAGCTCTCACGATTGTATGTTTCCAGAGGTCGTATTGTACTGTAAAGTAAAGAGTTCTGCAGATCTTCAGGAGAGGGGAGGTTGGTTAGGACGGTCTTGAGATGCAGGGTTGTGTTCGCGTGCTGTCGTTTGCTGGGTTCCCACAGCTTCTGTGTCTCGGATCTGCACCATTCGATGTTTGCATGTATCAATTATCAATTATGTGATTTTTCTACCAAATGCACATACTCCATCCTTAATCTGATTCTGTCATTTGTTCTTTTCTTTTATCGGTGCAGTCGGAAAGAGTCGTCGGGTGGGGCGTGAGAGTGGGAGAAAGACTAATCATATTTGGTGTATTTCAAAGAGCTCTTGATACTAGTCCGGAATTACAGTCAGTTACCCGAAGTTCGACGTCGTTCGTTCTACATAACCAGGACATAGTTCATTCACCCTTAATGCACCCTCAGCTGCGTGAGCTGTACTCCCTCTGTCTTTCGGTTCTCGTTTTGTATGGAGCTTTGAGTCTGTTGTGACAAGACATGGAAGTGAAACCTATACAAATTACCTTAACCGCACCGCACTCTTGCATGACACACTCCGGACCTATACTTGCATCCCCGGATTCATCATTTGTGTCTATCGCATACTACGCACCTACTACCGGTAGTCTCGCTACCAGCACTCCTGAGACATACATGCCTGCATTTGGCTGGTCGAATAGAGTGTTGACGCCGCGTTCGTACACCTAAAGACAGCCATTTAACTCTCACCACCATCGCGAACAATTATTAAACACCGAAAGCTTTAGGTGCTTCCATACGCTAAGATGTACCTGCTTGGTTTTATGATTCTTTCAACACCTTCAGTTCTTTGTTTGCGTGCGCTGGGACATCGAGTTAGCACCCGTATTGAAAGCATGGCACGCTGCTATCATAGAAATTATTCCCATTGTTGGCAGCAATCCCTCCTTTATTCTAGGCAATGAGCCTTTCATCCAGTTCAATAATAGCACATGATCGGCGTACTTATGCGTTGCAATGACCTTTATATCAACCTTGAGTTGCAGCTTTTGCGACGTACCCACCCGTTCCGGCAACTGCGGCGATTCCGTATTATTTAGATCTACATGCTTGACAACTTCTAATGGATTCGAAGAGAGTGCAAACCCCGGTGCTTTTGAAGCTGAAGGGAGCCCCGTCAAGACGAAACCTGTTCTCATCGCAGAAACATAAAGTTTTGCCTTCAGCAAGACCGAGTCCAAGAGAGATAACTGGGCTGAGCGACGATGGCGATTCATGGCCTCACTCACATTCCCGGCGTGGCAGCAACACATTGGCTTCCGGCCGATTGCCGAAGGAAGTCCGAGCCGTGAGCTGGTTTTATGAACAACATTGTCTGGGAAACTGAAGAACCATCAGGCATCCAAATCAAGGGCCGAATTCTCGGGAACATCGAGCCTCTCCCAAAAACTACAAGAGTCCTTCCTCCCTCCAGCCCGCATGGTTCTCCACCTCCCGATTCCAAACCTAACCGTCGCTGATGCAAATTTAGTTCCCCACCCCAAGCCGCCCAAAAGCTCTCGACTTCTTGTCATCGTCAAATGCCCAGGTCACATACTCGCCTATAGGTTCCCGACGCCGCAGGTTTGATTCCTACCCGCCTGACCACAACCCTAGTCTAAAGATCCGGTGCATACTCGGGATTGGGATGGAGTATCCGCTTTCACCAGGACAGCGGAGAGTTTTTGAGAGGGAAGCTGGGCAGAATGAGGTTCGGTCGAAGGCCGCTATAGAGGGGATGTGCGATTGCGAGAGTTCCAACACGCCGGTGGATGATACGCTGGGCCCTATGGGACTGTGTGATCAATACAGTAATGCCAGCCCTATCGTCAGCGACCAGTTTGTAACACCTCCAGGCTCCACCACCCAAGACAACAATGCTGAGGAGGCAATCTCGAAGCAGCTAGAGGAAGATGAAGTATCAATCTGCCTTTCCTCAGACTCCGTTGAGCTCCTCCAGCCGACCGTCTACCCGGGTCCTTCTCCACCCCTGAAGCCACTCCCACCAACCCCCACAGATGAAAGCAGGTCTCCCTCAAGCACAGCTTCCTCTATACTTTCGCTGTCAGATCTTGCACTCCCTTCTGTACTGCCTCCGAAGGACACAGTCTTCTCCGCCAAACCAAGAGACCTCATCATCTCTCAATCTTCCGCCATAGTCGAAGTTCCAAAACTCTGGTACTCGCCGCGAGATACTCCACTGATCGCCCTCCATTGCCGCAAAGAACTAGAGTACTTTTCAGAACCCCTCGCAACTGGAACCCCACCGCTACTGGACAAACCAGAAAGCTCAAGATGGAGTGAATACTCCCCGATATCCTCACGCTCCGTCTCTCCAATGCGCGGCAGTGTCTTTGGTGTGCTTGTGGAGAAGATGAAGAAGATGGTTGTAAATAATTGTAAATTCAAGGGCAAAACCCGCGGCGGTCCGGAGCCAGCATGGAGAGCTACTACGTTTTCGTGGCCTGGTGCTGGTGGTATGGGATATTATGCGGAGGGAGAGGCTATTCTGCAGTCTGCAAGTGTTGGTAAAGATATTGGGGGTACAGGCGGAGTTGGGAATGAGGATTCCCGGGTGGAAAGGGGGAGGGGGTTGTGGAGACATGTGGGAGGTGCTGAGAGGAAAAGGGAAAGGATGAAGGAGGAATTCAAGAGTAGGATACGGGTTGTTGACGCGGGTAGTTAGACAATAGGCAACGCTATATGCATCGGTTACTAAGTAGATATTCGACTGATTGATACCCATTTTGAAAAAGTTTCGTATCTGGTAAGGAGACAAACCGGTATTATATGGGTCGCTTAGCTCAGTTGGTTAGAGCGTGGTGCTAATATACAATATGACACGCCAAGGTCGCAGGTTCGACCCCTGCAGTGATCATTGTTTTGCTTCCGTACCTTTTGCAAGTCGTTGGCATTGTGGTTTGGGGTGAAGTTCACCATCACGATGGTTGTGGCTAGCTTCACAGTCCGTCATTCGAAGGGCTGAAACACGTGGAGATAACCCCGGTTTGGCTAAACCGCATTTTAGTTACTAGGCTGGGCGGTTAGGCACGCTGCAATCTGGCATCTTCGAGCTCAAGTATTACAACGACGACAAACTACAACACCCCTTACACTTCAATTCGATTTCTTTCCACAAACCTAACCGACGCATAACTGCATCAATCGATTGAACCCAGCCTCACGGACTTGCAAGCTCGCTCGCTATGGCGCGCTCGTCCCGCCTCACCCGCCTCGACGCATTCTCGAAGACTGTGGAAGATGCACGGATTCGGACAACGAGTGGAGGAATTGTCACCTTGGTTTCGGTGATTGTCGTGCTACTCCTAGTAATAGGAGAGATCAACGATTATAGACGCGTCGAGGTGCAAGCGGAGTTGATTGTAGATAAGAGTAGGGGCGAGGTAATGGGATTCTTCCACCAGGGAGAGGGGGTGTGGCAAAGCTAATACAAGTGGGTAGCAACTCCCAATAAACCTCAACATTACGTTTCCGCATATCCCATGCAACCTCCTCACCCTCGACGTGATGGATGTGTCCGGCGAGATGCAAACGGGCGTAACTCATGGTGTCTCCATCACGCGCCTCAGCCCATTCCCTGAATCCAAGCCGCTCGCATCCCAGGCGCTGGATCTACACACCGACACGGAGGCGAAGCACCTGGACCCGAACTACTGCGGCGAATGCTATGGCGCTGCACCGCCGGCGGGGAAGAAGTGTTGCAACACGTGTGCCGAGGTGCGAGAGGCCTACGAAAAAGCTGGGTGGGCTTTTGGGCTTGGCGAGGGCGTGAAACAGTGCGAGAGCGAACATTACGGTGAACATATCAAGGCTATGGCAGAGGAGGGGTGCAATATTGCCGGTCACCTCAGCGTCAACAAGGTCGTTGGCAATTTCCATCTCGCCCCAGGAAAGAGCTTTTCAACCCCGCAGATGCATGTGCATGATTTGCAGCAGTTCCTTGAGTCCCCTAAGACGCACACGCTGTCACATATCATCCACCACCTTAGCTTCGGCCCCGAGCTCCCCGTAGGAACCATCGAATCAAACCCACTGGATGGTGCCACGCATTCCACAACAGAGCGCTCGTATAATTATATGTACTTCATCAAGGTGGTGAGCACGTCGTTCCTCCCACTCGGGGCGAAGCCCGGCGGTCCTGGTGCGATTGAAACCCACCAGTACTCGGTGACAAGCCATGAGAGGAGCTTGAAAGGTGGAAGCGACAAGGAGCATCCGGATACGCTACATGCGAGGGGCGGAATTCCGGGAGTGTTCTTTAGCTATGATATCTCGCCTATGAAGGTGGTAAATCGCGAAGTTAGGGAGAGGACGTTTTTAGGTCTGCTGACGGGTATTTGTGCCATCATTGGTGGCACGCTTACGGTCGCTACGGTTGTGGATAGGACTGTGTATGAGGGTGGCGTGAGGATGAAGAAGCTGCATCAGGGGTAAAGTATGTAGGCAGGCGCGGGAGGGTTGATATCACGGCATGTCATGTTTCTGATGGGGTTCCTGGGGAATCGACTGGATGGGATGGGGAGAATGAGGGGTGCAAACTAGATTTCCGGAGATGCAGTTTGTTTGTTATGTGATAGGGCTTTTGGGAGGAGATGCAAGTAGATGACGATGGATGGATGGATGGATGGTGCTGGATTTGTTTTCCTATGGCGTGGCATCATTGTAGCTTTAGCTTTCCTTGGTAAAAGTGTGGATTGTACTTTTTGCGTTACGGATACCTATGTGAAGGAATGGTTTAGGCAGTCACTGCTATATCGGCTGGATATAGGTACCACCAAGTGAAGATCCGAGCAATTCACTCAGGCAGTGCTGAAAGAGGGGGTGCATCTCAAGCCATGCTGTGGAAAAATAGCGGCTATACTATGTTTACCAGAACTCCTGTTTCACCTCGAGGATATCTTTTTCGGAAGAAGGGAGCTACTCTGTGATCCACCGAGGAGAGGTGCGGTGTGTCATGGGGATGCTACGAACCCCTTTCTAGGGGAGACTGACATTGGCTGTGCATGTTGGATGCTGGTCATACTATACCCCAAACCCTAAGCAGCTCCGTGCACAACCTCTCTTAACTCCAATTCGGACAGCAACACTTTTAACTGAATAAACAAATTGGAGTCGCAAACATAACAGAAACTCGAGGATATGACAAACATATGTACTTGGTATGTAGTCTCAGATGGAGTACACTAAACGATTGAAAGACGGTATATCGTCCAAGCCAGTCCGCAATCAGAGACCTAACAACCTCAGAGCAAACCCAAACCCGCCCAACTTCGCCTCCAAAACTTTCATCACTTTCTCCCAAGATTCTTTCCCGCCAGTACACGCCCCAGCATTCATATGCTGCGCCATTGCGCCCAGGGTTCTAAAAACCCTTTCTTTCCGTTTCGTTTTCCCCAAGACCACTCCCAAATCCACTAGGAAGGCCGTCGGACAGTGGTATATTGGCGTTTCATGGACCGGGGAGGCAACATGCATTCCCAAAGCCCGCGGAGATGAGAAATTTCGCCCACAGATTGGGCACATCGTTGGATTGGACAGCTGGAGCTCGTGTTCGCTGGATCCACCACCGGATGTGGGTGTAGTTTTGCCCGAAGAAGTTCCGCGGTCGTTGGTACTTGTCGATAGCATCGAGGTAGAGGTCGGAATAGTATCGTCAACGGAGTCTATATCCAGCTCTTCAACCAGTCGAACTGAGGTAGGCAAAGATGGCGGGGGAGCGCCCTCAATAGTGATGGCATTCGCGGTATCATACGTTCTCGACAGCCCATGGATGGCATCCCGATTCAATTTCGAAACGCAAGCACCGCTCTCCAGGTGCTGTATCATCCCCGGAAAGTCCTTAAACTTCCTCTTACACTTTGCACTTCCCAGGCACTTCACCGGCTTGTGGTCCTTAGAGAGCAAGTGTGCATTCAACCCCTTCTTGCTAGGAAATGTCAACCCGCACGGCTCGCAACTGAACATCTGCTGCTGCTTCTCCTTGGCATCACACAGTCGAAGATGCGTCTCGAGTGTCTTTTCCGACGAGAAGCTGCGGTGGCAGTCGCAGCAACGGAATTCTTTTGGTTTCTGGGCGTCGTGGAAGGAGTGGTTGTGACGCTGTATGCTTTCGTCGTTCACGAACCATGTTTTGCACTGGAGACAGTAAAGGCCCCTCGACATACAGCCATTGATATGGGGGAGGGAACGGTTGTGTGTCGGCAGATCTTCGCCGTCGCAAAGGAACTCCAGACAGGCGGTGCATAGAAGCCGGAGTTTACCGCTTGCTGCTTCTGTTGATTTTGACCTCTCGAAGGTGTGGGACTTTGAGAGCTGGTGGTAATGAATGGCTTCTTCTTCGCTGCGGAAGTACCGCTCACAGGTCTGGCAACGGACGACGAATTCGCTTTTTGGTGCCATGGTGGAGAGAAATGGCGGTGTAAGGGGTTGTTGTCCTCATACCATTTTGTTTTTATGTTGCACAGTTGTCCATTGACATTCCTATATGGTCGACCGGCGACTGACTTGGCAAGTCCAGACCAGGGACTGGAAAGACGCCTCTAGTAGCACTCTATCCATCATCATAGTTAGGATACTCATTCAGTTCCAAACAGACCTCGATTGGAAGCCGTCGCTCGTCAAGCAAACAGAGCACTAATCCACAAAGTTGTTAAAACTGCCTAATAGAGCACTAGCTGAATTTTGTTTATTCTCTGGGCTGTTTTTCTGGCTTGTGCAAATGCCAGTGGGTGCAATGGAAATGAGAATGAAAAGCTTGAATCAGACGGTAGAGAAAAAACCAAGCAGGTTTATGGCGGAAAAACTGGTCAGATAAAAAGTAAGACTCCAGATAGAAGTGCATAAAGACACCAGTTAGATTCTACAAATTTTTCAAATTCATGATCATGACGTTTTGCAGTTGTCGAAAGAGACAGGAAATGCTGCGAGGTTGACTGGTAGGTCTAGATATCCACACAACTTCGAATCCAAAACTATTCATTCCCTTGTCCCAATAACGAAACGCAGTTTTGCCCGACACTTTTTTCATTTGCACTATACAAGTCGTTCAGTCTGATACAGAGGTAAACGAAGAACAAAAGAAAAACCATATCACAGGTCGTAAACCACACGCTTATTCCTAGAATATCCGTACCCGCATAAGAAACTACATGAAGAGAAGAAAAAAGAAAAAGCCACAAAAAACCCGTATCTAACCAACCATAAAAAAACCCCACACGCCATTTTTTTTAGATCCCTCATAATATCTACTACAGCACGTTTACAACGGCTTTCCTCCAATAAACTCACTCCACCTCTTGACCTCGCCGGGAATTCCCTCCTTTAGCGGCAGCTTCTCACTGAGACACTGTGCAAACAGCACCGCGGTCTATCACAACTCGTTAGCACTCATCACCTCCCTCGATTCAATTTATCCATGATCACATACCTTTGGCTCCATAAATAGGGGCACGTTGAAGTCCACAGCGTTCCTCCTCATGACGTAGTCAACATCAAGCAGATCCTCAGCCCTCTTATCCGCAAGGTTGAAAACACCCTTGATATTGTTTCCCTCAAACACTTCACGCAGCTTCCTCTTATCCGTCTTGGGGAACCCGATAACGTTGACCTTAACAGAATCGACGAGTGCCTCAAGCTCTTTTGCGGTTTTCTTCGAGGTGGCGAACAACTTGTAGCCCATGGGCGCGACGTACTCGAGGATCTTCTTGATCTCGGGCTTGGCGGTGTTGCCACCGATCAAGAGGCCAGAGCCGGGTTGGGGAACCTTGAAGTTCATGGTGGACTGGATTGATGCCCAGTAGGCCTCAATGAGATCCTTTCCGAAACAAGCGACTTCACCGGTAGAGGACATCTCGACGCCCAAGAAGGGGTCGGCACCGGCAAGACGGGTCCATGAAAACTGAGGAACCTTGGTGGCATAGTAGTCGCGGGGGATCTTCATCAGATCGGTGGGCTCAGGAACCTGCTTTCCAATGAGAGCCTTGGTGGCGACGTCAACGAAGTTGATTCCGAGGACCTTGGAAACAAAGGGGAAGGAGCGAGAGGCACGGAGGTTGCACTCGATGACCTTGAGAGCGATGTTTCCATCTGACAGCTCCTCCTTGATGATCTGCATGTTGAAGGGTCCGGTGATCTTCCAGGCCTTGGCGACTTTCTCGGCAATTTCCTTGACGCGGGCCATGATGGACTCGTCTAGGGTGACAGGAGGGAGGATGAGAGTGGCATCACCAGAGTGGACACCGGCGTTCTCAACGTGCTCGGAGACAGCATGAAGAATGAGCTCGCCCTTGGAGGCAACAGCGTCGACGTCAATCTCCATAGCACCATCAATGAACTTGGTGATGACGACGGGGTGGTCGGGGGAGACACTGGAAGCGTTGCTGAGCTTGTTCTCAAGCTCGTGCTCGCTGCGGATAACGCTCATGGCAGCACCAGAGAGAACGTAAGACGGACGGACAAGGACTGGATAACCGACTTGTTCAGCAAATACGCGAGCCTCAGCAACGGATGTCAGCTCGTTCCAGGCAGGCTGATCAACTCCGATGCTGTCCAGAATCTGAGAGAACTTGTGTCGGTCCTCGGCCTTGTCAATATCCTCAGGGTCGGTACCCAAAACCTTAGCACCGGTCTGCTTGAGCTTGAGAGCAATGTTCTGCGGAAGCTGACCACCGACGGAGACGACGACACCAGAAGAGTTCTCGAGTTCGTAGATATCCATGACACGTTCGTAGCTGAGCTCCTCAAAGTACAGCCTATCAGCGGTGTCGAAATCGGTAGAGTAGGTCTCCGGGTTGTAGTTGACCATGACAGTCTTAACTCCCATCTCGCGGAGAGCCAGGGTGCAAGAAACTGCACACCAATCGAACTCGACAGAGGATCCAATACGGTAGACACCAGAACCAAGGATGACAACTCCATTGTCCTGAAACTTGACATCGTGCTCACTGGCGTTGTAGGTAGTGTAAAGGTAGTTTGTCTCGGCGGGGAACTCGGCAGCGAGGGTGTCAATCCTCTTGACCCAAGGGTGGATGTTGAAGGTTTTTCTGCGGGCACGGACCTCATCCTCAGTACAGCCGACCGACATAGCAATCTGCTTATCAGAGAAACCCATCTTCTTGGCGGACAAAAGGAGCTCGCTGTTGAGGCCAAAGAGGGAGCCAACTTCCTGGAGCTTCTTGTACATCTCTACAATGTTCTCAAGCTTGTACAAGAACCATTTGTCAATCTTACTGATATCGTGGATCTTCTCCACGCTGTAGCCCTCATGCAACATAGCCTGGCCAACGGCAAGCCATCGGCGATCAGTGGGGTTCTTCAGGACCTCATCCAAGTTATCGAAGTGTGCTCCCTGGAAACCCAAGTACTGCGGGTCGACCTGACGGATAGCTTTCTGAATTGACTCCTCAAATGTACGTCCGATGGCCATGACTTCTCCGACAGACTTCATGGAGGAACCAATGCTGCGCTTAACATTCTGGAACTTGCTCAGATCCCAGCGGGGAATTTTAGTGACGATGTAGTCTAGGGAGGGCTCGAAGTTTGCCGTGGTGGTCTTTGTAACAGCGTTAGGAAGTTCGGGGAGGGTGTGTCCAAGAGCAATCTTGGCCGCGGTGTAAGCAAGTGGGTAACCAGTAGCCTTAGATGCCAGCGCAGAAGATCGGGAGAGACGAGCGTTGACCTCAATAACTCTGTAGTCGAGTCCGTCGGGTTGAAGAGCATACTGAACGTTGCACTCTCCAACGACACCCAAATGCCGAACAATCTTGATGGCTGCAGAACGCAACATGTGGTACTCCTCGTCACTTAATGTCTGCGATGGCGCAACGACAATGGAATCACCGGTGTGGACACCCAGAGGGTCAAAGTTCTCCATGTTGCACACTGTGATGCAGTTGTTAGAAGCATCACGGACAACCTCGTACTCGACCTCTTTCCATCCCTTGAGCGACTTCTCGACCAAAATCTGAGGCGACAGAGAAAGGGACTGAGCTGACAGGTCGTGGAGTTCCTCTCGGTTGTTTGCGAAACCGGATCCCAAACCTCCAAGAGCGTATGCGGAGCGAACAATAATCGGGTATCCAATTGACTCGGCAGCCTCCAGAGCCTCGTCAACGGTGTTGACAGCAATGGACTCGGCAATTGGAATATCAATCTCTACATAATAAAGTCAGTCTCACCCCGTCGCAAATTTAGTCACGAGACCGTACCGTTCAGAGCCTTTGCGAACAAATCACGGTCCTCGCTAGTCTCCAAGGTCTTAATCGGGGTTCCCAACACCTTGACTCCCAACCGATCGAAAATACCCATCTTGTTCATCTGCACACCGACGTTCAACCCGGTCTGTCCACCGAAGGTGAGCAGAATACCATCGGGCTGTTCCCGCTCAATGACGTGTGTAACGTATTCCGGTGTAACAGGGAGGTAGTAGACCTCATCAGCGAGGAAGTGTGACGTCTGGATGGTTGCGATATTAGGGTTGATCAAGATAGACTTCTTTCCGGCCTCTTTGAGCGCCTTGATAGCCTGCGAACCTATTTGCCGACTCCCGTCAGCAATTGACCGATATCGACCTCTCGTAGTGGCTCACCAGAGTAGTCAAACTCCCCCGCCTGTCCAATGCTCAAACCACCACTGCCAATGACCAACACTTTGTTCACATCCACTAGATCCCGTCCACCAGCAATTGCGCCGGATGCCAGGTATGCTTTTGCCGAAGGAGCTTCCTCCGACGCAAACAGCTTCCTGGAGGAAGTGAATGTTCGTGCCTGTATCACCGATGCCCATCGGTCGGCAGTATGTTTGTTCAAGGACTTTGCGCCGACATTGTGTGTCTGCGCTTGCGGCAATAGCTTTGATAAAGACGATAGAGCGCGGGAGGACTTGGTAGAGGCGGATGGGAGTAGTGCCCGGGCTGGCCGGAGTGAGGAAGGGGAGAGCGCAAAACGGCGGGGCAAAGTGGTTGCCATATTGGAATACGGTGAAATGCTATATGAAGGACAGAGAAAGACAGAACGAGATAAAGCCTCCGCCGGTGAGCTAACCCCCGTTCGTGGTGAGGGATTGGCTGGTCGATTGGTTTGATAGCAGTGTGGGGTGAGGGGAGTCGGGGGAGGGAGGAATTGAGCAGTCTTTTGACTCTGGGGCGGGCGATGTGACTCTACAGGTTCTTATCCAAAATTTTCTCTCCCCGCTGAAAAACAGGGTTAGAGTACTAAGCGAGCCAATCAGCGGCCGGTGGTTGGCGACCATTGGCTGCCATGCATAACCAGAGCACGTGCCCGCTGTCCAGCAAACGGGGGGAAACGGGGAATTGAGTTGGTGGCGGTGGTGATGCCGGTACTACGTGCTGCCAGGAGGTCTGGAACATCACCATCGCGAGGCGCAGCAGCGACGGATTCACCATCTCCTCGAGGGCAGATGGACTATTGCTCGACTCTATCCCACGCTCCCCACAAAACACAAAACGAAAAGTTCCCACACACAGTGCCGCCACCCCTGCAACCACTGACGTGCTTTGCCGCTCCATCGGGGAATGCCCAGGAGCATCACGAAGACTTTTCCATCGCCGACGCAGTCTGAATCTGAAAATCGCTGATGGTCGGAGCTCTGCCAGCGCTCGGTACCATGGTCGATTCTCGCATTTGGGTCTGCTATCCGGTCAAATCAATCCCAGCACAATCATTGAGCTCCCGCTTTTAATTCTGCGCACTTTTGCTTTATATTGGGTGGCTTGCAATATTTCAGGGCAAGGGTTGGAACTAAGGTCTATTTTGGGATCATACTTCTCCTAAGCTGAAGCTCCTGTAACCTTTACGCGCTCTCACTACATAATATACAACCACCCCCTCACCACATCTTCAAGTCACTCCTTCAGCTTTCAGTTCGACGCCAGTCCTTCCCTCAGTTCCACCACACACACAGAATGCTCATCCCAAGCACCTCCCTCCCGTTCGCATCGACCACATCTCGCCGAACGCCACCGGCACCACCGGCCTCCGCACCACCCCCCAAATCATACCCTCCACCACCCCCGCCCGCTCGATCCGGCACCTCCCCCTCGCCGGCTGCAACATCAGGTGCTTATTCCCGCCCTGCCCCCATCCCCGCCAAATCCCACCAATCCGGCACAATCGAAACCCACTGGAACGACCTCCCCACAACCTTCCTCTCCGCACCCACCTCACGCAACGTGTCCACCACTGCCTCCCGGTCCACCACCCCTCTTCCCCCCGAACAATCCTCTACCAATGACTTCCCGCGCCTCCTTGCCCGGTTGTTTGATCCGGCCACCGCCAGCTCGCTCGGTGAGAAGGAGAAGATTCAGTTGCACGACCGCATCCTGAAGGCTAGTATCACCGAGGCGCAAAAGAGCGAGTTAGCTGGGGTGCTGGAGAAGGTTCTTGAGCGTGAGGAGACCACGGCGTGGGGTAGGGAGCGGGTGGTGGAGTTTGTGGTCCGCAATAATGGGGTTGCGGGATGGGCTAGTGCGGTGAGGAGGGGAGTGGAGTGTTTGAGCCAGGATTGACGCCAGGAGACAGCGGGGGAGTGGGTATGGGTGTGAATGGACGGGGGCCACTGGGGTGGGTTGTGGTTGTGGTGTTGCTAATGTGGAGGGGTTGCGCGCGGTAATGAGGGTGGAACTGAACTCGAACTACTAGGTTTGTTGTCTAGAAACATAGATACATACACGTCTGGAGTTGATGATAGAATTCACGATATTTTTTCAACGTCACATAGCACGGATAAATGTAAACGTTATCTCCTACACTGGTACACTGAATACGCATTCACTATACGAAACTCGAGCTACGGATTTTAGCCTGTTTAGTTTATTGGCTGATTGAACCTCACTTGTGGAAAACTCGTCAACCGGCCACGCGTTTAATATTTGGTATGCGTATCTGGTGCAAAATACTAGTGTAGGGCACGAGGTCTCCCGTGCAGCTAGCGAGGGCTAACGGAACAGTCCAAGTCATACCGCGTCACTCACCTTCCACTTCACCCCATTTGTTACAGGTATACTTGTGCCGGAGATATGTTACAGATCTGATACACGGTGACTGCTGCAGGGGCTGATGTCTCGCCCATATATCTCGAGTCTTTCTCCTTTCCTTTTCTCTTCTCTGTACCATAGA
>Ga0307514_10001252_pt1 | contig 33323 bp, 22 predicted proteins | sample 16_EM_MG_FD_203088 | JGI IMG/M metagenome (GOLD analysis project Ga0307514, IMG submission 203088) | Populus trichocarpa ectomycorrhiza microbial communities from riparian zone in the Pacific Northwest, United States - 16_EM | ecosystem: Host-associated > Plants > Roots > Unclassified | place... | reverse complement strand
GTTTTTTTTGGTTTGCTCATGAGTTATGACTTTTCTTTTGGTTCAATAAATTTAGTTCCCTCCCATATCATTCTAAATCATCTGTATATGGCTCCTTTTTTGTTCTAACCCTTCCAGTTTATTTTTGATTGGGCTAGAAAAGGCCGGAAGTGGGAGCGGGCAGGTGTTGCATCGCCCGGTCGTGTTGCATGGCAGGGTAACCTACGTTACATACAGAGATACAGGGATAATGCAGAGGGACTCAGCAACCTGAGGCAGTATATATTTGGGAAACCTTGGGGTAGATAAACATCATCTCATTATACGAAATAGACACTCTATCTTTCCCAGCTCTTCATCTCATGCACTCTTGCCGAGGTTTTATAGATCCATGCAATGTGTGTGGTTTCTCACGCACTCTTACCAAGCGTTCATAGATGGACACAATTTGTGTGGTTTATCATGGCCAGGCATCCCTGCAAATCCTCTCACCCTCTCCTTACACATCTCGAGCTAGGACCGCTCTTTCTCAACAATTGCCTCCAGATGGAATGTGAGGTGCGATTCAGTAATGATAATCGGCTGTCTGCCTTCTAGCTCCGCCGTTTCCCCACGCCGTGATCGAGTGAACTTAGTGATGCAATCTGAGGCCGTGATCGGGCGAGATTGGATGCCATTATGGAGCAATTTTGCAGATACACTTGGAGGCTGTGATCGAACATGTTTGGAAATGTACTTGGAAGCCAAAATAGTGCAAACTTGCAGGATGTAATCGAGGGAGTTTCGAGATACACTTGGATGCTGTGATTGCGCGAGTTTCGGGATGCACTTGGAGGCTGTGATCGAGCGTGTTGGGTAGTGCACTTGGAGGCCATGATTGTACAAACTCAGAGGACGTAATTGTGTGAGTTCAGAGATACACCGGGAGGCTGTGATTGATCGTATTTGGAAATGCACTTGGAGGCCATGATCATGCAAGTTTGTAGATGCACTTGGAGGCCATGATCGTGCAAGTTTGGAGATGCACTTGGAGGCAGTGATTGTGCTAACTTGGAGCCCATAATTGTACAAGTTTAGAGATACACTTGAAGGCTGTGATTGAGTGAGTTTGGAGATGCACTTGGAAGCCATGATGGACTGAGTTTGGAGAAGCACTTGGAAGCCGTGATGGAGCAAGTTTGGAGATGCGCTTGGAGGCCATGATCGTATGAACTTGGAGGCCATGATTGTATGAACTTGGAGGCCATAATCATCTGAGTTTAGTGATACGCTTGCAGGCTGTGATCAAGTGAGATTGGAGATGCGCTTGGAGGCTATAATTTTGCGAACTTGGAGGCCGTAATCGTGCGAGTTTAGAGATACAGTTGGAGGCTGTGATTGAGTGAGTGTGGAGATGCACTTGGAGGCCATAATCAAGACAGATTGGAGGAGTTCTTGGAGGCCGTCAAACTGGCGGCGGTATTACAAAAGGGAGGTGCGATGGCAATTCAGACTCGATTCATCAGTTAACTCGTAATTGTGGGAATATAAAGAATTGAGTACAACATGGTCTGCCGAGAGATGAGAGACTGGCTGGGAGCAGGAGACAGTCAATCTTGGGATGATGCAGTATGTGGTGTATGCTGTACTCAGTGTATGCTGTACTCAGTGTATGCTATACTCGGTGTTAACTTTTGATCATGGCATGAAGACAGAAAGAGTGATGACTTAACTTCGTGTTCTTAGGTGATGGTAGAGTTGAGGACGAGAAAGAGAGAGATGGGAGGAGATGGGCGAAATTATCAAGCGAAACTGGGACTTCAGAGAATTTCGCGTGCAAGTCAATTTACCATCTCCAATGCAGCAGGTACAACTTCTGATCCGGCTTCTAATAACACCAATACGAAGTCTACCCAACCCAATCAGGCAAGTCTTACCCCTGATTTCTCATATCCGCCCATATCCTCCACATCATTCTCATCTTCATCCCCCATCTCTCTCTTTCTCGTCCACAACTCTACCATCATCGCAGAAGACAAAGTTAAGTCATCCCTCTTTATCTCTCTATGTCATAATCATGAGTTGACACCGAGTACAGCATACACCGAGTACAGCATACACCAATCACAGTATTCACCGAGTACAGCATCCACCCATGATTGTGTGTCTTCCCTTCATTCTCACAATTACGAGTTGACCCCTGAGTGTAGCTTCAGCCAGGCTTCCCAACGGTCCGGGGCGACTGGCGTCTTTCGGGGCCCCGAATGACGGTTCCGTCCGGGGCATGCATTTCGGAGGCCTGGTCCGTCCCGGTACAGAATCTGAATACCAAGGGCCCGATATAGATGACTGTAGTTTTAGGATACGGTTTTAGGATACGAAGCTAGGGTCTATACAAACTCCAAATCCTGAATGCGTCTGAATGGTGCAGCTGGTTGCCTGAAGATGCAAGGATCCACATGCAAACGGAAGCAGAGGAGCTACAGTTGTGAATGGAGGAGGCTTGGTAGTGAGCAGACGGTGTTGTTTGTTTCTATGTTATCATGTTTGTTTTATAGTATCGCCGTGCGCAGTGCGCAGAGCTAGACTGCAGGGCCCTACAGTCTTTTCGTCTGTGGCTCTGCTGCCCTAGTCCTAATCAGTCCTTAGTTTGCTTGCCCCGAAAATTGTCGTCTGGTCCGGGGCTTACTTTTGCCCGGACGGGACGGACTATTGGGAAACCTGGCTTCAGCTTCCGTCGGGCCTCCCTACATAATCGACCGCCATCAGGCAGCTCTCCATGAGAGCTCAAAGGTAAAGTCACATTCCCACAGTTGCAAGTTAACTAACTGATGAAAAGAGTCTCAGCACCCGGTGCGCCGTCCATTGACTGCCTCCAAGAACTCGTCCAAACTCGCACGGTTACGGCCTCCAAAGTTGCTCGATCACAGCCTGCCAGTATATCTCTGAACTCGCTCGATTACGGCCTCCATGTTCGCACGATCATGGCCTCCAAGTGCATATCTCCAAACTCGCTGGATCACAACCTCCAAGTGCATCTCCAAACTGGCTTGATCACGGCCTCCAAGTGTATCTCCAAACTTGCTTGATTAAGGCCTCCAAGTTCGCATGATCATGGCCTCCGTGTGCTTATCTCCCAACTGGCTCAATCATGGCCTCCAAGTGCATCTCCAAAGTCGCTCGATCACGGCCTCCAAGTGTATTTCCAAACTCGCACGATTACGGCCTCCAAGTTCGCACGATCATTGCCTCCAAGTGCATCTACAAACTCGCTCGATCACGATCTCGGAGTGCATCTCTAAGTTCACTCGATCACGGCCTCCAAGTGTATCTCCAAATACGCTCGATTACTGCCTCCAAGTGCATCTCCAAACTCGCTCGATCGCAGCCTCGGGGTGTATCTCTATGTTCACTCGATCCTCATTTTCAGACGCACCTCGAATTGCTCTCACGTACCACCTGCAGCCAGTCCAGATATACCGTGTGTAGATGGGTAGCTATATTGATACATAGATACATAGATGAGAATACAAACTGAATACATGAGTTTTAAAAATCGTTGAACGATAAGTAGTAGCTATAATTTCCAGGCGCACCAGCAGCGTTCCCAAAGAAGATGTTGTTTTTCCCAGACTGCTCTACTCTGATTCGAGGTGCTCCCAGGCTTGTCGTCGGCGCTCCGAGGCTTGTCTCTGGCGCTCCGAGGTATTCCCAAACCTATCACAATCACTCCCATGGTACTCCTGTACCAGTCATCAGAGATCCCAGTTACTCTGAAAGCCGGCAGGAATGCCCTCCTAGGGTCTGATACTCTCCTGAAATTGACGCATCTAAGTTTACACTCCACATCCTCTCAGATACTCCTGGAGGCTTCCAGTGACTAAAATACATTTTGCTGATGCCAAAGCCAAATTGGCCTGCCACTCCCAGCAGCAAAAGTAGCAGTTCCGATGACAACGACACTGAGGATGAAGAATATGTCAGCTGCTTCCTCGCAAAGCCAAATTGGCCTGCCACTCCCAGCCACCGGGAAAAATGACCTTACGCGACGCGTAACTCATAGAGAAGCTGTTTTTGGGACAGTGATCCATAGCATATTTGACGCGTGGCACTATGAGGTCCTATGGACCTGCGCATAGACTAGAATACTATGATACACATCCGACTATGTGCGCTTGATACTATATATCATGCTGCATTTAACATACTTGAAACTAAACTGCTAAATGCATTCATTGCACGATCCCAAGTCCACCTCCAAGTACGGTCTCAAGTACACTCCCGGGCATGCCCTCAAGGACGCTCCCAATTGGACTCGATGACACTCCCAGCCTGCTTGACTATACGCTCCCAAGTAAGCTCTCAAGACGCTCTCAAGCACACTCCCGGGCATGCTCTCAAGGACACTCCCAATTGCACTCGATGACACACTCCCAGCCTGCTTGACGTACACTCTCCAGTAAGCTCCCAAGGACGCTCCCAATTGCACTCGATGGTACACTCCCAGCCCATTGACCGTATGCTCCCCATAGAACTCAATGGCACACTCCCAGCCTGCTTGACTATACGCTCCAAGTTAGCTCTTAAGATGCTCTCAAGCACACCCCCGGGCATAATGTCAAGGACGCTCCCAATTCCACTTGATTACACACTCCCAGCCTGCTTGACTTACGCTCCCAAGTAAGGTCTCAAGACCCTCTGAAGAACACTCCTGGGCATGCTCTCAAGGACGCCCCCAATTGCACTCGACGGCACACTCCTAGCCTGCTTAACTGTCCGCTCCCAAGTAAGATCTCAAGACGCTCTGAAGCACACTCCCGGGCATGCTCTCAAGGACGCCCCCAATTGCACTCGATGGCGCACTCCTAGCCTGCTTAACTGTACGCTCCCAAGTAAGCTCTCAAGATGCTCTGAAGCACACTCCCGGGCATGCTGTCAAGGACACCCACAATTGCGCTCGACGGCGCACTCCTAGCCTGCTCAACTGTACGCTCCCAAGTAAGCTCTCAAGACGTTCTCAAGCACACTCCCGAGCATGCTCTCAAGTACACTCTCAAGAGGCAAGACACTTCCATTCTCACTTGACTATATGCTCCCAAGTATGTGTTGAGATCAATCGAGTACGAATAGAGATATTGAATTGACTATCGTACAAAAGTGATTGTCTAAAGAGCAAAGAGAGAGAAAGACAGGCAAATATATATGGGAAAGGAGGGCATACTCGGCGAAGCCGAGTATCACATCCGGAGACCGATGCCGAGCATCACTGCCGGGGCTAGCCCTACTCCTCGGCATGGGGGCTGGTGGAGGCAGCAAGCCACCAGCCACATGCCCGCAGCCTTAGGCCGTCGGGGGCTTACAGCCCCCGAACGCCACACAAGCCATCGGGCCAAATCCTGTGCCAACAGTATGCTCCTGGGTGCTCAATCTAGAGACTTACTGAGTTGCAGGGGCCAGGCACCGGGAGGCGGGTGGGGGGTGGCCGAAATCATGACATCGGTCGATATCATAGTCTAAACCTTATTTTAGCGCGGCCACCGCGACGAGATCTCACGATGCCTCATGGTCATGGTGTTGACAATTGCAGCCTTAGATTCTGCAGGAAAGGTAGACAATTGGATCTCGGGGAGAGCAGATCTCCGACTCGGATTTTCCAGCGGAATCTGCTGCCCTCTTCCCACCGATTGTGGATGTATGTGTGCGTATTCGGTCCAGGGCTGATGGTGATGATGACAATGGTGATGATGGCGATGGTGATGGTGTCGGTGATGGTGATCATAGTACCAGAAGCACTTAGAGAAGTAGGTTGCCTACGTCAACGTTAGCATCAACGCTTCCACAGACTTAGAACCTTCTATTAGCCAAAGCTTCCATAGACTTAGAGCTTCTATTAGCCAAAGCTTCCAGACTTAGAGCCTTCTATTAGCCAAAGCTTCCACAGACTTAGAGCTTCTATTAGCCAAAGCTTCCAGACTTAGAGCCTTCTATTAGCCAAAGCTTCCACAGACTTAGAGCTTCTATTAGCCAAAGCTTCCAGACTTAGAGCCTTCTATTAGCCAAAGCTTCCACAGACTTAGAGCTTCTATTAGCCAAAGCTTCCACAGACTTAGAGCCTTCTATTAGCCAAAGCTTCCACAAACTCAGAGTTTTCCTTCGGCCAAAAGCTTCCCGTGGAAAACTCTACTTCTCCCGAATATGCTTCTACATGCTCGATCCAGAGACTTGTTGAGCATTGTTTGGTGGGTGGCGTGTGCGTGTGGCAGGTGGCTGGTAGCGGGTGGCGGGCGGCCGAAATCATGACGTCGGTCTATATCATAGTCTGAATCTTATGTTTAGTGCACCCACCGAGACGAAATCTCACGATGCTTCACGACCATGGTGTTGACAATTGCAGCCTTAGATTCTGTAAGAATGGTAGACAATTGGATCTTGGGGAGAGCAGATCTCCGACTCAGATTTTCCAGCGGAATCTGCTGCTTGCTTCCCACGGATTGTGGGCGTATGTGTGCGCAATAGGGCCGGGGCTGATGGTGATGATGGCGATGGTGATGATGGCGATGGTGATGATGGCGATGGTGATGACGGCGATGGTGATGGTGTCGGTGATGGTGATCATAGTACCAGAAGCACTTAGACAAGTAGGTTGGCTACGTCAACGTTAGCATCAAAGCTTCCACACTTAGAGCCTTCCATTAGCCAAAGCTTCCACAAACTCAGAGTTTGCCATCGACCAAAGGCTTCCAGTGGAGGAAAACTCTACTCCTCCCGAAGCCGGGCTCTCTCAAGCAGGCTCTCAAGCAGGCTCTCAAGCAGGCTCTCAAGAAGGCTCTAGAGCAGGCTTTCAATCGCCAGCGGGCTCTCATGCAGACTTGCAGCGATAGTGTGTACAGTAGCGGTATAACAGCAGGAACTAAAGACAAGTATAGGTCCACTCTGGCCGGCAGCCGTATATAGTACCATAGGCCCACGCGCACAGCTCTATGAATCGACTATAGATGACTATAGGCTGCGCGTCGCGCAGGGGTCCACGGGAAGCTTGCTATGAGCTGCGCGTGTGCGCGTGTGCGCGTAGCGCAGCCCATAGTCAATTTGCACTTTTGCCGATGGCAGCAAAAGTAGCAGTTCCGATGATGACGATATTGAGGATGAAGAATACGTAAGCTGCTTCATAGAATGGCTCAGGCTTGACCCTGACTGCCAGAGAAAGTAGGACAACAGGACAAAGATGTTAACACACCACAAGAGAAAAATGGGGAACAAAACTGTTTCTATCTTCCAACAAGCAGTATACGAAGACTCCAAGTTGTTTATAGAGGCCCGCACACAAATCACAGATGCTGTGTATGTGATGCATGAGGGGATAGTGCAATGTAATACTCAGCTTGGCAACATCTCATATGTCGCAAGTGGTCAAAGAAAATGGAAGACAGATATAAACGGTGGCAGGAGAAAGCAGATGTGCAAGGAGTGAGAGTCATTATGTTTTTCCTTTGGGTTTATGGTTTTCCTTTGGATTTATGGTTTTCCTTTGGGTTTATGATTTTCCTTTGGGTCTATGTTTGTGTCTTTCCTTTGGGTTTATGTTATTCTTATGTTTTTCAGGTCTGCATATATGGTTATACAGAAGAGGAGAGGTGTGCTTCGCACAAAGGGCCAGGGAGGAGTTGTGGCGGGAAAATCCGTTTCTCACCACCACCACCGCCACTCAGCTTGGCAGCGAACTGAGCGACGGTGGGTTTACGGAGATACAGGGGTAACGGCGATGGACTGAGCGACAGGGAGTGTATATTCGGGAGACCCCAGGATAGATAGCCATCATCTCATCTTATCATACACAACGAAACTATACACTCTATCTTTTCCAACTTTTGGTCTCACTCGCACTTTCCGGAATTCGTAGATCCATGCAATTGCGTGGTTCCTCATGGCCAGGTAGCATCATATCTTGTCACCCTCTTCCTACGCTCCTCGAGCCAGAACTGCTCTTTCTCACAAATTCCCTTTGGATGTCGTGAGAGGTGTGGCGGAGTGTTGACGATAGGCTCTCTGCCTTCTAGCTCCGCCGTTTCACCACACTGCTGTCAGAGTTGCAATTTTGGAGGAACGGAATGCTATCACCATAGATGAGATAAGGCAGGTGGTGGATAACATGCCCCAGCGAGTGCAAGCAGTTTTGGCTGCAGAGGGCAGACACACAAAGTGGTAGAAGGTTTCAATGCTAAGTGTGTATTTTTGGTCATGTAGTGTAGATTATAGAACATGCATATGCGATATGCAAACCCCTTGTCATCTTGTGCATTTCCCGATTTTTTTTGCCAATGGCTGTACTCCCCAACCCATCTAGTCCGAAGAGTGAAACAGATGTCTCAGTAGTGCGGCCTTTTTTTTCACGATTAGTGTGGGTTCATACTGCAGATGTAGAAAATAAACTCTGCGGGATTGTAGTCTGATTTCTAGCCACACAGATATAGACATAGTTAGGGACAAAGTTCTTTACAAACTTAAGAACAATCAACTATGTTGATCAATTTTGGGCGCGGGGTGGGTGCTATCGGGCTAGTTTGGCTTCGGTCTGGGGTTTTTCAATTCGAGCATCGGCGTGACATTGAGTATCCTCACTATAGCGTCATATACACCCAATGTAACACATTTATCATGCAGAGGGAGCATGCTCGCAGCGGTTCTTTGATGCATAAGGGTTCCTAACTTAGGAGACGAAAACAAGCTTATGGAATTTAGTTGAGGTAGGGCTATCCAAGAATGTAGGTAATTGCCCCGTATTTGGGGGTTTCGGGGGTTTCTAGGGAGAGTCGAAAGGGGCGGTGGTTGGTATAATAGCTGTGGGGGTATGGTGTTGCAGTAAGTACCCACTACGTTCAATTGCTAGTCGGGCTCTGCTGATCAATTAGTTTACAGTTTTGCGAATGAGAGATATTGATGGCTCCACCCGCAACACCAATCAAATCTATGAGGCTGTGCAGCATTGCTGCCACCATTACTACCATTAGGGAATAAAATTTGCGTTTTGTTTGAATCAGAAACTGTTCGAGCATTTGGGTGATGTTTCACGACTCATGTACCTACTTAAGTAGTTAATACCATCTGAACCCATCAGTAATCCTGAAACAATTGATCAATGAGATCTTATCTTGACAGGGTATTTGGGTGTTACTCCAACTCTGTGTACCGGCTACGCCTTTCTATTTCTTATCTTGAGTCACCCCAAGCCATGGCACTGCACCAAAAGAAAATCATGCATACGCACGAAGAAGCCCGAGGTCCTAAAGAGGACGGTCTGGGGAGTGCGGGAGTGCGGGGACGGCGGGATTGGGGATTTCAGCTGAAGGTCCTTAATGGTCTCGATGAGCCTTCGGGTATGTTCTTCGTTGCTGTCGTTGTCGACTACGGCAAAAGCAGAATCCGTTAGATGACTTGCAACGTCTGAATTTGTCGGCGACAGGAAACACTTACGGACGACAATGACGGCATTGAGCAAATTGCTCTTTGGTTCCTCTTCCTTGGCATATTTCGAGCTGTTGTTTGGATGGTGTTGCGCGGGTCAAGGTAGTGTTGCAAACGGTTAGATCGACTAGCATGTTATGTGTAGCTCCTTAGACTGGTTAGGTACGGTTGGTTTCGTGAGGTTTGCCCACGACATAGATCGGTGGCGGTCGGTATGCATAATATTCGTCCCGATGGCGTCGCCATGCCGTGGGGATGCGAATACCGAGGGAAAGTTAAAATTAGAGGGAGATGATCTTGCAAGTAATTACGTGGCAATTCTGCGGCGAGGGCGTTAGTAGTAGCAGAGAGTTTGGGTAGAATCAAAGGAGATGAGGGAAGAGGTGTAGTGTAAAGGTGGAGTGTCAATGGAGTGTACGCCGCAGTGGTGTATAAGATGAGGTGGGCAACGATTTAGGGTTTGGTGCTAGCCTTGAACAGGCTCGCTCAACGTGCACCCTCTCTCTAAGTTGCAATGGAATCTCTCTCTCATTATCAACTATCTCCCCGATCCGCCCTCTACGTTAGTCGAAACCTACAGCTCCACCGAGTTCAAACTACTCAGCCAGCAGACATTTAAGGCTTCTCGCAGCCCTCTTAGCAATCCACTTCGCAGTCCTTTCGTCTCTGTTTTACGTCATGTCCACAGCATGCAAGCCCCTTATTCGATATTCTGGCCTCTGAGTTACGATATGATCTGCCGTCGCTTCTCTTTGAATCTTGATTCAAAAGCCTTTTCAATCGCAAGTATCAGCGAGAGTCTTTAGAACGTGGGGAATTCATTGGTTTCCATGGCATTGGTGAGTTGTGATGTTCTAGTTAAAGATTTCAAGCATGAAGCTCTGGAAATGACGATTGCAGAACAATTGGGTGTGTCGTACCTTTCCAAGGCTATGGAAACTGAAGCTAACAAAGTGGTTTAAGTGGGTGATGGTTACATATACGGCTAGAGTGATAGGACGATGTTCGATTCCTGTTTCTTATGAAAGCAAGTATTTTCATCGTGGATAGTAGGTGCCGATGAGTATATTTTTCAGTCTAAGTGAGCATTTTTACTATGAACAAAAGCCAGACTACTGAGCCATCTAGGCAAGTAAACCTCCCGGTATGCCAGAAGATATCCTCAGAGAAATGGTCATAATCTGAGGGCATCCTTGTCCAGCTTATATAGCTCCATCAGCATCTCACTTTTCAGATTTTAACTTTCTCGGTACCGAATACCTCCGGTTATGCAAGGTCTTTAAAGCAAAGGACTATAGAAGTTAATGAGTAAGACTACATTTTAGTAATAAGTGAAAGGTGGTAGAAGAGTTTAAGTTGTAGTTTAGTGGTTGGCGGTTTTTGCAAAACGGTTGCATTGGGCATGGGTCATGAACTATCACTCACAGACTCGAAATCTCTCGATGTTACGATATGGGGAGAACCGTGTGCATAGACTATGGTATGATGACTAGGTACAGGTCTAAAGGTCCAAGATAAAGAGTAAAGTGTGAAGTCTAAAAGACCAGTCACAAACCCTAGGGCTCCGACTCATGTACATCTGTAACACTCGATGTTACTTAGGATGGTTCGATGACTTCTTGATTGACTTATCTCGAGGCCCCAAGGCCCGTATATATACAGGCTCCCATATCCATATCCATTTGCATATGCGTTTGCATTATCTTGATATGAGCTGCTCTCCCTGATCTTGATACAGACCATGCATACCCTCATACGAAACACTAACTTCTTACGAGCTAGCAAACGGACCTGAGACTCACGATGTAGGTACACATGCAACACTCGAGAGGTCTCCTTCACAAGATCACTATTTCCAATGAATTTTAATGTAAGACCTATTGCTTGTATAATTCGGAATCCCAGCGAGGTGCCTAGTGGTTAACCCAGTCGAGGGAAGTTAGGAGGCTCTTGTGGTCAAGGAGTCGAGAGTCCGTTATCAATTATACTGTATCATCACTCCTATTTCTCTGGGTCATGCCATGTTATATATTGGTGCTAAACTCGGAAGTCTGTAATCCAATCACTGTCTCAGATCCCTTATTATGAGCGTATGTATGAACGAGGCATATTATCAATCTATTACAGATTTTAGTCCTAACTACCCACATATACCCCCCGATCATATCACATAAAGATATTATATACTTGAAAAACATCCATTAGATACAAGAAATATTTACTCGCCACTCAATGCTGTCGCCCCAACCTAAGCCGGACACAGGCGCCCCAAATGATCACTACCAGCCCGCCAGTCCTCACTTCCGACAGCGGTCTCCACAAAGAAGACACCGAGAGGATCATACTTTTGCTTGAGCTTGTACAGTCTTGGGTATTTGCTGCCCCAGAAAGCTTCCTGGCGGTTGGGCTCGTTGTAATCGCACTCGGCGAGGTAAACACCAGACCCGGGAGAAACATCGCGCCACCTCTGCATAGGACCATCGGTAAATGCTTTCTGCTTAGCCTTGATAACATTATAGTCGCGGATATTGATGTCCCACCGCACGGCTGTAATAGCTGCTGAATGTCAGATTCCCGATCTTTCGCGCTGGGAGGGACAAAACCTACCGTGGAAGACGGTGTTTCTCCAGGCAGGAAGAACAGCGTTCTCGTTAGCCGTAACCTTACCGGCCGCAAGAGTTGGGGCGATGTTAAAGGCAATCAAGTATGTCGCGGAGACAACCTCACGGATGGCGTCAAACTGAACATCAAATTTGGCAGTGGAATCCCAGTTATGGCGAGGGAAGAGACGAGAACCGCTCTGTACATTCCACAAACCAATCGACTCCTTGGGAAACCCGGCTTTCCAGGCTTCATAAAAACCTGGGTATGCAACCGTTTTCGGCTTGAGCGAGACACCAACTGAAGTGGCAACCTTAACTGTTGATGCAAGAAGCGCGTTGACTTCGGCCTCGGTCTTTCCGGGAGCGAAAAAAGGCCGCATGGTGAAGGTCTGGGCGCCGGGGGTAGTTGTGTTAGGGAAGATGTTGAAGTAGGTGTAGATGCCTTTGTCGGCATGCGCGGGGAAGAGGGAGAGGTAGTGCTTGATGACGGTCCAAAAATCATCATTGGCAGTGTTTCCGGTGGCGTACTTAGAGATATCTTTGGGAGATGGGTCGAAGGTGAATGTGGAGATGGTGACGGGCACGTCAGGGAATGCCTTGACAACGACAGAGACCAACACACCATATGTGGAGCCACCACCGCCACGCATTGCCCAGAAAAGATCCGAGTTATGATCAGGATCAGCTGTCACGAAGCGGCCATTTGAAAGGACAACTTCGTAGGCTAGAACCTGATCGGCAGCCATACCGTGGATGCTAGAAAGCGGGCTATGACCACCGCCTTGAATGTATCCACCACCCCAGCCAACAGTCTGGGAAGGAAATATCAGCACCATATAAAGGTTACAACCGATGGCCTTGACTCACCATTCCTTCACCTCCAACAGCCATGAGACCAACCGCGTGGGCAGCAGCGTAAAGCTCAAATCCTTGAACACCGGAACCGGCCTTGATTGCCGGGCCGGTGTACCTCTTGCTTTGGTACTTCTTGATAATGACAATATCCTTGAGATGGTGTGTGCGGATACTGAGGGATCCAAAACCACTGGCCTTTCCGTGGAAGTCATGACCGGTATTCTTAACCACCAAACGGATGTTCATGTTGCGAGCAAAGTTGACCGCTGCCTGGATGTGCTTCGCATTTCTGGCGTTGACAACGTAAACCGGATATCCTCCCAAACCGCATTTATGTCCTGCAACTGAGCCATCCACGGGAAGGCATGTCATGCCCTGGTTGAGCGGTGACATGATCGAAGTCGGGTGGTCAGCACTGGAGTTGCGCATTAGCACCTGCTCACAATTGACTGGCGAATTGGAGAATCAAGGACTTACTGGAGGAAAGAATTGCTCCACTCAGCGGTGACATTTGCACATTTTGCCGCGTTGTAAGCTGGCCCATGATAACAAACATCTCCGATTGGATTAGGCTTGACAAGCTGTTTCTCAACGAAGGAGCTGAGGATTGACCACTTGGCTTTGGAAGGCCATTTTCGATCGCTAGGAATGACTTTACAAGACTGTCTATCCGAACGCACAGACTTATTGTTGTCTTCTAACTTTTCGCCAAAGCTAACTTCGGAGTAGTTGTGAACATCGTCATCAGTGAGAGTGATCTTTTCAGCTAGAAGAACGACATCAGAAGAGCAGGTAGCCACTGCCTGCGTTTCGACTGGCAACGCAGCTGCTGAAGCAACTGTAGCAAAGAAGCCCAATACCGATACTTGTGAAATCTTCATTGCGTAAGGCAGTGATGACAAACTGCAGGAACGAAAGAATAAAATGAGTGTGACGGATGGACTTCCGCTGTGCCGGGATTTGAAAAAACAGGCGGCGTGTCTTCGATACAGTCTCCCAGAAAAACGTGGGAGAGGAGATTAATATACTAACGGGGGGGGGCGCGGATATACATATCCGACACATTGAATATATATATACATCACATATGTACCTCACGTAAACACGTGATAAATCAGGCAAGTATGCCATACCGTAAGAGAAAGGGCTTTTTAATAGTTATAATGCGCTTTCGTCGTTGGGACCGCTCTTGAACTATTCAATACCGTTCTTAGATCGTTCTTAGATCGTTCTTAAACTGTTTGAAACCGTCAATAAAACTTGAAATTGTCGTTTGACAATCTTAGATCTACTTTAACAGCCGTGTAATATTCGTCTCAAAAACCAACCCTTTCTAACAGTAGGTATATCTAGAGTATTTTGATACCACTCTATGCCATACTAGAAGAAGATGGCCAGATTTGGAAAAGATATAATATCCGAGGCTCGGTCATGAGCTGTGATAAGTCTACTCTAGGAACAGTAATACCATAGGTGTCTATGAATAGGTAAAAAATCGTCGTACGATTCCTGCAATCTAGAGTACCTGCCTAGATCTTGCCCTGTCCAATCCTGTGCAATGGTGGCCTTAAACTAATTCTCCTATCTCGGGGATAAACAATCGTAACATCATGTCCGGCCCATTTGTGCGACAAACAGACGGAGCCCCACACAACGTACTCGTCCGCTCCATCTTAGCTGCGAACGGGAACGGACGTTTCGGATCTTCCGCTACGGAATTCGTATGTGTAGAGCAGTTAGGCAGGCATGGTTGGCTGGCCGCGGCAGTTGCTCCTTACCTGGGAATATACTCGTTACTAGCATTTAGTGCCAAAAATGTAAGTGATGAAACTTGCCCGAAAAGGTAGGCGAACGTTCAGTTGTTACCATTCGTGGTTTAGATCTCGCCGTGTCTTGCCCCGCAGGTTCCGTTTCTTGGTATTGGGTGCTGGCAGCGGTTGCAGTGTTGTGTTTAAGGTGTGAACATTGGACAATCGAACGAAGTACACGGACGCGCATGTGGGGCCGATGTTACTCAACCATGTAACTGGCAGTATTCCTGACAGGGTTGCATGGGGCGGGGGTAGATCATTCATGATCAGTGAATTTAGAGCAGGTGGAAATTTTCCATCAGGGCTACAATCGCCAATCAGTCTACTCTATTTAACCGCGCGTAGTGACACCAGCCTTCATTAGGGTGGTTCGCGGCTCATAACCAAATCCAGAGCGACCTAGTTCTTCATCCTTACAGTTATCCGATGCATGCATAGGACATTAAAGCCTCGAGGGATTAGGGATCAAAAAATCTTACAGGTTCGCAAGGGAACCGTTATTCCCAGAAGTTACCGGGAAAACTGGTAGAAGCCTCGGCTTTTGCACGATACCCAATGAACTGCGGTGGTAATGACCTGCGGCTCATAGGAGCAGAACTTGGGCTAACTACTACACAAACCCTAAATCGTATGGTGGCGACTTCCAGAGAGTTTCTACCCTCGCCGTCAAAAGACATCAGCTCACAGCTTCCGATAGGGTGGCCAGTTCCGTTTGAAGTGAGGTGCAGGTAAGCGATACCTAGGCAATTCTATACTCGGCGAATGCAATGCAGTTAATGTAGAGTAGGGTACATAAGCGACTTTGAAGACCTGGGTCAAATGTCAAGTGTGAATCGTAGATGTTCACTCGGTATTTGTGAATTAAGTAATTCGAATAGGCTCACTGCTATAGTCAGTGGTGGGACTCCTCAGAGATCTAGTGCCTAGATTCACAACGTTAACGAGCTGTCAACTACGTCAGTCTGTAGTCGGCTATTTTTCGCTTCATGTAGCCCCGCCGTATCCAAAGCCGTCTACAGTCTAACTAATTCATACTCGCTCGCTCATCCAAAAGGGCAGTTGAAAAAGTTATGAGCGTTAAACCTACTCTGGTATCTTTCTTGTTATTGTAGTCATCTTATTGGTCTACTTTTGTTGTAATAATTGACACCTCATGCAATGTCTATGCTCCAGTCTTAATTTGCTACCAAAACGGAGTTAAGTGCTCTAATGTGACTGCTACTTTGGGTGAGCAAACGGTGCCCGATGAAGGCCGGGATTTTGGAATTGGGGTGAGTGACTTACGGAAGATCTCGGCGTCAGATCTTGTCTTCGGAGTTCATCGAGGCAGTTAAGAATCTATGGTTGGGGACTCCTATTTCCGGGGTGTTTTAAGCTTCATTTTCTAGCTCTAATAACTCCACCACAAAAAGTTTTTTTCATTTTTTTCTCTATAGATTGTTTCATTGCTGTCTTCTCTACAACTATATAGAGAGCTTTTATTTTTCCAGGCATTGGTGGTGGAGCTATTGGATTTCGAAAAGTTGGGTTTTGTGTGGCAGCCAGACCAAATGTCCGCCCTATTAATTACCTTATATGGTAATAAAGTGCCAATAATAGCAATTTATTACCTAAAATGGAAATGCTAAAGGTCTCATTGTGGCTTCTTGGCAGTTAAAAACTAATATCTTGGCACCTGATGGCTGAGTTAACCTTATTTTTGGGGTTAATTATTACCATTTTAGGTAATATTTGGGCGCCAAACCAAATGTCCACAATACCCCCACTCTAGGCGTCCCCAACCATACTCTTGGAGGGGCTTCATGGCAAGGATGAACGTGCATCATGAAGGGTCTCGGTCAGCTTAGAATTGACGGCCAACTTTGAAACAGAAGCTATGGGATCCTACGCCTTGTTTGGTGTTACACTCTAGAGGTTAAAGAGGTTAAGCATATCATATAGCGATGAGCAGAGATTTCCCTTAAGCATCCATCAGACCATGCAAATCTCGCGCTGTAGACGGTTATACGATTGTGTAATGACCACCGCATGTGATTTTGGCTGAGGAGCTTTGGTTCGTTCGGAATCACTCATACAAGAAGCTCCCGTTGACCATTGACAACCTTATGGTGGCGTACATGGCGACGGACTAGCAAGAAAAGTACGTGGAGTTAATTTGTAGGATGAGACAGAGGGACTGGAAATGCTATACTAGACGGACTTACTCTTCGTAATTGAGTACCTGCATACATTCTGGATGACAGCAAATGTGCAGGGTAGGGCAGTGACCTCCTTGAGGCTAGGTAATTATAATGATGGTGCTGCATCTTAGGCGCTGGATATTTGCATTTAATGACGCTTCATTTCCGCTACATGTGTGTAATCATACTGTATTTACTCTATATAGAATATGACAGTAACCATTCTCCCTTCTCCCTCCGGATGGCCCAGCTATGTGGGGAGATCCCCTTCCTCTACCCTTCTTCCCCATTTCCGCTAGCTTCTATACATATCATCTTAGAAGCCAGCCAACCGGCACCAAAAGCGCGGCTATACTCTGCTCGCGGTGAGAACCAGTCCCTGGGCACATCAATTTGCGAGCGGCAGCTTCCTTTCAATCAGCAACCCACTGCAGAGCATGATCCTGACAGCTTGTAAATCTTAAAGAATCTCTTCCATATCAGTACAAGGTTCTGTAAAATATCGGGCATTTTAGGCACTCTTTAACGCCGTCGCTGTACATATATTGTGCTCGAGTAATTTCTTCAATTAATCTAGATCTTCTACAATGGTGTTAGAAATGACCCCTCTGCGACGCCCATATAAACATCAGCACTAAATAGTGGTTCATGATGACATGATGAATACTTAGATAATGTATACATTTCATGGTAGTAACCATATATACATTCGTAGTTAACTGGGATTCTCCGTTATTCCCTACAGCCTGGGCGCCGATCTATCAACAAGCTGATTGTGGCACGGACCCCGTCCGTTCAACTTTTCTTGACAAATCCCAACAATGTTTCACCCCACGTACTCGGATCCGGGGATAAAGGTTCGTTCTGGTTTTGAATTTGGTTGGCAGAGCAGGGTGCCAACTAGGGGTGAACGTTAGTTGCAAGTTAGAGCACTCCAGTCTTTATTAGTTTTGCTATTTTCTGTTATTATTCTAGCTATGTTATAATCATGTCTTGCTAAGTCTGTGTGGAGCGTCCGATCCTTTACCCTCATATCCGTAATTTTTGAGCTTGATACGTTGAAAGTAGGTGTTTACAAAGCCTCATATAGAGTATTTAGTAGTAGTTATACCTACATAGAGTATAGTACATAAAATTTATCGCAGTTCACATTATCTTTAGCCCAACAGTTAGTCGTTTCTAATACAATGCATAGAGAGGCTTTCCCGCTTCTGGTATCCATTTAAGCTCGTCGTTTCGGCCTAGGCCGTTATGTTGTCTCACACGTTTACAACGCATATGCTGGTAGGTGTCAAATAACTGCAAAGTACCCAAACTTTTCTTTTCAGGTAAGGTTCGCGCAGTTTCAGGTCAAAGGCAATGGGGTTTATTTCCATTTATAACGTGCTAGAGTGTTTGGTGCGACTCTAGAAAACTACTGGAACTAATGCTGGGGATATCCACGGAGCCATTCGTGAATGTAAACAATTCTAGTGTAGAAGACTCTAATGACGGATAAATCAAAATCCGTCCGCCCTACCGACCTATATTGCAACTAGAATTCAGATGCGTTGAAGGATACAAGCCTTTCTATGCTAATATATATATGTGCCAGATATACTAGCTCTTCGCGTTTATTAAGCGATTTTACCGCCACCTCTTGCGGATGCGTACGTTAGGACCCGAACTGCCACCACATTCCGAGACTAACAGGCCAGTATGTGGGTAATATAATCTCTCACACTATTGTAACCAGGAAGCCAATGAAAGCTACCATGGAGAATAATTGGGTGTGTGGTAGGGATTAAGACTCGAAAAAATGACGGTGGCCATTTCTACCGCTCTGGGTACACAAGAAAACAGCCGTTGGAACGGCACGGCAATGTTTCAACCACACAACATTTTGCGATACTAAATCCCTACCACGGGTCAGAGTTGCCTCAATCTGACACAAGATCGCTCCGTTAGAGTACATAGAACCTTCCGTTCTCACTCTATTAAATGTTGGAAAGATGGCCTGCACTGTCTCAATGTTGCGCTTCTTCTGCCGATGAAGCTCATGCACCTCCGCCTATGTATGTAATTTCGTTCGACGTTCCCCTATTTTTTGGTACAGCGGCAGGAACCCTAGTGAGGAAAAGACCTGCAGTAATAGAGTTCGCTCTTCCCTGCCTTTCACAATGTAAGTTGAGTCGGTCGGTGTGGGTGCACTCTGGGCAGGTTCAAACGTTGGTTCGGGCATCGCTTATGATATAGCTGCTCTTTCCCCACCTCGTCTTGTCCCCAGGCTTCAGGTAGCGTCAAAATACTACCCCGCCACGCTATACATTCCAACTCACGACCCTGAAACTGCTATCCTGCCCAGGACCAGCAATTAGAACAACGCATCAAACTCATTGAACCAACACATGTCATAGGACTGCAGCGCCCAGTAATTCGATAACATGGCGCACTCGGGGGCTGCACTTAACCTCACGCAATTCGGTCCACCTGAATTGCTGGATCATTCGAACCGACAGCAGGAGTTTCTTGGGGTAGTGCTGGGATTTACTTCTCTGGCGGTTGTCTTTGTCGGCGCAAGGATGTACACAAGGGCATATCTAGTGAAGAGTTTGGGTCCTGGTGAGTTACGATAGAAGCCAGTTACAGGGCAAGTTTCTGACGAATGTACAACAGACGATTGGACACTTCTTGCAGGATGCGTATGTTTGTGTGTTAGTGCAACAGCGACTTGCATGTGTAAGCCTCAATCACATTATCTCACCCGGTGTATCTGACCTCTCAAAAGATATGAAATTAGAGTACATTGGTTACCATGTATGGGATATACCACATAATTCCGCTAGAACCATGGAAGGTATGAAGGTATGTATCCCCCAGCACTATAAGCAAACATTCATAGCCACTTACCCAAAGCCAGTGGGACCTCGCCATGCAGCTTTTGTACAATCCCGTGCTATCATGGAGCAAAGTATCCCTTCTCCTCTTCTACCGACGCCTTACTCCAAACCAAACCTTCCAGCGCTGGGTTTGGGCATCCCTGTATTGCACCATTGGGCAGGCGATTGCAACATTTTTTTCCGACCTTCTCCAATGCCACCCGATAGCGTTCTTCTGGGATAAGTCAGTTGGTGGGAAATGCTTCAATACGATCGCGTTCTACTTTGCCAGCGCTGGGACTTCAATCTTTGGAGACGCGTGGATTCTGTGCCTTCCGATGCCTGTGTTTTGGGGGCTGCAGATTGCACTCAAAAGACGGTTGGTTCTCATGTCGATGTTTGCTCTGGGTATTGTGTACGCCTTCTCTCCGCCCACCCCCCCACTCAGACGAGTACTAACGGATAAAACAGCGTCGTGATCGTGTCCTGCTACCGCCTTTACACTCTCCATCGTGTCATGTTCGGTAGCAAAGATTACACCTACGATTCCGCACCAGTGTGGTCTGCCGTCGAACTCGCCGTATCTCAGATCAGCTGCACTATCCCCGCTCTCCGCCCGCTCTTTTCCATGGTGATACCGAAGATCTTCAGCGTTGGTGTGCCAAATTTCAAAAGCCCGAAGCAATTATATACTGCAGAGAGTTCTCGGGGTGCCCGGCCGGGGGCAAGGGGGTCGTACGGACTCGAGGAGATGGGGGTTAAGGATAACAAAAAAGTTTATGGTGGCTCAAAGGGATCTGGCACCGGTAATGATAGCGAGGAGATGATCATCGGGAAGAGTGAAAGTGAGCTACCGCCGGCAAATGCACCTGTCTACGCGTACGACAGAGCAGATGATGAGACTATGGGAGATGCCCCGGTGGCTGTGGCGCGATAATATGGGAAGAAATATACATGTGACAGGTTTCCGTCTCTCTTGACGGTTTAGCTGGACTGCTCTGCAGTAGCTGAATACGCGTTATTTACTGCACTTGTACTACGTGTCTATCTGAAAGATGGACCGGGCGTGTGTGGGGAGGGGGGAGGGGGGTGGTAACGAAAGTAATGACCTCAGGTTTCGAGCTGGGGACCTTGATATTATAGCACCAATTGAGCACTGCAAGTTTCAAACCTGCATTTTGGTGATTATAGCACTATGCTCAGCCGGCTCAGCTAAGAGATTTTTTAATCCCGTAGAAATGTTAACCATGATCATGTAACGTTTATAGTTAGCAAATCTTTTGTGAAAGCCCGCCTTTTCATAGGTGTCCAGAAATGAAAGCAGTCTCCAAAACGTCCGGTTGATGTTGGCTATATTGGGCCACAAATTGTATGCGTGGATGGAATCAACTTCATCCATAAACATGAAGCAGGCTCCGTACGCATTTCAGGAATAAGAAGGATAAAAGAATGATCACTGCGGGATTCGAGCCTACGATCTAGCGTTTATAGCACCATGTCTAGTCGGTTATGTTAAGCCCTTGCATATAACATAGCATTAACTACGATCATGTAAACTGCACAGGAGCCTCCGGAGTAGCTCTGGGTGCAAAGTGGGGCGGACTTAGTACCCAAACTCAGGGTTTAAGTTAGTACATCCATCTCATTGTCCGTGGGCAACGGTGGATTCACCATTTGGCCGATCAAGGCTTCCCCTTCAATGGTTCATTTAGTCCATATCGGTGGGTTCTGTACCACGCAAATGTACTTGCAAATGAACTTGAAAACAGCATTGCGCAATGCTTCAATGGATTAAGTCCCAAAAGGGTATAGCCCTGCTAGCGTTATGGTAGCGTGATAGACTTCGAATCTAAAGGTTGCTGGTTCGAGCCCGGCGTGGGGCTTCAATTGATAATACTTAGCCAGGCGAAAATACCTTTTTTTCTGGTATTAGGTTTGGGGATATTATTTTTTGCTCTGGAAGGTGCCTCTATTTGGAGTGCTCTTCTGCCAAGTAAAACCCTCTGAAATTGGCGACATTTCCATTCGTGATGCAATTTACCATCAAGGCATGCTGGGCTCGAATAAATCTTGACGGTAGGTGTATATATATATAGTTCCATGTTCTAATTGAATTACACCTCTTCCTCAACACGTTCGATTCACAACAAACGCCCAGATTCTATCTAGACTTCTGCCTAGCACGTTTTGAATCCTTTTGCTTTTGGAGATCACTCGCGCCCAGTCTTGGGTCGGAGTACACGGTCCGGTAGAGTCAATTCTTGCCCTTTATCCTGGAAAAATTTCCCTACTTGGCCGGAGCCTACCATGGCTAACGAATGTTCGCTCACAAAGATCTAGTTAGAGCATATACTAGGTATACTGTGATGGGTCATGCATACTCTCTCTACGCGCAAGTCCTGTCGGCGTTTGGCTATGGGGCTATGGGAATTAGTAGTATCCTTGTGACAGTGACTTCATTGCACGGCTTGTCACTCGTCCTATTTCTCTCAGACTGTTGCATATATGGATCGCTTCCACTGTATGGCTTATGGACTTCAGTTAGGCTGATGGAAATCATGATCTCATGATGATGATGGTCGTTCCGGGCTCAGCTGGAGATGCCAGCTAAGTGCACATGCGTACAAGGCATACTCTGAATGCCGTATATAAGATCACACAAACTCTTGTAGTTTAGAATATATAAGCTTCTCTAGCATTTACTATTTCAACACAGAGCTTGTTACTGTAAGGTTTGGAAGGAAGTCGCCGAATTAACTCATAGGCTGTGGACTCATACTCGTAGACTCATACACAAGTTTTCACTCGCCACTGGTATTTCAACCCATGGATTTCCATAGACTTCCACCGAGCTCTATGCTCTCTTGTATATAAAGGCATAGATTCTCCCTTAGATAGTTTAATAGATTCCTTCCGCTTTACACTCACAACAGGGCTTGTTACAATATGGGGAGAACCGTGTGCATAGACTTAGGTATGGAGAAGAGAGAAGGAGAAAGACTCGAGATATACACAGGGAGCATCAGCCCTAGCTACAGTGACTTATATTAGGTCTGTAACGTATCTCCGGCCCATGCACATGTAACAGAGCTAAAAAGATATCTGACCTCAATTTTTTTCAGCCATTCAAGTTCGCAGCTTTCAATTCAAAGATTGAGTGTACCAAAGTAGAGTAGATCTAAACCATACTCCCAGAATCATCAATACACCTTCACGTTTAACATCTCCCTAGTTGACCGACTTCAAAGCATCCGAAAGCCTTCTAAAGCTTTCGCTAAAAATCAACAAACTAAACAAACAAAGGAAGCATCAATAATAATCTACCCTACAAAAATGGATTGAGCTTATGGAAATTTTCACGGAGTCCCTTCACCTTCGCATCCGAACCGACAATATCAGGATAAGGAACACCCGCCCCCCATTGTGAATCAGTGTCGTGCTTATAATCCATGAAACCAGAGTAGAACAATTCAAAACACTTTGGAGACATCCTGTACATGACCTCCTCTTTACCAATTTTGCTTTCAGGATTCATCCCCGCTCCCATCGAATCTCCAAACAAGGGCTGCAAAACATACCGACAATAATAGTCGAGTGCCTCCACGTGCTGTGGAAATAAGTCCTTACCATCAGTACGCACAACCACAACACTGCCAATCATTTCGTCCCACTCCATCGGTGCCCATCCCCATCTGCTACTGCTGGGGTCGATGTCAAGGTTTAGGAATGTGACTGACGGGTTCTGCAGCAAGTATGAATCGTATTTCCAAGAGCTTGGTGGTGGTAGTTTCTTGAGCTCAAGTGGTATTCCGACCCGGGCCGGTATCGGAGGAATAAAGAGACGGTCTTTCTGGCGGTCGATGGGCAGTTCTACTGACTCAAACTTCTTGCGCCCGGATTTGGTAGTATCACCGAGACAGTTGATCCTCACACCCCTAAGAGTCAGACTCAAAGCACTAATGCCCTTAAGGATCGGAGCCAGGGCCTTGGGCGGTTGTTGCTCTTCCTCTGGTTTTCCATGGCCATATGTAAGCAGGTAATCCACCACATCTCTAAAATCCCTCATATCCATATCGGTGTAGAAGGAAAGCATGCCGAAATCCCCAGTATCTACATACTTCAACGCGACAAGAGGTCCACACCATATTTCTCCGGTTGTGGCCCCTGCCGTTGCGGCGACAGCTTTGTTCGGCTTCGATCCGTCGGTGAGAAAAAGCTCCCGGTGTCGTAGATCAATTTTCTCCCTCAACGACCGAGACCGTCTCACGTTGTTGTAATAAACCTGGGACCAGCCGTTCTCACCCGGCCCGAAATATTTCTCTAAGCATGCATGCTCATACCCGTCGCTGTATGAACTGTCCTTATGTTCAACAGACACCCAGATAAATTTGACGATAGGCTCGTCCTCTTCAAACACGATTGCTCGTCGGACGTTTTCGCTTGGGCGAGTCTCGAACTTTTGACGCTCCGAGCAGAGAAGTTTGTGGATGCGCCAATCTTCCTTCTGGCATTTCTTCCCGCAGTACCACTGGGAGGAACATCTCGAACACTGCAGCCGTGCGGCGTTGTTGCACATCACACACTCTGTGGTTGGTTCGTCTGCCATTTGTCTGGAAACAGAGGTCTTAGTGCCGTAGACTGCGTACACTTTGTGGGCTTTTACTTACGGACTGAAGACTCGGTGGTTAAATGCTCATGAATAACAACGTTTGGAAAGGATATGATGTGACTACGGGTTGGATCATTGACTAGTATTTATCTCGCCCCTCTCATCTGCATATGTGGTGTCACTTCATAAATTCCAGCCGGTAAGATTGCATATCACACTTCAAAACACCTGCCTGTGCGCACCATTGTGAATCACCACCAGCACTTACCGAGGGAATTTCCAGCTCATAATAACCCCATTTTCCAATCTTACTGCGAAAATTCACCCTTGCCCGCAGCAAAAACCTTGTTTTCTCATCGTCCGGGGTGCGCGCGTGTGTCCTGCTCAATTGCGGCAGAAGTTACAACAAATCACGAACCCAGGTTAGAATGCAGAGAGCCAGTGGATCCACAGCTCATGTGCATGCGCTCTTGCAACAGGATTCTGGGTGAGGAGCTTGGCCGGTTTCCAAACTGGACAAGAAATGAGTGGATTCGGTAGCAGGCGAACAAGAGAATTTATCCATTGGATATCACTGGCCAGCTCGGGAGACGGCGGGGGTTTGTATATCTGCAAACGCAGACAGACACATTTATGAACTACTACTTTAGACGCCGGTCGATACATTGGCAAACTCTTATTCGTGAGTGAGTGGGGGTTTTACCTTCGTTCTGGCTTGGAAAGTCCTAATACCTACATAGCTAATGAGGGCAAAGCACTGCCTTGCTGAGTACTGGTATTTGAGTCTACTTCGATCTTGACGATTGTTGAATATGAATTGCTTCTGTTTTTGAGGTTTTGGTCTTCGATCGGTAATCGTTGGGCGACTTTGCGGGCCACTGAACTATGGTGAAGAACCACAGTGCCCAAAATACTTACCGATGGTACATAACATTTACGAGCGTGTATATAAGTTGTAGATCAATCCTTCATACATTTTGCGACATCAACAATTGTTCGACTTTTCCATTTTCGATAATTGCCAGTCCTCTGCAATAGCCGTCTTGGTTGTCTACCACAGTTTTAGGCAATCTTAAAATCTCCATGACTTTGTTAATTCCCATCACACCTATTGCTTTCGGGCTCCTTCACAACTACTCGGGTCATGGACGATGAGGCTGGGCACCCCACCTCTGGAAGAAACCCCCACCAAACGGGAAATATGAAACCGCCACACACTGAACTGGGTAAACGCGGGAAACCCCGTAGATAGACGTTGTCTCAGCCTCCTAATAAATACCCTAGTCGTACAACAAAACTGACTTCTAGAAATGAGGTGACACCTTCTATGACCTAGTAGACATGACCGAGTGACGAGTAACGGCCTTAGGCTTTACTGGAGCGTTTTATAAGGCTATTCTAATGAGGAGTAGACAACTATTTCAAAAAAGAAGTCTTAGCTATTGAAAGCTTTGATGCTTGTTGCGTTGTCCTAAATATCTGACCATGATGGGGGAGGGGGTACCTCCTAAGTAGGGCCCGCTGTCACTAAAAACATTTCACATGCTCGCATCGTCACTCGAAGTCCATTAACCAACTTCCGATTTCTAGTCCAAAACCAATACAAAGACTATGACTACCCGACCGCACTCAGATAGCCATTCACACCGCTGAAAGTAGATTGATCACAAAGCGCTCGACTTAGACTCTGCATTGCTGATCAACCTCACTTCGTCTTCTTATACCTCAGAAACCAGGTATCGTCCCTTGATGAGAGGATTGATAATAAGCAACATAATGTCATACGATTGCGGATAATGCCGAACTGAAATAGGCGATGAGATATACCTTGTTACCTTTTTTGCGACCGTCGCGGCCCGATAGCCCTACACACGTGGAGATACTCGGTACAAGGGACGTTTTGCGATGCATACACCACGAGGAAGAAAAGACAAATACACTTCCTGCCAGGGGTAATTATTGGCGAGAAAAGCAAACTATGGTGCAACAAATCCGTCCAAATAGGGTGTATACAAGTAGGGGAAAACCAACAGCATATGCGCATTTTAATAGGCGGCTGAATGTGACTGAGGGGAATAAGTATTTATTCCCCATCGCCATCCACAACACAATTGGAGATGGTCTATCAGCAGATTCTAGATCTGCGCTTGGGTTCGAGTTCCACAGGTACAACAGAACCTCCTTTTCACGATAAACTACTGACAGACCGGTCGTAAAATAGACGCCCTCCAAACAATTCCCACTCCTGGCCGCGATGTTTTTTTTTGGGGTCGTATTTCTATGCGCTTTGAATACACGGGCTGCACCCCTTACTAGTCCAACCAGTGAGGGGGAGCCCTCCTTCGTTCCGAGCCCCATCAACCGTGGCACCATCAATATTTTACTGTCCTCTGTTGTCACCCTCACACTTTGTGTCTACACGAGTATTCACCTTAACATCACCCCGGAGAAGAAGATATTCCGCATCCCGAGTATCTGGGTCTACAAATTCTACTGGGTTTTTATCGCACTTTTGGCACCGGAATTCGTTCTTTATGCCGCTTATATCCAATGGAGGAATGCACAGGCTCTCTGCGAACAGCTGCGGGGGTTAGATAAAGGCGGCAAATTGGCCCATACGAATGCTGCGACGAACGATTGGACGAACGATTGGACGAACGATGAGACGAACACTGCAACGTATCTTCAGAGAATCATGTCAATACTTGTCCGAATGAAGAACTGGATTACCACACCCGAACAGAAACCCCAGCACGTCGCTGTCGAACGGTCTCGATCTCGCTCCAGCTGGCCGGATTTGGAAAAGCCGGAGACAGATCAATCGCATTCGGAAGGGACGATGCAGTGGTCAGACCGTGTGACTATGGTTTCCGCTTTTTTCATCGTGATGGGAGGTTTCGCATACGATGTTTCCGATTTGTCTGACAACATTAAATATCTTGCGCTCACACCCGAAGGATTCATGGAATTTGCAAAAGCAGGACTCATCAAACCCAGTATCCTGAACGACAACGATATTACAGACCGAAGCAAAGCTGATTCGCTTGCGAAGTTATTGGTCTGCATCCAGGCCTTCTGGATGGTAATTAACTGTATAGCACGGAGGGCTAGTGGGCTACCGTCTACCTTGGTGGAGTTGAACGTTATAATCCATGTGATCGTTGCAATTGTCGTCTACGCTCTCTGGTGGCACAAGCCTCTGGCCGTCGCCCATCCGATACTCTTCCGGAAACTTGGGACGATTGGAAACGATTTAGAAGAGCAGTTAGCAACCACAAAGGCGCAGTCAACAAATTCGGATGCCCCTACAGTGGCTGAAGGAGTTTTTGCAGCTAAAATCCTTGTCCAGAGTCGCGGTTTACGTTTGTGTTCCACTCCTTTCGATGTTTCTGAGACGTCCCCGAGAAATACTTGGTACGAAGAGTTTTGTCGCATATTGGATTTTGAGCCGTATGTTCCCGACAAATCAAGATTCGAGATTAAAGGCTCTCCAGCTCCCCACCGCGGAATCTCCGACGATACATACAAACGTGTGGTCGCCACCGCCCTTAAATCCGAACCCAAATCGCAATCGCCAAGATTATTACTTCTCCACGGTCAGCGGCTTGTATTGAAGAGGCAACAGGTAGCTGTAGGAATAGAAAACGAGGCCACACTTCTTTCTGAAAGAGACTTGTGTTGCCTCGAATTAAGGCTCTCACCGGTAGCCGCAGGTATCGATAATAGGCGGTACCTCCTGACGGCTGATCCACCCAACTATTCAGTTCAGGGATCCATTTACCATGGGGGTGTGCATAGAAACCATTTTGATATCACAGACTTGCTAGAACATACTGCCCTTATGCTCACGAGTATACTGCTTAGTTGCGTCTACGCCAGCTGTCACGCATCAGTGTGGTTTTCGCATTTCCCGAGCTATATCGAGCGGTGGATGTGGCGAGGTTCTTGCATATCGATTGCTGCAGCAATCCCTTTTCCATGGGCGATTTATGGTATTATGAAGGTTGCGTGCGGAGGAAAACAACCTAATCTCGTCAGAGGGAGGCCACTGCTCAAGCTAGGTAGAACTAGTACTCAATGGCCATATTTTGCATTATATACTGGTGTGCGCTGGCCAGAGTTTGTATTATATTCAAGTTATATCCTAGCCGGCACGTTGTATGTGTTAGCACGATTCTTTATCATCGTGGAGGCGTTCATTTCAATAAGGAACCTTCCGATTGGATCCTTTAAGACGGTTGCATGGGTTGAATATTGGCCGCATGTTTGAAGATAGTACGTTTGGTTTGGGCATATTCTGTTGGGGCTGCCATTTTCTTCTTGGAGTTAGGACCGGGGCTTTTTTCTTTCTATATATTATCTAGCAGGAAGGTTTAAGGATGGTTTATGAAGTGTTTCGTAATGTATATTCGGGTTGGTTAGAATCTTTGTAGCTGGAATTTATTGAATGTGTATTATTCGCGAAACGAACATTTCATTACTCTTAAATGATACCAGAGAGTGCTCAGGGCCGGTCAGCTGCACGGCCTTCGATCCTCGCATATCCGCCTCCTTTCTATTCTCACCTTATCTCTATAGTTATCTTAAGCGCGCTATACAGACCCTCCTTCTGTCTGGGGGAAGATAGAGTTTAATGACTGGGTGGTGGAGAAAAGGCGAGACACTAGTGCACTCGTTTACTAGCCGCTTCTTTTGGCCTTAAGCCCCGGCAAGCAGCTTGCGAGCGACAAGAAAATCTGGGAACAAGAGTAGACACTGGTACATTGTCCAATATACGTTATTTCAGACTGGTATGTAACCTAAACCCACCACCGACCCATGCAAAGTTGGCCATCGGAGCTTCATCTGTCTGTACTCGAATACAGTCATTCACCATGATATGTTGAGGAGGGGGAGGTTTAAATAGGCTAAATGTATACCAATCGGATTCATTCCAGGCTTCAGGAATCCTGCGCAATCTGCTTATATGTTTTTGAGTCGAAATTGTGCATTATTTGCGTCTCGCCACCCTGTAGATATTTACGATAAAACAAACTAGGCGCGATAGAACAAATCTCAGTGAGGAGGTAGTTGCGACTACTAGGGCTTAGGGTACACGCCCCATCCCACACTGCATTCACCACCGAAGCGCACTCTCTGGAGATGGGAGAGTTGCTATGAGTTTAGATGACCAGAAGCAAAAGTTTTCCGATCTCGGGTGTGGATTTGTCTCGTGCCCAGCCTCCAGAAGTGATGCAACTTGTATCTCGTTTATCCACAGGACGAGCTTGAGAGCGAAGGCAACAAGAGTCGGGGGCGAGACAAGGTGTGGATCGGGATATGAAATCTTACAGGCCCAGCGGCCACAAGACCTGGACGTTTATACCGGGCCTTCTCGCAAGCACTTGAGGGAATGTGAATGAGATGCTTATGAAGCAGTTGGCCTGGGGGAAAATGTGTCTGGGGAGTTCGTTTCTACTAATGGAGTACGCAGGTCAATATCATCTCATAGCGGTGAGTGCATGATGTTAATATCATCACACTTAAACAGCTGACTCCCCTATTCAGTGATGTCAATTTGATGCTCCGTTATTATCTGTGGAAACTTATCATCATTTACAACCTACACCGAAATTGTAGTGGTAGACAGTATCCCAGGCCGCCTTGGACAACATGAAGTGTCGGGCGGCCCAGGGGTGCACGATAGAGAACCAATACAACAACGGCAGGAGGACAAGATAGTAGTAGAATGACGGGAGACGGCGTACGCTGGGGTAGTGTTTGGAGTAATAAACCATCCTGTGGTAGCTTTGAGATGTAGTTTTGGATGTATACATTAGCAGAAGGGAGTCCATTAGAATTTGATATTGTGAACTTGGTGTACCGGTTTACTTTGTGCACTGGCTGATCGCTTTGCCAGCGAGTTGATCCGTAACCCAAGTCGACGTCTTCCTGTTGTCTAACGGGGATATTTGGCGTACGAGTGGGTACATACTCGAGTACATGTCATTGATGATCGTAAACGGGAATAGGTCATCTACCGGACGGAAAATATGTATGCAGTAAGGGATCTCATATATTTTGCATATCACTCTTTATTTACATCACCAGGTTAATTGGCACACGCCTAACGATATATAGATCATACAGCAAGCTTACCTGCGTTAGCCAAGTCCCTCCTATTCCTTCACCTAAGCAACAAGTTGTCCTATTTCCTCCCTCGTCATTTTAAGATTTCCCTCAACTCCTCAGCCAACAGCACCACCGGCGGTCCCATTTCCGTAACTCCTTCTTTGGGGAGCTTCAGAAGTTGTCACTCCTCTATCACTCCAAAATTTCGGGCTAGATAATGCTTTTTGAAGACACGCTTGGTGTCTTTTTGACTATCAACAAAAATGTTCACTCTGGAAAAACCCATTTTCTTTATATCCACATCAAAACGGCGAACACACCAAATCCTTCGTTCCTGATTTTCTCTACGTTTATCGTACGCCTTGATTTATGTAGCGCGCTGATTAGCTCTAGTTTTAACGAGATCAGTGAAGTCCACGTTACAAAATTATAGTCTTGATATTGGACGCTGGTTGGGATTAGTAAATAATCTATCACAAGTGAATTATGGGAGATGACTTGCCGCTTTTGGTAATTAATATGGTGATGATGTCGGCAAGAAACGCTGCCCCCCAACTTCCGCACCGCCTCCAGCAAATGATGAGAACCCTTCAAATGGCATCGCATGCCAACACTTATTTTTCTTCATCGCTCACATCAAAGGGTTCTGTTTTGATCGCCGGCTTGGAAATTGCTAGCGGGGACCCATAACCACTCTGGTCGATCTCGATTTCCTTCAATGGGGAAAAAAATTTCTTCAAATAAATACACAGGCTTTTGTTATCGGCATGGCCCAAATAAACCGAGCCAATCTTATACTCTTGATGTTTAATCCTCCAGCCTCTAGTCCTCGGAAAGGGAATTTGGTGCTTCCCTTGGGTATCATCCAAATCCATGGCATGACCCTTCACACTTTTAGTTATTTTTAGTATCGAATTAATTGTAACATGTTGTAAATCTGTCGAGAGAATGATAGATTGGAAAGAAGAAAGACGAGGGGAGAAGGTATATAGATGAGCGTTTCTAGCACAACTTGGGGCAGTTTTATGCGCACCTTCCTAGAAGTGGGCGCTATCAACATATAGATCAAAAATATGAACTGGGCCTGTCATGGCAACGACCCATCGACGCCACCGCAGCTTCTTCTAAAATTTTAGCTAATTTTAATGATTTGTGATGGATAGATAGATAGACTCTGTTCTTGTTGACGCTTTAGTTCTGCTTTCAGTTCGCCCGACTTCTCCTCAATCTTTCGGTTCTCTTGGAGGGAACGGTTGCATCTGCGAAACAGTTAGTGTGCTGATAGGTAGATACTAGTGTTCCCAACCTATCAGGTCGACCGCCGGACAATCTACAAATCTGTAATCTGGTCAGATCCGGCCGGGCTGTGAGAAAGCCGCCCTTAGCATAAACCGGTTAGACCAGGCGTCAAACAACATGGATATCTGTAGATGACTGTGGGGTCTGCCTTTGCGAAGATATCTGGCGGTTATCTGGGAGATGTGGACAGAAAGTTCTCCTTCATATAGAGGTTAGGCCCAAAAGTTAGTACCCTTAGAATAAGTACTACTGCTACTACCTGACGTCCAAAGCTTCGCGTTCGGTACAGTAATGCAAGGAACGGCCATTTCGAATGATCAACCAAGCATTGCGGTCTGTAGAAATCTACAGGCCGGCTAGATCGCAGCGGTACCGGCTAGATTTGAGTTCTACAAGCCGGCCATGGCATAGGTCGGCCTGCTAACCGTCATATCTGACCGGACTGACCAGTTAGAAACAATGGGAGATACTAACCTCGCGTGGGAACGGCAGAGGAGGGAACACTAGTGGAAGGAACATCAGAAGTGGGAACGGTTGTATCTGCCAAACAGTTAGTGCGCTGATTGATTGGACACAAGGAACTGATTCGAAGATACTAACATCGCGCGGGAACAGTAGAGAAGGGAGCGCTAACAGAAGGAACATCAGACCTGCATGCGTGTCTAGAGGCCCTCTTGGGTGCGAGGTACTGATTGTAGACCCCTGTAGCTGGTAAGGTGTAAAACCACACTACAGCACACCTTCCACATCATAATATTCCACTCACGAAGTCCCCGAACATCTCGTCCCGTGGTGTCAATGATTTCCTCAGTTCTGGAATATCTCGTCTCGTGGACAGTACTAGGGGTAAGATCAGAGGACTCGCCGCCAGCCGCCAAAGCTACGCCTAAGCCCAGGCATTTCGACACTGTAACCAGGCCCTCCATACGACACCGCGAGCACGGTGTCGAAACCGTTGTAATGGTATCCAGACCACTTTAGGAGGGTTCGGAAACGACTGTAACGAGTCAGCGAAACAGCCTTATAGCTCTGCGTCAGCACAGATCAATAATGTAGAGCCAAAAGATTGGTCGGCAACATACCTTGAGCGATGGGGAGGTGAGACAGCAGTGTCGGCTGAGGAGGGAGGAATGAAGGAGGGCTCGTCGGTAGCAACAGGTATCTCTAGGCTTATTTGTTTGTTTTAAGCATACTGCATTCACTCTAACTAGAGTATGGCAGTGCCCGATTCCCCTCCCCCTCTGGATAGCCGGCTAAATGGGGGGAGCTCCCCTCCTTCTACCTCGTAACCCTAGGCCTTTGTAACCACCGGAATTTTCTATCCCTTCCTTCAAGTGAATGCGATGATTAGTATTAACGGTCCGCCATTGTTGATGATGATGGTTTTTGATGTGGGGGATATAACGATACGAGGGTGGGATTTGGCTTGCAGGTGGTGGTGGTGTGTTGATGGTGGTGTGTTGATGGTGGTGTGTTGATGGTGGTGTGTTGATGGTGGTGTGTTGATGGTGGTGTGTTGATGGTGGTGTGTTGATGGTGGTGTGTTGATGGTGGTGTGTTGATGGTGGTGTGTTGAT
>Ga0307514_10001251_pt1 | contig 33354 bp, 34 predicted proteins | sample 16_EM_MG_FD_203088 | JGI IMG/M metagenome (GOLD analysis project Ga0307514, IMG submission 203088) | Populus trichocarpa ectomycorrhiza microbial communities from riparian zone in the Pacific Northwest, United States - 16_EM | ecosystem: Host-associated > Plants > Roots > Unclassified | place... | reverse complement strand
CCGGTTCACAAGACCCACAACGTAGGATCCCCAACCGCCATCACGACATCAGTGAAGGCTCAACGAGCCTCACACACAGAAATTAGGACAGACCCGATTGGCTTGCCAATTTGCCTGTTCCTGCAAACTGCGTGGCTTTGCGATGACGGGCCCAAAAGGCCACTTGTCTATTTCTCGCGGATGCTTGCACTCGGCGCTTGCGAAGACCCACGATGCGCCCCAATCAGTGCGCAGAGTTCTAAGCTGGCGCCATGTCCAGCAACACCGCAACCTCCATGCGCCAGGAACGCCAAGATTCGGTCCTGCAGACGATGCTGCGCAGGGCGGAACTTGCGGCGTGCATCGAGCGGCACGCACCTCGTGAAGGCGTCTTCCTCACGGAAATCCCTCGCCTGACGCTGATACGCGTGCACCGAGTCGACCACCCGGTTCACGCTGTCCATGAACCTGCTGTGTGCATGCTCGCTCAGGGCAGCAAGCGGCTCCTGCTCGGCGGCGAGGCCTACGTCTACGACCCGAACACGTACCTCGTCGTGTCTCAGCATTTGCCGGTCTCCGGTCAAGTCATCGACGCGACACCCGAGTTGCCGTATCTCGCCATCCGGTTGGAATACGACACCAAGGAACTGGCCTCGCTGAGGCTTGGCATGGGCATGAAGAGCCAGACCATCAAGCAAGGCGCCTCTCGCGGCATCGTGACCGCCGACGTCACCCCCTCGCTGCTCGACGCCATGGTGCGACTGGTGAGGCTACTGGATACGCCGGAGGACATTGAGCCGTTGGCTCCGCTGACCATCCGCGAAATCTTGTATCGGCTGCTCACGGGCGCTTGTGGCCACCAACTCACACAGCTGGCGCTGACGGACAGCGCCAGCCACCGGGTAGCCAGGGCCATCGACTGGCTCCGCGGGCACTACAACGCACCGCTGGAACTGGACAGGATGGCCGAGATGGCCCATCTAAGTGTTTCCGCGCTTCGCACCCATTTCAAGGCAGCCACCGCGATGAGCCCGCTGCAGTATCAGAAGAACCTCAGACTGCAAGAAGCCCGACGCATGCTCATCGCCGAGCGACTGGACGCGGCAAGTGCAGGTCATCGCGTCGGCTACGAGAGCGCTTCTCAGTTCAGCCGCGAATACGCCCGCATGTTCGGCGCACCACCAGCCAGGGACGTCAGGCGCTTTCGGGAACACCAAGGCCTCCCTACCCCTTTTGGATGAGAGCGCGTCGTCCTGCTAATGTCGCCAGGCCGGCTTGCCGAGTTTGGCTTGCCCATTCCAGTCGTCGCCCACCCCTGAAAGTCTCCTACACAGTAACGTTCAGCCATGGCTACTCAAGACATCGCTTCAACCGCTGCGGCGCCTCGATTCGCCGCCGTGCCGAACCTACCGCCGCCCGACGCGGGCCGCATTCGCGAGCTCGCCGGGTTGGTCGAACGACATGCCCCTCAAGAAGGAATCTGCCCGACATCCATTCCGAGACTGTCGGCCATCAAGCTGTCCGCTCCCAGCGAGGAACTGGTCCACGCATTGCACCAGCCCGCTGTCTGCATCATCGCCCAGGGTGGCAAGCGCGTCATGTTGCGCGATGAGGTCTACACCTACGATGCATCCAGATTCCTGGTGTTCTCCACGGACCTGCCCATCAGCGCCCAGGTCACCCACGCAAAGTTCAATGCGCCGTACCTGTGCTTCCGCCTGGACCTGGACCCAGCAGAAGTATCAGAGCTGGTACTGCAACTCGGCCCTCCGGCGGTTCCCCGAGCCAAAACGTCGCGGGGTCTGTTCCTGAGCAAGGTCACGGACGGCATGTTGGACGCAGCCATACGCCTCATGCGGCTGCTCGACTCGCCGGAAGACGCTGCCATGCTGGCGCCGCTGGCGGCCCGTGAACTGGTGTACCGACTGCTGCGCAGCGAACAGGGCGAACGACTGGCCCAAGTGGCAAGAACCGACAGCCACGCCAGCCGGGTGTTGCGCGCCGTTTCCTGGCTCAAATCCAACTTCGCCGAACCGCTGAAGGTAGATGAACTGGCGCGTGATTGCTGCATGAGCACATCGTCGCTGCACCACCATTTTCGTGCGGTGACGTCGATGAGCCCACTTCAGTACCAGAAGCAGCTTCGTTTGCAGGAAGCAAGGCGTCTGCTCCTGAGCGAAGGGATTGAAGTCTCGCGCGCAGGCTACACGGTTGGCTACGAGAGCGCCTCCCAATTCAGTCGTGAGTACAGCCGGCTATTTGGCGTTCCTCCATCCAAGGACGTCTCTCGCCTGCGCGATGCAGGCGGCCAATGAATTCGCACAGGGACAAGGAGCAATTCATGTCATCGGACACAACAAGAGACGCTGGCCTGAAAATTCTCAGGACAATCGAGGCAACAGATTCGCCGAGCATCGTCGCCTCGCTGCGCGACGTGGCGCCGGACCTCGCCGACTTGGCCATCTCGTTTGCATATGGGCAGGTTTACGCGAGGCCTGGCCTGACGCTCCTGCAGCGCCAGATGGCAACGGTCGCCATGCTCGCAGCCGTGGGCAGCCTTGAACCGCAGCTCAAGTTCCACCTGCGGGGCGCTCTGAACGTCGGGGCTTCGGCGGCGCAGTTGGTGGAGGTCATGACCCATCTCGTGGTCTACGCCGGCTTTCCCACTGCGTTGAACGGCGTGGCTGCGCTCCGCGACATCCTCCAGCCGCCTGAACTGCCAACTGTTCCCGATGCTTACAAGGCGCCGAGTGACACGCGCTACCAAGCCGGCCTGGCAGCGTTGGAAGCGATTGATGGCTCAGCAGGAGAGAAAGTCATCGCGTCTCTTGCCGCGATTGCGCCCGACCTGGGACGATTCATCATCGAGTTCGCCTTCGGCGACATCTACACGCGTCAGGCCCTGGACCTGCGCACACGTGAGCTGGTAACGGTTGCAGCCTTGGCGGCGATGGGCAACGCCAGGCCCCAGCTGAAAGTGCACACCCACGGTTTTCTTAACGTCGGGGGCAGCAGAGAGGAGCTTGTGGAACTGGTCATCCACACCGCCCCGTACGCCGGCTTTCCACGAGCCATCAACGCAGCACTGGCCGTCCAAGAGGTGCTGGCGGAGCGAAAGGGCGCGGTTCACTGAATCGCGGCGAAGAGCAAGCGCGTTTCCCTTTCACGCTGCTCCCTGTATAGAGGCACCTGCAGGACGATGCCATTCCGTTGCGCATGGCGCGGGCAGCGCGCCTGGGATATTTCCGAGCCACGGCCAATTGGCGCCGACATGGAAATGCCTGACGCGGCGCCTGTGCCCCGCCGCGCAAACTGACCGAAAACTGAAGTGCGAGGAACCATGGACTTCGAACTTGGCACCGCCGAGGCACTCGACGAACGTGTTCCCGGCGAACTGATTGCGACCAGCAAGGGAACGCCATGGCGTGACCTCCTTGTCCAGATGTACACCCGCAGGCCTGTTCAGGACAGTCTCCTGATACCGGCCGTTCCGGAGCCACTCATCGTGTGGGTCGTGTCGGGAACCGCGCTGGTAGAGGAGCGACCACTGCAGGGCGACTGGATGGCCAATGAGGTCAGGGAGGGCGACTTCTTCCTTCAAACGTCTCCCCGCCCATGCGAGCTGCGCTGGCGAACGCTCACCCATGAGCCGTTCCGGGTGATGCACGTCTACCTCGGTCTGCCACTCGTTCGCCGGGCCGTCATCGACGTCCTCGGGCCAGAGGCTGGGACCGTGCAGCTACGCGAAATCTCCGGCGGCAGCGATGCCATCATCAGCAATCAATTGCGCATGCTTCGCGACGAGCTTGTTGACAGGCGCACGCCCAGCACGATGCTGGTCCAGGGCTTGGCAAGCAGCCTGGCTGTTCACCTGGTTCGCTCTTATGCGAGCGAGGCACAGGTTCCGGCGACACCGCATGGGGGCCTCCCGGCATTCAAGATGCACCGCGCTCTTCACGCAATGCAGGAGCGTCTTGACCAAGAGCTTGACCTGAGCCGTCTGGCGCGTGAGGTTCAGCTGAGCGACTCGCACTTCTCTCGCGCCTTCAAAAAGAGCACTGGCTTCTCACCGTCGCAGTACCTCACCCGATTGCGCATGGAACGCGCGCGTCGTCTCTTGAGAGAAACGGACATGCCAATCGTGGAAGTGGGCTTGGAGGTGGGGTACGCCAGTCCAAGCCATTTTGCGCAGGTCTTTCGCAAGGAGGTTGGCGTGCTTCCAAGCGACTATCGAAGCGTTCGCTGAGCCCCCGAGAGCCGACAGCAAAACTTCGATATCGAGAGCAAAACCACGAGCGACCGAGCAAACGTCCATCGGCACCATGGGAACCGTGGCAGCTACGGAAGACAAGCGATTCGTAGCCACCGCGACCTCCAACCCAACTGCCGAAAGGAACTGTCATGACACTCAATGGAAAAGTCGCTCTGGTCACCGGTGCTTCGAGTGGCATCGGCGCTGCAACGGCTCTGAAGCTGGCTGCCGCTGGCGCCAAGGTCGGCCTGGCCGCCCGTCGCCTGGACCGGCTGAACAAGCTGGTCGACCAAATCAAGACCGCCGGCGGCGAAGCCATCGCCATCCAGATGGACGTGGTGGACCGTGGGTCCGTTGAAGCAGGCGTCAACAAGCTGGTCGAGACCTATGGCGGGCTGGACATCGTCTTCAACAACGCCGGCCTGATGCCCATCTCCGACGTCGAGACACTGAAGGTCGACGAGTGGCACCGCATGGTCGACGTCAACGTCAAGGGTCTGATGAACAGCACCGCGGCGACGCTGCCGCAGCTCATCAAGCGCGGCTCAGGTCACTTCGTGAACACGTCGTCCATCGCCGGTCGCAAGGTGTTCCCGGGTCTGGCTGTGTACTGTGCGACGAAGCACGCCGTGTCTGCCTTCACCGAGGCATTGCGCCTGGAAGTTGGCAAGAAGCACAACATCCGCGTCACCAGCATCCAGCCCGGCGCCGTGGACACCGAGCTGTTCAATCACATCACTGACAAGGGCTATCGCGACCAGATGGAGGGCCTGCGCGAGCAGATGTCTTTCCTGAGCAGCGACAACATCGCCGATACGGTGCTGTTCGCCCTGCAGGCTCCGGCGCACGTCGACGTGGCCGAGCTGTTCGTACTGCCTACCGACCAACCCTGGTAATCGCAGGAGGCTGGCATCGGAAACACGACCGGCAAGGACTTCGATAAGTTCGAGCACTTTGGACTCACGGCCCAGAGTGCCGACGATGTCGACGCGCCACTCATCGGGGAGGCATATGCCAACTTCGAGTGCAAGCTGCACGACGGCAGCAAGGTCGGAAGCTTCAACCTCTTCATCTGGGAGATTGTGAAAGCTCACGTCGCTGCCAGCCCAGCCCACCCCGAGACCGTTCATCACTTTTGGCCGAAGCCTCGGTGCGCCAGCCCGGGCTGGCGTTGTGTCCGCTGGCTTGAGCGCTGCTGTCCTTCTGGCGGTCAGCTTTTCCGTCAGCGGTGCCCCGGCCATCGGCCAGTCTGTCAGGCAGCTGCCAGCTGCAGCGTGGCTGGCCGATGTGCCGTCTGTCGACTAGCCGAAGAGCTTGACGGCAGTCTTGGCCACCTGCTCGCCCTGGTGACGCGCGCCTGCCAAGTCGATTTCCGTTGGCTGACGGGAGCCGTCGCCGGCAGCCACCGTCGAAGCACCGTATGGTGAGCCGCCAACGATTTCGCTCACGGTCATCTGCCCGGCGTGGCTGTAGGGCAAGCCAACGATGACCATGCCAAAGTGCAAGAGGTTCGTGATGACGGAGAACAGCGTTTGTTCTTGCCCACCGTGCTGAGTGGCTGTCGAGGTGAACGCACCACCCACCTTGCCGTTCAGCGCGCCGCGGGCCCACAGGCCACCGGTTTGGTCAAGGAACGCAGCCATCTGCGAAGCCATGCGGCCGTAGCGAGTTGGCGTCCCAACGATGATGGCGTCGTACTGCTCCAGTTCAGCCACCGTTGCCACAGCAGCAGCTTGCTCCAGCTTGAAGTGCGCGCCCTTTGCGATTTGCTCAGGGACCGTTTCGGGAACACGCTTGACGTCCACGACGGAAGCTCCGCCAGCGCGGGCCCCTTCGGCGACCGCTTGGGCCAGTTGTTCAACGTGTCCATAGGACGAGTAGTAAAGAACCAGAACCTTGGCCATGCGGCACTCCTGAAAAATTGCGGCGAGATGCCGCGTTGTGAAAAGTCTTCATTGCGGGAGGAGTCAAGCGGCCACCGACTGAACCCCTGCCAATTGACGACCCCGAGTCACTCTGTTCGCCCACGAGAACACGTCTGACACCAGGGACGGGTCACCGTCCGGCTGAGCGTCCAGCAAGTCGGCGCCCAACTTGAGGATGCCGCGCTTGCCCGCCATGGCGACAGCCTGCGTCCGGTTGCTGGCACCAAGCTTCGAGAAGATCGACCTTGCATGCGTCTTCACCGTGCCGTCTGAAATGCCCAATACCCTGGCAATGGCCTTGTTTGACATGCCTCTAGCGAGCAGTTCCAACAGCGTGGCCTCTCGGCAGGTCAAACCTGGGGCTCCAACGTGCTCCGCCATCACAGACGCCACTGGCGGAGTGATATGCCGACGCCCCGCACCAACACGCAGTACCGCCTGTTGGAGTTCGTCACAAGCAACCGAAAGAAGCAGCAGCCCGCGGGCGCCTTTTCGAATCAGGGCTCGCGCTGCCTGGTCCCCAAAAGAGGAAGCGACAACGATGATTGCGGGCCCCTCCCGGCATGGCAGGAGTTGGTCGAGGAGCTCCAAAGCGAGGTCCTGGCTCGTCAGCAAGACGCGGGCAGACAAAAGCTCCTCAGGCACCGGTGTGCCCTGGCCCACACCAGGGCCCCTGAGGTCAAGACCTTGGTGCCCGCTGACCATGGCAGCAAGACCCTGGCGAATCACCTCGGACTCGTGAAGCACGCCAACACTGAGGCGACCTGGAGAATGCAACATATCCCGACTCCTCTGTGAGCGCAGTTCGTCATACCGACTGGGGGAGTGTCGGAGTTGATTCATCGGCAGCCAAGAGCGCCATCGGGTCGCTATCGGACAACCCAAATGGGGGGTGTGGTCGCCTGCAGCCCAGGCAGACGCAACTGCAGGCCTTGCCTTGCTCGGCCTTCAATCAGGGCGCAGGTCGAAGGGCCGAGAGGCTAAGCTGCTGATTTGCACGCCAAACGTCCGCGAACTTGAGGTTGGTCGCGCTCAGCCCGCCTCGCTCATGCGCCAACGGCTCACCCACCGCGCCAGCGCCGAGAACCCCAGATCCGCCACGATGGCCAGCAGGCCGACCAGCATCGCGCCCTGGATCACATACGCCGTGTTGTAGCCGCTCAGGCCGACGATGATCGGTGAGCCCAGGCTTTTGGCGCCGACGGTGGAGGCGATGGCGGCGGTACCGATGTTGATGATGACCGAGGTGCGGATGCCGGCGAGCATGACGGGCAGCGCGAGCGGGAGTTCGACCTGACGCAGCCGCTGCCAGCTGCTCATGCCCAGGCCCTCGGCGGCTTCATGGGCGCTGGCGGGCACGGCTTCGATGCCGGCGATGGTGTTGCGTACGATGGGCAGCAGGCCGTAGAGCGTCAGCGCGATCAGCGCGGGCGCCTCGCCGAAGCCGATCAGCGGGGCAGCCACGGCCAGCACGGCGACCGGTGGGAAGGTCTGGCCCATCGCGACCAAGGTCTCGACCAGTGGGCGAAATTCGCGCCCCGCCTGGCGGGTGACGAACAGGCCGGCGGACACGCCCAGCAGCACCGCGATGCCGCTGGACAGGCCGACGATCTGCAGGTGAGCCCAGACCAGTTGCGCAAACGTGTCCTGCTCGTACAGCGGCCGGTCCAGCGCCGGGAACGCGGCGGCAAACAGCGGCTTGAGCAGCGGCATGCCCCAGGTCAGCGCGAGCAGTGCGGCCAGCGCCCAGGGCAAGGGTTGGCGCAACAGGCGGACCATTGTGCTCAGACGGCGCTGCGCAGCAGGTCGGCGAAATACAGCGTGCCGAGCGGACGGCCTTGTGCGTCCACCACCGGCAGCCGCTCGACACTCCGGGCGACGAAAACCGACAGGGCGTCGCGCAGGCTCATGGTGGCCGCGATCGGCTCGCCCTCGGCGAGCTCGTTGGGTCGCACACGAGCGGCCACGGTTTCCAGGCCCAGCAGCTTGATGCCGATCTCGCCGCGGCCGAGGAAGTCGCGCACGAAATCGTTGGCGGGGCGGCGCAGCAGTTCGGTTGGCGTGCCGGCCTGCACGATGCGGCCCTGGTCCAGCAGCACGATGCGCGTGGCCAGGCCCAGCGCTTCGTCGATGTCGTGCGTCACCAGCACGATGGTCTTGCCGGAGGCGCGGTGGATGCGCGCCATTTCCTGCTGCAGCGCGCCGCGGGTGATCGGGTCCAGCGCGCCAAACGGCTCGTCCATCAGCAGCACTTCCGGGTCTGCCGCCAACGCGCGAGCCACGCCCACGCGCTGCTGCTGGCCGCCGGAGAGTTGGTGCGGGTAGCGCCCCTGGTACTGATCGGGCGGCAGGCCCAGCAGGCCCAGCAGTTCGGCCACCCGCTGCGCGATGCGCGCCGCCGGCCACTTCAGCAGTTGCGGCACGGTGGCGATGTTCTGCGCCACGGTCCAGTGCGGGAACAGACCGGTGGACTGGATCGCATAGCCCATGCGGCGGCGGATGTCCTCGGGCTTGAAGCTGCGGATCTCCTGGCCCTGGAACAGGATGCGGCCGGCGTCGTGTTCGATCAACCGGTTGATCATCTTCAGCGTGGTCGATTTGCCCGAACCCGAGCCGCCGATCAGCACCGTGAACTCACCGCGTTCAATGCTCAGCGACAGGTCGCGCACCGCCGCCGCGTCGCCAAAGGACTTGCTGACCCCAAGGAACTCGATCACGGCTGGCGCCTTTGTGCCCATTGGGTCAACACCGCGAACAGCGCGTCCACCGCAACAGCCATTGCCACCACCGGCAGTACGCCCAGCAGCACCAGATCCAGCGCGCTGCTGAGCAGGCCCTGGAACATGATGGCGCCCAGCCCGCCGGCGCCGATCAGCGCGGCGACCACGGCCAGGCCGATGGCCTGCACCGTCGTCAGCCGCAAGCCCGAGAGCAGCAGCGGCAGCGCCAGCGGCACCTGCACGCGCCAGAACACCTGGCGCGGCGTGAGCCCCATGCCGGTCGCTGCTTCGACCACCGCTGCCGGTACCTCGCGCAGCCCCGTCAAGGTGCTTTGCACGATGGGCAGCAGCGAATAAAGGGTCAGCGCAATGACCGCCGGCGCCAGGCCGATGCCGCCAATGCCCAGCGCCGGCAGCGCCAAAGCCAGCGCGGCCAGCGGCGCCATCAGCAGGCCGAACAGCGCGATGGACGGCACCGTCTGGATCACGTTCAGCAGCGCAAACAGCGGTGCGCCAAAACGCGGATGCCGATGCGCCGCCACGCCCAGCGGCACGCCGAGCAGCAAGGTGGGCAACAAGGTGACGCCGACAATCTGCGCATGCCGCCACAGCGCCGCGTCGAACACGTCCTGCCGGTTGTCGTATTCCTTGAACAGCGACAGCGCAGCCAACTCGCCCGATGCCGCCAACACGACCACTGGCGCCAGCACCGCGGCCAGCGCCAGCGTGCGGCCCAGTGGGGCGAGCTTCAGCCGCTGCACCGCATCCGCCGCGGCCAGCCAGCACAGCACCGTCCACACCCAGAAGCCGCCGCCAAACGAGGTGCGCCCGGCGCTGTTGCCGGCCGCTTCCGCGGCGTCGGCCATTTGCTTCGCATGTGCGCCGGCCAGCCAGACCAGCACGGCCAACAGCGTCGCGGCAGCGGCCGTCACCAGGCCCTGCGTGGCCACCGAAGACTGCCGAAAGACGGCCAGCGCCAGCAACGCAAAAGGCCCCAAAACCAGCGCCCAGTTCGCGCCATGCAACAGCGTGCGCAACGGCACGCCCACGCCCGACACCAGCCGGTTCGGTGCCTGCGTCAAGAACGCCAAAGAGAGTGCCGCAACCAGACCCGCCAGCACGAACACCAGCAGCACCCGATTGGCCGGGCGCAGGTCCACGCTCACTTGATGAAGCCCTTGGCCTTCAGGTAGGTGGCGGCCACCTTCTTCGCGTCCTGGCCGTCGAGCGCGATCTTGGCGTTCAGCGCCTGCAGCGTGGCACTGTCCAGCGACTGGAAGACCGGCGCCAGCAGCTGGGCGATCTGCGGCTGGCGGGCCAGCACTTCGGCGCGGATGACAGGCGCCGGCGCATAGATCGGCTGCGCCGACTTCGTGTCTTCGAGGATCTGCAGGCCCAGCGCAGCAACCGGCCCATCGGTGCCATAGGCCATCGCGGCGTTGACGCCCGAGGTCTGCTCGGCGGCGGCCTTGATGGTCACCGTGGTGTCGCCACCGGCCAGCGTCAGGATCTGATCCTGCGCGAGCTTGAAGCCGTAGGTGCCCTGGAAAGCCGGCAGCGCATCGGGCCGCTCGACGAATTCGGCCGAGGCCGCCAGCTTGACCTTGCCGCCGCCGGCCACCCATTTGCCGAAGTCTTCCAGCGACTTCAGCTTGTTCGCCGCGGCCACGTCCTTGCGGATGGCGATCGCCCAGGTGTTGTTGGCCGGCGCTGGCGTGAGCCAGACCAGCTTGTTCTTCTGCTGGTCCAGCGCCTTGACCTGCTCGTAGCCAGCCTTGGCGTTTTTCCAGGCCGGGTTCTTTTCGTCGGAAAAGAAGAAGGCGCCGTTGCCGGTGTACTCGGGGTAGATGTCGACCTCGCCAGCCACCAGCGCGCCGCGCACGATCTTGGTCGCGCCCAGCTGCAGCTTGTTCTGGGTCTTGATGCCACCCGCTTCCAGCACCTGCAGGATCAGGCTGCCGAGCAGAGAACCTTCGGTGTCGATCTTCGAGGCCACGCGCACCGGCACGCTGGCCTGGGCCAGCGCACCGCCGGCGGCGAGCAGGCAGGCGGCAGCGGTCGCGGCCAGCAGCGCACGGCGGTGGTCATGGAACAAGGTCATGCTGGGCTCTCCTGATTGAAGCCGACCGAGCATGCATCGCCCGGCCGGAATTGCGCATGGCACGACCCTAGCATGGCATCGCGCAGTTTTTACCGAGGCGCCGTCCTACAACCTGGTGCTGCGACGGACGACGCAGCCGCGCAGGCGCCCCGGTGAGACTGGCTGCATGCTTGCCTCGAACTCGGCTCCGTTCGGCCCGCGTGGTTTTTGCGTGCTGACGATCAACATCCACAAGGGCTTCAGCAGCCTGAACCGCCGCTTCGTGCTGCCCGCGCTGCGCGACGCGATGCGCGCGGTGGGGGCCGACGTGGTGCTGTTGCAAGAGGTGCATGGCCGGCATGCCGGCCACGGCGCCCGCGTGGCCGACTGGCCCAGCGCGCCGCACTATGAATTCCTGGCCGACACCGTGTGGCACCAGCATGCCTATGGCCGCAACGCGGTCTACACCGAGGGCGACCACGGCAATGCGGTGCTGTCCAAGTTCCCCATCGTGCGCTGGCACAACCATGACATGCCGCATGCGGGCGCAACGCAGGCGCCCGAGGCGCGTGGCCTGCTGCACTGCGTGCTGGACTTGCCCGACCAGACGCAGGTGCACGTGATCTGCGTGCACCTGGGCTTGCGCGAGCGCGAGCGCCAGCAGCAGATCCAGCGCCTGGGCCAGGTCATGTCGCAGCAGGTACCCGAAGGCGCACCGCTGATCGTGGCCGGCGACTTCAACGACTGGCGCGGCCTGGCGCATGCGCCGCTGATGAAGCTGGGCCTGCGCGAGGTGCATGCCAACGTGCCCGGCGGCATGCCACGCACCTTCCCTGCCCGCCTGCCGCTGCTGCGGCTGGACCGCATCTACGTGCGCGGCATGCGCAGGCAGGCGCCGCTGCGGCTGCCGCGCCGGCCCTGGGCCCACCTTTCCGACCATGCGCCCTTGGCGGCGCACATCGAGCCATGAACACCTCCGACCACATCCATGGGGGCCAAGAAGTCGACGGGCCGCCCACAAGGCTTCTTGATCCCCTCGGGGAATCGGTCGACACACCCGCCGGACGAGGGGCTGCGATGCACCGCCTGGAGTGGACCGACGGCAACCAGGTCCGCCTGCTGGAAAACGGCGAGGCGTATTACCCGGCCGTCTTCGAGGCGATTGCCCAGGCGCAGCAGGAGGTGCGGCTGGAGACCTTCATCCTGTTCGAGGACAAGGTGGGCCTGCAGTTGCGAGAAGCCTTGGTCGCTGCGGCCAACCGCGGCGTGAAAGTGAACCTGCTGATCGACGGCTGGGGCTCGCCGGACCTGTCGCCCAACTACGTCGACTCGCTGGTCACGGCTGGCGTGCAGCTGCACTTCTTCAAGCCCGTCAAACGCTTGCTGGGCCAGCGCCTGAACCTGTTCCGGCGCATGCACCGCAAGATCGTCGTCGTCGACGGCCGCATTGGCTTCATTGGCGGCATCAACTTTTCGCTGGACCACCTGGCCGAATTCGGCCAGCAGGCCAAGCAGGACTATGCGGTGGAGATCCGCGGGCCGCTGGTCGAGAAGCTGCGCGAGCTGACGCGCGCCAGCCTGAAGCCGCCTGCGGTGGCGCAGCGCTGGCAGCGCCTGCTGCGCCGCGCGGGCCAGGCGGCAGAGCCGGCCGAGCAAGCCGGCGCGAGGGCGGCGGTGGTGGTGCGCGACAACCATCACCACCGCACTGACATCGAACGCCAGTACCGTCTGGCCATCCGTCAGGCCCGCCACCGAATCGTGATCGCCAACGCCTACTTCTTCCCCGGCTACCGCCTGCTGCGCGAGCTGCGCCGTGCCGCGCAGCGTGGCGTGGACGTACGGCTGATCCTGCAGGGCAAGCCGGACATGCCCATCGTCAAGACGGCCGCCTCGCTGCTGCACGGGCACCTGCAACGCGCCGGCGTGCGCATCTTCGAATACTGCGAGCGGCCACTGCACGGCAAGGTGGCCGTGGTGGACGACGAATGGGCCACCGTCGGCTCCAGCAACCTGGACCCGACCAGCCTGGCGCTGAACCTGGAGGCCAATGTGGTCGTGATGGACCGCGACTTCAATGCCACGCTCAGCGAGCGGCTCACCCACCTGATGGCAGAAGCCTGCCAGGAGGTGCCACAGGTGCAACTCTCTGCCTGGGGTTCCGCCTGGGCGCAGCTGCGCGGCGCGGTGGTGTTCTTCGCACTGCGGCGCTTTCCGGGCTGGCTGCGCAACGTGCCGGCTGCCGTGCCGGCGATCCAGCCGGCGCGGCCCAGTGCGTCTTGCAGCAGCGGCGACTGTGGTGACGGGGCCATGGCCCGGGCGCAGGTTTCGCCATGACCGTGGCTGCGCCGATGCCGGCACGCCCAGCGACGCCGCTTGTTGTGCCCTGGTACCAGGCGCGCTGGCTGCGCCAGGCCCTGGTGACGCTGTTCCTTGTCGGGGTGGCGGTCTTGCTGGTGCATGCAGGGCGCAAAGTGCCTTGGGCCGAGGTTGGCAAGGCCTTGCAGGAGACACCGGCTTGGCAGCTGGCGGCGGCGCTGTTGTTCTCCGTTCTCAGCTATTTGGCCTATGCCGGGTTCGACATCCTGGGTCAGCAGGTCACAGGCCACAAGGTCAACCGCCTGGCGGTGTTGCGCGTCGCGGCCGTCAGCTTTGCGATCAACCAGAACCTGGGCTACATGGTCGGTGGACTGGGACTGAGGTTGAACCAATACACCACGCTGGGCCTGCGACCGGCGGTGATTGCGGCCGTGGCCGGCACCAGCGCGTTGACCAACTGGCTGAGCCACTTCGCACTGTTCGGCGCCTTGCTGGTGTTCGGCACGCAAGCGCTGCCGCACCTGTGGGGCGTGGCAGCGGGGGTCTGGCAGATCGCGGGCGGCGCGGCGCTGGCCCTTGTGGTTGCTTATGTGTGGGCCTGCGTGGCATTCAAGCGCCGGCAGTGGCGCTGGCGTTCGCTGGAACTGGACCTGCCAAACGGCCGCATGGCGCTGCTGCAGCTGGCACTGGGCGCGCTGCACTGGGGCTTCACGGCAGCCATCGTCTGGGTCGCCCTGCCGGCGGGAGCCAACTTCACGGCCGTGGCCACCGCACTGCTGCTGGCCGCGGTGGCCGGCGCGCTGGCGCACGTGCCGGCGGGCGTGGGCGTGCTGGAAGCGGTGTTCGTCGCCTTGCTGAGCGACCAATGGCCGGTGCAGCAGATCATTGCCGCGGTGATGGTCTACCGCGCGGTCTACCAGTGGCTGCCGGGCGCGCTGGCCGCGCTGGTGCTGCTGGTGGTGCAGCGACGCGGCAGGGCGGCGGGCCGGCTGGCCGCGGCACCGAAAGCCTGACGGCCGACGCGCGGCGGAGTTTCACGGGTGGTTCAAGTTGGGGGAAGCCACGCCACATGGTGGTCAACCCGGGCCAAAAGCCTGCTTTTGCTGGGACATAATCGCCGCGCCGTCTTTACCACCCCACAAAGGCACCTGAATGGCTGTACCCAAGCCCGGCGCTCGCGCCACCACTGCCAAAAAGTCAGTGGCCGAAAAGAAATCCAAGCCTGCCGCAGCGAAGCAAGCCGCCGCAGCTGCCCCCAAGCCCAGTCCCAAGGCCGCGGCCCGGCCTGCGCCGAAGCGAGTCGCCAAGCCTGTGCCCAAGGCGCCGGTGAAAGCGGCGGCAAAGCCCGCCGGCAAGCCACGCACCACTGGCCTGCCGGCGACCCAGGCCGAAGGCCGGGCCAGCACGTCGCTGGTCAAGCGGGCGGTCGACGCACTGCGCCAGCGCATCCTGGCCGTCGCCGGTCCGGACGATGCGTTCCTTGGCTCGGAAGAGCAGCTGATCGCCACCTTGGGCGTCAGCCGGCCGACCTTCCGTCAGGCCGCACGCCTGCTGGAGCACGAGGCGCTGCTGAAGATCAAGCGCGGCATTGGGGGCGGCTTTTTCGCCCAGCCACCATCGGTGCAGGCCGTGTCCCGCATGGCGGCAATCTTCCTGAGCTCGCAAGGTGCCACGCTGCAGCAGATTGCCAATGCCACCACGCCGGTGATCGAAGAAGCCGCCGGCGCGCTGGCTGGCACGTCCGACGCTTCGGTGCGCCGACGCCTGGCTGAACATGTGAAGCAACATGCAGGCTTCGAGGCTTCACCCGACGAGGGCCACCGCGTGCAAGCGGTGCTGGCCTTCGACGCGCTGGTCGGCCAACTGAGCGGCAACCCCGCGCTGGCGCTGATGCTGAACCTGCTGCACGGCCTGGTGCGCGACCCGGAGCACGGCCTGTTCCGCGTCACGCCGGCCCGGGCCCGGGCGCATGCCGAATACCAGCAGCAACTGGCAGCGGCAGTGCAGAAGCGCGACGTGGCCACCGCCCGGCAACTGGCCCGCCAGCACAGCGCCTCGCTGAGCAGCGGCCTGCCCAAGGGCACGCTCACAGCGGCCTGAGGCATCTGCCATGCCCCCGGGGCGGACCGGGCGGCACCCGGCTCGCTACAATCGGCGACTCGCCGGCTGCAGCGAAGCCCCCGTGGGTGGCGCGCTGCGCGCGATACCGCACGGCCCGAGGCTTGCAGCGCTCGGGCCGCTTCCTTTCACAGCCCCTGGATACACACCATGCACCGCTGTGTGACGACGCGCCGTTTGCTGGCGCGCGCCCTGCTGGCCGCCGCGCCGGCCCTGCTCGCCTTTTCCACCCTGGCCACGCTCAGTGCGCCGGCAGCCGCCTGGCAGGCCCGCAATTTCCCCGCCACGGCCCTGCGCGGCGTGCTGGTGGTCACCGCCCCGCCGGAAGCCACCCTGAACGGCCAGGCCACGCGGCTGGCTCCCGGCGCCCGCATCCACGGCGCGGACAACCTGCTGCAGATGTCCGGCGCCCTCGTGGGCCAGAAGCTGGTCGTCAACTTCACGCTGGACGCGATGGGCCAGCCGCTGGAAATCTGGGTGCTGCGCGACGACGAGGCCAAGATGAGCCCGTGGCCACGCACGCTGGAGCAGGCGCAGACCTGGCGCTTCGACGCCGCCGCCCAGACCTGGACGAAACCATGAACGCTGTCACTACCGCCAATGTCGTGCGGGCCGAGCGCCGGGCCGCTCCCAAGCCGGCCCGCGTCCCCTCGGGGGACCGGTCGCAGTACCCTGCGGACGAGGGGTTGTCATGACGAAGAAAGTTTTCATCAGAACCTTCGGCTGCCAGATGAACGAGTACGACTCGGACAAGATGGCCGACGTGCTGCGCGCCGCCGACGGTTACGAGCCGACGCAGGACGTCGAAGAAGCCGACCTGGTGCTGTTCAACACCTGCTCGATCCGCGAGAAGGCCGCCGAAAAGGTGTTCTCCGACCTGGGCCGTGTGAAGCACCTGAAGGAAAAAGGCGTGCTGATCGGCGTGGGCGGTTGCGTGGCCAGCCAGGAAGGCGCGGCCATCATCGACCGCGCGCCCTACGTGGACCTGGTGTTCGGCCCGCAGACGCTGCACCGCCTGCCGCAGATGATTGCCCAGCAGAAGGCGCAGAAGCGCTCGCAGGTGGACATCAGCTTCCCGGAGATCGAGAAGTTCGATCACCTGCCGCCGGCACGGGTTGACGGCGCCACGGCGTTTGTCTCCATCATGGAAGGCTGCTCGAAGTACTGCACCTATTGCGTGGTGCCTTACACCCGCGGCGAGGAAGTCTCGCGGCCGTTCGAGGACGTGCTGACCGAGATCGCCGGGCTGGCGGACCAAGGCGTCAAGGAAGTGACGCTGCTGGGACAGAACGTCAATGGCTACCGCGGCACGATGGGCGGCACGGCCGAGATCGCCGACTTCGCGCTGCTGCTGGAATACGTGGGCGAGATCCCCGGCATCGCACGCATCCGCTACACCACCAGCCACCCGAACGAGTTCAGCCAGCGGCTGATCGACGTCTACGCCAAGGTGCCACAGCTGGTGAACCACCTGCACCTGCCGGTGCAGCACGGCTCGGACCGCATCCTGTCGGGCATGAAGCGCGGCTACACCTCGCTGGAATACAAGAGCGTGATCCGCAGGCTGCGGCTGGTGCGGCCGGACATCCAGCTGTCGACCGACTTCATCGTCGGCTTCCCCGGCGAGACCGAGGAAGACCATGCGAAGTCGATGAAGCTGATCGAGGACATTGGCTTCGACGCCTCGTTCAGCTTCATCTTCAGCGCCCGCCCCGGCACGCCGGCCGCCGCGCTGCACGACGACACGCCGCACGAGGTCAAGCTGGCCCGCCTGCAGGCGCTGCAGGCCAGACTGGAAGACAACGTTCGCCGCTACAGCTTCGCGATGCAGGACACGGTGCAGCGCATCCTGGTCGAAGGCCGCTCGCGCAAGAGCGCGGCCGAGCTGATGGGCCGCACCGAGTGCAACCGCATCGTCAACTTCCCCGGCGCGCCGCGCTTGATCGGCCAGCTGATCGACGTGCGCATCACGCAGGCGATGCCGCACTCGCTGCGCGCCGAAGTGGTGACGCAGGACAGCGTGGCGGTTTGAAGCCCGGCTGGCGGGTGTTTCAGTGGGGACGAATCCAGCCGCGCCACCACAGCGCCAGCGCCGTGGCGGCGACCAGCATCGCGTAGGTCGCCATGCGGCCGTCGCGTCCGAACAGCACCAGGCCAAACAGCAGCACCAGGGCGCCTGCGCCCATGGTCCACAGCGCCAGCCGGGCAAATGGCACCCGCTTGAGCGGCCGGTGCCACATCAGCTTGGCCAGCCCGGTGGCGATCAGCCCCACGCCCAGCGCGGGACCGAAGAAATTCAGCAAGTGCCAGATGGCATCCAGAGGGCCCATGGTGACGACGTCCTGCTTTGATTCCCGTCAATTGCGCCACAGCGTCAGCAACCGACCGCATGCTGAGGGCAAGGTAAGGATTTTATAATTCGGTCATGAGTGTATTTGCGCTCGGCTTGAACCATCACACGGCCCCGCTGGATTTGCGGGGCCGATTTGCGTTCGCGCCCGAACAGCTGACACCCGCGCTGCAGGCGCTGCGCGACCAGTTGCAGCGCTCCGCGCCGGAAACGGCGATCCTGTCGACCTGCAACCGCACCGAGATCTACGTGGCCAGCGGGCCCGAACGCGCCCGCGAGCTGGTGCGCCCGGCGCTGGACTGGCTGGCCCGCCAGGGCGGCGTGGCCGAGCAGCATTTGCAGCAGCACACCTATGTGCTGGAAAACCGCGAGGCCGCGCGGCATGCCTTCCGTGTCGCCTCCGGGCTGGATTCGATGGTGCTGGGTGAACCGCAGATCCTCGGCCAGATGAAGCAGGCGGTGCGCGGCGCCGACGAAGCCGGCACGCTGGGCACCACGCTGCACCAGCTGTTCCAGCGCTCGTTTTCGGTCGCCAAGGAAGTGCGCACCTCGACCGAGATCGGCACGCATTCCATCAGCATGGCCGCCGCCACGGTGCGCCTGGCCTCGCAGCTATTCGAGGACCTGGCGAAGATCAAGGTGCTGTTTGTCGGCGCTGGCGAGATGATCGAGCTGGTGGCCACCCATTTCGCGGCCAAGGAGCCGCAGATGATGGCGGTGGCCAACCGCACGCTGGAGCGCGGCGAGAAGCTGGCCACGCGCTTCGGCGCGCAAGCCATGCGCCTGGCCGACCTGCCGGCGCGGCTGCACGAATTCGATGCGGTGATTTCCTGCACCGCCAGCTCGCTGCCCATCATCGGGCTTGGGGCGGTGGAGCGGGCGCTGAAGGCGCGCCGCCGCCGGCCGATGTTCATGGTGGACCTGGCCGTGCCGCGCGACATCGAACCCGAAGTGGCGCGCCTGTCCGATGTGTACCTCTACACCGTGGACGACCTGACCGCCGCGGTGCAGACCGCGAGCCAGAAGCGGCTGGCTGCCGTCGAGCAGGCCGAGGCCATCATTGACGCGGGCGTGCAGAGCTTTGCCCACTGGCTGGACCAGCGCGCCAGCGTGCCGCTGATCCAGGCACTGAACCGCCAGGCCGACGACTGGCGCGCGGTGGAAATTGCCCGTGCCCGCAAGCTGCTGGCCCGTGGTGCCGACGTGGACACGGTGCTGGAAGCGCTGAGCCGCGGCCTGACCCAGAAGATGCTGCACGGCGCGCTGGCCGAGCTGCACGGCAGCGAAGGCGAACAGCGCCACCAGACGACCGAGATGGTCTCGCGCCTGTTCCTGAGACAGGCGGCGCGCGGCCCTTCGGACGGCGACGACAGCGGGCGTTAGCGGCGCTCGCCGCGTGTCGGCCGGACCTTCGGCCTGCCTGCTGGCATCACCGCCAGCCTCTCGCTTCTCCGCACGGCACCCTGCCGTCGCCCTGCTGCCGGCCCTGCGCCGCCTCCCCACATGAACCCCTCGCTGCGCCAGCAATTGCAACGCCTCGCGATGCGCCTGAGCGAACTCGACGCGCTGCTCGCCGACCCGCAGGTCACCGCGGACATGAAGCGCTACCGCACGCTGTCGCGCGAGCAGTCGGACGCGGCGAGCGTCGTCGGCCTGTTCCGCCGCTTCGAGCAGCGCGAGGCCGACCAGGGCGGCGCGCAGGAGCTGCTGGCCGAGGCTGACAAGGCGGGCGACAGCGAGATGGCCGCGATGGCGCGCGAAGAGGCCGCCACAGCCGCAGCCGACCAGGCCGCACTGCTGGCCGAGCTTCAAACCGCCCTGCTGCCCAAGGACCCGGACGACGACCGCAACGCGTTTGTCGAAATCCGCGCCGGCACCGGCGGCGAAGAGTCGGCCCTGTTCGCGGCCGACCTGGCGCGCATGTACCTGCGCTACGCCGAGGCCCAGGGCTGGCGCAGCGAGCTGATGAGCGAAAGCCGCTCGGACCTGGGCGGCTACAAGGAAGTGGTGATCCGGCTCGAAGGCCCGCAGGTCTATGCGCGCATGAAGTTCGAGTCCGGCGGCCACCGGGTGCAGCGCGTGCCGGCGACCGAAACCCAGGGCCGCATCCACACCAGCGCCTGCACCGTGGCGGTGATGCCCGAGCCAGACGAAGCGGCGGAGGTGACGCTGAACCCGGCCGACCTGCGCATCGACACCTTCCGCGCCAGCGGTGCTGGCGGGCAGCACATCAACAAGACCGACAGCGCGATCCGCGTGACGCACATTCCAACCGGGCTGGTCGCCGAATGCCAGGACGACCGCTCGCAGCACCGCAACAAGGCCAAGGCGCTGGCCGTGCTGCAGGCCCGGCTGCAGGACAAGGAACGCAGCGAGCGCGACGCCAAGGAAGCCGCCACGCGCAAGGCGCTGGTCGGCTCCGGCGACCGCTCAGACCGCATCCGCACCTACAACTTCCCGCAGGGCCGGTTGACGGACCATCGCATCAACCTGACGCTGTACAAGCTGGGCGCGGTGATGGAGGGCGAGTTGGGCGACGTGACCCAGGCGCTGCAGGTGGCGCGGGCGCAGCAGCAGATGGCGGCGCTGGAGACCGGCGCGTGAGTAGCACCGTCACGCAGGCCCTGGCCACGGCCCGCGCTGCCGGCGTGGACCGGCTGGACGCGCAACTGCTGCTGGGCCATGTGCTGCAGAAAGACCGCGGCTGGCTGGTGGCCCATGATCAGGACGAGCTGCCGCCCGACGCGCTGGCCGGCTTCCAGGCCTTGTGGCGGCGCAGCGCCGCCGGCGAACCGACCGCCTACCTGCTGGGCGAGCGGGAGTTCCATGGCCTGACGCTGCAGGTGAGCCCCGCGGTGCTGGTGCCGCGGCCGGACACTGAAACCCTGGTCGACTGGGCGCTCGAACTGCTTGCCGGCGAGCTGGCAGACCGCACGGTGCCCCAGGTCGTCGACCTGGGCACCGGCAGCGGCGCGATTGCGCTGGCGGTCAAGCACCGCTGGCCGGCGGCGGCGCTGACCGCGCTGGACGCCAGCGAGGCGGCGCTGGCGGTGGCGAGCGCCAATGCCCAGCGGCTGGGCCTGGCCGTTCGCCTGCTGCACAGCAACTGGTGGCAGGCCGTCGCCGGCAGCACCTTCGACCTGGCGCTGAGCAACCCCCCCTACATTGCCGGCGACGACCCGCACCTCGCTGCCTTGCAACACGAGCCACGCAGCGCGCTGACGCCAGAAGGCGACGGGCTGGCGGCGATCCGCTCGCTGGTGGCTGACGCGCCGCCGCAGCTTCGCCCCGGCGCGTGGCTGCTGATCGAGCACGGCTGGGACCAGGCCGAGGCGGTACAGGCGCTGCTGCAAGGCGCCGGTTTTGCCCAGATCCAGACGCGGCACGACCTGGCCGGCCACGGCCGCTGCACCGGCGGTCGGCGGCCAGCCACCGGTCAGCCAGCTGGCACGCCATAGCGTGGTGCAGTCCGCACAACAGCGGCAAAACCCGCCTTTTTTCGGGCATTGAATATAGGCAAAGGAGTAGCATCTTTTGCATTGGGACGCGCAGATCCGGAAGCCACCGGGCGAGGCGCGACAACACCACCGGGGGCCGTATGCACACCGTCGACAGCCGCTTTTCCGCGCGCCAGACATTTCGCCATGCCTTGCTGGCCGGCGTGATGGGCGCAGCCACGCTGGCCGCATCGGCGGCCTCGGCCGCGACCGTGGGCGACGGATTGCGCCTGAACGGCGACAGTGCTGCCTGGCCACAGTGGCAAACCCGGCTGTCCATTGGCGCCCAGCCGCTGGGCCCGGCACCCAACATGCTGGACAGCCGCCTGTCACTGGGCGCCAGCCTGGCTGGCGACCGCTATTTCGACATTGGCCGGATCGGCGATGGCGGTGGCCTGCGGGCCACTGGTGCCTTGCTGTTCGGCTCGCCTTCGGTGGCCTTGGGAGCACCCGGCGCCTACGGTTCAGGCAGCCTGCTGATGAGCCGCGCCACATTCGGCGGCAGCAACCAAGCCAGCGAAAGCGCGTTGGACACCACCGCCACGCCCTACCTGGGCATGGGCTACACGGCCTGGTGGGCCCGCTCCGGCCTCGGCCTGAGCGCCGACCTGGGCTTGCTGGCCACCCGCAATGCAGGTGGCTCGCGCCGCTTGCTGTCCGGCAACCCCAACAGCGGGCTGGACGACCCCAGCAGGCCTTACCAGCTGGCGCCGGTGCTGCAGGTTCAGCTGTCCTACTCGTTCTGAACTTTCTGCTGCCATTCGGCCACGGGCCGGAACCCCGGCCCGCACGCGCGATCACACCACGCAGGCACCGGCGTGGATGGCTGCCTTTTACCAGGGCACCACGTCAGGCCATCGCCAGCCTGCGCTGCGCCTGCCTGCCGGCTTGTCGTATAAAGCTGGATGGTCGCATCGACCCTATTCTCGCCCCGACATTCGCCCCCGATATTTCCCGAAAGCATAGCCATGAGCGACGTTCAGCAACGCATCGACCAACTCGTCAAGAACCACAAGGTGGTCTTGTTCATGAAGGGCACGGCCCAGTTCCCGATGTGCGGCTTCTCCGGCCGCGCCATCCAGATCCTGAAAGCCTGCGGCGCGGGTGACCTGACGACGGTCAACGTGCTGGAGGACGACGCGATCCGCCAGGGCATCAAGGATTACGCCAACTGGCCAACGATTCCGCAGCTGTACGTGAACGGCGAATTCGTCGGCGGCTCGGACATCATGATGGAGATGTACCAGTCCGGCGAACTGCAGCCGATGATCGAAGCCGCGTGACGCTGGCCGAGCCGGCCGCCACGGTGGTCCCGCGCATCGTCGTGGGCATCACCGGCGCTTCGGGCGCGATCTACGGCGTGCGGCTGCTGCAGCGATTGCGCACGCTGGGTGCACGCACGCACCTGGTCGTGACCTCGGCCGGTGTGCTGAACGCGCACCACGAGCTGGACCTGGACCGAAACGCCCTGGAAGCCCTGGCGGACGAGGCGCATCCGCTGGGCGACATCGGTGCCTGCATTGCCAGCGGCAGCCACCCGGTGGACGCGATGGTGATTGCGCCCTGCTCGATGAAGACGCTGGCTTCCGTGGCCCACGGTTTTGGCGACAACCTGCTGACCCGCGCGGCCGACGTGACGCTGAAGGAACGCCGCCGGCTGCTGCTGATGGTGCGCGAAACGCCGTTCAACCTGGCCCACCTGCGCAACATGACGGCAGTGACCGAAATGGGCGCCATCGTGTTCCCACCGCTGCCGGCGTTCTACCACCGGCCACAGTCGATCGCGGAAATGGTGGACGACACGGTGGAGCGGGTGATCGCGCTGCTCGGCGTTGGCAATGCCACGCCCAGGAACTGGAACGGCCTCTGAACCTGAGCCGAAGCTCAGGTGACGACCCACTGCTTGCGGGCGCCGAACACCATGTTCGGATACTCGGGCTGGCCACGGCTGCCGTTGTAGCGGCCCAGCGCGAGGAACAGGTCGCCCTGCTCGCGGTCCAGGTAGTGGCGCAGGATGACGCAGCCAAAGCGCAGGTTGGTCTGCATGTGGAACAGGCGCGAAGCGTCACCGTCGCCGATCAGCCGGGACCAGAAAGGCATGACCTGCATGTAGCCGCGCGCGCCGGCCACGCTGATGGCGTACTTACGAAAGCCGCTTTCCACCTGCACCAGGCCCAGCACCAGAGAAGGCTCCAGCCCGGCGCGCTTGGCCTCGTACCAGATGGTTTCGAGGAACTCGATGCGCGTCTGGTCCTCGGACTTGCGCTTCTTCAGCCGGTCGCTGTTGGTGCCCAGCCAGCGCAGGTAGACCAGGCGGTCATCGAAGTTGGCAAAGCTGGGCTTGGGCGGCGCCTTGTTGGCAATGGCAGACGACAGCGCGCTGCGCACCGAGTCGATCAGCGGTTCCTCGGCTTGTTTGCCAGCCCAAGCCGGTGCGGCCCAGGGCGCGAGCAACGCAGCACCACCGACTGCCAGGCAGGCCCGCCGGCTGACGGACCGCCCTGCCCTAACAGCGCTCATGCCGACAGGCGCGCCTTCACGACGGCACCCACTTCGGCCACGGCGATTTTCTGCGCTTCCGCGTCGCGCCGGTCCTGCACTTCGAACTGGCCTTCCTTCAACGCGCGGTCCGACAGCACCACGCGCAGCGGCACGCCGATCAGCTCCCAGTCGGCGAACATCGCGCCGGGGCGCTCGCCGCGGTCGTCCAGCAGCACGTCGATGCCGGCGGCGGCCAGTTCGTCGTGCAGCGCGTCGGCCGCGACCTTCACGTCGGCCGAGCGGTCATACCCGATGGGGCAGAGCACGACCTGGAACGGCGCGATGCTGATCGGCCAGATGATGCCGCGGGCATCGTGGTTCTGCTCGATGGCCGCGCCGAGGATGCGGGTCACGCCAATGCCGTAGCAGCCCATCTGCATCAGCTGCGGCTTGCCGGTTTCGTCCAGGTAGTTGGCGTTCATCGCCTTGGAATACTTGGTGCCAAGGAAGAATACGTGGCCAACCTCGATGCCGCGCTGGATTGCCAGCACGCCCTTGCCGTCCGGCGAAGGATCACCTTCGACGACGTTGCGGATGTCGACCACAGCATCCGGCTCGGGCAGGTCGCGGCCCCAGTTGACGCCGGTGAGGTGGAAGTCGGGTTCGTTGGCACCGCAGACGAAGTCGGCCATGTTGGCCACCGTGCGGTCGGCAATCACTTTGACCGGCTTCCTCAGTCCGACAGGCCCCAGGTAACCGGGCTTGCAGCCGAAGTGTTCCTCGATCTCGGCCAGGGTCGCGAAGCGGAAACCGCCTTTCAGGCCCTCGACCTTGCCGGCCTTGACTTCGTTCATGTCATGGTCACCGCGCAGCAGCAGCAGCCAGACCGTGGTCTTCTTGATGTCGCCGTGCTCGTCCAGTTCGTCGGTCGCCAGCACCAGTGACTTGACGGTCTGCGCCAGTGGCAAGCCCAGCAGCGCGGCCACGTCGGCACAGGTGCTCTTGCCAGGCGTGGACGTCTTGGCCATGACGGCACCTGCGGCAGCGCGCACGGACAGCAAAGCCACGCCTTCGGCCAGTTCGATGTTGGCGGCGTAGTCGCTGGTCGGGCAGTAGACGATGGCATCTTCGCCGGTCTCGGCAATCACCTGGAATTCGTGCGACAGGTCGCCGCCGATGGCGCCCGTGTCGGCCGCAACGGCGCGGTATTCGAGGCCAAAGCGGTCGAAGATGCGCTTGTAGGCGGCGAACATGGCTTCGTAGCTCCTGGTCGCGCCGGCTTCGTCACGGTCGAAGGAATACGCGTCCTTCATCGTGAACTCGCGGCCACGCATCACGCCAAAGCGCGGCCGGCGCTCGTCGCGGAATTTCGTCTGGATGTGATAGAAATTCCTGGGCAACTGCTTGTAGCTGCGCAGTTCCTGGCGGGCGATGTCGGTCACCACCTCTTCGGAGGTCGGCTGGATGATGAAGTCGCGGTCATGCCGGTCCTTCACCCGCATCAGTTCCGGGCCCATCTTGTCGAAGCGGCCGGTCTCCTGCCACAGCTCGGCCGGCTGCACCACAGGCATCAGCAATTCAACCGCGCCAGCACGGTTCATCTCTTCGCGAATGATGCCCTCGACCTTGCGGATCACCCGCAGGCCCATGGGCATGTAGTTGTAGATGCCGGCGCCGAGGCGCTTGATCATGCCAGCGCGCATCATCAGCTGATGGCTCACGACTTCGGCGTCTGCAGGTGCCTCTTTGAGGGTGGAGATGAAGAACTGGGAGGCTTTCATGGGCGCGACGTTACAGCCTGCAGAGGCACCCGGCGCAAGCTCCGGGTTAGCGAGAGCCTGGGCGGGGAGCCCCGTGGGTGCTATATTGATTTCAGTTCAAAATTTGGGGTTCGATTATGCTCGACCGGGAAGGCTACAGGCCCAACGTCGGCATCATCCTGCTCAACGCCCGCAACCAGGTGTTTTGGGGCAAGCGGCTGCGCACCCACTCCTGGCAGTTCCCGCAAGGGGGCATCAAGTATGGCGAGTCGCCTGAGCAGGCGATGTTCCGCGAGTTGCACGAGGAAGTCGGTTTGCTTCCCGATCACGTGGAAATTCTGGCGCGCACCCGCGATTGGCTGCGCTATGACGTGCCCGATCATTTCATCCGCAAGGATGCACGCGGCCACTACAAGGGGCAAAAGCAGATCTGGTTCCTGTTGCGCCTGATGGGCCGCGACAGCGACATGAACCTGCGCGCGACCAACCATCCGGAATTCGACGCCTGGCGCTGGAACGACTATTGGGTGCCGCTGGACGTGGTGATCGAATTCAAGCGCGGCGTCTACCAGATGGCGCTGACCGAACTGGCGCGCTTCATGCCGCGCATGGCCTACCAGAATCGCTACCTGCGTGGTGGCATGCGCCCGCATCGGGATGGCCGCAGGTCGCCGGACGGGGTCATGGACGAGGCCATGGGGCCTGCACTGCCGCTGATGTCGCCGCCTGCTGGCGCGCCAGAGTAGGCCGCCCAGCCTTCAGTCACGCTGACCAGGCGGCGAGCGCTCAGCTCAGCACCAGGTTGTCGCGATGGATCAGTTCGGGCTCGGCGACATAGCCGAGCAAGCCCGCGATCTGCGACGAGGGCTTGCGGGCAATCAGCCGGGCCTCGGCGCTGGAGTAGTTGGCCAGTCCACGCGCAACCTCTCCACCAGCGGAGCTGTGCACCGCAATGACATCCCCGCGGTGGAACTCGCCCTGCACCTCGACCACGCCAATGGGCAACAGGCTCTTGCCTTCCTCGCGCAGTTTGATGACCGCGCCATCGTCAATCACCACGGCGCCCCGCATCTGCAGATGATCGGCCATCCACTGCTTGCGGGCGGCCAGCTTGGGCGTGCCTGCCAGCAAGGCGGTGCCAATGGCCTCGCCCGCCATCAGGCGCAGCAACACGTCAGGCTCACGGCCCCATGCGATCACGGTGCTGGCACCGCTGCCTGCGGCGCGCTTGGCGGCCAGCACCTTGGTGATCATGCCGCCGCGGCCGATGCTGGAACCAGCGCCGCCGGCCATGCGTTCCAGCGCCGGATCGCCCGCCTCTGCCACGTCGATGAAACGGGCGTCCGGGTCCTTGCGCGGGTCGGCCGAGTACAGGCCCTTCTGGTCGGTCAGGATGATCAGCGCATCGGCTTCCACCAGGTTGGCAACCAGCGCGCCCAGCGTGTCGTTGTCGCCGAACTTGATCTCGTCATTGACGACGGTGTCGTTCTCGTTGATGACCGGCAGCACCTTCAGGCCCAGCAGGGTCAGCAGGGTCGAGCGGGCATTCAGGTAACGTTCGCGGTCCGCCAGGTCGGCATGCGTGAGCAGCACCTGGGCACTGCCCATGCCATGCTCGGAGAGCTTGCTCTCGTACATCTGCGCCAGGCCCATCTGGCCGACGGCAGCGGCAGCCTGCAACTCCGGCAGTTCCTTGGGTCGGGTCGTCCAGCCCAGGCGTTTCATGCCTTCGGCAATCGCGCCGCTGGAGACCATCACCACTTCGCAGCCCTGTGCCGCGAGGCCGGCCATCTGGCGGCACCAGTTGCCGACCGCCTCGGCATCCACGCCCCGGCCTTCGTTGGTCACCAGGCTGGAGCCAACCTTGACGACGATGCGCCGCGCGCCCTGCAGTGCTGCACTCATCGCGGGGTCACTCGTCGGCAGCGGTCGTGTCGGCAGCGGCGTCGAAACGCGGATCGGGCTCAGGCGGCGGCTTGACCTGTTCGGCGGCCACATGCTCCCAGATGGCGTGGATCAGCGGCTGCAGGCCGTCACGGGCCAGCGCCGAGATCTCGAACACGGGGCCCTTCCACTTGTAGCGTTTGACGAAATCCTTCACGCGCTTGGCACGCTCGTCTTCGGGCACCATGTCCAGCTTGTTGAGCACCAGCCAGCGCGGCTTATCGTGCAGCGCCTGGTCGTACTTGCGCAGCTCTTCGACGATGGCCTTGGCCTGCTTGACCGGATCGACCTCGTCGTCGAACGGCGCCAGGTCGACCACATGCAGCAGCAAACGCGTGCGCTGCAAATGGCGCAGGAACAGATGACCCAGGCCGGCACCTTCGGAAGCGCCCTCGATCAGGCCCGGAATGTCGGCCACCACGAAGCTCTTCTCGGGGCCGACGCGCACCACGCCCAGGTTCGGGTGCAGCGTGGTGAACGGATAGTCGGCAATCTTCGGCCTGGCGTTCGACACTGCCGTGATCAGCGTGCTCTTGCCGGCATTGGGCATGCCCAGCAGGCCCACGTCGGCCAGCACGCGCAGTTCCAGCTTGACCTTGAAGCCTTCACCCGGCCAGCCCGGCGTGTGCTGGCGCGGCGCGCGGTTGGTGCTGGTCTTGTAGTGCAGGTTGCCGAAGCCGCCATCGCCACCCTTGGCCAGCAGCACCGGCTCTTCGGGGTCGATCAGCTCGGCCATCACGCGGCCGGTTTCGACATCGGTGATGATGGTGCCGACGGGCATGCGCAGCATGATGTCGTCCGCAGCAGCGCCAAAGCAGTCTGCGCCACGGCCGGCCTCGCCATTGCGCGCTTCGTGGCGGCGGGCGTAGCGGTAGTCGATCAGCGTGTTCAGATTGCGGTCGGCCACGGCATAGACACTGCCGCCCTTGCCGCCGTTGCCGCCGTCTGGTCCGCCAAAGGGAATGAATTTCTCGCGCCGAAAACTCGCGCAGCCCGCGCCGCCGTTGCCCGCGGCGATGTCGATGGTGGCTTCGTCAACGAATTTCATGGTGTTCGGATGGTATCGGAGGGCCGAAACCGGCCCGAGTGTCTTGGGTTCGCCGCCGGCGATGTCGGGCACTGTGCCCGCGCCGGCCCATCAAGACAAAAAGCCCCGGCAAGCCGGGGCTTTGGACGCTTGGTCCAGCCAAGAGGCAGACCAAGGCGAAGGCTGTGGCGATTACAGCGGCGTGATGATCACGGTGTGCCGGTTCAGCGCGCCCTTGACGGCGAACGAAACGGTACCGTCGACCAACGCGAACAGCGTGTGGTCACGGCCCATCGCGACATTGGTGCCGGCATGGAACTTGGTGCCACGCTGGCGCACGATGATCGAGCCCGCCGAGATGACTTGGCCACCGAAGGCCTTGACACCCAGCATCTTGGGTTGAGAGTCGCGGCCGTTCCGGGTGGAACCGCCGCCTTTTTTCTGTGCCATGGTTCAGAACTCCTGTTGAGGCGCTGAATCAGCCGTTGACCGCGCTGATTTCCAGCTCGGTGTAGTTCTGGCGATGACCGCCATGCTTCTGGTAGTGCTTGCGGCGGCGCATCTTGAAGATGCGAACCTTGTCGTGCCGGCCATGGGCCACCACGGTTGCCACCACTGTTGCACCGCTCACCAGGGGAGTCCCGACCTTCAGATCTGCGCCGCTACCGACAGCCAAAACCTGGTCAATCACGATTTCCTGGCCAACGTCCGCAGCAATCTGTTCTACCTTGATCTTTTCGCCGGCTGCAACCTTGTATTGCTTGCCACCGGTTTTTACGACCGCGTACATATGTGCCCTTTGCTTGAAGTGCGCAAGACCTGTTGGCATGCCCTGAACATCAGACCCGTTAACTCAACAGGCCTCAAATCCAGGAGGCGCCACACCCGCCAAACGCATCTCATCAATCGCCACGGACCATTCCGAGGCGAAGCTTGGGATCATAGCATAGCGAGCACCAACCTGCCAAGGGCCCGGCACGCGAATGGCAGAGGCCGCCAACGCTGCGCCGGTCGCTTCCTATAATCGACGGGTTTTGCCGTCATCGGGTTCGCTCCCCCGCCTCATGTCGCCCTCCTCCACGACGCTGCCCACCCCCAACATCGACTTCGACCCGATGGCCGATGACATGCGCCAAGTCGACGAGGTAATCCGGCAGCGGCTGTCCTCGGACGTCGCGCTGATCGAACAGATTTCCCACTACATCATCGGCGCCGGCGGCAAGCGCATTCGCCCCCGGCTGGTGCTGCTGTTCGCGGACGCCCTGGGCTACAAGGGCCCACACAAATATGAACTGGCGGCCACAGTCGAGTTCATCCACACCGCCACGCTGCTGCACGACGATGTGGTCGATGAGTCTTCGCTGCGGCGCGGCCGGGACACTGCCAATGCGGTGTTCGGCAATGCCGCCAGCGTGCTGGTAGGCGACTTCCTGTATTCACGCGCCTTCCAGATGATGGTTTCGGTGAACAGCATGCGTGTGCTCGACGTGCTGGCCGATGCGACCAACGTCATCGCCGAAGGCGAGGTGCTGCAGCTGATGAACATGCACGAGCCGGACGTTGCAATCGAAGACTATCTGCGCGTGATCCGCTACAAGACCGCCAAGCTGTTCGAGGCCAGCGCGCGCCTGGGCGCCGTGATTGCCCAGGCACCCCGCGAGATCGAAGAAGCCTGCGCCGACTACGGGCGCTCGCTGGGTACGGCCTTCCAGCTGGTCGACGACCTGCTGGACTACCAAGGCACGACCACCGCACTCGGCAAGAATGTGGGCGACGACTTGCGCGAAGGCAAACCCACGCTGCCGTTGTTGATCGCCATGAGCCGAGGCTCCGCCGCAGAACGCGACTTGATCCGCCACGCCATCGAACAGGGTGAGGTCGAACGGCTGCATGACATCATCGGCATCGTGCACCGCACCGGTGCGCTGGAAGCCACACGCGACGCCGCCCGCACCGAAGCCGAAGCGGCCCGCCTGAGCCTTTCTTCCCTGCCTCTTTCCAACTCGCTGAATTTGCTGCTAGAATTATCTGCTCGCTCGGTTGAGCGCTCTTCTTGAGCGAACCAGGCAGGAACTGCAGGCATCACCAGAGATGCACAAGGCGATCCGGGTCAGCACGCCAAGCGCTGCGAAACCGGATGCCAACAGGGAATGCTTTGGCAGCGGGTCATTTCGGGGTGTAGCTTAGCCTGGTAGAGCGCTACGTTCGGGACGTAGAGGCCGGAGGTTCGAATCCTCTCACCCCGACCAAAGACTCATTGTGAATCAATGACTTAGAAGCCCCTGACGCAGGGGCTTTTGCTTTTTATACGTGGTCTAGTGGCAATTTAGTGGCAATCGCTTGCCCTTCGTGCCACTGCCGCGCAGGAATGGCTAAACCTCTTTCCATAGACCTTGCTCCACAACAGACGGAGCAACGTCATGGCGTCCATCGAGAACCGCTCTCGGTTCAAGGTCACGGTCCAGAACCGCGACGACCTCACCAAGACCTTCACCTACAGCGCCGTCAAGGCGGTGAAGGCGTACATCGCCGAGCTGAAGGGCAAGGGCTTCAAGCCCAAGGCCTCGCGCCTGAACGACAGTTTCGCGGTGCGCATTCGGCAAGTCGGCTATCCCGACCAGTGCCTGTTCGCCGCCACGGAACAAGATGCCATCGACATCCAGCAGCGCATGGAGTCGGAGCGCCGCCAGGGCCTGTTCGTTGACTACGGCAAGGCCCGACGCGTGAGCTTCGGCGACCTGCTGGCGCGCTACCTGCGCGAAGAGTCGCCGCGCCACAAGGGCTTCGAGGTCGAGGGCTACATCATCAATGCCATCCTGGAAGACGCTGGGCTGCCTCGCGTGGACGTTGCCGAGGCGCACGCGGCGCACCCGAACCCCCACCCCAGCCACGCGACCAAGAAGTTCCGCAAGGCGACGGGCAAGAAGATGCGCACGGCGTCGGTCACGTCTTGCTTCGTGCTCAAGCCTTTCGCCGACCTTCTGCCGACCGACTTGAACGACTACATCGACGACCGGTGCCAGTCGGTCGCAGGGGCCACAGTGGACCGCGAAGTAGACCTGTTCTCGGCCGTCTGCCGCATGGCCATCGACACTTGGCGCATCCCCGTCGCGCACAGCCCCATGGCCGGCGTGAAACGGCCGTCCTACTTCAACGAGCGCGACCGCCGCCTGAAGGGAAACGAAGAGACGCGGCTGCTCGACGCGGCGCACGCCGAGGACGCAAAGCAGTCCGTGGCGGTGCGACTGGAAGAATTGATGAGCGAGGAACGGGCTGAGTCATTGGAGGCCGGCACGACCTACCGACGCAAGAACATCATCAAGGCGGCGCGCGTCGAACACCAAGCGGCGGCCGAGCAGAGCTATCTGCATGTCCCGCTGATGGAGACCTTCATCAACTTTCAGTTGATGACCGGCGCACGCCGCAGCGAAACCATGTCGCTGACCTGGGACCGCATCGACTTCGCCAACCAGTCGGCATTCATTCCCGAGTCGAAAAACGGCCGGCCGCGCAAGCTGCCACTGCGCAAGAACTTAATTGAACTGCTCCAGCAATTGCCTCGCACCGACGCCCTGGTGTTCCCGGTGAGCCTGGACGCTCTGCGCAAGGCCTGGACGCGCATCTGCGAGGGCGCAGGCTTGGTCGGAGCCGATGAACTGCACGTCCACGACCTTCGCCACGAGGCGATTTCTCGCGTGGCCGACGCAGGCGGCAAGCTGCCGGGCGGCTTCTCACTCGTGGACCTGCAAGCGTTCTCGGGTCACCGCGACACCCGCATGCTGCTCCGGTATACGCATCTGTGCACGCCCAGCCTCGCAAAGCGGTTGGATGCGGCCTTCGCCGACCAGGAGCAAATCACCCTGCATCGCGGACAGCGCCGGCTGAAGAAGGGCGCCGGCCTCACCATCAAGAGCATCAGCAATGGGGTGCTGCCTGACAACGCCGAGCCGGCAGCCGTAGCGGAAGCCGACGACACGAGTGCAGCCGTCGATACGCTGCCCAGCAACGTCGTGCTGTTCCGCGCGCGCCGCGCGGCGTAAGGACTGATGCCGAAAACAAGGAAGGCGCCTCGCGGCGCCTTCCCCCCCTTTCGGGGCTGCACAGTGCTTTTTCCGAACACGACGTGACTCGTGAACGAGCGCGCAGGGGCCGCGCTTAATCAGTTTTTCCCTGGTGGCCTCACGTGATGTGGCGGGGTATCTGCCAACGTATAGCGCCGCGTTTTATACGCCTCGCGCACGCAGCTCGTGTAACGTCGTAACGCTGGAACTGACCCACACCAGCGGGTCGCGCAGTTCGACCGCCACAAGCTTGACGCGCTTCTCCAGCGTTACGCGTTCCGCCGTCGGACGCCCGCCCCACAACGAGTTCGCCGCCAGCAGCAGCCGTCGTGCGTGGCTCAGGGACCGGTCATAGACGAAGACCACCCCGGCAAGCCTGTAGGCGCCATCCGCCGACAGTGAAGTGCCAACGAATTCAGCGGTTCGCAGGCACTTTTCAATTTCGGTGCGCGCCTTCATCGCGGCCTCCTGCTCTACGAATTCCACCGCCACCGTTCCGGCCCCCTCGACACCTGGCCCTCTGCGTTGCCATACGAGCCCGTCCGGCAGCTTCTGCAAGGCCTTCGCCAGCCCGTCGATGGAGAACGGCAGCTTGCGCCGCAAGATGAGGTACTCCCCGGCGACCTGGCTACCCGTCACCTGACGCTCTACCAGATACCTCGTGGCCATGGTTCGATGGAAAAAGGTCGGCCCAGAAACGCTGGACAGTTCTAGGGTCTGCTGCGCCGGGATGCCTCGCAACTCCAGCCAGGCAGCACCGGGGCGGGTCAAACACAGGCTTTTCGAGCCCAGGGGGTTCCGGCGCTCCAGTAGCAACCCATGCTGCACGAGGCGGCGCACGACG
>Ga0307514_10001250_pt1 | contig 33361 bp, 33 predicted proteins | sample 16_EM_MG_FD_203088 | JGI IMG/M metagenome (GOLD analysis project Ga0307514, IMG submission 203088) | Populus trichocarpa ectomycorrhiza microbial communities from riparian zone in the Pacific Northwest, United States - 16_EM | ecosystem: Host-associated > Plants > Roots > Unclassified | place... | reverse complement strand
AGCAATAACAAGGTAAAGTGTAAGTTTTAAATAGGGCCACTGAGGGCTCTATAATCAATAACATCAGTGCGCCGGGGAAAAGCTGAGGGCCAGAGAACTATACACCCCCCTTGACGGAAAAAGGTAGGCATTACAAGAATAGTAAACAGGCCAATAACAAAAGAAAGGAGCTGGGAAGGAAAAGATGAAGCCCGCTGTTACAAGTAATAACACCATAGTAGATGAAAGAAAGTAATCCTGAGCAGTTGATGTTAGGGTGGTAAAAAAAAAGAGGTAAAAGGGGTATAAGCTGGGAGCAATAATAACTCGTCCCAACTGAGAATGAGCTTTTGTAAGCCATTTAGGGATCTGTCGTTGATGGTGGGGATTTTGTCCAGTGGCAATTGGGAAACCAAAACTCTGTCAACGCCGCACCGTCGATCACTAATATAGTTCCTCGTTTCGCATGTCGATTCCATATTCTTGCCTTAACCTCTCTATGAGCACTGGGTTGAATCTATACATCCCCTCCCTATAACCGGCTATAGCTTCCCTATCTTTCCCAACATTTCTAATAGCACATGGGCTATTTCGGATAGGCAGAAACCAATCCAAGACCCTCTCCCCCATGACCTCCTTGAAATTGTCGATCCGCTTCTCTAGCCGCCAGGGGTTCTCCCCTGGCTCAGTCTTCGCGACAACAAAGGTTCGTCTAGGAACCATCCCCATGTTCGCCAGCGCGGGATCAGCATCGGGGAACGTCAGTCGTTTAATTGCGGCGCTCGATTGTGGCAGTTGCGGTGTTTGCCAGTCTAGAGTCGGGGTGCCATGTTCTGTAGTTGCGGAAGTGTATATGGAGTCCCGCGAGTTTACTGGTGGTGCAAATGGGTCGTAGATTGCAATTTGATAGACCTTAGTAGCAGCAGAGAGATTGTCTATTGTGGTTGTATTCCGTAGGATAAACTGAGTGGTGGTAGACGTCATCCCCGCACAAAATAGAAGAAAAAAACATGCCCTGTAAATTGCAGGTATTAGTCGCAAGTGTGTCACCGGTTCATACGATAGGGTAAAATTACAAGACAAGCAATATCAGCCAAGTACTAGGTACTGATATCCCTCTTGTCCCTCGGTCATGTATCATCACCGCAGTGGCGGCTAGTAAATAGCAGCAGTACACCATTCCGTAGCACACTGTCTGGTAGAAAAATTTAAAACTGGTCTCACCAACTACACCACCAACCCTGTTCATAGCAAACCCAATTAGTAGAAATACACCTTAACCAGAGCGTCTACCACGTACCATGGACAGAAGTGGTCCATTTTCCTTACACATCTTCCCAATTCCCCACAGTGATGGCTTCGGTCTGGCTTCCAGCAGTTACAGTGGAAACACCACCTTGGTAACCCGTCATTCTCGCAGATGAACACATCCATGTTGTAGAATTCGTGAAGGTTTTTAGGCAGCATCCATTGTGCAAGGGATTGCGGTCTTGATATTGCGTATCCTGCTGTGTGCTGTTGAGGTCCGACAGGTGCGGGCATTTCAAGTATCCCATTTTGTACGGGCTGTTGACCTGCCGATGATGGGTTGCTATTGATGTGGGCAGGTTCGGGGGGTAGGGGGGATGGTGTTCTCGATTCCACTCGTGATGATCGTGATACTGTTGAAGCATACGGTACTGCCTGTAATCTCTCTCCCGACTCTAGTGGTATACCATCTGCTACATCCTCACCGACCCTACTATGCGAACTCCTGGGTATATTGGAGAACCACCTATCCCGCCCTCTGGAAGATTGTGAATAGCCCTCCGGCGCATCTTGTTCCTGATTATCATCTGACCGCCGTTTCTCTCTTTCTTTCCCGTTGTGGTCCACATTCCGGGCTGAATCCCCCTCCAATTTCTCCTTCTCTGCAGGTCCCCCCCCGACCCCACATGGCACCAAACCTGGATCTGTGTTTATTGTCCATACAACCCTAAGATAACTCGTAAGCAGGAGTGTGAGTAAAAGCGCGTAAACCACAAATAGGGCCACTGCCGTCCCTTTGAGCTTTCTGTCTATTGATAGGTAGTCAACTGTGGGCAGGTAGTGATATAGTTAGCCAATGATTGGTGGAGTAGATACTCGGTCGAAAGGAGATGAATACCACAGATCAGAACGCAGAATGCATATGACGCAAAACCCAAAGCCCCCAGAATCACAAGTGGCATACACCGTGCTACCCATCGGTTGACTGTGTGCGGATTGATCCCCATGACCCCTTTATCCCCCTTCAACTTTCGTGATGTCGGTATAGCCCTCGTCCCCTCTCTTGTTCCTCCACTTGAAGATTCGGATTCGGATAAGAATATTACACTTCCAAGGAATGCCACTAGCTTTGCTGAAAGGTACTTTGCACAATTGAGTAACTGAGGGCGTTTTCCAGGAAGCCTGAGATCAAGCCCAAGGTTGCCTCCAGGTAGGTAAGTACAAGCGACAGCTGCTGCTCTGGGCTGGTGACTGTTCTAAGTTGGTAAGAACTGGAAAGAACTGGAAAGTCATCCACCAACAACCATATGCTGCGAATCCCGAATCCCGACACTCCATCAATTCAGATGAGATGCAGGCCGCTGGCTAAGTAGTTTTGGTACTGTACAGAAACAGGGGGATTTTGGCGCAGCAACCAGCAACCAGCAACCAGACCATCTGCAGCGGCTGTGGGAAAAATTTAAGTACCTAGGCACCTCAACTTTTACTTAAACCCTCGAACCGAGCAAACAACCAAGTCGTAGCCATTCTGGTATACCAATATTTATACGAATGCGAGCCCGACACAGGTTACTTGGCATCGCTGACGTGGATGTTTATATTACTGAGTATACTGTATATACCTACAGTACATACAGTATGTAGAGGTACTCCACAATACCGGCCCTCTTCGCTTCGAGGACTTATATAACTGGGCAGAAGCCATGAGTTCGGAGTCATGAGGGGGCAGTTGATCTTAGGGGATTGTCATCTGTACCAATTGCTGTCCGACAGAATTAAGACTGCAGAATTCTATACTTAGATGCGGCTGTTGGTCGGGGCTGCACTACCAGGTATAGATAAAAGTAGAATAGGTAATATGCACTGATACGACGAAGAAATTAGCCAGACTAACGAGGAATGACCTCCACAGATCTATGTATATACCGTATGCCCATATTACCGGTACCTAGTTTACTTTCCCCGCAGCAGAATTATTTTAGCGCGCGTAGGTAGATAAGAGACTGGGACCGAGAACAGTTTAATCTGTAGGTACTGGTACGTGTACTAGTTATATAGTACGTTTGTGCCTTGCATGACTAAAATGTTTTGCATCGACCATATTATTTTGCTGAAATTTCAACAGGCTAGAGGCGACAGCGGAAGATTCGGGGTCAGCCTGGATAATAGAAAGGCAATGTACTTGTTCGATATCTCTTATTCAATGTCATACTTCATACAGGATTATTACAAGGCCTTTATATATCGGCCCGACATGTAGACATTCAACTCCCCGTAGCATTCTCCATTCCACGCTTCCGGAGCATGCATTCCCGGTGATAGCATTCTCCAGAGCTGCATCCTCCGCAGCAACGCTAGCATACTTTCAACATATTTAGCCTCATACTCCAAAAAAAAGCCCCAGGTCACGAGACAGGACTTCATGCCAAAGTTGCCAAGGGACAGCGAAGCAGCCAGCGGCAGCTCCGGCTAGGGAATCTTCAGCTTGCCGTGCCACAACTTCTTCATAGTAAGTATGCACGGCTCTGTAAAGCTGATGTATGCCAGTTTTTCTGCAACAACTCATTCCATGTGCGGCGAAGCAACATAGTTAGGCAACCTCTGGTATCCAACAATTCAAAAACTGCCTTTGCACAACTCTCATCGGAAAATAGACACAAGTAGCTACTCCGATTCAGCGGCTATCTAAGCTACGTGAAGTGGCGAACTGGAGTTCAAACGGTTGTTGTATGGTACATGTTTATTGCTAAACTCAGCTGCCCGTCACGAGGCGAACCGTGAGATCTTCTAACCTCGGATGCCCTATATCAAATAGTGTTGTTACCCTAGGAAGTCACGACCAGGCTAGGAGTGTCACGGTTGCCGTCCTGCGGAGAAGTACCACCTCACCAACATTACTGCATCCTTATACTTTGTGTTTGCCGAGAGATTTCATAGGGCTCCTAGCCAGGCACCTTGTTTTCATTCATATATACCCCCTGTTTCATAAGGGCTTTCTGCGAACCACCTTTCTCAAGCATACTTTGAGAATATGTGGAGGCTGGTACCAGCCTTATCACGCAGGGCTATCGGAGGGTCATCGGCAGTGTTCGTTATACGAAGAAGGGTTCCCTGCTGGCGGTATGTGGGCTGGCAGCGGAGGGTTGGAAATTGCAGAGATTTGGCTTCTCCATACAGACATCAACGCCTTGGAGACTATGGTGTCAGCTACTTCTGTAACGGTGACCGGTTACCACCATTGCGTCGGATACGAAGCTTCTCTGGCCTTACCCATCGCAACATGTGTCGATGCAAGCTTTGAACGGCCGCTTAAGCAACAGAGGCCCATAGATCCCATCTCCGATTCGGATGCACTCCCTGGGATGCCAGCATCAGCTTCGTTTACGGCTGTCTTGCATATAGTGATTGGCAACCGGACCAGGCTGGAGGCTCATCACTGGGCCCCTTTGACGAAGCGAGCCACTTCCCCAGCAATAGATTCATAGCCTAAGGGACTAACTACCACCATGTGAATTGCTGAGGTACAAATGTACCTGCATATCCAAGCTGGGGCCACTTTCGGTTAGCTGAGCACTGCACTATCACTATCACTCACCAGATTACTGATAGGAAGTGCATCTGTCCCGAAACCAGTAACATATGTTCGGCTGTTGCCTGGCCTACTGATACTCTCAAACTCTTTTAGTACGAATACCCGAACCATACTGCCGTATAGAATTGCTCCATTTTACCGAGGGAGTTATTCTGCCTGATTCACCAATTGGCCACTCACTGATTATCAGGCGGCGTTTCATCGAATTCTTGTTTGCCTAGGTCCTGAAGGCTATCAATGGACTTGCACGCGCATCATATATTTCACCGAGACCTAGAGCACTGATGACACTGACCTTAATTGCATAAGGCTGCAGTGCTTTTCCATTGGACAGGTTAGCGTGTTACATCCTTCGTTCAGCACTCCAGAAGCTCATATTGCTTTTTGGTGAGTGTTTCGGGATGATTGCGGTACAAGGCTCTACTAACAGATGGATAATAGTAGCTTGCCGCGGGTTCACTTAACGCAATTGCGGATGTAATGCTGTGCATAGTTTGATCTCAGGCATTGACTTTCTTCTTAAATAATTTCCATGTTTCCGCCTTCGTCACATCAACTAATAACAGCTTCAAGCCCAGTAACAATTACACAGTCCAAGAACTATAAGAATTTAACCTCTTCCCTCTATACTACTATCACACTTCCTTAATTTCTACCTACCGGCATCTCGACGCAGAAATGGCCTCCCGATCATCAGAGACTCCACCCTCTCGCGCTGGTGCTTGCCCTCAAAAGCATAACTGTTCTCGCCGGAGTCCATACTACGGTCGAAAGTACCAAGATAAAGGAACATGCAGCAACAAGAACGGCACCAACAAGCCTCGGAATATAGATCACAAGAAGAATGGCTCCTCCGAACCTGTGTTCGAACAAAAACAAGGCCCAATGGCAGAAGATTCGCGGCCGCTTCTTGCTGTCATTGACGACTGCAAAGGCAACACGGACAGTACCATGTCGGGTACCGTAGACCTATTATGGTACTGTTGTGTATGTAGGGGGCACAACGATCCCAATAGACTCCCGGGTCCTTGGGGCGTGGGGCGTTGCCCATCATGCCAGACCTGTGGACACGAACAATGCGACAGGTGCGAAGTCGAGCCCGTTGAATGTGGAGACTGAAATCTCCGACCTTCCCCGGCATTGAATATTCGCAAACTCTTGGACATGTTGATTTTTTTCACAAATTTTCCTCCTTAATATACATTACTATCTGTACTATATTCCCACAACCTTCTTCTTCAATGGTTGCGCATAGATCTCCTATCCTCTCATCTCTTGCTTATATACCCAGTATTACTCTCCACTGTTGAATACATTCTTTCCCTCATGTTATAGAACGATTACCCCTTCCCTTTCTTGCATTCAGCGTTCGGGATCTCCTTAAGCTCGCATACCCCGAATTCCGACAGATTCTCTTCTTCAATGTCAATATTGCATAGATTCCTTTACTACACATTTCTCCGTTTCTGCATACTCAAAAGTTTGGCGCAATCCTGGGTTTGTACTAGGAGGAGGAGCAGAGTAAGGAATTCCAGAGGCAAAGTGAGGAACTGTGTGGTGGGGGAGATTAGGGAAACAACGGAAAAGGCTCAAGGTCGATGGTGTTGGATCCTGTGGAGGAATAAGGAGTAAATTGGGATTAAAATTTTCTAATATATAATTGACCGCCCGCGTTGACTTCTTTGGGTTAGCATTGTGCTTAATATATTAAACTTGGCCTAAATTTAGTGCTTAACGTTGAAAGTTACCCAATCAAGTATGTACCTAGCAGAGTAGCTACGATAACTAAAAAATATATTCAGACAATTAGAGTTAAGTAGCACTGAAACAGCCCTGCAATGTGATGCAACTCTGCTCTCGTGCCAAGACTCCTGGTATCTGTCACGAATTATTTCGGGAACGAGAACAAAATGGCCGAGGTAAAGGAGGGAGGTGTTCGGGGAGCTGCGGTAAAGGATGCCATCGTACCGAGAACAGCAACTCGGGTATGCCACGGGCCGTAAATTTGCATCCTTCTTATTTAAGCCTCCTCTAATTTTTTTTCTAAGCCTAGCTATAGGTACACTGTTATTTAAGTTCCACTAGGCTAAGCTATGTGCATCTCCAGAGTGTTTTCATGCGCTTCGAACAGTCGGTCTGTGGTGTGCCATGCCAGTGCCTGTGTTGCACGTAGGTCAGGGCCTAGAATCAGAGAGATTCCGCTAGCTCAGGTAAACGGGAATCCTTCATTCTTCTGTGGGCGTTCTGAAGAAATCTGACTCTCGAACGGTGCAAGCAAGATTCGGTAGATGTGAGCACTTTTGAAGGAAAGCATGAAGATCCCACCGTCTCCAGTATTTTGCCTGATGACGACTCACATTTCCCATTCTTACTGCCATTGGCCACTTGAAATATTTCCTTGTTCATCAACTGTACTCTGTACTCTCTCACTACGCGGTCAAGACAAATATGGTAGCTGAGTCTAACAAAACTACAAAAACCGGATTATAGGTAGGAGGCTTACGCCCTACAAAAATATTGCGACTTTGACAACGCATCAATCGCAAGAGCGGTGATTGTCATGTCTGAGGCTGCACCACTAGACCAGATCCTGATATAGTTCTAGTGAACTGTGGCTTGGTGAGCAATAAAAACATAATGGAAAAGATAGAACCTCATACCGAGATTCTATCAAGGAAAACGGTTTACTACTGTCATCCTCTGCGATGGAGGCTCACAAATTGACAAGCTTCACAAAGAAATGTCTTGAACTTGATACCCAGAAATTATGAAGCTCTTGCATTTTTGTTTGTATCTCCTTCAAGGCTGGGTGCTTGGGCGGAGTTATGGTAATTCTTGGTCGTCATTTTTTTCAAAAAACTTGATTATTTTTATTTATATTGCACAAACAAGCGTATGGATCTGCAGGAAAGCTCCAGCCAGGTTTGTAGGGCCCGCAGGGAAGCTATGCAGGTGTCGTCATTGCATGATACGAATTGATGCACACTTGCGTCAGTCACTACTGTGTGATTTTGTGCACTGTACTCGAACTCACAATGTGTAGAGCGGAATCACTATCTTGCGGAAGATCAAGGCACAGAGCGGAGACTTGGAACTATTCCCTGGACTCTGGAGATTATAAAGGCCACCCTCTCTCGAACCGAGCAGTCACTACCTTCATCAAGCATCCACAGCAAGCAGAAACATATCCTGGCTCTCCTTCGAGCCCATATTTGGTTAAGCAGTAGTTTACCAGAATCTCCACTCTTTACTATCAACCTCCTTCTGACTAAATATTCATAATGAGGTACGACACCGTAGAACAGGAGCAATATACTGACCTTTCTGCTCGATACGGTCACTCACCACATGTTCATGAGAATAGCATGTCTACAATCGCCCCCGTCTATCCCCAGAGTGCATTCAACAACTCCGGCAGGAACGCAATGGTTCGTTCCACCACCGTTGATGAGCCAGTTGTTGAGCATGAACATCACCATATCCACCACCACATTGATCACGGTAATGTGAACAAAATGAGCTTGACCAGGAGAAGCGAGCGGTATGTACCCAACCCCCCCGTACACGTACCAACAAAGGCCAATAATTTCTGCAGTAACTACGTTCACGATGGCATCGAAGAAGATAGGCGATACACCTCCAATGTGTCCGTTGTCCAGACCCATGACCATGGCAACCACCACCACCACCACCGCCACCGCTCTGGTGACAGGAGCTCCAGGGGATTCTCTCGATCAGATGTGGATCTTTCGGCCAGCGGAAGCCGGCGTGGGTCGACTCAGCTAAGCGGCACCGCTGACTGGACTATCATTGATGTCCCTCCAGGAACCCGAAGGATCACCATTGACACCACTAGTCAAGCGCCCCAACAAGAGGAGGAGATAAACTGGAGCCGTTACAACGGCGTGAGACGCTCTCGTGGTCTCTCTTCAGAGCTCTGGACTGAAATCACCAAAGACTTGGTCACCAGAGAGGCCATTGAGGACATGGGATTCCAGTTCGAGGAAACTGATCACTTCTACTACATCTATGAATATCTCAACAAGGACCAGGTCGCTGATCTTGTTCGATTGACAAAGGACATCCGTCGTGGTAAGTAACCCCGTTTCCTAGCCCTAGAGAAGCACCGGGATGCTAACATATACCCCACAGAACGTGCCCGAGAGTTGGAGTACAATAGCATTGCAGGTAGCCGTGAGTCCAAGTATCACAGCAACCACACCAGACTCATTGAGCCCCCACAAAGATATGAGGAGCACCCCGAAATCGTCTACACCGAGGAGCAGACCCGCCGCCGCTCTCGCAAGTACTACTATTAGATGATTCAGGGGTTTTGAAGATGTGTAGCCTTCGCATCGCTTTATACCATGTCAATCTCATATCTGGGCCCAGTGCCCATTACCTGTACGAACTCATGACTGTTTTGCATTCATCTTCACTTTACGTCTTTCCTGATTACCCATTACTGTGGACAAATATTAGTAGTACTTTTGGCGTATGGATTGAAAATGGTATTGGAGTGTGGAACTTGATGGAGTGATAGGGATACAAGGAATTCCGAATATGCTTGTACATTGTTGATAGTGGGCCAGTTTCTTTTTGCTGTTCTAATTATAATACTTATACTTATCTACTTTAAATGCTGATTTTATTAATAACGACATTTGATATCTGGATTTTGTCAGGTCGCATTGGCCCGTGGAGCTTGCCGCATGATACATATATATATTAAGCCCAGTGTGTATCATCTAACAAACTTTACCATTCAAGCAACCACTCTGCCGACAAAACCGCAACTCTATTGTTCTAACGCAACAAATATTCACAAATCTGTGTATCGGTGACTCAATCGATGAGCCAACTTTATCTTTACCTCATCTCATGGAACTGCGCCCGCATTCCTAATGTTACATCACCCTTCACAGAACACATCCTAGACGGCATCCCTGACGGTTCTCCCGCACCCGACATATTGACTTTGGCACTTCAAGAGGCTGCACCGCTATCATATGCGTTTTTAGGGGGGAAATACCTGGACTCCTACGTTCAGGGTTATGTCATGGCGATACAAAATGCCATCCATGCTGTGCTAGGGAAGGAGTATACGCTGGTTGGATGCAACAACGTGGGGATGACGGTGGTGCTGGTCTTTGTCAAGGATGGGAACTTGGATAAAGTGAAAACAGTGGGCTATGGAGGGGTAGGGTGTGGACTGTGGGATATGGGAAATAAAGGTGGGGTTGGAGTTAAGATCACATATGAGGTCCCTCAAGGGGGCGATGACGATTGGTCAAATATCAGCACTGTGGAGCTCAACTTTGTAGGAGCACATTTGGCTCCTCATGAATGGTTGGTTGAGAGGAGGAATCAGGACTGGGAGACTATTGCCCGAGGACTAGTTCTTGAAAGCGGGCAGCCAACTAATACTAGGGACGAATCACGGCCGTTGCTGGCGGGTGGCACGGAACTGGAGGCTACTCAGCCACAGACACGAGATGTGGGGGTATATTCCCCGAATGCACACACTTTCTTCATGGGAGATTTGAACTACAGGACAGCTCTCAGCAGGCCAGCTAGAACTGATCGCTTCCTATTCCCACAGCCGAGAAGCCAATTGAGTGATGTTTCCAAACTATTTGAGAGGGATCAATGTCACCTCGAAAGGATATCTGGCCGCACGCTGCAAGGATTTACCGAGGCTCAGATTACCTTCCCACCTACCTACAAATACAAAGTCAGGAAGGGTAGGCAGTATAATAGCAGCCATTGGGAATGGTCAGGGGATCGGTGGCCCAGCTGGACCGATCGGATACTGTATCTTCCGTGGAATTCTGTGCATGGAGAGAACGCAAGCGACTCACAAGACGAAATCGTGGTTCACAGATATACTTCAATCCCACAAATTATGGATTCCGATCACAAGCCAGTTGCATGCTATTTATCGATCCCAGCTAAGCCTTTATTTATGAGGCATGATTCATCTCCAGATGCAGATGCATTACACAACAGAGACATTCGTTTCCACCCTCCATTTCCCATTAATCCAAACTGGAAGGAGTTGCGTGCAGCAGCGCGGGCGCGAGAGGTTGTGGTTGGTGTTGCGGCCTTTCTCACGACCACCAATACAGGTGTTGGCATTTTGATTGGTGTTGTAGGCGGGTTTTGGGGTTTATGGTGGTTATTGGGTGGGTCCGGGTAGATCGATCGAGGGAGTAATTTGTGGAGCACTAGGAGGTGGGCTCGGCTGAAATTCTTTGATGTTCAGTTGTTGCCTACTAGAGCATTAAAGTGTGGGTGCATGATGCCATTGTTTTCCTTGTTTGGGGTTTGCATAACAGACCTTGTTATACCATACCGTAAGTCACATTCTCAGCTTCATCAATTCTGGGGCTGGCTTTCAGATAACCATAATGATATTTGCAGATATCAACAGACTGCAGCATTTAGGTAGCTCGTGACTTGATTTAGGGGTGGGTTGTATCCGTACTAGTTACATTATTACATCTTAATATTGCGGCTGCAGGGTTGTGAGGATTTGGATTTGGTTTAGATTTGTTTTTCGGCATATTGTTTCGACTATGACAACCACCCCCACTTGTGACTATTTCCCCAGTTTTACCCTAATCACATGATTGGGCCTTTTTGTTTTTACTTTAAATACTCGCGCCCGTGTGGATGGAAGTCGCAAGCTAATCATAATAGTAATGGAAATATCCTCCAGGCCCAGTATGTGAAGGTCTTCCTCCACTCCCATCCATCTCCGTTTTCTCCCTGCTGCCGGCGTGGGGTGTAGCTCCGCGTGGTGGGGGCCTGTGGGTGAGGCAGTCGAGTCTGACATGATAGGGTCTATGGGCACGATATCTGATCTATGTATATCTGCCGTAGCTGATGCATTGGCGGATTGAATTACGCATGCTAGAGCAGCGGATAGGTAGCATAGGATAGGCTGACATCAATGTCAGTGCAGTGACGTACTGTACCTAGGACTTACATGCCTCCCCAGCCAATCCATCGGAGATGATTTGATATTTGCTGACTCTGCGCCTGGTTTATGGTCATCGCCACAAGAGGTTGTCGGGGTCTCCTACCCTGTTCGGAAAGAGCGGGGTCTGCAGCATGCTTTTTAAAGACACCTGTTGTCAAATCACAATATTTGCATTGTGAGGCTCGCTGTAACACACATAAATACCCTCCCTTAACCGTGAGATCGTGGTCAGTTATCTTCTCTCTCGTCAACTCTATACATTTTCCAGTCCTCGGCGTTGTGCTTCCAAAGCTAGACTTGCAGTCGGTTAAGCGATCGTCAACTCGGCCCTTGCATTACGTTCCCCGCATCTCAAATAACTTGTACAGCCGCATAGACCAATAAACCCCACATTCAGCAGAGACACCCAAAGATGTCTTTACCAGAGTATCAGGGTCAATTCTATATATCAGCGGAGGGAATTAGTCGGGAAGTCATTACTACCGACATATGCCGGTATCTTGGAAACAATGCACGCATACGCCCTAATATGGATGCTAACGTATATAAACCTCCCCTCATGCCACCTCGTAAAATAGCTTTTTCTGTGTTTCTAACAACTGTATTAGGGTAGAATCATCGGCTATTGGTACTCTGCATACCGGGCATTGACAGATGTGAGGCCTCACCCTCCGTATGATGATAACGGCCTGTTAACCGAGTTGCAATTCTAGCCAATGGTACGGTCTTTACAGGAAGACTCTGCAAGATGGCAAAAAGAAAAAGTCAGGAATTCTATACAGGGCGTTTCAGGAAGTTCGTTCAATCTTTAGCCACAACTGGCAGCTTCAGCTAACAGACATATCAGCCTATGAAGGATCTGATTCGAGACCCCCACATACTTACCAACCAAATCCTCCAATACAGACTCCAATAGTGCCAACCCCAATGCAAAGTTATCCATCCCAACCGGCGCCACCAATGGTACCTCCGCATGAGAAGCTAGATGGTCCAGATTCAGAGCGGTACGTGTATGACAGCCAAGGAAGACGGTACTACGACTTGAAGTATAAGACGTACCTCTTTCAACCACCCCCGGCACCAAGTGAGGAGCCTTCCAAAAGTTACCCAACAGAACCCCCGGCTCCGAATCCACCACCGAGCTTCTGGACTGTTGACCCTGTCTCTGGAAGGGGTTACTATGTCGTTAATGGACGGGCACAATGGGCCCCTTAAGCAAAACGTTGACCATATCTCGGATATTCCATGGAAGCCCTTGATACCGGATATGGAGTGCTTCTCAGTCCTGCCTCTGTCCCTTGTTTTTTTTTTTTTTTTTGTCATCCTTAGCCTTGGGTACCTGGACTCGGACTCTTTCAGACCTAAACCCCAGGCACGGAGCCAACTCGGAGCTGCAATATCCCAAGTATGGCCTAATTACTGGTATCTCCTTTCCTGGGTGTTTTTGGAACCATTTCTTCATTGGGTCTTTTGGAGCACAAATACAGGACATTTTCCGATTTTTCATTTCTCAGTACTAATCTCATAACCTTTTCACCTGCTGGATGGGATCCCCCCAGAAAACCGAAGATGTCCTCCTAACTAAGCGTCTGGTACACACTCACGGCGGATTCGCCCCGACACAGGCGTGGATGGGGAAATGCGGCATGGAAGAGACAAAGACCTTACGGTGTTTAAAGGAACACATCAAGAGGTCCTGCGATTATTTAACCCCCTTTGGGTTTTTGGCCCCACAGCCCTGATATATTCCTCGGCTTGAGACCAGGCATTTACCTTGTGGATTCCCAACTACCACCAGTTACACCAAATTTTACCGCACCCAGGATTTAAAAGTCATCTAACACTGCATTCTGACTGCAGTTTGGGAAGCATTATGTCCACTTCTGTTCCTCCAGCTTAACCCTATGAGTGATGGATTCTTCGTACCCAGCAACCACTTAGCATGGCTAGGCCAAGCAAGGCCCTTCAGTTCATTCCACCATACTTCAACTATGTTTCTTTGTGTGAATTCCACTCGCCTACCTCCGGAGTTTTGGTAGTCTTCGTATCTAGGGCTGTTACTTTCACATTTTCTGGACCATATCTACGATTGTATCGCCGCTGTACCCTCCAGGTGGGCAGGTTTTATGACATTGCTGCTTTCATAACATATATCTCTATCCTTATCCCTGTCCATATTTTTTTTGTTATATAGCACATATCCCGGGGCTGGCAAATGAGGGTGCTTTTATGATTGGCCTAATATCCCTCTTGCGCAGAATGTGGGAGTATTCTCCACAGGGAAAGCCAGGATGGAAAATAATTGGGAGTCTCGTGCCCTAGACCTTCTTCACATAGCTGAATCCACTCAACAGGTCTCCTATTGTAGCAGAGGGAATCCTATAGGCTAAAGTGCTGTGTAGGCGATGGGAGATCCTCCCACACTGGGGAGAGAGGATCAGACTTCAGCTGGCCCCCACCCCCTCTACCCCGCAATCCACACACACACATACTGCCCGCCAGACTATACTTGGGTAGTTGTGTAACATGTCAACTTAAGCCCGCCTCTATGATCACAAGACACACAATCTGTACGGTATGATTTAAAACTGACCACACACGCCCCGACCTAGTGATGTCACAAGGAGCCAAGTGATAGGAAAAGATGAAATAATTCATGTGATTTCTGTGTTATGCCGAAATTGCTACTGTTACCCTCAACTTGCAATAAATACAATCACATAGCGACATTATAATGACATCCAGGTACCATACGATCGATTGTAACATACACCTAAAATATCTCAAGCACGTTTAATTGTACACAACATTCACCTCCAATTCACTCGAAAACGGGTATATCTAACAAAATTCAAACAAAATTCAAAGGCAAAACCCTCCACAATATACATATGTATACATCAGCTACCAGTCAGTCATCCATCAACCCAGAGCTAAAAGCTCAAAACTAAGAAACACCTTCCCCCTATACAAATACAACAAAGCTAAAATCCCACGCTCATTATAGCCTCGAATGTGAAGTTAAAAAAAAAAGAAATGAAATAAAGAACGCAATCTTCTCGTGAAATAAATTAAACCCATCATTAAGACCCAACCACAAACGCCGCCGATAAGAAGAATCAAATCATTATGGCCATGCCGAACAAGTAAGCTGTGGACTTCGCCAAAAGAATAAACCCCATGATATAGAATAAAAAGGGCCAAGTCAAACGTAGTAGAGAGCGAGGGATGAGATGAGTATAGGCACAAAAAGGGATGGGACACTAAGTTACTCAGTATCCAAGTACCTCCTCCACCCCTCTCTATGCAGCTCCAAAGTCCCCTGAGCCTCCCCATCAACAAGGACAAATTTCTCCCACTTCGCCTGTTCCTCCTCTCCTGCACTAACCAGAATCACTGTATCCTCATCCGCCCAGCCAAGACACCCCCTTCCCCCACCATCAAAGGTAGCATGAGCAAAACTCCATTCTGAAGAAAAATACTTTGGTAGCAAGGGGATTTTGCTGAGAAAACCCCATTTCTTGTTGTCCCCGTATGCACCGACTGTACCTACCCCGCTGCCATTCTCGGAGGAGACGGTGGCAATGGGGATTGCGGAGGGGGAAAGGGAAGGTAGGTCGAAAATGTGGATTGTGGATTTATCGGAGGTCACGGCAAGGCGGCGGGAAGAGGGAGAGATGGCGAGGGAGAAGATCGTGGCGTGGTCGAGGCCGCGACGGAGTTCGGCGATCATGGAAGAAGTTGCCGTGGAGTAGACCCTTATTAGGGTACCCTGGGGGATTGTAAGCTCATGGGAATGGAGTACAGGATCAGGGTAATAACCTACCCTCTCCGACGCAGTCGCTATTAAGTCACCATTGGGGCTTATGCTGATAGCTGCCAATGGTGTGGTATGTGCTGGTATAATTGTGACATTTCCGGAAGTTAAGTCAAAGAGTTGTAGGTATCCAGCTTTTCTCCCAGGGAACGCCAACGTCTTTGCAGATAACGCGCATAATCCTAGAGGGTTATCGTAGGTCTCAAAAACATGCAGCTTTTCTGGTGGCTGTGAAAATGCATAAATATGGACCGAGTTCAACAACACCGCAATTATCCGTGATCGTGATATCCTGACTGCCTTGATCTCAGACCGGAACTCTAGGGAGAAAGCAGTGATGGCTTTCACGTCGTTCCATATCACTACCTACGTGTAGACCTTGTATTAGCAACGCCGTGTTATTTGGGCCACGGGCAGCTCATACTTTATTCTGAGGAAACTTGGGCGCACGGCCACCCCCTACAAGTGCCAGAAAGTTCGACCTGCCGAGCATCTCCACAATACCAATGCCGGCTTCCAGATCTACCCACGGCAGAACCATTAGTACCCCAACTGCTCTTCGGAGTCAGTATTTGAGCCTACTCTTTGCTTCCTGTCGGGTACATGGATTTGAGTGATATACTGCGATCGCAAGCTTAGTTAGAGCTCTGGTACCCTTTGAAAAAGGGAAGAGGTCTCACTATAGAACCCAGAATCAACGCCAACTGCAAAACATGAATTGTCCTGGTTGAGAGATACCGATAGAGCTTTGGAGCGGTCGGACTCTGCTATTTGAGGCCGGACATTCATAGTTTCTACCTATCCCCCCCAACTTGCTGGTAGCTCTAGCTGCGAATCAGACGTCAGGTCCAGCAAGATGTGGTTCTGGCTGTAGGTGCGACTGGTAGATTGGGGTGTTCAGTAGATGGGAGCTATCAGCAACTTTATCTAGGAAGAATCGATGATCGAGTCAGACTACATACATAAGTATCATCAGGAGAGAATTTAGGGGTTAGTCAGCGTATGTACAGTATGTATGGCACATCACACAGAGTGGTCACAAAGGCGAGTAGTAGGTAGGTAGTCATGTTTATGTTATGGACTGGCATTCCAGTACTACAGTAAAGTATGAGTCTTGCCTTACAGTCACCATCTTGAATCATGCATAACCCCGTTAATACGAGAAATCTAGGTATGTAGTAACAATGTGATTGTACTGCGTAGCGTGATACACCCAAAGTCTAACCCAAAACAAGCTCGAGCCTCTCCAGAGTCTTGGCAGGGACCCGCCAATTTCATTGGCCTACCTAACAGCTTCACCACAGCTAGATCTTTGCCGGCTTTGGAAAGAAAAGGGGTCAATTTTTTATGAAGGGACAACAATACACCAGTACCAACTGAGCCCAGGCCCAGCAGTTAGACCTGACCCCAACGCTTGCTGTCGGCCTCTCGAGTTTAACATACCTACTCTCCAGAACTGCACAACCCATCTCCAAACATTCTCGACGGAACTTCTTACCTCACTCCAACAGTTCAGAACGCCTAAGATACCCTAGTAGCTATGTCTTCTCCACTCAGCGCGGTATGTACATACCTAATTAGCCTCCTCACATCACAAATGCACTCGGTCACCCGCAATTGGGTTATTTGATCATGTCGGACTGTGGCATACGACAGGGGATAGAGGCACCACGAGAGTGCACAGTTCTCGTTTAAATTTTTCTCAACTGTTACTGATCTAAAATGTTTGTTCAACAGATCCGACGCAAGAAAAACGTCAAGAAGGGGATCCAGTTCTGTTTGATGGTATGCGGTGCCTCTGGAACGGGTACGTGATCCCCTTAAAGAAACACGTAACACAGCAACTAAATGTCAGCAGGCCGAACTACATTCGTCAACACCCTGTGCAACAAGAAGGTCCTAGAGGGAAAGGATGCTGATGATGCTGCCAATGCTCACATTGAGGAGGGTGTAAAGATCAAACCCGTCACCGTTGGTATGTTCTGGTGGATGTCTGGGAACTGAGGTCAATTGCTGACCAACTCAACAGAGCTTGATGAGGAGGGGACCCGTATATCATTGACCATTGTCGACACACCGGGCTTCGGTGACCAAATCGACAACGAGGCAAGGTATGCACTTCGACATCGGGCACTTTCAAGGATTAACATGATGATAGTTTCGGTGAAATCGTGGGCTACCTTGAACGTCAATATGATGATATTCTTGCCGAAGAGTCCCGTATCAAGCGTAACCCCCGATTCAGGGACAACCGTGTCCATGCTCTCCTCTACTTCATCACCCCAACTGGCCATGGGTATAATTCCAAACCCGGAGCACCTCTCTTTACACTGCTGACCTGTTAGTCTCCGTGAGCTTGATATCGAATTGATGAAGCGCCTCTCTCCCCGTGTCAATGTCATTCCAGTCATCGGAAAGGCCGACTCCCTTACACCTGCCGAGCTTGCCGAGTCGAAGAAGTTGGTGATGGAGGACATTGAGCACTACCGTATCCCAGTCTACAATTTCCCATACGACGTTGAGGAGGACGACGAAGATACCGTTGAAGAGAACGCCGAGTTGAGGGGCCTGATGCCATTTGCCATTGTGGGCAGTGAGGAGGTTGTTGAGATTGGAGGACGCAAGGTCCGCGCCAGGCAATACCCATGGGGTGTTGTCGAGGTCGAGAACCCAAGACACTCCGATTTCCTCGCTATCCGATCCGCTCTCCTTCACTCCCACTTGGCGGATTTGAAGGAAATCACTCACGACTTCCTATACGAAAACTACAGAACTGAAAAGCTCTCGAAGTCCGTCGAGGGTGGCTCTGCTGCGTAAGTGCTGCCCTAGAAGATTCATCCCATTGGAATGGAGTATTCCCTAACCACAGCGGGTTGTAGTGATAGTTCGATGAATCCCGAGGACCTCGCTTCCCAATCAGTCAGACTTAAGGAGGAGCAACTGAGGCGTGAGGAAGAGAAGCTCAGGGAGATTGAGATCAAGGTCCAGCGTGAAATCAATGAGAAGAGACAGGAGCTCCTTGCCCGTGAATCACAGCTCAAAGAGATGTAAGCACTACTATCGCCATTATAGGCAGCCAGCAATCGCTAATGCATTGTATAGTGAGGCAAGGATGGTCCGTGAACAAGGCGGGACTTTGGAGAATGGAGAGTAAATTTAATACAGTAATTTTGACGGGTGTCTGGGTCAAACTTGGGAGGTGGGCAGTGTAGGGGATCTTATTCGACGTGATGTGGTAATGGGACAAAACCACATGATGATAATTTGGAATGGTTTTATACTACAAGAAGGCACCAGCTCATGTTTTCTTTTCAGTCTCACACTTCTATAGGGAGAAGGGTTGGGTCCACTGCCATCATTATTACTTTTTTGTTTGTTCGTTTAAGCCTTTTGCACTCTCTTCGTTCTTCGAGTACCTTTTCTTGCAAATATACCTTTATTTATTCCATCTACCATTTGTTTTTTATTTTTATTTTACGAATCTTTTATTGGAGGAAGCAAAAGTTAACTCCCCTTCCTTCACCCGCCTCCCTCCCCTTACTTACATTTTCCTTAATGTATCTCTTCACCTCTCCCTCCCCCCATCTCCTTGCTTGGTTGAGCGCAACTTTTATGCTTAGTGAATATGAATAGCAGTCAATCCTACATATTCTCTAATTTCCCAGCTTAGTGCCAGATTGAGGGTAATCCTTCCGAAACAACACCAAACTTTATTTATGAAACCCTACTGCCTAGAAATCCTGTATTCCGGTATCGGTACATGATGAGTCCTCATCCGGGGCACTGGGGGTTTCTGCATCAAAATACGCCTCCTGCACATCCCGCTCAATTTGCTTCACATCATCATACTCCTCGCTATCATCAATCGTCTTATAATCCACATCCTCGTCCCCTCCCTCTAGAAATCTCCTTGTCATGGCATCTTCCCAGCGCTCGATTCCTTCCTCTTTGCTGCCTACTTTGTCACCTTCGTCTTCCTCCTCCTTACCGCTTCTCCGACCTTCAGTTGCGTTCTTTAAAGCCTCCATCTTAGCTTCGGCCCGCTCCAGGTCTGCATAGAGAATACCACTCCAGCCTTTCGCTTTGCCTTCAGCTTCTCGCTCCGACGCGGTCTGGAAGCTACGGATGCATTTATCGTAGAGGAGAGGGTCGGCAAGTTCGAGAGTTGGATTTTCGAAGTATTTGGTGTGATTGACGGTGATATAGTGGAGACTAGTTGGGGGAAGGGGGTTAAGGGAACAATCAAGTGGGTATTGATGGTACTGGTGGTGAGAGGAAGAGGCGCTTACCGGCGATTGCGGATCTGGATTGTGCGAGCGCGGGATTGCACTGCGTTGAGCGTGGGGGAGTCTCGTGGGTTGGGGAGGGGGGCGGATGGAGATGGGGTTTTGTGGTCGGCGGAGAGGCGGTGGTATGTGGTGGTTAGCTCGCCGAAAAACTCGGAGGAGCCATTGCTGGGGGAGATATTGGAGGTCGTTTGCAGGCCCGGATCCAGCTCTGGTTCCAGCTCCGGCGATACAGTGGGAGGAGATGAGATTGATGCTTGGGGGTAGTGGTGTTGTGGGTGTGGGGGGAGCATCGGCTCGGTAATGCCAGGCATTGTTATTGTGGGGTTAAGACAGTCAATGGCGGATTGAAATGGGACCCGAACATGCCGCCAAGCACAAATGAAAACCCTCAGTGAATTGACTTAAAGTACCCTTGTTTCAGCGCGCGGGAACATCCAGATCTCAAAACCTTCGGCGAAACTTGTTACGTGATACCCTGGAAAATTCACTGATCCCATTTTGTCCCATCTCTGAGAAACCCGCACCCGTTGCTGTTTTGGGAGAAAAGCATGTGGTGATCGTGTGCGGTTTATTCTATATCCCCACAGTTGAGATTATTAGGGCCTTGTAACTGGTTTCGAAGTCAGCACGCTGGCCTTGTTGACCTTTTGCTTCATTTTTTATTGAGTTTCTTCTATCCAAGGTTACAAAGTGAATCTACATTCAGCTTGTGGGGTATTGCAATCAATTTGATAACGTGCGATGACATCTCGGGAGGTGACGGCGAAACCTACGTCGTCGAAATCTACCTCTGAGGTCTCGCCTCCGCCAGCCATACCAAAACGAAACAGGCTCCCAATAATCCTCAATCTCCGACTCGGCAACCTGTTAGGTGGCATATTACTTCTCCTGGGAGCAGCAATCGGCTCCTATGCCTCCCAACTCACCCTCGGGCCCGTCTATGGAGACATCCCTGCCTCCCTCCACCACCCCAAAATCTGCTCCGCCATATTTGCCATTGCATGGGGCAGCAAAGCAATCCTACGGCGGGTGATCCCACGACCATTATGGGTCCTGCCAATCCTGGCATTCTATGTGCCTGCCATCCAAAGGTCATTACTCCAGTTTTCTGAGAAATGGGGTGCGGAGTGGGGCCCAATATATACTGAGTTGTTGAGCTACTACCCAGCTTTGCTTCTGGCAGTACTGGGGGTGAGCTATCTGGTGGAGATGCCAAGCCTTGCTCTTGATATCATTCCAGCAGCAGTGTCATATGGAATATTCAAAGTGGCAAGGGATAAGCTTCCGGGCTTGTTAGCGCATAGAATTGGTTCGGCGTGGGTATTCACCCGCTGTGGTCTCACTAACCTAGCCGCGGGGCTTTATGGCCTCTTCTCCCCCGCTGCCCTCCTCCTCCTCGCCATCCCGGGGATGATCCATAGTGGATACTATAACCCCGGGTGCACCGAGGCAGCGGGAATGAGATACCTCAATGCCACTTTGGCACCCCAAAACTATACTGTTCTTGCTAGGGCAGAGTCCTTAACTGGGTATATCTCAGTTATGGAGAACACATTTGAGAAGTATAGAGTTATGAGGTGTGACCATTCCTTACTGGGTGGAGAGTGGCTGATGCCACCTTCAGGCCTGGAGCATTTGGCAAATGGAGAAAGGGAGACGATTTACCCGGTGTTTGTGATGTTGGAGGCGGTGAGGTTGATCCGCCCCGGGCCGGCGGCGAGGAACCCGAAGGCACTAATGATGTCTGTCTTTCCCGGAACTGGTAAAGGGGCTTAGTGTTAACCTTCGGGCTTGGTGATAGTGGTCTCGGCATCGGAACGTCCCACAATGGCATGATGAGACACGGTGTTGAAACTCACCTTGTTGAGCTTGACCCTATGGTCTACCAATACGCAAAAGATTATTTCCACCTCCTACCAAACCACACTGCGCACATCATGGATGCCGTGAAGTTTGTCCGGGACGCTGCTGCGGTAGAGAAACCAGAGCAGTGGGATTTCATTATCCATGATGTATTCACTGGAGGGGCAGTGCCGAGTGTATTGTTTACAACAGACATTATGCAGGGGATGAACAAAATCTTGAAGGATGATGGTGTAATTGCTATTGTAAGTTTCCGTTACCCTCATCTCCGTCACGGCGGGGTTTCAATGTCACCATTTCAGTTTACGCGGCATTTATCCGTCCTGTGTCTACCGCCATCTAACATATGCTTTACATCGCCGAACACAGAATTATGCAGGTGACCTGAACCAACGCCCTGCAAAAATGGTCATCGAGACGATCCGTTCAGTCTTTGGCCACTGTAAGGTCTTCCGCGAAGATGATCCCGGTGACGAAGAAAAAGTAGTCGACTTTACAAACATGGTAAGACTAGCCACACTTTCACTCATCCTTATCGCTTTTTTCCCGAGACCCACACTTTTGATAATCTTCACACAACCCCCACCACATTCACACCACCTGACCCCCCCACCCTACGGTATGTGTGTTTCGGGTCCTTGGATCAACATAAGCTTTTGCCGAGTTCACGGTGGCGTCTGCAATGTACATCACACATCTTAAATATCCCCCTCTGACCCCACCCTGGACCCAGCGGTTCGGTCTGCCGAATACCCGTTTCTTTTAAGCTTATACCCCCTTGCTCACTGACCCGCAGGTGATATTCTGTACCAAATCGCCTGCACCCTTCCGCTTTCGCCCCGCTTTTGAAAGGGATTATCTCAACACATACAGCAGGCAGTCATTCCTCTACCCGAAGTTTGAGGTGAACCTCGATAAGCTATTCGGAAAAGACGGCAATTCGGAGCCGAGGAGGTTTGATGTATTGGATGGGAAGACTATGGGAGAGTTTGAGGAGATGCAGAGGAGAGGGGCAGTCCATCACTGGGGAATCATGAGGTTGGTAATTAAGAAGGAGGGGTGGGAGAATTATTAGTTTACTAGTTTGACTGAGGTTAGAGGCTAGGGAGGAATCATGATATGGTATTATGATGGATTTGGTTTTATCATGGGATTTACAAACTTTTGTTCAGCTATCTTAGAATAAGTATTCCTACGGTTCCCGATACCAGGTACCGCGAACAAGACCCCCTGACTTTTATGCACGGTGGAAAACAAGGGTCTTGTTTGCTGAATTTCTTACCTCGTTACTAATGTATTTCATTTAAAGTTCTGCTCCCATCACTTCTGCTTGCTCCAAGTAAAAGAAGCCTCAGGGTATAGACTTCAAAAAACAAAAAAATGTTTCCATTTGGATGTATTAATTTGTTTTTGACCAGTTGGCTTTGTTTGGTTCGTGCCGCACATATTGGTGTCTCAGGTTGTTTGTCCATCCCATACGGTGGATATAGGTTTTCGTTTCTTTTCTGCAAGCGGGAATCCACTCTACTGTACCAAGGTATTTATAGCTATTTACAGAGAGATATCACGCTATTGTATATCTAGCCATTACATACAGTACCTACTAGAAAAAGCAAAAGATGCAGGATGGAATTTGTAAATCGGGTTGTGTAATAACCGCAAGACATATCCGGAAAGATGCTTCTTTTATATATATACAGGAATTGGTCTTCTTACCTGCCGCAATACCAAAAGCAAAAATATAACATGCATTGAGCGTTCCGTTTATGCCGACTATGCATGGGAGCCATCAAAGCCCTGTTCCAATTCTGAGATCCAATACTGCAAGACTCTTATGCTTCAATTTTCTTATAGCTTCTCCGAGTGCAGATCTCTGAGCTAATAAGTTTAGGCCCGTCTGGTGGGAGGACTTCTCCAACCAGACAGCCACAACCCAGAAACCCCCCACACCTCCATCGATACAAACCTCCCTATAGTGATATGATGCCCAGATCCATCAGTGAGCAGGATGCAGCAGCCTTTCCAGCTAGGGCTAAGAGTGGAGATATGATTGGAGAGTCAAGGCAGAGAAGTCAAATCGTTTCAACTGTCTACCATACTATAGAAGCCATTAAGCTCTGGAAGGTTTACTTGTTTTTCGGCGATTCAGAGGAGCTTGATGATTCAATAGCGCCTTGCATGCCTATGGCCTTGATTTCTTGCAGCATCATGTCCCGCACCTTGGTTGATAAGGCTTCAACATCGGCTGCAGTAAGTCCTTCAGTGGGGATGGGATCCAATACTATAATGAATCTTCAGTTAGATGCGCCACAAGTATACAAAGGGGTGGCATACCTCTAATATCGATTGTTCCACTTTCGAAGCTCATGGCCTGCAACTGAAGGACATGCGAGTAATTGCCAACAACTATAGGAACAATAGGTACACCAGCCTGGATCGCCAGGTGAAACGCTCCGCGCTTGAATGGGAGGAGGTCAGCCTTGGAGAAGTAGGACCGAGTCCCCTCTGGAAAGACAAAGACTGATTGCTGTATCGTGAAGATTAGCTGCCTGACAATTGTCAGCATACAGGGTTAGCTTACCTGCTTCTCCTTCATCTCCTTCACAGCTGCATCAAAAGCAGCGATTGCAGATTTACGATTGGCTCTGTCAACAAAGACGGCTCCACTTAGGGATACTAGTCGAAGTTCAGTATTCTCTGGGCGTGATATTAACGGGGAGGATTGCGTACAAAACCAGCCAAGAAATGGGATATATTTCAGACTTCGCTTAGCAGTAACACTGCAGTATTTGGGGAATATCTTCAAGACTAGTTAGCAATGTGAAGTGTGCTCTGAGCATGGTCGTGGTAGGCCTACCCTTCCCAATATTATAAGATCAAGTTCCGATTGATGGTTCGTCATAAACACGGCAGGCCTCGTTTGCAGCTTCTCCTCACCCACAACTCTAAAATCAACGCCTACTGCCGGACAAGAAACTGCCAGAAAGGCCCTCCCAGTAACCCATTGCGCCAGGCCGGCCTTTCCAATCAATCGCAATACCACACTCGCTAGCAAACCATAAGACGTACATGCCATAAGCAGGAAATAGCATGTTAGAAGCCGCGAGAAGAAACGGGCCTTCTTGAACCATCGACCAAGCACTGACAGAGTCATTGTTGTGAGAAAGAAGTAAAGCAGCAAGACAGCGACTGTGACAAGCATTGCAAAGACGCTTTCTCCAACACCAGAGGGAGCGAATGAATAGGAGAGGAAACGGTAGTTGTTTAGTGGAACGGCGTTTAGGTAGCGAATTGTTTGTACATGTACAGTATGCATGTACATGTAGATACATGTAACGAAGGAGTGAGTACCTGGGTACGGAAGCAAGCAAGGTTCGGCTACTTTTTTTTTAGAGGGCACAGCCGAGTGTTGCAACGTCGGGTGTGGCGTTGCAACGAACAAGTACAAATGTCCACCAGCGTCTTATTCGCCGATACGGTCTTAACAGCTGATACAGTCTTATACACTAATTTCTATGGTATTTAGTTTAATGTTTTATTATTCTTTGGGAAAACGAGCCCATACAAGCCTGAACCAAGCTCTTCTTATGCAAAAAATTCCTGAGATTCCTTGTCATGTTTTTCGAAGCCCCAGTCCCTGACAGCCTCCACTACCCTCAACTCTTTGCCTAACATCAATCATAGCCTGCTCCACGGCCCATTCATGCCCACGGCCACAGCGCCTGCGATTCAGGCCTTCTAATGGCCAATATATGCTTGACTATGTAAGAAACAAGGTTATGAGGGATGGTACTGTGACTTGAAGTCCTTAGGACTGTGGTTTCGTATGAAAGCGTGAAGAGGAGATGTATTCGCTATAACTGTAGAAGCTATGGAAGAACTAATTGAGCTTGATACCGACAAAGAGACGGATTCAGTGTGCTTATATGCTCTTTCCTTCGAACAATTATGAAATTCACATGACTTATCCCGTGACATTTCGTGATATTGTCCCCTGTGATCTCCAGCTGTCACTGGCATTCCTGATAACAAATATCCTCCTACCCAGACGTCCCAATCTAGTTCGAATTCCCCATCCATACGGTATTTCCTTCCATTCCCGTACTACACTCATTGGGAGTAATTTGGTAAAAATGTCGGCAGGGTTGTCCTTCCCAGGGATCGTGGTTATGGTGAGGAGGTTCTTCTCTCGCTGTTGCCGGATGTAATGATAGCAGTGTTCTATATGGCGGCTCCGCCGCAGGTATTTCGCTGTCTGTGTTAAGTTGAAGGCTCCTTCGCTGTCCGTCGTGAGCTCTGGGGTCTTGAGTTTGATGCTGAGTTCGTCTAGGAATTGTCGTCCCCAGGCCGCGTCTCTCGCTCCTTCGCATGCAGCTATATACTCTGCCTCCGTTACTGACAGCGAAACTATATCCTGTCTTCGGCTGTACCACCCAATTGGTTACATCCCCATCGCTATCAATACGCCGGTCTGCGATCTGGCTTGTTCCCCTCCGTACCTGGTGTCGGCGAATACCCTTAGGTCGAGATTGATAGGCTTCCTTAAAGTGATTCCTTCTTCTTGTTTTGTCGAGTACAAATACGGGTGGGTATGCTAAAACCAGCTATTCCACGCTCTCATTGTACATTTACTTACAGACCCTATCATAAGTCTTGATAAAGCAGCGAAACCCATAAAAAGTGTCGCAGGACCCCTGGCACTCCAACTTCAAAGCACTGTAGGAGTTTGGCAGCTGATTTGTCCACAAATATGAATCTACCTAGGTACTCACTCCTTCGTTACATGTATCTACTGACATGTACATGCATACTGTACATGTACTGAGTACAAACAATTCACTACCTAAACCCCGTTCCACTAAAGAACCACCGTTTCCTCTCCCTTTCCCTCGCTCCCTCTGGTGCTGGAAAAAGCGCCTTTCCAATGCTTGTCACGGTCACTGTCTTGCTACTTTACTTCTTTTGACTCTGTCATGATCTCGTTCCCAGACTCTTAGGTTATCTGCGCTAAAGCTATCTTCGGCTAAGACTCTGTCAGTGCTTGGCAAGCAGGCCCGTTTCCTTCTCGCGGCTTCTAACATGCTATTTCCTGCTTATGGCATGTGTGTCTTAGATTGATAGGAAAGGCTAATGTTTGATGAGCCCCGCGGAGCTATACCATACTATAGAAGTTCTGGAAGCTTTACTTGTTTTTCGGCGATTCAGAGGAGCTTGATGATTCAATAGCGCCTTGCATACCTATGGCCTTGATTTCTTGCAACATCAGGTCCCGCACCTTGGTCGATAAGGCTTGAACATCAGCTGCAGTAAGTCCTTCGGATGATTGTCTCAAGCCCTGGAAATGGAATCAATCAGGCAATGAGTGGAGCTGGAGCTGGATAACGTACTAAATTCGATGGACACAACCGAGGTGATTTTCAAAAACAATCCTCCTTGGTGAGTGAGACTCGACTTCGTTTCTTTGCTACCGCAACCATGATATCTCTTGGCTGACAATAATCTCGGCGTAGAAACCAAGGACCACAACGAATTGCATCAATTGAAGTACCCATCCCATGTATTCAACTTGGTTGCTGTCTCATAGCCTAAGGCTCCCTTCGGGGGGAAGGCGTATAGACTCCAAAAAAAAAATATTCAACTTGGTTGTTGAATGAAGTCAATTGCCTGGCATGTGGATATCAATGCTGCAACTCTGGACATACCTACTTAATAGGCTAATTTGCAAGGAATATTGGATATTACCCTTCTATTTACCTTCGAGACACCACCTGCACCCCAATGAACCATTGCTTTCCTCCTTGGTTGCGGAGGATAAGGTGACAGTCAAAATTTCGGTGGAAACTTTTGCAAAACCTTTCAGTGACTGGACCTTTACCGAAATATTGCGGTTATATATATGAGATTTGCAAAAACATTGGTATATCCGTACCAGATGAGAAGGAGAAAATGAAACACGATCTCTTATATTTTCCAAAGTACATACGTAATCGCATTCTCATCCTCAACAAGACCCTCCCTGTTCTGGTGGATAGCGTGACATCTATCACTCCAACTCTTCACACTCATTCTACGTGCACTCCTTCCTCAGTGCAGTGGCCTCCGACTTTATAACATACGAGCCAAAGTTTATCATTGTCAGGGGCCGGCCGAATATGCAATTATAGTGGAGGGTGACAAGTGGCGGAGTGGTGGGAGTCACAGACGTGACTTTAACCAGGGTGTGGCGCAGAACTCTGTTCGAATTGAGTTTATTTTATCAAGTCGAAAGCGGAAAGCTGAAGAGTTAAATGAGGCATTCGTCACTATGTAATTGCTTTGGGATTGTTAAGATTGGTTGTTTTTGGAGTGCACATGATAAGAACGGGAAGCCTAAGTCTAAGCTATCCCCCACATACTCTGTGCCATATGGATACGGGGAGGCCAACTACTAGAATTCAAATGGTTGTAACTGAGACACTGAATGGTACTACTACGGCTACAGCTGCACCAGATACCTACAAGGAAAAAGATCAGGGGAAAAGTCATCGTGAGTGAAGGCTTTTGCTTTCCCCCCTGCAGGGATGGTATGGGGCAGTCTCTTTCTCCCACTCTTGTTCTTTCCTTTGAGGGGAGGGGGGGTTCCCAGTGTTTGCAGTATTATCAACAATTTATTGTGGCAGGGAGGAGGTTCTGATTAGAGCTTGGGTGCGTAGATGAGATTCAATGGGGATTATCGGTATGAGGATGAGGCCGCAGCACCTTTTTTTGGTTGCTCGGTGGTTTGAGTGGCGACGGTTTGTTTAGGCTTGTTTTGCTATATTGAAGGAGAGCCATTGAAAATCCAAACACGACGTACTCATGGGGTCGTGGTAGGTAGTGGATCCTGACGCAAGTCTTTTAGAATGTACGTCCCAGCCTCATAATCCTAATCCCTACGACATTGCGTCTGAGACTGATCACAACATTCAGTGGCTTGCCAGGCATGATGAAAACTGTCTTACCATTGGGCAGTGGGTAGACTCGGTATTGACATCCAAGGGGTCCTATTGGGTCAGCATACGGAAACTGAATCCGTTACACGTGAAATACCAACCTGATGGAGACATTTGGGAATTCCTGTGTAACCAGGTAGGATGATGTTTATGAGATATGATTTGGAGATGATCTGAAGAAGGTTATAGCTCACATGGGCAAGTGGATTCATGCAGTATAGTTGTGTGTGAGTAACTGATGATGTTTGAGACCTGCTCTCCCACCCTGCATCTCGTATTCCATAACGGAATCACTTGGCCAGATCCGCAGCAACGGTACCCCGATCTCCAAGTCACTTGGCAGGGTCTGTTCTCTATTTTATACAGCAGTGTGAGGCTGTATATATACAAGCACCTACCTACCAAAGACCACTACCATTCCAGCACCCTGTTTTAACAATACCTAACAGCAACTCTGGATTTTGTGGAGGAATCAGGTAACCCAATCACAATATGCCAGCCTTGCCTTTGCAGCTCCCCAACAATTGTAATATCGGGGTATTTTTAGTGTAAAATCTGCTTGAGATATCGCTTAATAAATCCATCCTGCTTCTTCTTGTTAACAAGCTATACCAGGAAAACTGATCTTACATCCAGTCCCCTAATAGCGTGAGCCCAGAAGGGTCCTTACAAGAAGTGTTTAGCATATGACTTCCCTTGGCTTGAACTTACAACACTGTCATTATCAATTCGAATATTGGGGGGTAGGTAGTATTTGGTTTGCCTAAGTAAAAACATCTTGTACGAGATCTGCAAGCACGTGTATGTGCCATCCTAGAATGAATCTACTTATTATAATAACATAGGGTAGGTACCTACCGTATGGATATCGTATCATTCTCGAGACAGAGGCGACGCCTCACCCATGTACCGTACCTAGAGCAGGGTTTGCGCAGGATTTGGCTCGCAGCAAAGAACTCTTCTGGGACACCAGCAAGCATTTGCGTAAGCCTTTCTATATACTGAGGTTTCTTCATTGACGGTACAAGGGTGGACAGTACTTTAGTATGTATGGTTGAAGGGTATTGTTATGGTCGAGGAGGTACCAAAACGGATATAGGACCCCGAAGATGCCCAGGTCATCCCTCCCACAAGACAAGCAGAGGAGAGGAGAGGAGTGGTATGCCCTAAGAATCCTTTGACTGGGTGATTGTGACATTAAAATTATGTGATTTGTCAAGAGACTGCATATCGTTGTTATTATTATGATTCCTGGAAAACCTTGCAGTATTAGTATCAATAAATAACCCAAAATTAGGTAACCCAGTCAAACCCCACCCTCACACTCGCACTCACACTCAGCCAATCCTGCAGTGCAAGAATGCTTGGAGCCACGGGTGAGTAATGGACTCGGGATGCCCGTGGGCATGTTGTCACTTTCCATATAGACCCCCACTTTGATATCAAGACTAGATGAGTCCTTTTAGCTTCGTGATCTATAGTGCTGAGTGATAGCACCTTGACAGGTTCGGGGTGTCATGGTTTCCTGCAGTTCCCGTGACCCCAGCATGTGAGGTCAACAGTAGAGTTGGCACAAACAAAATAACGTAATGGTAATGGACTATTGGAGGATTATTTGGGGCTATTGGTTATTAGCACGTGATCTGGCTACAAACCTCAAGCCACTCGCAGTGCGGATTTTGTATGAGAGAACCGGTATTTGCATCAGGACTTCATGTTGTCATAGGTACAGATTACAGAGTTGCAACTCCCTGTTTAAAGTACAAATTAACTCCGACTTCCATTCTTGGAATAGCGGTCTTGGCATAATATGCGTTGATATGCAGGCACAATCCACTGGTAGGCTGCCAGATTTACTCTGTCCGTATTCAACTGTCTGCAGATATATGTTTCAACAGGGTAGGAAATATTCGAGAAGCTTTCAAGCTCAATATAACACCCCTTGCAACAAAAGTCTCTCCAAAAAGACACTAACCCAGGAACAGACAAAACCAGGATATCTCGCCGTCAGACCACCTAACGATCCAGTACAGCTGAATATTTTGTACTAATGGAAGTACCTCCTGTCGCCTAGTATACAGTAGCTAGGTACATAATAAATCTGGGTGATCGAGGTTCAAGGCTATTCGTAACAGCAATGGTTCCGCTACAGGGCGCCCCGTTTTGACTGTATACTCTTTGCTGTCAGGGTGATTAGCGTCGGTAACCTGCTGCCCAACACATCTATACACAAATGCCGCCAGACTAACCTCCCCGCTCTCAAATCTCGAGCCGAAAATTTACCGGCACTTGGTCTCTGCCAGCCTTAATTGTTGATGATGGCCTGGCTGGGGTTCTCCCCCACGCTACGGGTACCCGTGCATACGGCTGATTTCCATGAAATGGCCCTTACCCACACGGCTGTACCTAGGCTAAAACAGTTTGATGATAAGGTGGAAATATTAAACAAGGTACCTAGTCTGGTTGGTACAAGCTGGTAAACAAGGTATCGTAGACAGGAGAGTGGGGTCATTAGATAAGCGAGCCGATGATGCTCAGGCTGACTCAATTGGCGGCAATTGTGTAATACCATTGCAGTGAGCAGGTGACCACGCTAGGCAGAGCGTGGTTAGGTATAGGCTAGGTACTGTACTCGCGTATAGTCTCGAATCGGCTAGCCATCGCTTGATTCCTCACCGGTGGACTGCAGTCTGTTACCGATGATGCACCAGGTGACAGTATTGCGATGTACCTTCGCACCTACGCACCGATCACCCAAGTACCAATCCGCATTCCAACACCCAGAGGAGAGATAAAAGTGGTACCGCATAATCTGACTTTTCACTTTGTAATTTTTGCGGGAATGGGGCCGCCTCAGCTCCCTTCAGCGGAAAGGCATATACCTAGACCCCACCCCACCCCAAAAAAGCAATGAATTTAGAATAGGTAGTCTGGTTGCACTAGCCCCTCGTAGAGGTGTCCAACCCTAGTCATAAAATTCATGGACGAAGGTTTTCAATGCCACGGCGACAGGGGTATAAATTTTACAATACCACAGCGCTAGCAAAAAGTTCTACAATACCACAGCGACACAGCCACACAGCCACAGCAACCACGGTGACTACAGCAATATATACAGCAATACAGAAATACAGAAAGACAGAAATACAGAAATACAGAAATACAAAAATACAAAAATACAGAAATACAGAAATACAGGAATACAGCGATACAGATAAAAAAGTGTTTAGTAAGTATAGGTAAAGGACAATAGATCCTACTCCAACTCAGTCATGAGGAGTCCGACATGTGTGTGAGTTGTGACCAGGCTGACCGCATGTAGAACAAAGGTGTTCTTGAGCCCTTGGGGCATGCTGGCGAGCTTCACCACGTCGATAGTGCTCCTTCTTAGGTCGTCCCCGAGGTATGCGAGTGCGAGGGACATTGCATGCAAGTTTTTCGTCTGAATCGGTATGAGGTTCTGGGGGTGGTACATGCGGACCGAATACAATAGGATAAAAATTTGAAGAGTAGGTATTTTGCCAGGTTTGAACTGAACAAAATTATGGTAGAAAGACAAGAGGGAATAGATAGTTAAGACGTAAGATAAGAGTGAAGGCATGTGTACATGGTATATCATTCTATTGATATTTATAGCAAGTACATGATTTGGTTTGGAGGTTGACTTGATGGTAGCGGGTACTATAGGGGGTATTTTCTGCAATGCGGCCTTCAGTAGGACTTGCAACTTGAACTTGATGTTGGCGAGCCTCAATCCGGTGTGCGTGGAACTCTGATAGGTAGTATGGTGTATATTGTGCATTATGAGTAGCTGCTTGTTGATATCGCTGATACCGTATAGTTATAACTTTATGCTAGAGCGTCTGTAGTAATTCAACAATTGGAAGTTCACGTAAGGCCTTGAAGTCAAAGTTGATGCGTTCCATAATGTTAGAAGTATCTTGTCCATAGTGGCATCCAGGAATAAATACAGCAACCCAGAATTGTGATGGTATATTGTGGAGGTAGGCTGCAGCAGTTGGATTAAGTTGATGCAAAGCATCCATATAGTAGTTGTATAGGTATGCAGTAGGGGATCATGCAATTTGCCAAAAGATATCTGCAAGAGTACAAGAGAATTTAGTAGTAAAATTCTCTTTGAGATGGAAACAACAATATGCACGACAAATACATGGAGATAGTAATACTTCTGTATCCATGAGACCCTTATCACGATCACTTATAAATGTAGTAGGATGTTCAGAAAGTATAAGAAGGGCAGCCAACAAATACATAACAAAATAATGCCAGGAATCCCGATTTTCGCTCTCAACTATAGCCCAAGCAAGTACCAAAATATTATTATTTGCATCTAATGCAACAGCTAATAATAATATTTGTTGAAATCGAGTCTTAATGAATGTACCATCAACAGCAATAAAAGGATGACAAGAAGAAAAGGATATATTAGACTCTGCTGGACAAATAAAAATCCGTTGAAACTGTCCAGTCTCTGCATCTCGTTGTAAATCCACATAGGCAGTAGGATTTGAAGCCTTCAATGCAGATATCAATATCGGAATTGTTTGAAAACTGGTCCGATATGACTGTATATCATCTTGAAGTAAATGAGTCTTC
>Ga0307514_10001249_pt1 | contig 33368 bp, 33 predicted proteins | sample 16_EM_MG_FD_203088 | JGI IMG/M metagenome (GOLD analysis project Ga0307514, IMG submission 203088) | Populus trichocarpa ectomycorrhiza microbial communities from riparian zone in the Pacific Northwest, United States - 16_EM | ecosystem: Host-associated > Plants > Roots > Unclassified | place... | reverse complement strand
CTCGCGCTGCCTGGCGGCGCTTTCACTCGAGACGGTCTGGCATCCCCGGCCGTCAGTGCAGCCGTCCAGCGCACCTACCTCGCGTTTCTGGCCACGCTGCCCGATTCACACATTGTGCGGAAACACGGCGCGGCGCTGGCACACACTGTCATGCGCTCGGCGCAGCACTGGCAAACCCGTGCATTGAACGGTGAGAACCTCGATGCCGATCCCGACTTCGTGGCCTGGGATCTCGAACTCAAGGCAGCCGGTCTGAACCCGGGGACCAGCGCCGATTTCACCGTGGCGGCACTGTTCCTCGCGGGCCTGGTTGCGCCGGGAACCGCAGCGCGCTGACGGCGCGTTGCGGTCCCCGGCGCGGGAGCCCGGTGGATGGCACGGATCGTGATACGTACTGCGTCGCGCTGGTTGACTTGGCCGGTGTCGTGAATACCCTCAAGAACTGCTCACAGGAGACGGAAGAAATGGCAAAAATTGATCGCATGATGGTTGGTGAGTCGCTCGTTGGCGACGGCAACGAAGTGGCCCACATCGACCTGATCATCGGGCCGCGCGGCAGCGCCGCCGAGACGGCGTTTGCCAACGCCCTCACCAACAACAAGGACGGCTTCACCTCGCTGCTCGCCGTGGTGGCGCCGAACCTGTTGACCAAGCCGCCTACGGTGATGTTCAACAAGGTCACCATCAAGGGCGCGAAGCAGGCTGTGCAGATGTTCGGCCCGGCTCAGCGCGGTGTCGCGATGGCGGTTGCCGATTCGGTCGAAGACGGTACGATTCCGGCAGACGAAGCCGACAACGTGTTCATCTGCGTTGGCGTTTTCATCCACTGGCTCGCCGAAGACGACACGAAGATCCAGGACTACAACTACCGAGCTGTTCGCGAGTCGATCCAGCGCGCTGTCGCAGGCTCCCCGACCGCGGCGGAAGTGGTCGCCAAGAAGGGCACGGCGGCACACCCGTTCGCTGCCCATTCCTGATCTCCGACGCACGCCTGGGGCGCTCGTGGCCCCAATGAAAGCGCGCTACAACGGCCGTTGACTCGGCCGGGCACCACAAGAAAAACGGCCGCTGAGCGGCCGTTTTGTCGTGCGATTGAAGGGCGGTCAGCGTTTGCCGGGGAGCATGCCGCTGGCGAGCAACTGGACCACGGCCGCGCTGTGGCCAGAACGTCTCGACTCGGGTTCGGGCGCAATGCGTTCGATCTGCACGCCCACAGCACTCACGTCCGCGAATTTGCGCGGCTTCACGACCTTGACGCGAACCCAGCGCGCGCCGAACTCGTCGATCAGGATCTCGGCGATCTTCTCGGCAAAGGCCTCGAGCAACGTCAGGCGGTGCTCGACCAGCAGACGGCGCAGCCGCTCGGTGACAACGCCGTAGTCGATCGTGTCGGCGATGCGATCGGTGTTGCAGGCTCGGGCATGCGGCAGGCCGGCGTGCACGTCGATCACCAGCGGCTGGGGGCGATGCAGCTCGGATTCGTGGATGCCGATCACCGTTTCGCCGACAAATCCCTCGATGAAGATCAGGTCCATGGCTTGCGGCGTGGCAGCCTGGGTTGTCGAAGCCCTCATGATGGGCAGGGAGAAGCTGTTGGACATGGTGGGGCCGCTGAGAAGCGCTGGTCGCCGCGAACCTGCGGCTGCGAAAAAATGCAAGCGGCGTGCCAATATGACCACGCGGAGCCGATCTTGCGGTACTCGCGTTTCGCCCGGTTGTGCAGGGCCTGCACTTGGATGAGGATTGGGCCCTGGAGCCCAGGCGGCCCGAACATTTGGAGACAAAATGGGAACATTGTTGCGGGAGACAGACCGTCACGCCGAGCGGATCATGGTGATGGTGAAGAACGGGACACACGAGCCTGGCAACGACGCAATCATGCGTTCGTGGAGCCGGTGTGTGAACGAATACCGCCTTCACCCTGACCGCCCGCGCACGCCGTCGGTGATTGATCGTGCCGCGCTCGAGAGTCGTTGCGAGCGCAAGGCCGATGTGATCGACTGTGCGCGCTACGAAATGACCACGCTCTACCAGCAACTGGCCGACGCTGACCTGGCGGTGCTGCTGACGGACACCGATGGCGTGATCATCCACATGGTTTCGTCGCCTGCGTTCAGTGCCGAGGTCGCGCCGCTCGGGCTGCGCACCGGAGGCCTGTGGAGCGAGGCCGAGGCCGGCACCAACGGCATGGGCACCTGCATCGCCGCGGCGGCACCGGTCGCGATCCGCCGCGAGGATCACTTCTTCACGCAGTTCTCGAACCTCACCTGCTCGGCCGTGCCGGTGTACGACCCCTCCGGGGAGATCGCCGCGGTGCTCGACGTGTCGAGCCGCTCGAAGCAGATGCAGCAACATTTGCTGGTACTGCTGGGCATGACCGCACGCATGATCGAGAACCGCCTGATCGACCAGCGCTTTCGCAACGCCCACCCGCTTCACTTTCACAGTCGGCCCGAGTTCGTCTACACGCTGCACGAGGGCAAACTGGCTGTCGATGACGACGGCCACATCCTCGCGGCGAACCGCAGCGCGCTGTTCCAGCTCGGCCTGCAGTCCATGGACGAAATCCGTTCGCGCCGCATCGAGGACCTGTTCCAGACCTCGCTCGAAGACATGCTGCAGCGCAGCATGTCTTCGTCGTTCCACCCGGTCGTGACTTACCGGGCGAATGCGGCCCTGCGTTTCTTCGCGGTTGCGCGCCGGCCCGCCTCGAGTGCGACGGCAAACGTGCACCCGATTTCGGCAACCGCCGCTGCCGCGCTGGTCAACCCGACGCCGTTGCCGGAGCGCAGGTCACCGCACCGGCCGGCCGCACTGCGCGCCGTGTCGCCCAGCCGCGCGACTTTCAAGGACCAGCGCCTGCTGGCGCATCTCGAAACCGCGCGCCGCGTGATCGCGCGCCAGACCCCCGTGCTGCTGTGGGGCGAGACCGGCTCGGGCAAGGAGGTTTTCGCCCGCGCCACCCATGACGCCAGCCCTCACGCGGACGGGGCGTTCGTGGCGGTCAACTGCGCCAGCCTGCCCGAGACGCTGATCGAATCCGAACTGTTCGGCTACCGGGCCGGCGCCTTCACGGGCGCGCAGCGTTCCGGCCGGCGCGGCAAGATCCTGCAGGCCGACGGCGGCACCCTGTTCCTCGACGAAATTGCCGACATGCCGCTGGAGCTTCAGGCCCGCCTGCTGCGCGTGCTCGACGAACGCCAGGTCACACCGCTGGGCACCGAGGACACGCAGCCGGTGGACTTCCAGCTGATCAGCGGCAGCCACCAGAACCTGCCGGCACTGGTGCGGGAAGGGCGCTTCCGCGAGGACCTGTACTACCGGCTCGCCGGCATCGAACTCGAGCTGCCTGCGCTGCGCGAACGCAGCGACAAGCGCGAGCTGATCCACGACATGTTGAAGGCCGAGTCGGGTGGTGACAGCCGCCTGAGCGCCGACGCCGAGCGTCTGCTGATGGACTACCCGTGGCCCGGCAACATCCGCCAGCTGCGCCATGTCTTGCGCAGCGCCTCGGCGCTCGCCGACGGGCAGGCGATCACACGCGAGCACCTGCCGGCGCTGATCCTGCATCCGGCGCCGATGTCCGCGCATGCTCATGTGCCGGCGCAGGTCGCCATGTCGTGCGACACGCCGGCCGGCGCCGAAGAAGACGCGCCGCAACCTGTCAAACTCAATCCGATCCAGGCCAACGAGCGGCAGGTGTTGCTGCAGATGCTGGAGCAGCACCGTTGGAACGTGAGCAATGTCGCCAAAGCGCTTGATGTCAGCCGCAACACCCTGTACCGAAAACTCCACAAGCTCCACATCGAGGTCTCGCACCCCGAGTAGATGGCGCCCCCGGCCCTGCGGGTACGCAGGGCCACCCCCCGGGGGGGGCGCCGGCCGCTTCGGGGCGGCTGGGCGCTGGCCGGCTGGGAGCCCCCGGCCCTGCGAATACGCAGGGCCACCCCCCGAGGGGGTCGCCGGCCGCTTCGGGGCGGCCGGGCGCTGGCCGGCGCGTGCTGAGGTGCCGCTGTGATGCCGGCGCCCTCCCGCTTCGCCTGGTGCATCACCGGTTCCGGCCATTTCCTGGAAGAGTCGCTTGCACTCGCGGCGCGCTTGCCGCAGGTCGACCTGTTCCTGTCGGCCGCCGCCGAGGAGGTGTTGCCGATCTACAAGATCGGCCTCGACGAACTGCGACCCGATTTCAGGATCTTCCGCGACAAGACCGCCAGCGCGGTGCCGGTCGGCACGCTGTATGAGAACGTGTATCACACCGTCGTCGTCGCGCCGGCCACCAGCAACACGGTCGCGAAGTGCGCCTTCGGCATCAGTGACACCTTGCCGACCAACATGTTCGCGCAGGCCGGCAAGCTCGGCATCCCGGGCATCGTGTTTGCATGCGACACCGAGCCGGTGGTCGTGACGCGCTCGCCGCACGATTGGGTCACGCTGCGGCCCAGGCGCATCGAGTTCGACAATGTCGATCGGCTGCGCGACATCGATTTCTGCCAAGTCGTGGCCTCGCCTGCCGAACTCGAAGCGGCGCTTGCCACGCGCCTGAAGGAACTTTCGCTCGCATGGAACACATCGTCTTCCTGACTGGACGCCTCGCCGAGGCCAGCCTTCGGCGCGTTCTGGGCGGGATGGATGCGCTGCCGTTCAGCTGGGAGGTGCGTGAGATCGGCCTGCAGGTCGCCGCGCTGATGACGGCCGAGATGATCCAGCGCCGCGTGCCTGCGCCGCTCGGCGCCGACCGCATGATCGTGCCCGGCCGTTGCCGGGGCGACATGGACGCACTGACGCGCCACTACGGCATCCCGGTCGAGCGTGGCCCCGAGGAACTGAAGGACCTGCCGCGCCACTTCAACCGTGCCGCCAAACCGATCGACCTGACCGAGTACGAGGTCGCGATCTTTGCCGAGATCGTCGACGCGCCGCAGCTCAGCGTGGCGCAGATCGTCGCGCGCGCCGGCGTGCTCGCGGCCGATGGTGCCGACGTGATCGACCTCGGCTGTCTGCCCGAAACGCCTTTCGATCACCTCGTCGAGAGCGTGCAGGCCTTGAAGGCGGCCGGCTTCACCGTCAGCGTCGACTCGATCAACCCCGACGAGTTGCTGCGCGGCGGCCGCGCCGGCGCCGACTACCTGCTGAGCCTGAACCTCGACACGCTGTGGGTGGCCGACGAGGTCGCGGCCACGCCGGTGCTGATCCCGCGTGTGCCGGCGGACGAGGCCTCGCTGTTCGAGGCGGTCGAGGCGATGCAGCGGCGCGGCCGGCCCTTCCTCGCCGACTCGATCCTCGATCCGATCCCGTTCGGCTTGACCGCCTCGATCGTGCGCTACCACCGCCTGCGCGAGCGCTTTCCCGATGCGCCCATCATGATGGGCGTGGGCAACCTGACCGAGCTCACCGAGGCCGACACCAGCGGCATCAACGCGCTGTTGTTCGGCATCGCGGCCGAGTTGAACGTCGCGGCCGTGCTGACGACGCAGGTCAGCGCGCATGCGCGCCGCGCGGTCCGCGAGGCCGATTGGGCGCGCCGCATCATGCATGCCGCCGCGCGCCACCAGACCTTGCCCAAGGGCATGAGTGGCGCACTGATGACGGTGCATGCCAAGCACCCGTTCCCCGACACGCCGCAGGAGATCGAACAGGTCGCCGCCCAGGTGAAGGACCCGAATTTCCGCGTGCAGGTGTCGGCCAGCGGCCTGCACGTCTACAACCGCGACGGCCTTCGCCTCGGCCAGGGCGCGTTTGAACTCTGGCCCCAGCTCAAGCTCGAGGGCGATGCCAGCCACGCGTTCTACATGGGCGTCGAACTCGCGCACGCCGAGATCGCCTGGCAACTGGGCAAGCGCTATGTGCAGGATCAGCCGCTGGACTGGGGCTGCGCGGTCGCGACCGATGCCGGCGACCTCAACACCTGGTGCGCGCCGGGCAGCACGATGACGAGTGCGAAGACCGGCCGCGCACGCGCCGCGGCTGCCGTTTCTCCGACCGACCCGAACGATGAATGACGTGATTTTTGAAACCGTGATCAGCACGGTGGCCCCTGATGGCGCGCCGCATGTCGCGCCCATGGGCATTCGCTACCGCCAGACCGAGGCCGGCAGCGACGTGATCCTGATGCCGTTCAAGCCGTCGACCACGCTGGCGAACATCGTGGCGAGCGGCCATGCGGTGCTCAACATCGTGGCCGATGCGCGCGTCTTCGCCGGCTCGGTCACGGGCCGCCGCAACTGGCCGGTGCGGCCCACCGAACGCATCGAGGGCGTGCGGCTCGCCTGCGCGCTCAGCCACGTCGAGCTCGAACTCGCCGAACTGCAGGACGATGCGCAGCGCCCGGTGCTGCGCATGGCGCGCGTGTTCGAGGTGAGCCATGCGCCCTACATCGGCTTCAACCGCGCGCAGGCGGCGGTGATCGAAGGGGCGGTGCTGGTGAGCCGCTTGCACATGCTGGCGGCGGAGAAGGTGGATGCCGAGATGCGTTACCTGCAGATCGCAATCGACAAGACTGCCGGCCCCCAGGAGCACGAGGCCTGGGGCTGGCTGACCGAGGCCGTCGCTCGCCACCGCGCGGCGGCAGCCGATTGGACGCCCCCATCCCCCCAGGAGATGCGGCCATGATGCGCATGCTGGTTAGCGTTCGCGATGTGGCCGAGGCGCGCATCGCCGCGCGAGGCGGTGCGGATTTCATCGACCTCAAGGAGCCCCGCGAAGGCGCACTCGGCGGTTTGCCGATCGATGCGGTTGCGCGGGTCGTGCAGGCTTTGCGGGAGCAGGGCAGCCCGCAGCCCATCAGCGCCACGATCGGCGACCTGCCGATGAACGACCTGCCTGCGATCCTGGCGCGCGTCGAAGCGGTCGCGGCCTGCGGCGTCGACTACGTGAAGGTCGGCATCGAACGCGAGACGGCCTCGGGCGCGGTGCTCGACGCGCTGGCCGCGACCGGCCACCGGATCATCCCGGTTTTCATTGCCGACCGCGGGCTCGACTTCGAGCAGGTCGCGCACGCGTGTGCGCTGAAGTTCCCCGGCATGATGGTCGACACGGCCGACAAGCTCGCAGGCAGCTTGTTCGATCTGATGTCCGCCGCCGATTTGCGGCGTTTCGTCGCCCGGGTTCGCGCCAGCGGCGCGCTGGTGGGTCTGGCCGGCGCGCTGCGTCATGCGCAACTCCCGGCCTTGCAGGAGCTTGCGCCCGATTTCGCGGGCTTTCGCAGCGCGGTGTGCGCGGGCGACCGCAGCGGGACCCTGGATCCTGAACGCCTGCGTGAGCTGGCCGCGCGGCTGCATGCAGCGCCGGCACCCCTCAGCGCCTGAAACGCCTGAGTCGGTTCAACCGTCGAGGTCGCGCAGCCCGCCGAGCAACAGCGCGCGCATGCGCGGCAGTTCGTGCTTCGCCATGACCTCGATCGGGAATGCGGCGCCGCGCGCGCCGCCTTGAAAGCTCTCGTCCAGCACGCCTGCCGCACCGAGTTGCGCCAGCGTCTGAGACCGGTCGATCTCGCACGACTTGATGACCACCAGGCGCTCCGCGTTCAGCTCGTGCGCCAGATCGAGCGCGATGGTGTCGGAGGTGGCGTCCCAGTTGGTTCGCGCATCCGGCGCGTCGCGCTGCAGCTCGAACGGCAGCCAGATCGCCGCGCGGCCCTTGTGCAGCACGCCGGCAATCTCGGCCTTGCTCGCGGCGAGTTGCAGTGCCGGGTTCATCGCGTGCAGCTGGTAGCCGGTTTGCACCATGGCCAGCACCGCCATGTTGTGCGCGGCCAGGTCGTTGAACTGCCACAGCGCCTGCGTGCGCCGCACTTCGTCGGCGAGGCCGCCGCCACCGCAGACGATGGTCACGCGCCCGCCGCCGAGTTTTGCGAGCAGATCCAGCCACTCCGGCAGCGCCGGATCGGCCATGAGACTGCCACCGATCTTGACGACCCACATCAGCGCAGCCCGGTGTCCAGCAGTGCGGCGACGGCCACTGCAGGGGCACACACCTGGGCCCAGCGGGCAACAGCGTCGGTGCCCGGCAACGCGTCGGCGGCGATGCGCGCCACGTCGAAGCCGTAACGCAGGTGTTCGCGGGTCGGGCCGGCTTGCGCGACCACGTCGGCGATGAGAAAGTCGCCGCAGCCCGCGCTCAGCGCCACCGCCGTGTCGGACAGGCCGTGCGCGGCCACCACCCGGCGCAACTGGCCTGCAAGTTCGTCGACCTGCCGTGCACGCCAGGTGTGGGCGAACGCGAGCCAGTCGTCCGAACTGGCCTCGCGCGCATCGAGGCCGATCATCCGCGCCAGGCGCTTTTCGGTGGCGGGCAGGTCTTTGGGCGCGTTGTCGGCGGCAGCGTGCAGGTCATGCGCGGGGTCGAGTTCACCGGTGAGCCGGTAAACATCGGCAGTGGTCGCGAAGAACTCGTTCATCACATTCATCTCCACACCGCGCCATGCGACACGCGGCCCGAGCGCGCACAACGGCGTGCGCACCACGCCCTGGTAGACGAGTTCGCCGCTGGCCAGCCGCTGGGCATCGCTGCGGCTCGTGCCGAGCAGGCGGCCGGCGCGGAAGGCGATCAGGTCGGTCGTCGTGCTGCCGATGTCGATCAGCACGCCTTCGGCCATGCACTGCGCCGCGTGCAACGCGGTCGCGCGCCAGTTGGCCGACGCGATGTGCGCCCATTGCGCACCGACCTCGGCGGCCGGGCACCACGGCCCCTCGCCGGTGAAGAAGTGCAGGGCGCCCGGAGCCGACGGTGCCAGCGTGTCGGCCAAGGTCGCTGCGATGCGTTGCACACCTTCTTCGCGGTGCTCGAACAAGTCGGTCATCTCGCCGGTCATCGTGACCGCGTGGGTCGCCGACGCGAACTGCGGCCAGCGGACCCGCGCGATGTGCAGCACATGCGCCAGGTGCTCGATGCCTTGCCAGAGCGGGCAGGCCCATTGCGCCACATCGACGACGCGGCCATTGCGCATCAGGCAGGCCTTGACATGCGCGCCGCCGATGTCCCAGCCGACAATGTGAAGCGGTTCAGGTGAGGGCATGGGCGAGCTCCTGGTGATGCGCATCCAGCACTGCCGCCGCGACGTTGCGACCGAGGGTCGCCGACAGGCCCACATACGCCATCGTCGCGCGCGGGTTGATCTCGATCAGCACCGGCCCGCGCTGCGCGTGCCAGACCAGATCGATGCCGACATACCCGCGCAGCCCGGGGAAGCTTCGGGCGAGCGTGCGGGCCCAGGTGCGCAGGGTCCCCATGCGCGGGTCGGTGTCCTGCAGCGCATGGATCTGCACGCCTTCGAAGCTCACGGCCCCGAGCGCATCGATCGCGAGGTGCTGCCGGTTCACACTCAGCAGCTCGGCGTCTTGCGCGCCGCACAGCAGCGAGAGGCTGAGCGGCTCGCCTGCGACCCAGGCTTCGAGCACCACCGCGTCGCCGCGCTCGCGGCGAGCCGCCATGTCCTCGAGTGCTGCAGCGCGCGTGTTGTGCACGCGGGTCGCGACGGCGCCAGCACCGTCGTCCGGCTTGACGACCCAGCGGCGCGTGGCCGGTGATGCTGCGAAGGCGAGCGGTGTCGTCACGCCGTGCCCGGCGGCATGGGCGATCGTGGCGCGTTTGCTCGAAGCGAGTGCGATGGCTGCGCCGTCGCAGCCCAGCCAGCGGCTGGCGTCGACCGCGCGCTGCATTTGCGCGAGCACGCCGTCTGTCTCCGGCGCGATGACCCAGGTTCGATCGTGCAGGCGCGACTGCTGCGCGACGAACTCGGCCGAACCGATGGCACGCTCGCCCGAGGCGCGCAGCGGGGTCGCAATTGGGGTCGCGCCCGGCGGCACCTCCGTGGCATGCGTGCCAATCGCGACCGAGACCGCACAATCGCCGGTGCGCAGCAAATCACGCGCGACCGCATCGCGCATCTCGCGGCCGGCGGTGAGCAACTCTTCCGGTGCGTCTGCTGTGCCGCCGGCGCTCAGGTGCTCGTAGACGAACACGCGCATCATCGCGGCAACCGCAGCGTGCAATCTCCGCAGGCGACCCACGTGACCACAGACTTTGAAATGAACGGCAGCATGACCCTGATTCCGGTGATCGATCTGTTGAAGGGCCGGGTCGTGCGCGCTGTGCGCGGCGATCGGCAGGCATACCGGCCGATCGAGTCGGCCCTGTGCGCGAGCAGCGACCCGTTGACGGTCGCGAGGATCCTGGTCGACCACTGCGCGGCGCGCCAACTGTACGTGGCCGACCTGGACGCGCTGACGGGCGGCTCAGCCCAACACGGGTTGCTGCGCGAACTGCTCGGCGCGCTGGCCGGCATTGAGCTGTGGGTCGATGCGGGCTTCGCGGATGCCGATGCAGCTTCGGCGCTTGGCGCACAGCTTGCGCCGCATTCGGAGCGCATCGTCCCGGTGTTCGCCAGCGAATCGCTGCGTTCGCGGGCCGCGCTTGAAGACTGCTGCGCCCGCTTCGGCGCCGCCGGCGCGGTGCTGTCGCTGGACCGCCGCGACGGGAAGCGCCTCGACCCGGCCGGTTGCTGGGACGCCGTCTCACTGTGGCCGCAGCGTGTGATCGTGATGACGCTGGAGCGGGTTGGCTCCGGTGCCGGGCCCGATCTGGAGACGATGGCCGCGCTGCACCGCGCCGCGCCGGGCACGACCTTCGTGGGCGCCGGCGGCGTGCGCAGCAGCGATGACCTGGCCCGCGCCCACGCTGCCGGGGCCGGCGCCTGGCTGGTCGCGAGCGCGCTGCACGATCTCCAGTTGCCGCGCCAGCCTCGTTGATTGGCGGGGCGGCGTGGCCAGAGCGGTGTCGCTGTCATGGCCGGATCGGATCACGAATCGTGCCATCGCGGTGCCGGCTGGCGAAGCCGTCGAATCCGTCAAAAGCGCCACAGTGTGTTCCAGAAACGGTCATGCAACAGGGCTTGGCTTGGCCTTGCCCGTCTGCGGCGCACCTCCCGAGGCGGGTGTCGCTTGCTGTGCTCGAATGAATGGCACATCGCTTGCGTGGTAACTGCCCGATGAGCGCCCTCGAATCGTCTTCCAGCCACGCCCCGGCGCCCTGGACCTGCCCGTTCTGCCCCCTGCTGTGCGACAGCTTCTCTGTCGTCGAGGGCGAGGGTGCGTGGGTGCTGGAGGGCAGCGACTGTGCCCGCGCACGGAGCGGCCTGTCGCGATTCAGCCCGGCCGGCGCGCCAGCCGTACGTGCGCAGATCGACGGTGTCGATTGCGAAACGCAGGCGGCCATTGCCGCGGCGGCGCGCCTGCTTGCCGCCAGCCGCCAGCCGCTGTTCGGTGGCCTCGGCACCGACGCGGCGGGTGCCCGCGCGCTCTACCCCTTGGCATGCCGCACCGGTGCGATCTGCGATCCGGCCGGCGGCGTTTCGCTGATGCAGTCCCTGCGCGCGCTGCAAGACCGCGGCGCCTTCACGACCACGCTGGCCGAGGTTCGCACCCGCGCCGACCTCATCGTCTGCGTCGGCTCGATGCCCAGCGAGCGCTACCCGGAGTTCCTGCGGCGCTGCGGCATTGGCGAGGACGGCGCCGCGCGGCTGGTGTTGCTGCAGCCGGCCGCGGGCCAGGCCGCCGCGCCTGCCATCGCGGGACTTGAGATCGTCCAATTCGAGGCCGACCTGTTCGACACGGTGGCGATGCTCGCGGCCAGCGTTGCCGGCCGCTCCGTTGCGTCCCATGCGGCGGCCGGGGCGCTCGGCAAGCTCGCTGGCGAATTGCACCTGGCGAAGTACGCTGTGCTCGTGTACGAGGCCGGGCAGATGCCATCCCAGGCCGCCTTGATCATTGAAGCGATCAACCGGATCGTCTCGACGCTGAACTTGAAGACCCGCGCTGCTGCCTTGCCGCTGGGCGGTGGCGACGGCGCCTCGACCGTCAACGCGGTGTTCACCTGGCTCGGCGGCCTGCCGCTGCGCTCCCGTGCTTCGCCGGCTGGCCTGGAGCACGAGCCGCTGCGCTTCGATGCGCAGCGCCTGCTCGCGGATGGCGCAGTCGACGCGCTGCTCTGGATCGCCAGTTTCGGCAGCGAGCCAGGGCCACCGCAGACCGACTTGCCGCGCATCGTGCTCGGCCACCCGGCATTTGCCGATGCAGTGCGGGGCAGCACGACGGTGTTCATCCCGGTGGCGACACCCGGCATTGGATCTGCCGGGCACCTGTTCCGCACGGACGGTTCGGTCCTCATGCCCTTGCGTGCGCTCAAGGCCGATCCGCTGCCTGCCGTGGCCGATGTGCTCAAGCGCATCACGCAGGCGCTGCAACAGCCGCCTCATCAGCCGCTTGAGGCCGACGCATGACCAAGACACTGCGCCTGCGCGGCGGCCGCATCGTCGACCCCACCAACGGTGTCGACGGCGAAACGCGCGACCTGTTCGTGCGCGATGGCCGCATCGTGGCACTTGCGCCCGGTGAGGTGGCGACCGAAGAGATCGACGTCAGCGGCTGCATCGTGATGGCCGGCGGGATCGACATGCACACCCACATCGGCGGTGGCAAGGTCAACCTCGCGCGCATGCTGCTGCCGGAGTTCCAACGCAACGGTCCGAACCCGGTCGCGCTGCCCGACAACCCGCTCGAACTCGCCTCCTGCGGCGGCTGCACGCCGGGCACGCTCGCGACCGGCTACCGTTATGTGGAGATGGGCTACACGGCGGCGTTCGAGCCGGCCATGATGGCCTGCAACGCGCGCCACACGCACATGGAGATGGGCGACACGCCCATCCTCGACCATGGCGCCTACGTGATGCTCGGCAACGACGAGCTGTTCCTCGAGATGCTCAGTCGCGGCGCAGATTTCGAGCGCATCCGCGACTACGCGGGCTGGACCATCAATGCCACCAAGGCGATGGGCATCAAGGTCGTCAACCCGGGTGGCATCTCGGCCTTCAAGTTCAACCAGCGCAAGCTCAATGTGGACGAAGACCATGTGCACTGGCGCGTCACGCCACGGCAGGTGGTGCACACCCTGGCGAAAGCGCTGCGCGAGCTCGGCGTGCCGCACCCCTTGCACATCCACGGCAGCAACCTCGGCGTGGCCGGCAACATCGAGTCCACGCTGGAGACCATCGCGGCGCTCGAAGGCCTGCCTGCCCACCTCACGCACATCCAGTTCCACGCCTACGGCACCGAAGGGCCGAAGAAGTTCTCGTCGGCCGCGATCCAGCTGGCCGAGGCCGTCAACGCGCACCCCAATGTGAGCATCGACGTTGGCCAGATCATGTTCGGCCAGACCGTCACCGCCTCGGGCGACACCATGCGCCAGCACGCGCAAGCTAACCTCGCGAATCCGCGCAAGTGGATCGGTGCCGACATCGAGTGCGAGGCCGGCTGCGGGGTGGTGCCGTTCCGCTATCGCGACCAGAACTTCGTCAATGCGCTGCAATGGGCGATCGGCCTGGAGATCTTCCTGCTCGTGAACGACCCATGGCGCGTGGTGCTCACCACCGACCACCCGAACGGCGGCCCCTTCACCAGCTACCCGCACCTGATCCGCCTGCTGATGGACCGCAGCTTCCGCGCCGAGCAACTGGCCAAGCTGCATCCCGATGTGGCGGCGAACGCGGCGCTGAAATCGATCACCCGCGAGCTTTCGCTTTACGAGATCGCGATCATGACGCGCGCCGCGCCGGCCCGGCTGCTCGGCCTGACCGACCGCGGCCACCTCGGTGCAGGGGCGGCAGCCGACATCGCGGTGTACCGGGAGGACGCGGATCGCGAGGCGATGTTCGCGACACCGGCCTACGTCTTCAAGGACGGCGTGCTGGTCGCGCAGGCAGGGCGCATCACCGCCGCGCCGGTTGGCGGCACGCATTTCGTCGCGCCCGAATACGACCGCAGCATCGAGACCGTGCTGCGCAAGCACCTCGCCACGCATGGCGGCGTGAATTTCGATCAGCTCGCGATCGGCCACGATGAGCTGTGCAGCTGCTGCAACGGTGGGCGCCTGCTGCCGGCCGCGTGCTTCGAGGTCAGCCCGTGACCGATTCACGTGTGATCAACGGCGTCGTCATCGACGACACCTTTGCCGAAGCCTTCCCGATGAAGGCCACGCGCCTGATCGTCACCGCCCACAACATGACCTGGGCCCGGCACGCGGCCGCCAGTGCAACCGGCTTCGCGACCTCGGTGATCGCCTGCGGCTGCGAGGCCGGCATCGAACGCGAACTCGGCCCGGAAGAAACGCCCGACGGCCGCCCTGGCTGTTCGCTGCTGATCTTCTCGATGTCCGGCAAGGAACTCGCGAAGCAGGTCGAGCGCCGGGTGGGCCAATGCGTGCTGACCTGCCCGACCACCGCCGTGTTCGCCGGCATCAGCGAAGGCGAGGCCATCGCGCTCGGCAAGAACCTGCGATTCTTCGGTGACGGCTGGCAAATCTCGAAGCTGATCAACGGCGTGCGCTACTGGCGCGTGCCGGTGATGGACGGCGAGTTCGTCGCGCAGGAAACCACAGCGGTGACCAAATCGGTCGGTGGCGGCAACCTGTTGATGCTCGCGACGGACACCGAGGCTGCGCTGCATGCCGCCGAGTCCGCGGTGGCCGCGATGAAGCGCCTGCCGAATGTGGTCATGCCGTTCCCCGGTGGCGTGGTGCGTTCGGGCTCGAAGGTCGGCAGCAAATACGCCTCGCTCAGCGCCTCGACCAATGACGCCTTCTGCCCAGGTCTCTACGGCCTCGTGGCCAAGAGCGAACTCACGCCCGAGGTGCGTTGCGTGCTCGAAATCGTGATCGACGGACTCACCGAGGCCGATGTCGGCGCGGCGATGCGCGTGGGCATGGACGCCTGCATCGCGATCGGCGCGGCCGGCGGGATGCTGCGGGTTTCGGCCGGCAACTATGGCGGCAAGCTGGGGCCTTACCACTTCCATCTGCACAAGCTGCTCGATGCCGCCGGGGGCACGAAATGAGCCGCGTGCGCTTCGTCCTGAAGCAGGCGCCCGCGTTGCGGGTCGACCTGCGCGGCGTGACACCGGCAGCACTCGCAGGGCTCACGCTGGCGCAGATCGAGCGGCTGCCCGTGACGCACGGCATGCAGACCGTGCCGCTCGCCGAGTTCTTCTCGGTCGCCTGCGACGACTTGCCCGAGGCGGGCAGCGAGCTGGTGTTCGAGGGTGATCTGTCGCGCTTCGACCGCATTGGCTGGCAGCTCGCCGGTGGGCGGATCGTGATCGCGGGCCCGGCGGGTGACTACGTCGGCGCCTGCATGACCGGTGGCGATGTCCAGGTGCAGGGCAACGCCGGCTTGCTGGCCGCCTGCGAGATGGCGGGCGGCACGCTGACGATCGCCGGCAATGTCGGCGACCACGCCGCCAGCACCTTGCCTGGCAGCATGGACGGCATGCGCGGCGGCACGCTGATCGTGCGCGGCAACGCCGGTGATCGCTTTGCAGACCGCATGCGGCGCGGCACGGTGCTGGTGTTCGGCAATGTTGGCGACTTCCTCGCATCGCGGCTGGTCGCGGGCACCATCGCCATCGGTGGGCAAGCCGGCGCGCACGTGGGCTACGGCATGCGCCGCGGCAGCGTCGTGTTTGCCGGTCCGGCGCCTGTCCTGCCACCGACCTTCGTGCCGGCACTGGTCGACGCAGCGGTCGCGTGGCAGCTGATCGCGCGCGACATCGCCCGCCACGGCGGGCCCTTCGCCGGCCTGTCGGCGCGGCGCACCGCGCGCCACCTCGGGGACCTCGCGGCCGATGGTCGCGGCGAGTTGATCGTCACCGTGTAGGCTTGCGGCTGCGGTGCCGCGCGCGGCAACCGGGAATTCCTCTGACGAAAGACCCACGATGAGCAACGATTACCTCTTCCACGCCGGCGAGGCGACCGTGCTGGCCCGCGACGGCCAGTTCACCGATGCGATGCCCGAGATCCTGATCGGCCGCACCAGCGGCCCGGTCGGCCAGGCCTTCGCCAACATGATGGCGCAGAGCAAGGGCCACACCGCGATGTTCGCCATCCGCGCCTGCAACCAGCTGGTGCGGCCCGCCACCATCGTCGTGCCCAAGGTCACGCTGAAGGACTTCGCGAACATCGACCTGTTCGGCGGCGTGGTGCAAAGCGCCACCGCCGACGCGGTGGTCGATTGCCTGATCGAGGGCATCATCCCCAGGGACATCGCCAACGAGCTGTGCATCATCAGCCTGGTCTGGATCGACCCCCGCTGCGCGACCGATCCGAACCTGGACAAGCAGGACATGTACCGCACCAACCACGAGGCGACGATGCTCGCGATCCGCCGTGCGCTCAACAACGAGCCGTCGGTGGAGGAGCTGATCGCCAACCGCCACAAGATCAAGCACGACATGGACGATTGGTCTTGAGTGTTGCCGGGCGTTTGACGATGGCCTGCTTCGCGCTGCTCGATGACCGCGCCGCGACAAACGCGCGGCCCAGCAGTCGCCTGTACGAGGACTTCGAGCGCGCGCATGTGTGCGCCGACCCGGCGCTGCTCGATGCGACCTGGGCGCAGGTCGATGCCGACCTGCGCGCAGGGCTGCACGCCGTGCTGCTGGCCGACTACGAGTGGGGCGCGAAGCTGCTGAAGGCCGGCGTCCGGCCTGGCGACGACAAGCCGGGCGAGGACCGCGCGCTGCGCGTGCTGATGTTCCGCACGCTGACGCACCTGTCTCGCGAAGCGGTCGATGCCTGGCTCGCCGAGCACGACACCTCCGGTGCAGACGAGCCGGTCGGCACCATGAACCTGGAGGCGAGCGTCGACCGCGCCGAATTCACGCGGTCCATCGAGGCGATCCACGAGGCGATCCGCGCCGGCGAGACCTACCAGGTCAACTACACCTACCGGATGAACGGGACGGCCTTCGGTTCGCCGATCGCGCTGTACCGGCGGCTGCGCGCGCGCCAGCCGGTCGACTACGGTGCCTTCATTGCCTTGCCGGCGGGCTGGGCTAGCACGCATGTGCTGTCGCTCTCGCCCGAGTTGTTCCTGCGCCATGAGGCCGGCCTGCTGACGGCGCGCCCGATGAAGGGCACGGCCGCCCGTGTTGCCGCACCGGAGAGCGACAGCGAATCGGCGCGCCTGCTGGCCCTGGACATCAAGAACCGCGCCGAGAACCTGATGATCGTCGACCTGCTGCGCAACGACCTTGGCAGGCTCGCGCAGACCGGCTCGGTGCACGTGCCGGCGCTGTTCGCGATCGAGCCGTATGCCACCGTGTTCCAGATGACCTCGACGGTGCAGGCGCAGATCCGTCCTGAAGTCGGCATGCCGGAGCTGCTGCGCGCTGTGTTCCCGTGCGGCTCGATCACCGGCGCGCCCAAGCACCACACGATGGCACTGATCGCCGGACTCGAGAGCACGCCGCGCGGTCTCTACTGCGGCGCGATCGGCTGGATCGACGCACCACGTGGCGCGCCGGCCGGCGAAGCGCGCATCGGTGACTTCTGCCTCTCAGTCGCAATCCGCACGCTGACGCTGGGCGCCGCGGCCAGTGGCCTGCGCGCGATGCGCATCGGCGTGGGTGCCGGCATCGTGCTCGACAGCCGTGCGGACGACGAGTTCGACGAATGCCGCCTGAAGGCACGTTTCCTGACCGGCCTCGATCCCGGCTTCGAGCTCTTCGAGACGATGTTGTGGCGCCCGGGCGAGGGCGTGCAGCACCTTGAGCGTCACCTCGCCCGGCTCGCCCACAGTGCGCGCGTGTTCAGCTTCGCGTTCGAGCAAGAGGCCGTGCTGCAGAAGCTGCTGGCCTTTGAACCCGGTGCCGCCGTCGAGACGCGCTTGCGCTTGGCGCTGCCCCACGGCGGACGCATCAGCCTGACCCACGCGCCGCTCGCCCCGCTGCCTGCCGGCCCGGTGCGGCTGCTGCTCGGCGGTGACACGCTGCCCGAGGCCGACGCGCTCGCGGCCCACAAGACCACGCGTCGACAGCATTACGACGCCGGCGTGCGGGCGGCCGAAAGCGCCGGCGCGTTCGACACCTTGTTCTTCAGCCGTGCGGGCCGGCTCGTCGAAGGCGGGCGCAGCAACGTGTTCGTTCGCATCGATGGCCGCTGGTGGACGCCGCCGATCACCGACGGGGCGCTCCCGGGCGTGATGCGTGGCGTGCTGCTCGACGACCCGGCCTGGAACGCGCAGCTGCGCAGCCTGACGCGCGCCGATCTCGCGCAAGCAGAGCGCATCGTCGTGTGCAACGCCCTGCGCGGCGCATTGCCCGCCGAACTCGCGGCGCTGCCGCGGCATGTTTCCGCATGAGCCCCGCCCGGCCGTCCGAAGGGGCTCGCACCGCAGTGCGCAGCACGAAGGTATGCCAGTGAGCCCCGCCCGGCCGTCCGAAGGGGCTCGCACCGCAGTGCGCAGCACGAAGGTACGCCGGTGAACCTCGCGCTGTTCGACCTCGACCACACGCTGATCCCGTTCGACAGTGGCATGGCCTGGACGCAGTTCCTGGTCGGGCGGGGCGTTCTGCCCGCGCAGGCCGAGGAAACCTACCTCGGCTACTGCAGGCAGTACGTGGCTGGCACGCTGGACATCCACGCGATGCACTTCGCCAGCGTCGCGCCACTGGCGAGCGTGCCGCGGGTGAGGCTGGCGCAGTGGGCGAACGAATTCGAGCGTGCGCTGCGCCCTCGCGTGCCCGCAGCCATGCGCGCGCTGGTGCAGCGCCACCTAGCCGCTGGCGAGCTCTGCGCCCTCGTGACCGCCACCACCCGCTTCATCGCTGAGCCCTGCGCTCGCCTGTTCGGCATTGCGCATGTCGTCGCGACCGAGGCGGCGACCGCCGATGGCCACCCGGACGGTGCGCTGACCGGCGCCATTGACGGTTTGCCCTGCTTCCGCGAGCACAAGGTCACGCGGGTGCAGCAATGGCTGGCGCAGCAGATGCCGGGCGGCGCGGATGGCCTGGCGGCGTTCGAGCACAGCTGGTTCTATTCGGATTCGGCGAGCGACTTGCCGCTGCTCGGCGCGGTCTCGAACCCGGTCGCCGTGCGGCCGGACACCCGCCTGCGCCAGCACGCGCTGCAGGCGGGCTGGCCGATCATCGACACGGCTTGATGGCGCCCCCAGACCTGCCGCTTTGCGTCAGGCCCCCCGAGGGGGATGAGAAAACTTGGGGCGGCCCGGCGTTTCCTCATGCGCGCCCCCAGACCTGCCGTTTCGCGTCAGGTCCCCCTTGAACGCAGCGACCGCGTGGCGTGACTTATTTGTTTAAGTCGAAACCAATGCGGCCGAAACTCCCCTCAGCGACAAAGAACAGGGCATCGCAAGCACGGGATGCCGATCGCGGTGTTTATCGGAGACACACATGAGTTGGATTCGGAGAGTGAGCCTGGTGCGCCGGGTGACGATTGGCTTTGGCTGCACCGCAGTCATCATCGCAGGCATCTGCGCTGGTGGCGCATGGGCGCTGCAAGGTGGGATGCCGGCAAGCACCGCGGTCTGGTTCATGGGCTTTGCCGCACTCGGTGGCTGCGCGTTCTCGCTGCTCGCGGGCATGCTGATCCGCAGCAGCATCAAGGAATCGGTCGAATCGACCGTGCAATGCGTGATCCGCATCGCCGGCGGTGACCTGGAAAGCGTGATCGACTCGCCCGGCAAGGACGAGATCTCGTGGCTGCGCGCCGAACTCAATTCGATGCGCAAGAAGCTGCGCAAGACGGTGCTGGCGGTGCGCGAAACGGTGGGTGGCGTGAACATCGCCTCCGAGGAGATCGCCAACGGCAACCTCGACCTCTCGACCCGTACCGAGAGCCAGGCCAGCGCATTGCAGCAGACCGCCAGCTCGATGGATCAGCTTGCCAACACGGTGCAGAGCAATGCCCGCAGCACGCAGGAGGCACGCACCGTCGTCACGCAATCGAGCGAGGTCGCAGCGCGCGGCGAGAAGACGATGCGCGACGTGATCCTGCGGATGGGCGAGATCAACGGCAGCGCGACCAAGATCTCCGAGATCATCGGCGTCATCGACGGCATCGCCTTCCAGACCAACATCCTGGCGCTGAATGCCGCGGTCGAGGCGGCACGGGCCGGCGAGCACGGCCGCGGTTTCGCGGTCATGGCCTCCGAGGTGCGCAGTCTCGCGCAGCGCAGCTCGACCGCCGCACGTGAGATCAAGACCCTCATTGGCGACTCGACCCAGAAGGTCGAGGCTGGCTCCAAGCTGGTCGACGACGCGGGGCGCACGATGAAGGAGATTCTGGAAAGCGTGAAGCGCGTGTCGTCCCTGATCACCGACATCGCCGACGCCGGTCAATCACAGAGCAACGGCATCGAGCAGGTGCACAGCGCGATTGCCCAGATCGACACGATGACGCAGCAGAACGCCGCGCTCGTCGAGGAACTCGCGGCAGCGGCCCAGTCGCTGAAGGGTCAGTCGGGCAGGCTGACGGAGTCGATGAGCTCGTTCCGCGTCGTCGCCTGAATTTCGCCCGGCCTCCGGGCCGGTTGCTGCGCATCAACGGCTCGCATCGCTGCGAGCCGTTTGCCCGTTCCGGGATGGGTGGGCGTGTCGCGTATCACGCCGAAATGCGTCAGCGCGGTGCTCGCGTCCTGCAAGGGCTGACTTGACCCCAGTGCGAGCCTGTGCAGCGTGCGCAGCGCGAAAGCGTCGGCCTCCAGTTCCTGGCGATGGCCCAGCCCCGAGGCATCGCGTCCCAGCAGTGCCGCCACCGGCTCGGTCTGGTCCGGGGTGACCGCACCGGGCACCCACTTCTGGTAGAGCTGCTGTGTCTGTTCCCAGTGACGCAGCTCGATGTGCCCGAGCTCGTGCGCGAGGATGAACAGCCGCTCGCCTTCGCTCAGATCGGCCAGCGATTCGTTCGCCAGCAGGATGCGGCCCTGGAGTGTTTCGGCAACCGTCTCGCCCGTGATCACGCGCAGCTCCACCGGGTGCCTGAGTGACAGCGCGCGCGCCAGGGTCTCCAGGCTGGCGCGCACCATTTGGGCGCGCGCACCGGCCGGGTCGGCGGAGGGGGCATTGTCCAGACGTGCGAGCTGCGAGCGCGCCAGCACGCCGAGGATGCCCTCGTCGGCAGCGGCGGCACGCGCTGCGAGCAGCAGGATGAAGGTGACGAACCACCAGCGCATGTCGGACGCTCCCTCGGCGGCCGGGAGCCGGCCATGCGGGGGGCAGCGCAACAAACATGCCAGATATACGGGTAGACCCGAATATGCCGCCTCAGGCGCTCAGGCCTCGATCAGTCCCCAACGCAGCGCGACCAGCGTCAGCTCCGACTGGTTGCTGGCGCCGAGCTTCTGCTTGACGTGGAACAAGTGGGTGCCGACGGTGCTCTGCGAGAGGCTCAGGTTCTCGGCGATCTGCGCCACGCTCAGGCCACGGGCGAGCTGCACGAACACTGAGAACTCGCGTTCGCTGAGCGTCTCGGTCGGGCTGGTTCCGCCGCTCACTTCGGCAACAGCGAGCGCCTGCGCGGTGTGCGCGTCCACGTAGGGCCGGTTGGCCGCGACCGAGCTCACCGCGGCGATCAGGGCCTCGGGCGCGCTGCGTTTGGCCAGGTAGCCGAGCGCGCCGGCACGCAGCACGCGGCGCGGGTGTGCGGTGTCTTCGAAGGCCGAGAGCGCGAGGATGCGCGCCTTCGGGTCCTGTGCGATCAGCCGCCTGACAGCCTCCAGCCCGCCCATGCCGGGCATCGAGAGGTCCATCACGACCACGTCGGGCCGCACGCGGGCGTAGTCGGCGCAGGCCTGCTCGCCGGTGTCTGCCTCGGCCACCACCTCAACCTGCGCGTCGGCGAGCAGCATGCGGAAACCCATGCGCACCAGCGCGTGGTCGTCGACCAGCATCACGCGGATCATGTGGCGCCTGCCTCCGCCAACGGCAGCCGCACCTGCAGCTCGACGCCTTGCGGCGTGCGGTTGGCGATCCGGAAGCTGCCGCCCAGGCCCTCGGTGCGCTCGGCGAGCCAGCGCAGGCCATGGTGGCCGCTCGGCGCCGGTGCGGCCGGCAGGCCCTGGCCGTTGTCGGTGACAGTGAGCAGCGCGGCGTCGGCCTCGCGCCGCATCGACACGGAAATGTGCGTCGCGTGGCCATGTCGCAGCGCGTTCGTCACGGCTTCCTGCGCGCCGCGGTACAGCGCCAGCGCGACATCGGCCGCCAGGCTCGCATCGCCCAGTCCCACCTGCAGCTCGATGCTTGCGCCTGGCTGGCTGCGCCGCGTGCGTTCGACGAGGTCCCCGAGTGCGTCTGCGAGGCCGAAGTTGTCCAGCATCAGCGGCGCAAGGCGCGGGATGATGCCGTGCATGGCCTCGTAGAGGCGCGACGACTCGTCGGCGATGGTGCGCGCCGCCTGCTCTGCCTGCGCATCGAGGCCGCGCACGCGCTGCGCGATCGAAATCGCCATGCTGTGCATCGCGGTGATGGATTGACCGAGCTCGTCGTGCAGCTCGTGCGCGATGAGGCGCCGCTCCTGTTCGAGCTGGCGCTCGATCCAGCGCGTGAGTTCGCGGTTGTCGACGAGCCGGCTCTCGGCCAGCGCGGCGCGGCGTTCGGTCTCGATGTTCTGGCGCAGGCGGCCGACCATGCGGTTGAAGGCCGCGCCGATCAAGCTCGCCTCGGCGCCGGGCAGCGGCGGCAGCTTCGCGTCGAAACGACCGGCCTCCAGCGACTCGAGTGCACCGACGATCTGCCCGAACGGCCGCACCGTGCGCCCGACCAGCCAGAACACCAGCGCGTTGACGACGGCCAGCAGCACCGCCGCGCCGGCGCCGAGCACGAGCAGGTAGTCCCAGGCGTCGATCGCGGCGCGCGATGCGTTGGACTGCGTCACCAGCTTGCCGCCGGGGAAAACGATGGACTGCACCGAAGGTGCCGGTGCGATCAGCCGCTCGAACCAGTCGGGCGCATCGCGGCCTGCCTTGTAGGTGGACGCCGGGGAGCGGTACAGCACCTGGCCCTGCCCGTCGTACAGCACGATGTCGTTCGAGCGCACGCGGCCAATGCCCTGCAGGTAGGCGAGCATCGCCGGCGTGCCCTGGGCCGCATAGAGCAGGGTGTTGCGCTGCAGCAGCTGCGTGGCGACGCGGTTGGCGGCCACCACCTCCTCGTGCACCGACTCGCGCATGCTGCGCAGCTGCAGCGCGAGCACGGCCGCGACAAACAGGATCGTCAGCGCGCCGACGATCAGGTTGATCTTCAGGCGCAAGGTCATGGCGTGGGCGGCGGAGCCCCGCAGGTCGGGAAGGTGAGCACGCGCCATGGTAACCACCGATCCGCCAACACATTCGCGAACGACGCAGGAACCGGGTCGACCCTCGGTCGCAATCATGAAAATCATGAGGCGCGAATCATGGTGCAGCGACTGGCGCGCAGAGGCTTGGGGAGCGATCCTTCACCATGGGATGCAAGCTGCATCCTTGCGCAGGTCGACCGGCCTGCGTGTCATTCACTTCCGGAGACTTGCCATGCAATGGACCACCCCGACCGCCGCTGATTTCCGCTTCGGCTTCGAGATCACGATGTACGTCAGCGCCCGCTGACGAACCCGGCACCGGCGCTGCGCGCAGGCGTGGCTCGGTGCCTTCCTCTTTCAAGGCACGCGCAAGCGCGCGCCTTTCCGGTGTCCAACAAACAATGCGCATCAGCGTGCTCGGGTCTGCCGCCGGCGGCGGTTTCCCGCAATGGAACTGCAATTGCCGCAACTGCGCCGGCGTCCGGTCGGGCAGTGTGCGGTGCAAGCCGCGCACCCAGTCGTCGATCTTCGTGCGGCCTGACGATGCCTCGGACGGCGTGCTCTTCAACGCCTCGCCCGACATCCTTGAGCAGGTCCGCGCCCGCCCCGAACTGCAGCCCGCGCGCGCGCTGCGCGACACCGCCATCGCCGGCGTTGTGTTGATGGACGGACAGGTGGACCATGCGACCGGCCTGTTCATGCTGCGCGAGCGCGGCTCGCCGCTGCCGCTGTGGTGCACCGACCCGGTCGCCGAGGACTTGAGCCAGGGCAACCCGATCCTGCGTGTGCTCGGCCACTATTGCGGTGTCGAGCGGCATCGCATCGGGCTTGATGGCACGCCGTTTCGTGTGGCCGGTGTCGCTGGCCTGAGCTTTCGCGCGCTGCCGCTGTCGAGCAAGCCGGCGCCCTATTCGCCGCACCGCGAGCACCCGGTGGAAGGCGACAACATCGGCATGCTGATCAGCGACGAGAAGACCGGCGCGACCGTGTTCTACGCGCCCGGCCTCGGCGCGATCACACCACCGGTCTTCGACGCGATGGCCCGTGCCGATGCGCTGCTGGTCGACGGCACCTTTTGGACCGACGACGAGATGCCGCGCCTGGGCCTGAGCAAGAAGACCGCGCGCGACATCGGCCACCTGCCGCAGTCCGGCCCCGGCGGGATGATGGAGTGGTTCGCGAAGCTGCCGGCGCACACGCGGCGCTGCCTGATCCACATCAACAACACCAACCCCATCCTCGACGAAGACTCCGACGAGCGCGCGGCGCTGACTGCTGCACGCATCGAGGTCTGCGAAGACGGCATGCTGATCCAACTCTGAGGTGCCGATGAAGGCCGAGATCCTCCAAGCGCGGCGCGAAGCCGTGCCCGCCGATGCGCCCGCCTGGGGTGCCGCCGAGTTCGAAACGAAGCTGCGCGAACGCGGTCGCGCGTACCACATCCACCACCCGTACAACCTGATGCTCAACGGCGGGCGCGCCACCCGCGAGCAGGTGCAGGGCTGGGTGGCGAACCGCTACTACTACCAGATCGCAATTCCCGTCAAGGATGCTGCGGTGCTGTCCAACTGCCCCGATCCGGCCGTGCGGCGCGGCTGGGTGCAGCGCATCCTCGACCACGACGGCTTCGAGCTCGGCGGCGTCCGCGATGCCGGCGGCATCGAAGCCTGGCTGCGCCTGGCCGAGGCGGTCGGCCTGAGTCGCGAGGAGGTCACCGGCCAGCGCCACGTCACGCCCGGCGTGCGCTTCGCGGTCGACGCATACGTGAACTTCGCGCGTCGCGCACCCTGGCAGGAGGCGGTGTGCTCGTCGCTGACCGAACTGTTCGCGCCGGAGATCCACAAGCAGCGTCTCGCGACCTGGCCCGAACACTATCCGTGGATCGAGTCCGAAGGCCTGCACTACTTCCGCAGCCGCGTGAGCCAGGCGCGGCGCGACGTCGAGCAGGGCCTCTCGGTCACGCTCGGGCACTTCAGGACCCGCGCTGCGCAGGAGCGCGCGCTCGAGGTGCTGCAGTTCAAGCTCGACATCCTGTGGACCATGAACGACGCAATCGCGTTGAAGTACGGGGTGTCGGCATGACGGCGCTGCCGACGTCCATCCGGCCGCGCATCGGCGCGGGCTTTCGCATGCAGTGGGAGCCGGCGCAGAACTGCCATGTGCTGCTGTACCCCGAGGGCATGGTCAAGCTCAACGGCAGCGCCGGCGAGATCATGCTGCGCTGCGACGGCGAACGCAGCATCGAGGCAATCGTCGGCGAACTTGAGCTGGCGTTCAATGCCAAGGGTCTCGGGCCCGAGGTGCTGTCGTTCGTCGAGATCGCTGGCAAGCAGAAGTGGCTGACGTGGGAATGAACGCCATGAAACATCCTTTGCGGGCCGAGCGCCGGGCCGCTCCCAAGCCGGCCCGCATTCCCTCGGGGGATCGGCCGATGTATTCATCGGACGAGGGGCTGTCATGACGCCGGGGCCACCTTTGTGGCTGCTCGCCGAGCTGACCTACCGCTGTCCGCTGCACTGCGTGTTCTGCTACAACCCGATCGATTTCGCGAACCAGCCCGAGGAGCTGTCGACCGACGACTGGCTGCGTGTGCTGCGCGAAGGCCGCGAACTCGGCGCCGTGCAGTGCGGCCTCTCGGGCGGCGAGCCGCTGTTGCGTGATGACCTGGAGGTGATCGTCGCCGAAGCGCGGCGCCTGGGTTATTACACCAACCTGCTGACCTCAGGCGTCGGCCTGACCGTGGAGCGGGCGCGTGCGCTCAAGGCCGCCGGCCTCGACCATGTGCAGCTCTCGTTCCAGGATTCGACCCGCGAGATGAATGACTTTCTCTCGCACACCAAGACCTTCGAGCTGAAGAACCGGGTGGCCCAGACCATCAAGGACCAGGGCTGGCCGATGGTGATGAACGTGGTGCTGCACCGCCTGAACATCGACCACATCGACCGCATCATCGGCATGGCGGCCGAGCTGGGCGCCGAGTACCTCGAACTCGCGAACACGCAGTACTACTCCTGGGCTTTCAAGAACCGGGATGCGTTGTTGCCCACGCGTGCGCAACTGCAGCACGCAGAAGCCGTGGCCGATGCCTGGCGCGTGAAGCTGGGCGACCGCATGCGCATCTTCTTCGTGGCCCCCGACTACCACGAGGGCAAGGCGAAGAAGTGTGTGAACGGCTGGGGCAGCATGTTCCTGACCGTCACGCCCGACGGCACCGCCGTGCCTTGCCACACCGCGAAAATGCTGCCCGGCCTGAGCTTCCCGAACGTGCGCGAGCACTCGGTGCGCGACATCTGGTTCGACTCCGAAGGCTTCAACCGCTACCGCGGCACCGGCTGGATGAAGGAGCCGTGTGCCAGCTGCGAACACCGCGAGGAAGACCTGGGCGGATGCCGCTGCCAGGCGTATCTGATCGCGCACGATCCGACGGTGGCCGACCCGGTGTGCGTGAAGAGCCCGCACCACGGCCTGGTGCAGGAGGCCGTGCAACGCGCCGAGGCTGGCCTGGCGACTGTCACCGAACATCCGCTGGTGTTCCGCGACGCAAAGAACTCGCGCCGGCTGAGCGCACCGTCGACCTAGCTTCCCTCTCGGGCGTACAGCCGAGGCGCCTTCCCGACGTGGCGGCTGAAGGCAGTGCTGAACGTGCTTGTGGAGGCATAGCCGACACGCTCCGCCACGTCCGCAATTGCCAGGTCCTTGCGCAACAGCTGCTTGGCAAGCTCCATCCGCCAGGACAGCAGGTACGCCATCGGCGGAACGCCGACGGTCCGGCTGAAGCGGTCGAAGAACGCCGACCTCGAGAGGGCTGCGACGTCCGCGAGCTCACCCACTGTCCAGGGTCGATCCACCTGCGCATGCATTTGCTGCAGCGCGGGCGCAAGGCGTTCGTCCCCCAGGCCGCGCAGCAAACCCGGAGGCGCACGACCTGTCGTGCTCCACCGCATGGCTTCGATGAGCATCATGCCTGCCAGCTGCGACAGCATGAACTCGTTGCCTGGCCTTGGGGCCATGTACTCGTCGCCCAGCATCTGCACCAACTGCGCCAGGCGAGTCGCGCCCGGTACATGCACGACGCCCGGGAGCAGCGACACGATCAGCTTCGGGTTGGCGCAATCGAAGAGGAAGGCGCCCCCAAGCGACAGCATCTCGGGCTCGCCTCCCAGCGTGCCGTAGCGACGCTCGCCCGCACCGCCAGGCATTGTCTTCGGGTCGATGTGGACGGGTAGCGGTGCCGGCGTGAAGCTGGAGATGGTGAAAGGTGGCGTGGAAGGGAGCAGCACGAAGTCGCCGGCGTTGAGGGTCACTTCCTCGTGCCCGTCGACAGCGAGCCTGCAGGTGCCCTTCAACATGATGCAGAAGCTCGGCTGGCCATACTCGGCGTAGCGCACCGCGTAGTCGCCCTTGCCGCTGATGAGATTGGCAAAGACGGCGCGCGGTTGCAGCAGGTGGACGACTTGGGTCAGCGGGTCACTCATCGCACGTCGCTCGTCTGGGACGGTCATTGGACACACCTTGCAGCATAGGTCTCGCGCGTCAGGCGCGTTGGGGCGCTGGGTGAGCGGCTCAACGAGCGGTCGGTTTACGCGGCCTTTGCCAGCGCCAGGGCCACGGCGTCCGGGCCTGCGGCGAAGTGCAGGCGGTTGGATGTGTCGTGGGCGGCCTGCCACACCATCTCTGCGACATCAGCCGCAGTCGTCACGGGGCCGGGGTTCGCGAACGCCGTGAAGATGGGGTCGGCGAAGGGCCGGTAGGCCTCAGGAATCAGGCCCTGCATGCGGGCGCCGCCGTTCTCGGTGAAGCGCGTGCCGGGGCCATAGCCAGGCTCGACGAGCTTGATGCGAATGCCGAAGGCACCCAGTTCATGGGCGACGGAGCCGGTGAGGCCTTCCACGGCCGTCTTACTGGCCGTGTAGACACCGGCGAGCGGGAAGGAGGCAAGGGTGACGCTGGACGTCACGTTCACGATGACGCCGGCGCCGCGCTCGCGGAACTGGGGCACCACCGCCTGCATCATGGCCATGACACCGAATGTGTTGGTATCGAAGACTTCGCGAGCAGTGCTCATCGGCGTGGCTTCAAAGGCGCCGATGACGCCGATGCCCGCGTTGTTGACGAGCACGTCGATGGGACCCGCAGCCGATAGCGCGGCGGCGATGCTCTCGGAGTTCGTGACGTCCAGCGCGATGACGCGCATGCGATCCGACTTGGGCAGGACGTCTTCACGCGGAGTACGCATGGTAGCGATGACGTTCCAGCCCTTGGCGTGAAAGTGGCGGGCGGTCTCCAGGCCATAGCCGGAAGAGCAGCCGGTGATGAGGACGGTTTTCATGGTTCGTTCCATTGGTTGAGTTGCGATGGAAAAACGATACCCAGCGAGAACCGGATTCACAATGCCGTTTAGTCCAGAAGTATTTGGCCATCGTCCAAATCAAAAAGTGCCGAATCTTGGCACGACTGGGTTGGCCGCACAGGCGTCACGCTCCGGTCACGTGGCATCGAGAGGCGGGGGCCCCCGTTGGCATCCATCGAGATGGGGCGCAGCCTCAACTCACGCCGGCGTTCGCCACCGCGCATGCGCCGCCGCGCTGGGGCCCCGCCAGGCCGGGCAAGCTGGTGGGACTTTCGGCAAGCCAGTCAGCCGCCTGGCGCGACCGCTGCGCTACTGCACCAGTTGCAAGATTTCGAGCTGTTCCTCGACGGTCTCGAAGGTGCCTGTGCCTGCGGGCATCTGCATCAGCGGCTTGAGCTGCGGGTCGAACAACCACACGCTGGGATAGACCAGCATGCGGGTACGCTCGTCGCCGATTGAACGCTGGAACTCGAGGTAGGGCAGGGACTTGTTGCCCACGCGGATGAACAGCTTGTTCGCCGTCGTCGACAGCGCGCTGCGCAGGTCGACGACGATCCAGGGTTTGAAGTGCAACACCAGTTCCCCGGCATGCTTGCCGAGGAAGTTCTCGTAGCGGCGGCAGTATGGGCAGTCGCTCGCGCCGAGGTAGACGTAGAGGCGCTTGTTCTCGCGCTGGGCACGCGCCAGCGCCGGCCCGAGATCGAACTCGGCGCGCTCCGGGCCGCCGCCAGGTTCGACGACCAGCGGTTCGTAGGCGGGCGGGATGCCGAGGGCATGCGTGGCGGCGCTGAGCAGCGTGATCATCGCGGCACAGAAAACGCGTGCCAACAGCCGACCCAGGCGGGGGCTCGCCATCATCCGACCTTCAGCGAGCCGGTGAAATGGTGCTCTTTCGAGTCGGAGACCTCGGCGCGCAGTTCGCCCGGGCCATGCGGCACGAAGTTGAAGCGCCAGGTCGGGTTCTCGCTGATCGAGAAGTCGAGATCGGCATCGAAGATCTTCCGGCCCGCATAGCTGACGGCGATGGTTCGCACGAAGTACGAAGGGATGAACATCACCGTCACATTGTTCAGCTCGAAGCCGGTGTCGTTCGGGTGGATCACCGTCACGTCGGCGGTGGTCGGTGCGTCCATCGTCGGCGGCCCGGGAAGCTTGAAGATCGTCCTGCCGATCAGCTCGGGGGTGTCACGGTTCGGCGGCGCGGAGCAGCCGCCGGAGGTCTTCACGTAGCGTGAGTCCATGTGCAGCTCGCCGTTCGACAGCTCGCTGACGACGCGCACGTGGCTGTACTCGTCGACCCGCAGGCGCGTCTCGAAATCGGCCTGGCCGACTTCCGGCGTCAGTTCGAGCGTGGCAGCCAGTGGCGACGGGTTCTTGTCGACCAGCAGGTGCATGCGCTTGACGTACAGCGCCGGCGTCTGCGCCAATTGCGAGACGATCTTCACCGGCACCGCTGCGCCGTAGGCGGCGCGCAGCGGTGCGATCAACTGCACGCGGCTGGCCGCACCGGTGGTGATCGGCCGCGTGCCGAAAATCCGGCCGCGCAGCAGCTCCCATTCGGGCGAGAGATCGGCCGGGCCGGTGTTGCTCGGCAGGCCGCCGATGGCCGCGCGTACCGAGGGCGCCATCACGAGCGGCAGGGCGCCCGCGCCGAGCATGAAGGCGCGGCGCTGGCGATGGGTGAGAGGGAGGGGAAGGGGCTTGATCGGCGGCGGCATGACTTCGAAACTCCTACTTCAACAGCTGCTCGCGCTCATAGCGCAGGTAGACCAGGGCCGCATTGCGCCTGTGCACCGTGGCGTACTGGTCCCACGCCGCGAACTCGGGCAGCGCGGTGGCATCAGGCACCTCGCTCAACGGCGCGCCGGCCGTCAGCAGCGCGCGCACGCGCGTCGTCAGCTGATCCAGGTAGCGCTCGGTCTGCGTGACCAGCCGCTTGGTGCCGGCCGGTCCGTGGCCGGGCACGATGACTTCCAGCGGCAGCGCCTGCAGCGTGTGCAGCGCCTCGCCCCAGGCCGGCAGGTCGCTGTCGAACACATCCGGAATGCGCTGGGCATCCAGCAGGCCGCCTGCGAACAGCGTGCCGGTGACCGGGTCGAACACTGCGACATCGCCGGGGCCGCTGGAGTGGCCGAAATACAGCACCTGGATCGACCGACCGATCAGCGTGGCCGCGTCGAGGCCGGGCGGGGTGGTGAAGCGGATGTCGGGCTCGAACATCGTCGTGCCGCGCATCTCGTCTTCCCCCAGGGTCGAGCGCAGGGTCTTCAGGCAGGTTTCGCAACGTGAGGCCATCAGGCCGGCGGCGGCTTGATGCATCGCGACCGGAATGCCTTGCTCGCGGAACGCCGCGGCGCCGAACAGGAACTCCTGCCGCGTGTGCGTGACGATGGCCAGGCGCACCGGCTTGTCGGTCACGCTGCGGATCGCATCGAGCAGCGCGCGGCCGTGCCGATACGAGGTGCCGGTGTCGATCACCAGCACGCCTTTGCGGCCGACGATGAAACCGGTGTTGCCCACGCGGCCCAGGTTCGGGCCGTCCGGCTCGCCGCCGGTGCCCGCCACCATGTAGACGCCGGACGCCAGTTCGATCGGATCCAGCGCTGCGGCCCGCGCCGTCATCGCGGCACAGGCGAGCAGGGCCGCGGCCAGCCAGCAACTCGCCGTGCACGAAAGGGCACGCATGGGCGTCACGCTACTTGGCCTCGACGAGCTTCTTCAGGTTGGCCAGCCCGCTCTGGTACACCCCGGTTACGGCTTTCATGGCGGCCTCGTCGTTCTGTTCGGGAGGAGGGTCGTTGTGCATGTAGGCGCGGTAGAAGGCCCCGCGCCATTCGACGGTCGAGGTGTTGCCCTCGCCGGTCACGGTGATGGTCGAGGTGTAGTTCGAGACCGGCAGCGCACTGCCGTCTTTCAGGCGGTAGCTGTAGCGCATCTGCGCGTCGTCGTAGCGTTCCAGCGTCTCGACCAGCGCGCCACCCCCCTTCAGCGCGACCTTGCGCTCCGAGCCTTCGGCGTTGCCCTTGTCGGCCGGGCTGGATTCGACGGCCGGGTGCCAGTCTTTCAGCGCGTCGAAATTCTTGATCTTGGCCCAGACCACTGCGGCGGGTGCGTCGATCTTGATGGTCTCGACGGCCTTCTGGCGCGTCGGCCCGTGCGCGATGGCGGGCAATGACATCGCACTGCCGAGAACGGCGATGGCAAGCGCTGGTTGAAGCCATCGACTGGCGAATCTCAGGAACATGGGGAAGGGCCTCCGGTGGTGGAGTGGTTGAAGATCATGGTGGATTCATGGTGTCGGTGGCGAGCCGATGAAGGCCCCGAAGCCGCGGCTGTTCTTGCCGGTGGCGATGCGGGCCAGCGTGCGGCCGCTGGTGGCGTCGAGCACGCTCACGTCGTCGTCCATCCAGTTGACGACGTAGACGCGGTCGGCGTGCACGGCCACCCCTTCGGGGTAGCCGAAGCCTGGCAGCGTGCGCACGGTCTCGAGCCGCTGCACGTCGACGACGCTGACACTGTCGTCGTGCTGGTTGGTCACATACAGCAAAGCACCGTCGCGGGTCAGCGCCGCGCCGTAGGGCGCCTTGCCGACCTTGACGGTGGCGATCACCTCGAGCCGGCGCGTGTCGATCACCGAGATGTCGTCACTGAGCACATTGAGCGCATAGAGCCGCTCGCGGGCGGTGTCGACCAGCAGCGCGAACGGATGGGTGCCGACCTTGACGCGGCCACGCACGCGCGAGGTGGCGATGTCGATCGCGGCGATGCTGTCGTCGTCGCGTTCGGCCACGAAGACGGTTGCGCCGGCAGCGTCGACCGCCACGCCCGCAGGCGCGCGGCCGACCTCGATCGTGGGCAGCGCAGTGCCCGCCAGGGTGTCGAACACCAGCAGCCGGTTCGCGTACCAGTCGGCCACGAACAGGCGAGAGCCATCGGGCGATGCGTCCATGCCGACTGGGCCGCTGCCGGCCGCCAGCGTCCCCACCACGCGTTGCGTGCGCATGTCGATCACCGAGATCGTCTTGCTGTCCGGGTTGGACACGAACACCTTGCCAGCGCGGCTCGACGCCACCACACCTGCCGGCGCCAGGCCGACAGGCACCGTGGTGACCACGCGCTGCGAGGCCAGGTCGATCACCGAGACATCGTTGCTGCCCTGGTTCGTGATGTAGGCGAACGGTGCGGCAAAGCCGGGCATGGCCGTGCCGATGAGTCCGAGCGACAGTGCGGCGACCGTGGCGGCGTGGCGCATGCGTTCAGGCGGCAGACGGCGTCACGTCCAGGCTGCTCTTCCATGTGGCCTGCTGCGTGTCCACGACCTCGGCCGTGAGCTGGCCCGGCGCGTTCGGCACGAAGTAGAAGCGCAGGTTCGGGTTCTCGCTGATCGAGAAATCCAGATCGGCCGACAGCACCGACTGGCCGGCGTAGAAGACTTTGACCGTGCGCACGAAGCGGCGCGGTGTGTAGGTGCGGGTCAGCTGGTCCATGACCATGCCGGAGTCGTTCGGATGGCTGATCATCAGCTGCGCCAGGGTGGGCTGGTGCAGCACGACCTTGCCGTCGACACGCATCTTGATCTTGCCGAGCGATGCGAGCGCGGCCTGCGGATCCTTGCCCGGCGGCGCCGAACAGCCGCCGGAGGCCTTGACAAAGCGCGTGCGCATCAGCAGCCGGCCGTCGTTGGTCTCGGCGATCGCGCGCACGAAGGTGTATTCGTCGACGCGCACGCGGGTTTCGACATCGGCCCGGCCGCTGTTCGGCGTGAACGAGAAGATCGCCGAGATCGGCGACGGGTTGTTGTCGATCACGAGGTACAGTTTTTCGACGTAGCTGGAAGCCGTCTGCGGCAGCTTCGCGCGCATCGCGACCGGCACCACGGCGGCGTCTTCGGCGCGCACCG
>Ga0307514_10001248_pt1 | contig 33389 bp, 31 predicted proteins | sample 16_EM_MG_FD_203088 | JGI IMG/M metagenome (GOLD analysis project Ga0307514, IMG submission 203088) | Populus trichocarpa ectomycorrhiza microbial communities from riparian zone in the Pacific Northwest, United States - 16_EM | ecosystem: Host-associated > Plants > Roots > Unclassified | place... | reverse complement strand
CTGCCGCATACCCCCCCCCCCCCCCCTCCCCCCCCCCGCCTCAATTCTGCTCTTTCACAAAAATCTTTACTCCTCAATCCCTGTCGGAACTCTGCAGTTCTGATTGGCGCTTTCATATTTTATTGAGTGCTCCAGACTGCCTGATCTGTCTGCACTCCCACTCTAGAATGAGCACTCCACGATCCCCTCCTCGACCTCAATTAGGATCACTTCTATTTCATTCCAACCTGTTTACCTCTCTCCCCTTCCGGCACTGCTCAGCATGGATGGGCTACTCAGCATTGATGGCCAACTCAGCATGGATGGGCTGCTCAGCATCAATGGGCTACTCAGCATCAATGGGCTGCTCAGCATCAATGGGCTGCTCCGCAGGATAGGCACTGCTCCGCAGGATAGGCACTGCTCCGCAGGATAGGCACTGCTCCATCCCCATTGGCGCTTGTTGGTCTGGCTTTGCTCCACTCAATTTCATTTCATACTGCTCCACCACCATCGGCACTCATCTTGCCCACCCCGCACTTCACGCCAGACACTCCGCCTTTCCTGGTGGCACACATCTTTTTCCTCCAAATTCATTCTATTCCCTTTCAAACTCCATTTTGATTTCCCCTGAGCAAACCACTCAATTATAACCTCTTAGATATGACAGCTTGAGCCAAACAATACTTGAATTTAATTTTGTGCACTTGCATGACTCAAATCATTCGGAAATATCAGGAGTGCCTCCAGTATCTTTGCACCATTGATGAAGTGTGTCTTGCGGAGTTTGGCAGCCCTGATGAGATCAGAGATTCAGTGGATGACATCAAGGCTATGTTCCATTGATATCAGTTGATCGCTTAGCTCGGTTATTGTTTCCGTGTTACCTACTTCCAGGTATTAATCACTTGCCATTGTCGTTTGATTTGCTTTATGTAGTAACGCAAACAATCGAATGTTGAATGAGATGCTGGGTACTGTAGTATTGTTTAAAAGTCGATAATGGACAATAATCTATGCATCATATGTGGAGGGTATTACTACTGGTTCTGTATATCAGCAGAATGTCAGAAAATGCCTGCAGTCCAACTAATGAATATTGATAAGAATCGAGGCATCTCTCAGAGATAGTTTGGGATTCCCGCTTTAATTGGGCAACAGTTCCAGGTGCTCCAAAACCTATGGCAACCGCAGCCATGGTGCTCCTCTACCAGTCTTCAGAGATCCCAGTTACTCTGATGGCCGGCCTGAATACCCTCCTAGGGTCTAATATTGTCCTGACAATGACACTTCTAAGTTTACACTTTGCCTTCTGTTACACACTCCTGGAGGCTCCCAGTGACAACATACACATTGCTGATGAAGACAAGACTGATCATGGCAATGTGCCTAAACTTACTGCGAAAACTTCTGCAGCTGAAACCAACAGGTTTCACAGGTCCTTATCACCAAGAGAGGCGAACATATCATCAACCGTGTTGAACCCCTCTGTGTTGGTGATGGTGTTGCTCTGCAACCTCTGGAAGGAAACTGATATCACTGAGACCTTAACATGAATGCTCTTACACACCTTTGTTGATGCAATCAACTCCTACCATCCATTCAGGATATTGATGCTCATTTGGAGATGTGGAAAGCACTCATGGACCAACTTGAGAATGATTCAACAAATGTCAGTCACACCCAAGTCATGCAGATGTCAACCACCCCTGGACCACTGCCCCAAGAAGCATTCACAGAGTTCTTGACAAGTCTAATCACCTTTTGTATGATCCTGAATGCCACCACCAAACATATCACCAATTATGCCATGAAGATACAGCTCATCGCGACCGTAGCTAATTCTTATGATAAGACTATCCCCCGCAGTGACTTGCAAATGCCCGCCCCCATTGCCCTGCAGTGTATGGACATGATCCTAGAACACCTCAGGAAAATGAATAATGGTTTGGAAGTCATAACTGAAGAACTCAGCATCTCTGAACAACTGCACAGATTGTACCAGGTGCTCCCAGAAACTCACACATTGGCTGAATACAAAGCAATGTACTCTCAGGTGATCCGAGACTACTACAGCGGTACTCTTCAATTTTCCAGATTGTGTAGAACAGAAAAGAAGAATATTCTGAAGAGTGTATAGTTGCCTTCCACATGCTACAAAATTGACCTAATAGGATGTGCAAATTTCGGAGCTATTAGGTGTATTGGCCAGAGCGAAAGAGTACTGCAGTGCACTTCGAACCTGAAGCCATATTCTCCAGGAGTGATTATTATAATATTTATTTCCCCAAGAACGATTCAATTAACAATGTTCCTCCTGCACAACTGGATTCTGGAATTGTAACTAAATATACAGTCCAGTAGGTATCCAAATTGTTATGATTATTTCCAAGTCATATGCTATCGATTATATCTGACCAAGCATTCCCATGCACCAAATGTGCCGGTCAACCAATTGCTTCAACAGGTACAATATACATCACATCAGTCTGTTTGACAACCCAGATGGACCTGTCAACACAATCAGCCGAAACAGGTGGATCTTTGGACTTTGTTCAAATAATCACCCTATATTTTTGAGCTGAAGGACATAAAATCCATTGTTGAGTCTTCTTGCACTGCTTCCAAATTGTTGATATCCGCTTTTACGCTGACAGGTGCTTCTGTAATTGGTGGATCTGATTCGGTGGAGTTCAGCTAAAGTATGACACCAGAAAACCAGGATCTAGGCCTTGGATTGAGTTATCAAGTACATTCTCTTCACGTTTAGTATACGGGACCCAGATATTATGAGGTTGAGGCATGATTCCTTTGTTGCCATTGGTAGATTCTATCATGTAATCTAGTCCTAGATGCTCATCAGATGTAGAGCAGTGGAATTGTTGATGGTAGTATGCCAGCACATTGTGAGGTTTAATAAATGTACTGTCAAGGAGTCCATTTTCATAATTTCTGAGTACCAGTCCACTAATGTCATGTCCCCATTCCGCATCAATTTGTGCACCGCATAGCTGTCCAAAGTTGGCAGTTTCAAAATCTTCTACTGGATCTGTCAGTGAGGTTATTTGATAGTTCTGCACACTCAGTGGACATGAGTTTCTGTCACATGATGTACACATTGTAATATTGGGCAATCGAATAGCTCGTGCTAACAGTGCTTTAGATGCAATCGATGGTCTTGGCTAAGGTTTCGCTGTGTATCAGCCGTGGATACTCTATTGAATAATCTTGCAGAGTCAGTATTGTAGCAGCCTTGAAGGGCAAGATAAGGCAGTGTCTCCTCCATATAGTCAAGTCTTGTATACTAGTCATTCTGTTTTAGCATCTGTTGAATTAATTTGAATTCGTTGGCAGATCAATATACCTCTTTCTCACTGCTAATGTATTGCCATTCAGATATATTGGTGGTAACATTGTCAGCAGAACACATTCACTGAATTGACTCTGATATATTGCTCCCAAGATGCATCATTCCATATCCGAAATGGACTATATGCTGTTCGATGGTTATCTTCCATTCATGCAAGCCCACTGCCTGCCACCAGGCTGTAAATTTAATCAGGTGGAAGGAGATTTGCCCCAGGAACTCTATCTGTCTGTTCAAACTCATACCATCAATCACTATCCACAGCCAATTAACATTCCGGTCCGTAGTAGCAATGATTCGGGTTGTCACTATACTTTCTGAATAGGATAGACGAAGCTGAAACTGCACATCCTTGTGGGCAGTCATGTTTCCCTCCGTATAAACCTCTTTCAGTGTCGCAGTCCTTATTTGAGCAAGAATTTTGGCCAATATGAATCAGGGACAGCTTGCCTTAGCCCTGACTTCAGGCAACAGCTGGCGCTTGTTTAGTGTTAGCAACGGTTCCAGACCGCCACTTCCGGTCCAGGTCCAGGTCAGTACTGAACCATGGCCAAATCTGTGGTCCCGGTCGTCAATACACCCGAGCTGTCATATCAGGTATGGTTCCATGGATATCTCCAAACCCATCAGAATTCAGTGGGTAGTCAGCGGGTTGTCCAGCGGCTTCATCTGTAGATTTATATAATGCTCTTTCTTTTGCTGATTGATAATTCTATTTGATTAAAATCAGGTAGTTAACATCCAGGTATACCTTTTTAATGACTTTGCACTTTGCGACAACGGTTATAATGGAATCAATGTTTTACCTTTTGCGTTTTGTATTTGGAAGTACTACGGTCAGCAATACTTCACATATGAACTCATATATCCACGTGATGCCTTCATTACCCAATGTACAAGACCAAAAATCGTTGAGGCTCAATTGACACTCATTATCAGGATGGGGCAGGAAGCGTGCTGCTGTTGGATTTGATGCTAAATGTTGCTAATACCTTATGTATGGATGTCTGCTACCAATCGCCACATAGAAAACTCAAGATGCAAAGCCAAAAATGGTTGACTCTCAGTTGACACTTATTTAAAGAATGGGGCAATTACCTTGTCGCTTTCATTTTCGCCTATTAAGGCAGCTAATACATCCATTATGCCTGATCGCTACCAGATCACTTTGTAATTACCTGACTTAGATGATCCCAAATTGTTGATGCTCCGTTCACGGTCATTTTGAGGATGGGGTAAGAAACATCGCATGCACCGTTCTGCCTGAAAAGGCCTCAAATTCATCTTATATGCATTACTGTCACAAATCCTTGCATAGATAACCCAAGATGCAAAGCCAAAAATTGGTGATGCTCGGTTCACACTCCATTTCAGAATGGGGCAGTAACCGTGTCGCTTACTTTTTCACCTATAGATGCGGCCAGTACATTGATTATGTTTAATCACTCACAGATCACTTCCTAATTATCTGACTTAGAAGACCAGAAGTCATTGACGCTCTGTAGAGACTCATTGTTATGATTCGGTAAACGAACATCATACGCAATGTTTTACCTGAACAGGCCGCCAAAACATCGTATATTAATTACTATCACAACTCAACACTTAGATAACCCAAGATGCAAAGCCAAAAATTCTTGATGCTCAGTTGAAGCTCATTGTCAGAATGGGACAGTGACTGTGTTTCTTGCTGTTTGGACTATGAGGGCCGCCAATACAATGGTTATGCGACACAGCGATTAAATCACACTACAATTACCTTGTTTACAAGACCAAAAGTCATTGATCCTCCATTAACGCTCATTTTTAAGATGAGGTAAGACGCATGTCCCTATAATTTTTGCCTATAAAGGCTGCCAATAATTTGATTATGTATAACCACGACCAAATCAATCTTTAATTACCAGACTTACATGACCTCAAATTGGTGACACTTCATTGACGCTCATTTTGCTATGGGCGTATCCGTAATATTCAATTATTTGATTTGGTGTAGTCTGTCATTCACATTGTTCTGGCAGCCATTCTAGCGTTTTCATCTACTTTCTCCTTGATCACGGCATTGTTCTTTGATAACACATATCAATATATCCTTTAAAATATACTTTACCATGTCTGCTAATTGTGCATAATGATACCCTGCAAAATCACATTCCTTTCGATCAATGCTCATCATCACTTGCAGGTTTGCTGAATAGGCAGCTCTGGTCTTCAAAATGAATGTAAGTGGCATTACCCCACAGCAGATAGTGTACTAACCAGTGGATGTTCCCACATCAGTCAGCATATCTGGATAAATATCTGTATTGTGCTGGCTATCCTGGGCTTCTGCATCAGGAGTAAAATATTCAACTCAGGGAGGAGAAGTATGTGACTATACATATGTGGCCAGCAAATGGAGGATTTGGGAAGGTTGAGCTTCGGCATTGTAACTGGAAGGCAAGGGTGGCGTTCCGGGCAGAGGTGGCATTTGGCGCAGAGATGGTGTTGGCTCTTATGTCGGCTGTCTGGGTTGGTCCGGTGGAGATGCACCTGTTCGTTTGCATCTCCAGCATGCCTGCAGATTCTTTGCGGTGCTATTTTGGCAAAAAAGGCATCTGTCCATGTGATATTGATAAAGCGTGGCCTGGTGTCTTTCTATCGCAGCCTGCACCAATTTATGCCCAGGAAACTAAACAACCCACTTCTTCTCTTAGCGGGCTTAGGCGCGAGGTTTCTTGATCAGATTTTACGTTTCCTCTATTGTGACGAGCAAAAATCACCCTTTGGCTATTCTCCCCATATTGAAGGACAGTCGCATGTGGGACTGTTCCAGCTGTACCCGACCTCCTTGCCTTGTTATAGCACCAGAAATGTTGACAACCTACAAGAAATTAGTTGCTGCTTCAACAATGAGAGTTGGCAATTACCTCAACCATATACTTTTCCGTCATCTCCTGTAAAGTGATTAAAGTCTATTTTGTCAACTCCCGGGGATGCTTATCAGGAAATTCGTCCAGCCGAATCCCACAACTAACAACATCAGGAAGTTCAATTTCGTGGACTGTGTGGACAAATGCCTCGGTCAACGTTGGAGGTTTCCTGTTACAAGCGGCGAAAAATTGGTCATGCAGCTCACTGCATACACCCGCAGTATGTTATTCAGTCAATTGATGGCTGTTCACAACAGTATACATATACTCACATCCAGTTGCATCCTACTTCTTATTCTTGCGGCTTCCTGTTGTACAGACAATGTCTACATGTGCATCGTGGGTGATATGTTTGGTGGCTTCATCAGCAGCGTCGCGCTGGATCAACAGGTGACTGCGTTCTTGCGGTGTGCCAAGGAGTGACGTATTGGAAGAAGAGCCCGTTGATCGGCGTGCTTCGAATCTGTCGCCACCTGGCTGAGGTGGTAGTGTACCCATGATTTGGTGGTGTGGAAGAGGGGAGGAAGATGACTAAGAAAAGAAGTGGAAAGACCTGAGGAATATGTAGTGAGGTTCATGTCATAATGGAATAAATAGTGGCCAACTGGCACGTTATACTCAACATGAATCCTGCTGCATATGACTATGAGTTGCAGGGGTTTCCCACCATCTCGCGATTTGCATTAGATCAGTCCATTGTTGTTTGTTTAATTCCAGGGATACATTACGGCGTATGACAGCCAAAATCTCATAATAGTGAGATATACACAGGACGTTCCCCCAGGGAAGGGATATCTGCTGATTTTTGTGTCAAAGAATCGCCGGGATAATACATGAAACAGACTCGAACAAGCCAGTCATGTTGTACTGTTAGCCTAACTATTCCCGATTTACTGACAGTCAAAAGACTGATTTTGCTTTGTTCCAGTTGAGCAAATGTACCAATCTTGACATAAAAGACACAGCTGCCCTCCATATTGTCCATAACTTGCAACATCCAACATCTCGCCCAACAACATCTTCAATACAGACTGCAAGGGTCAATGCTCCCAACAGGAACTGTTCGTCACTTCCGGTGGGCACATATGGCAAATTGACCAAGCTGTACAAATTACGATGTCATATAGCGACTGAAGGCAATAGTGGCTTGAAAGCAGCGAGTGTCCGAGCCCTTCGCGAATTGCGCAGCTTGTGATCCAAAAAGAATCTTGCGGCAGAGAAATGTCGAAAAAAGAACTTCTTAAGTACTGAAGAGAAACAGAAATGGATCGAGGACTATATTGAGAGAGAAACTGCTGTGGCATGGAAGTCAGTTGAAGATGCAGAGACAGCAATTAGGCAGGAGCAGGAAGATACAGAGACCACTGAAAATGCGGGAGTGATCACCAGAGATCCCGAAAAAATGTTTCACAAGATGATGGTCACTATCGGAGACAGTCTGAGTGATATTGCAAGTTTGGTGCTGTGGAGGATGGGGAAGATGAGGATGATGAAGAGACAGAGGAGGGCAAGCTGAGCGAAGATTATGAACCTGGCTGCGTGATGGGCAGAATCTCCATAACAGTACAGCAGCGCATGGAGAGGTTACAGGAGAAGCAAATGAAGCTTGACCAATTGACACAACCGGGATGGCAGGACGCAGCCGACTACTTCTGTGAAAGAGATAAGATGTAGGGTACCTCTGAATTGACGGTTCGGGCAGTCGTTAAACCCCAAATAGATGATGATGCAGCAGCACCTAGTGTCAGCAACAGTTCCGGGTTACCCAGCTTTGGACTGAGTTGCAACTGGAGCCGAGACCCCACTCCAGGTTACGAACAGCCAAGGAACCAACCGGGGTGACTATCGCCGCATTGTAACCCGGAACTGACATAGAACCGTGGGTTGTCAGCGAGGATGGAACTGCACCGCAATTCCAACTTTACGGTTCCGCAAGAGTTGGGAGCAATTTAGGATTCCAGTTCTGATTGTATCATGACATGATGAATATAAAGCTTGTGTAGTATTACGAGCTCTTTCACCTCCAGTATTCAGATTTGCGATCCAACTGATATTCGTTGAGTGGCTGTCAAATTAGGGTACATTTCACGCATAATACGCAGGTTTTTGATAGCGACTCCACAAATATTGGTCCCATCACAAATCTGAGTATGGGAGATGAAAGAGCGCCTAAAGGTGCACAGTCTACATATTCATCATGTCACGATACAATCAGAACTCAAATTCTCAATTGGAGGAAAAGTTGTGAGGTTCATATGCCGGGTTGTTGGTGGTAAAACCCAACCAAATGCAACAGTCTGAGTTTTTGTGTGGTAAAACCCGTTGCAACAGTTCGGTTCCGGTTCCAACCCTAACCCGGAACTGTTCTAGCGGATTGGAACCGTTCCTAACACTAGCTGCACCTGCACCTACAACAGTGGGAGAGCTTAGGGAGTCACTTGATATTGTCCCCAGAATATCGCAAATGCCGCAAGGGACATCTCGACCAGGAATCATTCATATTAGGTTAGGTTCTGGGAAACCACTGTCGGACACTGGTATAGCCGGTCTTGCGCCCGCCACAGCACCTGATTCATCGTCAATTGAGAATGTGAAGCCTGATGAACCCATAATCTTATGCCCATACATATCGTCTCTCCAGCTCAATACCATATAGACATCGGATTCGGACAGAGAGATGGTGACAGCTCCTGCGTAGTTGGAGAAATAGATAGGCAAATTGGTATTTTTGATGTCATATCTCCGTGAAAAGGCATTTTTGTACCAATTTGCTACCTGTCAGCGGTTTCTCGATTTCAGTGACCAAAATGTGAGACATGATAATTCGTCTGTGCATGTGCAAGGATTGAACACACCATGCGAATGATCTAGAACCCACATCAACTTCAAAGATAGCCAATAAGCTCGGTTTCAGTATGCCTATTGCTGTTTAGTGAGAAAGCAAAAGGTATAGTATGGACGAAATATACTAACAAGATGTAACTGAGTGATGTCATACTTGTCATAGAAGGAGCGGTCCGTGCTCAATCTGAATCTGTCTGAATTACGACCATCATGCTGCATTTATCCACCCATCCAACTGGATTAATCTCCGCACAGACCTGGCACAGATGGTAGAAATAAATAAAATTGCTTGGGTGCGTTACGGAAATCGAGGAGAAGAAGATTGATGAGGTAAGGTGAGGAATTCGAGCTATATTAATTAAAACATAGTGAAATGATCTATATACCTTAAATTGCCAGCCAAAAGTGCAGGAATCTGATAGGTCCACGTCATTTCTCACTCAGACAATGTTAATGGAGGTTGATGAAAAATTGAAATGCCACAAAGCTTCTAATGCAAATGATAATACTCAGAAACGCAATATTGGACGTCAATAATGAGTTTGCAATATGTTGCATGCAATTATTGAATGTACGAAAGCCATTTTGATATCGTTAATGTGAGCATCAATAGAGCATCAACGATTTTTAGTTATACATAGTCGACAATCATACGGCAGCATTGTCTCGTCCTTCCAAATTGAATGTCTTGGTCGGCGTGATAACAAAAGAGGCAAATGACACGCTCATTGCCCCAACTTAAAAATGAGCATCACCGCAGCGTCAACAAACCAATATTGTACACATTCAACAATCGAACGGCTCAATTGTATTTCCCTTCCGAAGTGAATGCATTGGTCGGCGTGATAGGCAAAAAGGAAAATGTCATGCTTGTTGCCCAATCCAAAAATGAGTGTCACTGGAGCGTCAACAATTTTTGGTCTTACACATTCAACAATCACAGGGCTGCATTGTCAGCTCCTGCCAAAGTGAATGTATTGGTCGGTATTACAGCTGAGATGGTAAAGGACATGCTCATTGCCACATCCTAAAAATGAGCATCAACAGAGTATCAACAATCCTAACACATACACATTTAACAATCACAGGGCTGCATTGTAAGCTTGTGCCAAAGTCACTGTATTGGTCAGTGATATAGGTTAAAAGGCAGATGACATGCTGGTTGCCCTATTCAAATGATGAATGTTAACAGCATGTCAATGATTTCTGACCTTGCATCTTGCAAAATCCGAGAGCTGCATGGCAATATTAACCCACAATCGCAATATCCGCTGCCTTTCTTTGCAAAAATGCTGTGACAACATCGCTACTTCCTCCTAAAAATGAACGTCAACGGAGCATCAATGATTTTTGGCATTGCATTTTGTAAAACCCAAGGGCTGTGCGGCACACTTGACTCATGATCGAACTATTGGCAAACGTTCTAGGCACAAATGGTAGTGACAACATCACTCGCATGTCCAAAAAATGAGCATCCACGGAGTGTCAACAATTGTTGGTCTCGTGTCAAAGAGAATGCAACAGCGGTGCGGTGACATTAACTTATAATCAAACTACCAGCCGCCTTGCATGGCAACAATGCTTCCAACAACATCGCTAGTATGTCCTCAAACTGAGTGTGAACTGAGCATCAACGGAGCACCAATGATTTTGGGTCATGCAAGTTGCAAAATCCAAGAGCTGTGCATCAACATACACCCATAATCAACATATAGGCCACCTTTGTAGGCAAAAATGCAAGTAACAATTCCGCTATCGCCCCCTGAAAATAAGTGTCAGTGGAGTGGCAACAGGTAATGTGGGGCTGAGTATGCTTTACTGGAACGAAATGCCTTGATTTGTTCCCAAATAGAGTTTTTCACTGTCACTCTTGTGAATATGAACCTGTATACAACTTCACAACTATGCATGGCAGGTCTTACTTTTGTCTTTCGTGTGGCTCAAGAGTCAATATCTAAACACCAGTGTTCTACTCAACAATAATGTATCTTTTGACAGTCTTTCTAATTGAATTACACAGCACTCAAATTCCTACAACCATGTCGCATTCCCAATCTATGAATCCCTCGTGGCTAGAGGTTATGATATCTTCCAACAACGTCCCTGTCATTATTCGCGATTTGAGTGACCTTACTTTCTAAATCATATTCGATGCTTGGTGGGCTGAACTGAATCTGAGCTTGAAATGTTCAATTGTATGGAGTAATTCTAGATATGCGCCTTTGTGGAGCTTCTATTTGCACTGCGGAATTGAGGAGACTGGCAGCCCTGGCATCATATATATCATTTGTCATCAAGTTCTTTACCATCCATCAGAACACAGAACCAGCTCCAAGGGGATACACCTGCTGGAAAGAGTGCACATTGCAAAGCAAAACGGATTGACAGAGTTGGAGATTTCTGAATTGACAAGTTCAACTGTTGATCAAACTGCTTTAGCGATTTTGAAGAAACAAGGCAGTCGTGGAATTACAATTGTAAGCTCACAAAAAACATTGATATTCGACAGTTACATTCTGCATATATTAATACAATTGACAGACAGAAGACTCTGAACTGGCAGTGAAGGACTATCTATTTGCCAAATTTCACCAAGATACCTGGAATTACTGCCTGATATTAAGATTTCTTTCAGCTTACATTCTATCGAATGCTATATCAAATCTCGAACTGCAACTCTCATATAACACAACATGTGGTTAGGTGGTGCTGCCATCCGCCAGCACCCTTTATAACATTTGCCAGATGGAATACTCACTGACAGTGGATGCAATTAAAAAGCAATTGCCATCAAGAAATACAGTTGGCTTAGCATTAGATGGGTGGACATCTACGAACAAATTTGCCATCACATGGGTCATCGTATACTCTATGAATCAAAATTGGGCGTGGCAAGAAAACGAACTCGCATTCGACAAGGTTGATAGTGTGTTCTTTTCCTATTTTGACTGCTTGTTAAGAATAATAGGTCAATGGTCAACATACTGGAGGAAGGCCAGCCATACATTTGGAGTAGGTTCTGGATCATGTTGAGCTTACCGACGGCCATTTACTTTGAATTACAACCGATAATGTTGCTTCAAATTACTCGATGACTCGGCAACAACAATCTACCCTTGAGGCCCCAAGAATTGAGTGGCCAGGAATGAGAAACCACAAACCATACATAGTGCACGTCATTCAGCTTGCGATGGGTGCATCCATGAGTAGTCTTGGTGTAAATGGCCGCACCAAGTCTTGGGAAGCCCATCAGTGCCATCAGCAATTTGGAGAGAATGAAAGCACAGACATTGAAAAGAATCAAAGAATGCAAAAAGAGGGCAATGCTAGAATCAACAAGGTGACGGCTATGCGACCGGGTCAGCCAAAGATAATGTTTGGGGGGTACATATACCTTCAGTATAGACACTTGGTACGGCCTGAAACATGATTATTTAAGTATGTATGTAATGTATCGGTAGGAATTGCCCGTAATTGATTTCTTTACTTCTTAGTTAAAGGTTTAAATGCAACCTTGCCGGATCTGGTTTTATCCAACTGGGCAGGATTAGTACCCTGATTGATGGCCTGTCGCGCTCTCCTGGACTTCTGTATAACTCTCTCGGTACACTTAAGAACCGGGCCTCATACATCCGGCTCGGAATCCCTGCCATCGATACTCGAACTTTGAATCTGGGATGTCTTTTCCAGATGGATATGATCCAATGAAGTATTGAATCTTGATTCTTTCTGAGTACCCCATGGTGTCGGAGATATCGATTTATCTCTTTGATGTATTTCCATTCGTAATTTGACATTATTGATATGCATAATTGTTGCTTGTTGCAATCTGATAATAGATGATAGCCATCAAACGGTTTGCGCCACAAACTAATAATGATCACCCCTGGCGAAGGATCTAATCTTGTGGAATGTGTATATGATGACCTCCATATCGCTCTCGAAGGTAATGGTCATTCATACTACTCTATTGTCAAGAGGAATACTTTATCAAAGGTGCGGGGCTGCCGCTACAAAAAGCTAATAAATTTTATTTATAATAATAATAGATATAGGTATCATGGAAAAACAATAATAAGTAAAGGTCTTCTTTCGCTGGTAGGTATTTGCTATTTGTGTCGCTGCTAGAGCTTGTTTTTTTCATTGCTGGAACAATGTGACCTCTTTATAAAAACTTAATCGGGATGTTACCCATGCGCACCCATATTTCATTCCAATGATTTTGATAGCAACGTGCTTTGCGACTTACATTCTTACACGTACGCACGCATGCTAAAGCAAGCTGCAGTTTGACCGCGCATAGTAGAGATTACCACCAATCCCATTGGTTATCGTGTTAATGCCGGTGCAGTATTAAAGCATTACGCTTCTGATACGAATCAGGCCACACCCGCACGATATCATATATTCCATCATAACTCCAACTTGAATATCTAACTCTCATATGGCTTGCCAATTCGAACAAGTATCCATACTTCGTCGGAACGTGCTTTCCGCAAATGATTACTGCAGTTCCACTGCATTATAGATTTAATCAGCGACCAACTAATACTGTGCCAATGGAGATTGAATGACCCGTATGCATGCATTCCAAGGGAAGTCGTAGTTGCAGTTGCCATTCCATCACAACTCAACGTGCCAGGATGCTCCAAGCCTTATATCAACAGCCAATGTCATCATCTCTCAGTCCCATGTTGCTTAGGCCGAGACCATTCCCTTTGGCCAGGTAGTGCCCAACATATTCCGCTCTAACATAAGACTGGCTCGGAATCCCACCTACTTGCATATTGGTAAACAACTGCCCAGTTGGTGGGGCGAACTGCTTTGCTCTATTCGATTAGACAAATCCCGCTACTATATGGTTTGTGAATCTGGTTGAAAACAACACGCTTGGCAGGATTGTAGCCCATTCGATCTGGTTGTGTTGTTGCATCATCAAATTAGCTGCCACAGTGTATGCTTTAATGAATCTTCAAAGCCTCAGCTTTTCCAATCGAGACATGTCCCACACATAACCCGCTAAAGGTAATCGTGACTGAAAGTTCTGAGATGTTCTCCAGGGTAGGTGTTATGCATATCACATGATCTAAATCACATGAGATGTGCCCCTTGAGTTTATTCAGGTTACCGTAGTCACTGTTAAGGGAGAACCCCTAACAGATAATTCAGAAAGTATGTATTTCATGACACTTCGAAAGACCTGGAACTGACCATCATACAGTAGAGAATGCTTGCTGGATCTATTACGCTGCCACCTAGTCATCAAAACGAGTTCATTGACTGTCAAAACGCCAAACCATGAATTGTGGTACTACCAATTATGGATGTGAAAACACAGTGGAATTTGAGACTGAAGTTGCTGGAGCGAGCCTACCAATTACGAGAATTCACCTGCAAGTGATTGAAGAATCCAAAATACACCAATTACCGGCCACTCTTCACAATACAGAATGAATGGACGAACGTCAAATACAGCGTCGAAGTTTTGATGCCATTCCTATCCTGGACCCTGTGGATGTCGAATAGGCAGACAGTTACTCTGCATCATGTCATCACTGTCTACAATGACATGTTTGATCATGTGGATGGTGTTATACGAGCTTTGGCTAAGCAGAATACACAATGGAAGGAAGACTTTTATATTGCCGTCAAGGTTGTGTGACAGAAGTTGTCCAAATCCTATGTTGAAGTCACTGCAACAACCGTTCTGCTTCTGCTTTTGGCACATCTCCTTGATTCTTCCCAGAAGCTGCGATCATTTAGGAAGTGGGAAAAGCAGATGGATATCAATCCTGATGATGAGATGTGTTATACTATCCAATACCAGGAGGCCATTCCAAAGTAGGTGGAGAATGAATACTGCGCCAAACATCGACGTAGGTCTGTCATTAAACCTGACAATGTTCCGCACAGCAATTTGTTCCCCTCTGCAAAGGTTTCTTGATTTGGTCCATTGTCTTTTGATCTTTATGGTTTGTCCAGCGATGATGAGAAATATTTAACACCTACAAGTATGGCTGAAACGATACCTGGACGAAGCAATCACGCAGCATACTGATTGACAGCCACAATGCTCTGTTTGAATTCTCCACCTGAATCACCAAAGAACAGCGGGCAAATTAATTCAGATCACAATGATTCCAACTCCAATTCGATGGAGATTTGAAGTACATTTTGGTTACCAGACATCACCGACTGGTGGCCCCAACAGGACGAAATGCACTCAAAGTATGCCTCTCTCTATAATGTGGCACGCAGCATGTTCTTTATTAAACCACATGGTGTTGGAGTCGAGGCCAGTTTTTCCCTTTGGTGAATGATTATTTCCTGGAGACAGTCTAAAACCCTGGGCAAGACGCTTTGGGAAAGACTCGGAGTAAGGAAGCTTGCAAGTGGCAATAAGTGAATACTGGCAGGCGATTGCGCAGAATTGAATACCGCGGGAACTGAAAACGACTCGGAATTGAAGACAGAGGGGGAGGAATGAAAATTGCGCAGAATGGCCAAAGTCCATGACTTGTTGGAGATGTGGCAGGGCAGCCAAAACCTATGTGCTACACAGATGGAATTTCGTGCTCAAAGCAGGCAAATAACTGCAGTAGGATACATTTCAGATTCCGAAGAGATCATCAAAGCATCCTGGTCAAATCTTTAACATGATGGTGCAGCTGCATTGAAATTGTCAGAAAGATCACCTTTGGCACCTGCTTAGGTGCAAAAAACCTCCCAGGAGGATGAACTCAAGTATTGAATGTCTGCTGAATCAAAAGATTCGACTGTCATCCACCCGAAAGTGATGAGAATTGTGCACCTGAAAGCATTTCCGACACTAAATGCTGGCTTAACTGGAATGGTGATTCAGATATTCCAACCACAGCGAAGAAGACTGCGAGGCAGACGATGTATTCAATACAGAGCCCGACAATGGCAGCAAGGTTTTGGAAAAGCGAGTGCACTGAGTTGTGAGTGCCGGACCAAATGTTTCTGGATTGATACGGCCAACATGGAGATCCATGAACAAGGCTTCCAGAGGGTTAATGAATGGCAGCGCAATGGAAATAAGGAGGAATAAGTGAAACAAGAAAAAGAAGGACAGATTGGGTCAATATGTTTTCACCAGGATCTATATGTTCCTTGACCGAGAATTTCATTTAAAGAATTATTATTGGAGAATAGTGAGCAGTTGAATGAGGATAGTTGTTGATAACAAAGACTATAGCAGACAAAATGTAGTATTCAGAGAGATATATCATTTTTGGTAGAATAAGAGAGGCCTGTGCAAGAATATTACTGGGCTCGGCTTTGCCAACGGGTTCAGTCTCAATCGGCCAGAAAGGCAGCCAACAAGTCGGAATATATATTTATATAATTAGCCATGGCAGCAGATATTGACTATTGAACACATTAACATGAGTGTCAACAGAGCGTCAACAATGGTTGGTCTTGCATCCTGGGTAATCAGACTCCGGACAGGTTGCCAACAGGTATAAAATGATTTCTAGTCACCTTTATAAGCAATACAGACTGCGATACCCTCCATGCCCCATCTTGAAAATGATTTTCAACGGAGTGTCAATGATTGTTAGTCGTGTATTTTGGGTAATCTAGGTGGCAATAGGTTGTAGACAGTCATGAACAAAGTACTAGCCACCTTTATAGGAAAAGGGGAATGCGACATACTCTCTGCCCCATCTTGAAAATTAGCATCAACAGAACGTCAACGATTGTTGGCCTTGCCTCATAGTTCATCACAGCATCATGTGGCCAGTCTTATCTATATACATCTTTTTGACTGTTTCTGAACATCAAACAGCTCAAGAGCACTTAGTGGTAGCTCTGAGAGTGAAATAAGTTGTTACTGTCCAGGAGGATGTGGTAGGAATATCCCATACATATTTCACAATACAGGCATCCATATCCTTGAATATGAATACTTATGATCAAGTGCCACTCATATTCCCGAAGCAGCATGACCAACAATCGGTGACGACCTTTTGAGGCTCATGTTCGAGACAGGGTAGAGAGCGTTTCGCATTCTCATTTTACTCTAAGGGCAGCCAATACTGCGTTTAAAACTATGTACAACCTGTCGCCGTCCAGATTACCCAAAGTAAACGAGCAACAATTATTGACACTCCGTTGACGCTCATTTTCAGGATGTGGCAGGGCACGTTTCTATGTTTTTTTTGATCATCATGGTGGCCAATATATCCTAAACAGTCAGCGATTTACCGATGTCAATATTTTGGGTTTAACAGTGGCATATATGAATGCGACTAGAAACAGTGAAACCGGAAATGCACAACTGGAGATAGAAACCGACGGGTTCTTCCAAACATGGTAAAAGCCAGCAGTTGAGAGGTCTGGGTGCAGGATTTGCGCCCCCAGAGGTAGTGGGTGGAGATTTTGATCGGGTTTATAACTGAACTGATCCATTATTGCAGTCCAAACACAGACTGCTAGCGGGTTCCCTGGACCCATTGCCAACAGTACGTTTGACATGTTCAAAAGATATATCAGAACACTTGTGTATGACAGATGTCACCTGATGGGTGTTGCCCTCTGCTGATCAGCATATGAATATTTGGTTGACACTTGTCAGGCTCTGTTCAGGCGCATCTGAAATTGCCTTTGTTGTGTTGTAGTAACATTTTGAGCTCCTTATACCTGAACCACCATTGCAGCACGGATTTTATGAATCTTGTGCTCTCCTAATTGATAGGATTCTCCGAGGGAGTGGTTATCCACATTAGCCTTGGCCAACTTCGACGTTGTCTATTCTTTAAAAGCGTCTAACTTTTTGTAAAATCGCTTCTGTGCATAGTCCTCTGCTGTAAGGGTTAAATAAGGGTCATCTTGTTGGCTAACAAGTAGCGAGAATTGACATAATGCCCTTACTGCTCCCAATACCATGTCTTCGGAGCCTTTTTCCCCTGCTGTGTTGCCGTTATCCCTGGTACAGTTAAGCAGTACAGTGCAATTCACATCAGCAAAATGTATTTTAGTCACTGGAAGCCTCCAGGAGTGTCTGAGAGGATGTGGAGTGTAAACTTGGATGCGTCAATTTCAGGAGAGTATCAGACCCTAGGAGGGCATTCCTGCTGGCCTTCAAAGTAACTGGGAGCGCCGGCGACAAGCCTGGGAGCGCCGACGACAAGCCTGGGAGCACCTGGGAGCGCCGGCGACAAACCTGGGAGCGCTGGCGACATGTCTGGGAGCACATCGAATCACAGTAGAGCAGTCTTGGAGAAACAACATCTTCTTTGGGAACGCTGCTGGTGCGCCTGGAAATCATAGCTACTGTATACAGTTTGTATTCTCATCTATATATCTATGTATCTATGTATCTATGTATCTATGTATCTACGTACCTATGTATCTATATAGCTACCCATCTACACACGGTATATCTGGACTGGCTGCAGGCGGTGCTTGAGTGCAATTCAAGGTGCACCTGAAAATGACGATCGAGTGAACTCAGAGATACACTCCAAGGCCGTGATCGAGCGAGTTTGGAGATGCACTTGGAGGCGGTAATCGAGCGTATTTGGAGATACACTTGGAGGCCGTGATCGAGTGAATTTGGAGATGCACTTGAAGGCCGTGATCGAGTGAGTTTGGAGGCCGTAATTGTGTGAGTTTGGAGATACACTTGGAGGCTGTGGTCATGCGAGTTTGGAGATGCACTTGGAGGCCGTGATCGAGTGAGTTTGGAGATGCACTGGGAGGCCGTGATCAAGTGAACTCAGAGATGCACTTGGAGGCTGTAATCGAGCGAGTTTGGAGATGCACTTGGAGGCCAAGATCAAGTTGAACTCAGAGATGCACTTGGAGGCCGCGATCGAGCAAGTTTGGAGATGCATTTGGAGGCCGCGATCGTGTAACTCGGAGATTCACTTGGAGGCTGTGATCGAGCAAGATTGGAGATGCACTTGAAGGCCATGATCGAGCAGGATAGGGGGAGTACTTGGAGGCGGTCGATAGGTGGTGCGCCAGGTGCTGAGACTCTATCCATCAGTTAGTTAACTTACAACCGTGGGAATAGGATGAGGTAACTTTACCTTTGAGCTCTGATGGAGAGCTGGCTGGTGGCGGTCGATCTTGTAGGGAGGCACGCCGGAAGCTGAAGCTACATTCAGGGGTCAACTCGCAATCGTCACAATGAAGGGAACACAGACAATCTTGGGATGATGCAGTGCTCGGTGTATGCAGTGCTCGGTGTATGCGGTACTCAGTGTTAACTCATGCTCATTCGCATGGAGAGATAGATAGGGATGACTTAACTTCGTGTTCTGAGATGATGTTAGAATTGAGGACAAGAAAGAGAGAGTTGAGAGGGTATGAGGGAAATCATCATGAGAAACTGGGACTTAAGAGAATTTCGTGTGCGAGTCAATTGACCATCCCCGATACGGCAGGTAAGAGTCCCGATCTGGTGTGTAATTACACCGATACGAGGTCTTCCCAACCCAATCAGGGAAGTCGTACCTGGGATTTGTCATATCTGCTCGTATTCTCCATATCGTTCTCATCTTCATCCACCATTTCTCTCTTTCTCGTCCACAACTCTACCATCATCGGAGCCCACAAAGTTAAGTCATCCCTCTCTATCTCTCCATGCCATAATCATGAGTTAACACCGAGTAAAGCATACACTGAGCACTGCATACAGCGAGTACGGCATCATCCGAAGATCGACTGTCTCCCGCTCCCAGCCAGTCTCTTATCTCTCGGCTGATCTGATTGTACTCAACTCTCTACATTCCCACGATTACCAGTTAACCAATGAATAGAGTCTCAGCTGCTGTCGCACCTCCCTCCCAATCTACCGCCTCCAGATCGACCACCTCCAAGTACTCCTCGAATCTCGATCGATCATGGCCTCCAAGTGCATTTCCAAAGTCGCTCGATCACGGTCTCCAAGTGCATCTCTGAGTTCCACTTGATCCTGGCCTCAAAGTGAATTTCCAAACTCGCTCAATTACGGCCTCCAAGTGCATCTCTGAGTTATACAATCTCCAAATTCGCTCGATCACGACCTCCAAGTGCATCTCTAAGTTCACTCTATCACAGCCTCCAAATGCATCTCCAAACCCGCTCCATCACGGTCTCCAAGTACATCTCTGAGTTACTCGATCACAGCGTCCAAATGCATCTCCAAACCCGCTCGATCTCAGCCTCCAAGTGCATCTCTGAGTTCAACTTGATCTTGTCCTCCAAATGCATCTCCAAACTCGCTCGATCTCGGCCTCCAAGTGCATCTCTGAGTTACACAATCTCCAAACTCGCTCGATCACGACCTCCAAGTGCATCTCTGAGTTCAACTTAATCTCTGCCTCGAAGTGGATCTTTGAGTTACTCGATCTCGGCCTCCATCACAGCCTCCAAGTCTATTTCTGAGTTCAACTCGATCACGGCCTCCAAGTTCATCTCTGAGTTACTCGATCTCGGCCTCCAAATGCATCTCCAAACCCGCTCGATCTCGGCCTCCAAGTGCATCTATGAGTTCAACACGATCTCGGCCTGCAAGTGAGTCACCAAACTCGCTCGATCACGGCCTCCAAGTATATCTCCCAGTTCACACGATCACGGCCTCCAAGTGCATCACGAAGTTCCCTCAATCAAGCCTCTCCAGGTGCCCCTGCGATTACGCTTCAGTACCGTCTGCAGCCAGATTGGCTGTATGTAGATATAAAGAGTGACTTAGATAGATAATACATGCCATATTATGATGTAGCGAATCTTGTGACTGTAACAAAGACGAATCTGATACACGAAATGCCTTGTGGTTATGGAACCTTATGAACCATTGCTGTAAGAATACGGCACTAAGTCTTCTGCAGGGCTGCGCAGAGGTCTCAAGCTGCTCTCGAAGTCTCCGCAGACCTGTGCAGAGGTCTCAGCTACTCCAAAATTTGACTATCCTATAAGCCAAATCTTGTAGCATCCTGAATGCACCTCCAGAACTGCAGGTGCTTTCAGGAGCACCTGAGAATGCTCTTGCAGAGTCTGAGAGCACTTTGCTTCGCTCCAGGGGGGCCTGCAAGCATCTGGAATTACTTGGGAGCACCGGTGAGGACTACCGGAGTGTCTGGGAGGTTTGTCTGTGGCTTCCGGACCGATTTACATTTTGCTGATGCAGAGACGGTATTCTGGTCATACCCCAGATCACTCTTCCCTGCGAGTTGTTGCTTTCAATGCATGGCATGGTATAGCCAACCTCAGAAAGCATGAATATTGTGGTACTGATGTGAATTGATTGTTTAATTGATTGTTGACATTTCTAGCTTTCAGGTATGTGTACATCCAGTGCAATATGTCTTTAACTGAAGCAAAGAGCAGCTAATGCGATTCAGCAGGCTGCCATAGCCGACAGACATTGCAGGAAGGGTATTGCCTGAACTGGTTTCGGATTGGATAAACTCCAATAGTGTGCAGAACATTGATAGTACTGTCGTCCAGAGAATTGAAGTAATCATCCTTATCTGTTGGGTTATTGAGGGGTCAAAATGTTGAATGTGGCAATGGTGTACCTTGTAGAATTGTACAGATCAGGCCTGAGTCATCTGAGACTTGAGTAATCATGACTTGTTATGGATAATCCTCTACCCAGGCAGCCAACAGAGGATAACATGGTCTCTGGAATCCAGCAGCACAGTTCCAGTACAAGCTGGGACCAGTTATGTGAAAATTCCTGGGAAGGAACACCCAAGTTCCAAATGAGGAATGCCATGCATCGTCAGTGTCTTTCGCACCCTTTTGAGAACAGGGGATCGGTTCACTGATAATTCAGGCGGGAGTATGAAGTGTGTAGTGGATGTCTCCACGTATACTCACAATTGTGGGATTCAGAGGCCAGGCATGCTGATTACACAAAAAAGTATGCAAGTGAGTCCTGTCAGATTCCCAAATGACGGGTACAAATGTTTCTCTGATATGAAGCTGATCCTGCGATTCCTACCGAAAGGCTCATTTATTTATAATGCGGAATGTTGGGTGAGTTTGTGAGTGTGCGAGGTGTACTTGTTTAAGATTGAAGTGTGGCTGAAATGGAAGATGTGCAAAAATTGACGGTTTACATTTCAATTTATGGCTACAGTATAATAGTCCAAAGATATGTGAATCATGTCCAATCAAAACCTCACTGCCCAGCCTACAATTGACTTCAGAAATTAGCTTTTGTGGGTATCTGCTGATTGAAGTCATTTGGCTTTGAAGTTGTCCAGTTCATACTTGAGATGTTGATCTATCCAAGTTTTGGTTAGCTTGCTGAATGGGTAAGTCTGTTGATTGTTGTGTACTGACTGAAATCGATATCATGGATTCCATTCTTCTGAGTACTTGCGATGCATGTGGTAGAATCCACATGCATTGCCATTTGGTTTCCCTCCTACATGTTCCACTCAAATGGTCTCCCTATGAGAGTTCGTTTCTATTGGATCCGGGGTACATTTCAGATCAGGCTTCTTGGTGTCTATAGTTTGTTTGTTTATAGTATCATCAGGAGGTACTGCACCAGGTACATTGCCTATGGGTAGATCATTTGTTGGCTAGCTCATCAATGGCTATTCAGGTGCACCAACTGAAGATATACCAAGATGGTCCGATTTGTGCCCAGCCTGCAGGTTGTAACATCACATCAGGTAATTACACTTCATTCACTCATAGTGGGTATTGTTGATAGTGACCCTCAAGTCGGTTTTCATCAAAACATTTCTCTTTGCTGATAGAGCACTATACATGCTTCTAGTGCATGTTGACAATATTCAAAACATGGTCAGGGGAGATGTATTCGGATTCATCATCATCATGCTGAATATGGTGATCTAGAGCTGTGGGGATCTCGGTGTGTAAGCGAGCTAAATCAGGTCTGATTATAATATTCAAAGCGGCTTCGCACGACATCAAATCTGAGGAAGGACAGCCAAGAAGTTACCTTACAGTCAGCTTTCCTCAAAACCGGGATATATATGTCATATCCGGCAGAATTTTACTGTACATTGTCTGCTGAAAATTGATAGTGAAGAAGAGAAGGTTGCTTTGGTCATCACTGCAGTTATCCAAATAAGCCAAATACAATGTCGTAGGACCGCTGTAAATTATGCATACACTCGAGTTGCCGAGTGGCATGATAATGATGGTACATCGTCCTACTGGAATGAATACATGAGTTTCTTAGCTAGCTGTATGCCCGGGCAATTATCATCAAGAACTGATTGGCTGGTAGGATAGTTACTGCAGTTACATTCCTGCACTGCAGTGTGGATCCGGAGGAGAACAGTGATGCATGGACACAGATTTCAATAGGAAGCAAGGACTGTTGCGGTTTGAATCACAGGGCTCCGACTGAATGGCATTGGAAGGTTGTATATGGAAAGCTTATGTGTAATATCCCTAGTTATGCTAACCTTCATACTGAATATAGTTCTTATTGGGTTCCTGGAGATATTATATCACATTCCCTCCATAACCTTCACAGGCATGTAAGTGTATAAAGGTGAGCATCAATCCAATATTCTGGTATATGATTTCGAGTATATGATACAGATAGGCAGGATGTGTGTGATTGAAGCGTATTCTTCTCAGCCAGTTTGGTTTCATGGATCAATGGTGGAGTGAAACACCACAGTTTGTGACAACAGAATGGTCTATTAGAAGCTCTTCATTCAGCTGAAGGTTAGTGCTACTAGCCATATACCCAACCATACTCCAATTCTGTATATCATTATATATCACACCTGCAACAGTTTGCAAGTATCATTGTGTACAGGGCACATCAACGAACAGATCATCACTAATGATGGCAAATATCACTCCACAATGTGGTCTATTTGCGTCGCAACAATGCCACAACAACAATTCAAAATCATCGCATAATAGTTCAAGAACTGCCAATTGCAAAGACAGTCGATTTGGGAAACACACCAATATTATCTGGCACAAGGGTATGGTTACCCACCTTCAAAGCAGTCATTTCGACAAGCTCCACAGTGTTATCAAAATTTTCCATTTCATATGACACAAGGTTCACAACCAACCACCCAGACAAGCCAACAATATCCAAGTTATGGGCCACAGAGGCAAGAATATTGCCTCCAACAAGGTGGTTATGGCAGGTCTCTAATGTACCCCCTGAGCAGATCCCAGAACAAGGGCTGTCATCTCCAGGTGCACCAAGAGTATCTTCAGGACTACTGTTAAACAATCCAGTCAATCGGCAGACATCATCCCGCTCTGCTTTTCCACTTGGACCCCAATTCAGAGTACCTGGGTGACCCCCCATTAGCCTTGCAATAAAAAGATTCCAGCCACCAGCAGAACAGCCGAAAACCGATGTTGCCAGGATTGTGCACTTGCTCCAATTGCCGGAAATTTCCCACAACCAATATGATGCAGATAATAAGACTGATGATTCGTTGGACTTGAGTGAAACAGAAGGTAAACCCCCAATCTGTGTAAAGCCAACGGAATTCACCTCCAAGAAATTTGCCAACAGGATGGGGAAGGCCAACTACAGTGCATTCAATACATGGAAGATGGTATGGGTGCCTGGGTGTTTGCAAATGCCACATTCTCCGATTGTCCGGGGGCAGAACCATCTGAAACAAGTTCAAGATGGACCCCTTCACTGGGAGACAGTGCATCAGCAATGTGTATTATAGTCACTGGGAGCCTTCAGGAGTGTCTGAAAGAATGTGGAATGTAAACTTAGAGGCAGCAATTTCAGGAGAGTACAAGACCCTGGGAGAGCATTCCGGCCGGCTTTCCAAGAAACTGCGATCTCTCATGCCTGGTGCAGGAGTACCATGTGAGTGATTGTGATACAGGTGGGAACACCTGGCAGCACCAGAGAGAACTTTGTGTACACATGGGAAATCTGAGAAGCACAGTTAACAAGCCTGGAAGTCACAGCAACAAGCCAGGAAGCCCCAACGATAAGTCTGGAAGCCCCAATGACACGCCTTGGAGCGCCAAAGACTAGCCTGGGAGCACCTAGGAGCACTGGTGGCAAGTCTGGGAGCACCCAGATTTACAGTAAAGCAGTTTGCCAAAAATAACATCTTCCCCAGGAATGCGACCGGTGCGCCTGGATATCATAGCTATTACTGATTGTTCAACCATTTTTAAAACTCATCTATTCAGTTTGAATTCTCATATATGGATCTATATAGCTACCAATCTACACATGGTATATGCGGACTGGCTGCAGGTAGTGCTTCAGAGCAATGTGCAGAGCAACTGAAAGTGACGATTGAGTGAACTCAGGGATATACTCTGAGGCGATGTGTGCACGAGAGTCAAGAGGCACTTGGTGGCAGGAATGGAGTGTATTTAGGGATACACTTTAAGGCAGTGATAGAGTGATCTTGGAGATGCACTTCAAGATCATGATTCAGCGAGTTTGGAGATGCACTAGGAGGCCACGAGTATATGAAGTTGGAAGCTGTAATCAAGTGAGTTTGGAGATATGCACTTTGCGGCCATTATCAAGCGAGTGTGGTCATGCACTAGGAGGCCATGATTGTATGAACTTGGCGGCCACATTTGAGCGACTTTGGTGATATGTACTTGGAGGGCATTATCATGTGAAGTAGTGTTAGCAACAGGTCTGGCTAACCTGCCAGCAGTCCAGGTTTGGACTGCAAAAACTGGAAAGTTTGGTTCCCGACCTGTCCAAACACCTGACACACTGGTTCTTTGCAGGTGAAATCTGGACCCGTACTCATCGACCAGCGGGTGTTGCCGGATTTGGTTGGATCCATTGGGTCCAATCTCCGGTTTTGCATCTTGGGTTTAACAATTTCTGGTCGCATTCAGAATTGCAACTGCAAATCAAAAAATATTGACTTCGGTATGTCAATGTCTGTTCTGGATGCATTGGCCACTTTAATGATCAAAACCAACAGAGATTCGCTCCCTCGCCCCAAGATGAAAATGAGCGTCAATGCAGCATCAACGATTGTTGTCCTTGCATCATAGTTAATCACAGCATGAAGTGGCTAATATTTGTTATATATATCATTTTGACTGTTTTTGTACGCTAAAATGCTCTTCAACTCTAAGTGGTAGATTTGCAAATGAAATAGGTTGTTACTGTCTGAGAGGCTGTCACAGGAATATCCCCTGCTCATCTGCCTATGGAGCGTGCTAACTCCATTTTTATGGATATTTATGATCCAGCATTAATCATATTACAGAATACGCAAGACCCAACATCGTCGAGGCTCCATTGCCGTTCATGCTCCAGATGGGGCAGGGCATGTATTGCGATCTCTTTTGCCAATAAAGGTGGCCAGTAATTCCTTTCTGACCATAGCAATTTATCACCCATCAATTACCCAGGATCCAAGACTACAAATCATTGACTCTCTGTTGACGCTGATTTTCAAGATGTGGTAGGGAGCATGTTGCAATACTTTTTGCATATAAAGGCAGCCAATACTTCAATTATGTATAACCACGACCAAATCAATTTTTGATTGCCTGATTTCAAAGAGCAAAAATTGTTGACTCTCCATTGATGCTCATTTTACCACATGCTTATCCACAATACGCAATCAGTTGATTTCGCTTAGTATATTATACACGTTGTTTTGACAGCCTTTCTGTCGTTTCTGTTGATATCCTCCTTGATCACTACATTGTGCTTTGATAATACATAGACATATATCATATCAAATATACTTTAAAGTGTCTGCTAATAGTCGATAATAATACACCCAAAGATCCAATTCCTTTGTATCAATGCTCATTCTCACTACCAGGTACGCTCAATGGGCTGCTCTGGTATTTAGAATTAATATTAGCCACATTACCTCACAGCAGACAGTGTACTAACCGGTGGATGGTCCTTCATCAGTTAGCATATCTTGATTATGATCTGCATTGTGCTAGCTATCCTAGGCATCTGTATCAAGATTGAAATATTGAGCGATGCGAAGAGGAGAGTGTGATTACACATATCCGGGTGGCAAAGTGTCTATTTGGGACCTATTAGCTACCTCATGCTCACAGTGGGGCGCAGATGGCGTTCCGGGCGGAGATGGCGTCCGTCCTGGTGTAGGCTGTCATTGTTTGGTGGGTGGAGGTGCACGTATTCCTTTTTGCCTCCTGCATGTGTGCACAATTCATTCCGGTGACATTTTGCCAATAATGGCATCAATTCGTTTGGTTTTGACGAAGCATAGCCCTGTGACTTTGTATCTCAGCCTCCACATTGTTATGCCCATGAAACTGAACTCCCCTCATCATCGCTGCTCGGACATTGACGCAATGTATCCTGATCAGGTATTGCGTTTCCTCTATTGCGATACGTGAAAACTCTCCTTGGGCCATTTTGGCTATATTGAATGCCATGCACATGTCGGACTGTTCCAGCTGCACCAGACCTCCTTGTGTTGCAATCATAGCAGACATGTTGAAAACTTACAAGAAATTAGTTGCTGCTTTTAACAACGACATTTGGCTACTACCTCAATCAGATAAACTTCCATAGCCTGCTCTAGAGGGATTAAAGCCTCTTTTGTTCACTCCCGGGGATGCTTAACATGAAATTCGTCTGCCAATATCCTAGAGGTGATAACCTCACATTGTTGAATTTTGTGGACTGTACAGAGACGAGCCATATTCAACGATGGAGATTTACCGTGACAGGTAGTAATATACTGGTTACGTAACTCTTTACATGTACCCACTATACAGTGTACTTTTCGTTGATGGCCGTTTACCTCGATGTGGATATACTCACATCCAACTGCATGCTGGTTTTTTTTCTTGCTGCTTCCAGTGTTATGGACAATTTTAAATGTGCATGCTGAGTTATATTTTCGGTGGCTGTAGGGGCAGCTTCTCAGCGGACTAACTAGTGTCTACATTGTTCCTGTGCATCTCCAAGTGTCGGATTAGACGAAGCGCCCATCGGTAGGCTTGGTTCGGTCCACTTTCACAATGCTCAGGAATCTCTGTATCTATGATTCACTGTGGTGGCATAGGAGAGGAAGATGATAATGAAAAAAAGTGGGAAGTCCTGAGGAATATATACCTAGCTTCAAGTCAAAATGGAACAAATAATAGCCAACTTGCACATTCTACTCATAATAAATCCTACTGCACATGGCGGCAGGTTGCAGGGATTTCACACTGACCTGTGATTTGCAGTAAGATGGTCTGATATTGTGTGATTATTCACAAGGATAAATTGTAGATTTTGTCAGCCGAAATCTCCTGATTCTCAGTATTCAACCCGTCATTCTTCAAGGGAAAGAAAGTCTGGAGATGTTTGTGTCCAAAAATTCCAGGGATCTTAAGTGAAACTGAGGTTAAAAATCATGTCATGTTGTACAATTAGCTTTTGTATTCTGATTTTAGTGACTGTCAATACTCAGACATTGCATTGTTCTAGTCGGTCAAATATACCAACCTTGATATACAAGACGCATCTTGCCTCCATATAGGCCATATCTTGCAACATTCAATATCTCGCCCAACAACATAGTAAACACAATGTGCACTGCTCAATGCTTCAAAAAAGAAGTTTTCGCCACTGCTGGCAGGCAAATACGACAATCGACAAATCATTCTCCACCATGATGTCATGACGCAAATAAACGCAGGAGAAGCTTGGAAGCTGAAAGATTCCGAGCCCGAGGGGCGTTGTGCAGCTAGCCATCGAACATGAAAATTGCGGCGGCGACACGAACAGTAATGCAATTACTATGCAAAGATGCGAAAGGGAACTGGATCGAGGATTATGCTGAGAGAAACACCATTGTGGCAAGAAAGCGAGTTAAAGACGTAGAGAAATGAATTGTGCAGGAGTAGGAAGAAAGAAGAAATGTTGAACACACAGAAGTAACAAACAGAGAGTTTAAAATAATGGATGAGGAAATAATGATTGGTATCGGAGACAGTGTGAGCAATCTTGCAAGTTCCGATGATGAGGAGGATGGGGGTGATGAGGATGATGAAGATATAGAGCTTCGCAAGCTGAGTGAAGATGATGAACATGGCTGGGTGGTGGGCACAGTATTTACAATGGTACCACAGCGCATTGGGAGATTTTGGCAGATGCAGAAGAACCTTGAGAAATTGACACAACTTGCATGGGGGCACACAGCCATCTACTTAGGTGAAACAGACAAGATGTACAGAACAACCGAGTGGAAGGTTCCGGCAGTTGTCAATCGGCAAATGAAACATGTAACAGCCACACCTGCTCTGACAAACTGTGTGGAGCTAATCACATATCTGGATATCATACCGGGAAAATCGTAAATTTCACAATGGACTTCTCGACCAGCAATTGGTCATACCACGAGAGATTCAGGGAACCCACATACAAATAAATGTATATACTCTCATTTGCCGGACAAGAAGATCCATTCCTCTCCAAGTAAGAAAACGAGGCCTGATAAACGGAAAAGCATTCATTCCTACACATTGCCTCACGAGCTGATCACTATTTAGAAATCAGATTCCAACGATGACACAGTGACCCCTCGTGAGGCGCTGGTACAATTTGGTCACTGAAGTCAACAAAACGCTGACACAAAGTAAAATTGGTAGTGAAAGAACTTTTTGACTAGATATGACTTCAAAAATTCATAATTTGTTGAGTTATTGTGAGATATGATAGTTCGGCTGTGGATATCCATGTGTCGTATGCGCCATGCGAACGTACTAGACTTCAAACCAGACTGCAAGTGGACCAATGAATTCATGTCGTCTAGCCTATAACTGTTAAGTGAGAAACCAAAATCTATGGTAGTGACGAAATTGACGAACAAGATCTAACTCAGTAATGTCATATGAGGTATCGAATGAGCGGCTAGTGCTCAATATGACTCTGGCCGCATGCCGACTGTCACCCAGCATTCATCAATATTTCCAACTGCATTACTGTGCTCATAGACCTGGTTCACATGATTGAGATATTGAAAATTGGTTGCAGTAAGTCATGGAAATCAAGGAGAAGGAGCTGGATACGGCAAAGTGAGGAAGTCGGGCTATATTGATCCAAAAATAGTTGTATGATTTACATGCCAGAAATTGCTGGCCGAAAGCTTGGGAATTTGATATAGCCAGGTCTTCCATCACTCAAATATGGAGGATAGTGATGGTTTAGACATTGAGAGGCTATACAGCTACTGGATGCAAATGATAATACCGAGAAACGCTACATTTGCTGTCAATTATGAGTATACAATTTGTTGCATACAATTACTGAGTGTATGATAACTGTTTTGATGTGTTCCATGTGAGTGTCAATGGAGAGTCAACCATTTTTCTTCCAATGCATTCTGCAATCAACTGGTTGTACTATGATATCCTTCCAAAGTGACTGTATTGGCAGGCGTCATAGCTTAACAGGCAAGCAACAAGCTTGTTACCCCATCCAAAAAATAAGCATCAACAGAGTGTCAACAATTTTACGCCTTCCATCTTGGGTAATCATGGGTATGTGCGACCACTTCAATCCATAAAGGAACTATCGGCGACACTTCTGGGCAAAAATGGTTTCAACAGCATCATAACTATGCCCTACAATGAGTATCAATGGAGCGTCAACCGTGTTTGGCCTTGCATAGTGTTGGCAACGGGTCCGGGTAACCCGCCAGCGGTCCGGGTTCGGACCGGAAACACGGTTCGGTTTGGTTCCAGAACCGTCCAAAAACCCGACCCGCAGCGTCTTGGCGGGCCAAACCCGGACCCGTACCCGTCAACCCGCGGGTTTTGCCGGGTTTGGCAAGACCCGTCGGTTGCAAACTCCGGTTCTGGGTTTCGGGTTTTTCTATTTATGGTTGCATTTAGATACCCTACTATTAATCGCAAAATATTAACTTTTGCACATCATTGACCTTTTCGGATGAATCGGCCGCCTTTCTAACTAAAAACAAGAGAGACACGCTCCTTGCCCCATCCTGAATATGATAGTCAACGGCGCGTCAATGAATTTTGGTCTTGCATCATGAGTAATCTAGATGGCGATTGGATGCAAACGATCATAAATAAGGTATTGGCTGTTTTTCAACCCAGAAGAGAAAGAAACACGCTCACTGCCCCATTCTGAAAATGAGCGTCAATGGAGCGTCAACGATTTTCGTCCTGCAAGTCAGGTTATTAAAATGTGAATTAATCATTGTTATCTATAATCATTGTATTAGCTGCCTTTTTAGCCAAAAGAGAATGCTACACTTTCCCTGCCCCATCTTGACAATGAGCGTCAACAGAGCGACAATGATTTTTGGTCTTGAATCTTGGGTAATCTTGGTGGTAAATGATTGTAGACATCTATAAACCAGGTTTTAGCAGCCTTTCTAGCCTAATGAGCAAGAGGTCATCCCGCAACAGCCTCCTGGACAATCGCAACTTAATTCATTTTCAATACTGCAACTCAGTGATCCTAAACGTTTTAGCCCATAAAACCAGTCAAAACTCCATATATAGACATTAGTGGCTATCTCGCGCTTTGATTAACCATTCTGCAAGGCGAAAAATCGTTGACGCTCCGTTGACGCTCATTTTGCCACAGGCGTATCCGCATTATGTAACCAGTTACTTTGGCATATATTATCAAGTACAGTGTTTTGACAGTCGTTCGATCTGTTTCATGTATGTTTTCATTATCACTACATTGTTCTTTAATTGTGCATATAAATATATCCTTTAAAATATACAGTAATGTGTCCCACCCGTTAGTTTCAATCAATTCTCGTCCCTACCCTCAGATTCGCCCAAAAAGCTGTTGTCGTCTGCAAAATCAATGTCAGCGGTATTTCCACACAGCAGAGAGTGTACTCAGCAAATCTGGAATAAAATCTTTATCGCGCTTGCTTTCCTTGGCAAATGCATTATGATTGAACAATTGAGTGTTTGGAAGTGGAGAATGCATATACACACACCTGGATGGCATACCTTCTATTTCATCTCTTTCGTTTCCCTCAGTGTCACCTGGTGGCGCAGGTGGCGTTCCGGGCGGAGGTGCCGCCGGTTCTGGAAGAGGTGCGGCGGTTCCTTTGCGCCTCCAGTGGGTCACCGGATTCTTTCCTGTACCATTTTGGCATGGAAGGCAGCCGGCCTTATGATTTTTTGAAACCATTGCCGGGTGTCTTTCCATCGCAGCCGTCACCTTCCGATGCCCAGGAAACTCAACTCCTCGCTTCTTCTCTTCTCGGACTTCGGCGCGAGGTTTCTTAATTAGTTGTTGTGTTTCCTCTATTGCGGCGCGCGAAAAGCTGCCTTTAGCCATTTTCGCCATATTCAAGGCCAGGCGCATGTCGGACTGTTCCAGCTGTACCCGACCTCCTTGCCTCGCCATAGTCCCAGACATGTTGAAAACCTACAAGAAATTAGTTACTTCTTCTAAATCGAAGCTTCGGCTATTACCTCAACCATATACGACTCCGTAGCCTCCTCTAGAGTCTTTAAAGCCTGTTTAGTCCACTCCCGGGGACCTTTATCACGAAATTCGTCCGCGAAAATCCCAGAGCTGACGACATCATGATGTTCGATTTCGCAGACCGTGCGGATACATGCCTTCATCGACCATGGAGGCTTGCCATGGCGGGCAGCGATAAATCGGTCACGGAGGTCTCTGCGTACACCAGCTGTACATTATACTGTGAGTTGACTGCCTTCTATATCGATATGGAGCTACTCACATCTGATAGCATGCTACTGCCTATTATTGCTGCGTCCGGTTTTACGTACTTTTTTTAAATGTGCGTCCTGGGCCATATTTTCGGTGGCTGCAATTGCAGCGTCGCCGTGGACTAACTGGTGTCTGCGTTGCAGCTGTGTCTCAGCCAGGGGTGCATTGGATGAAGCGCCCGCTGTTCGGCTCGATTCGGATTGAATCACAGCGGGCTGAGGTGTTTGTGGAGCCATGACTTGCTGTTGTGGAAAAGGTGGGGAAGATGATAACGAAAAGTGGAAAGTCCTGAGGAATATATAGTAAGCTACAGGTCACAAGGGAATGAATGACTGTCAACTTGCACGTTCTACTCAAGATACATCCTGCTGCGTATCGCTACAAGTTGGAAGTGATTCCAACGGTCCCGCGATTTGCAGTTAGTCGGTCCGATGATGTTTGTTTGTTTGTTTGTGTGCAGGGATACATTGAAGTGAACGACAGCTGATATTTCGTGTTTGATAGATATAAAAAGGAAATTCTGCGACGGAAAGGTCGTCTGGTGATGTTTGTCTCAACACATAGCCGGGATCTTACATGAAACATACGCTAACTATCATGTCATAACGTACGATTAGTGTTACTATTCCAACTGAAA
>Ga0307514_10001247_pt1 | contig 33413 bp, 37 predicted proteins | sample 16_EM_MG_FD_203088 | JGI IMG/M metagenome (GOLD analysis project Ga0307514, IMG submission 203088) | Populus trichocarpa ectomycorrhiza microbial communities from riparian zone in the Pacific Northwest, United States - 16_EM | ecosystem: Host-associated > Plants > Roots > Unclassified | place... | reverse complement strand
AGATGACTGTTAAACTCTGATACGGGCTGATGGCATTCAGCCGTACTTGCACTCTCATATATATTGGCCTTGTGGCCCTCTTAGATAGAATACAATCAAGCTTCTCTATCATCACTATTTTAACACATCATGTCGTCCTTCTGAATAATTGTAATCTACCACCCACCCCCATTTGCTCCTGAGTATGAAACTAGAGATATCGAGATAAATGAGACTTTCAGTCTCATACTCCTGCCTAGACCCAGGTTCAAGCCCGCTCACTGTAAAATCTATATTGCGAGCTTAGCTACATGATTCTTGCTAACTGCCAATAATCTAGATGGAAGTATCATTCAACGAAGGTGCAGCAGAAGTGCTTTTTTAGTCTCCGTATTTAGCAAAAAACCGAGTAGACATATTGCCAATCACGGTTATGCGTACTTTCTTTCAGTACGGCTGTATTCCCAAGATCATTTTTCCTTCTATAATCAACCAAGAGTAAAATATTCGGAAATCCCGCTCTGAATTAATTGCTGCTGAATGTTTGAATTTGAGAGCACATCATTTAGTATTAGTTGTTGATATATAATGATATGAAGGGCTACCGAGCATTCATTTATAGATCTAATTACAGATACGAAGAGCTCCAGTTGATGTAAAGAAGTGGCAACGACATTGCTGTATGGCTCTCTCCAACCCGCTCATGGCAAAAGTCTTGGACGGATAGATGGATACATACTCCGACGGGGCGCCGGAACGAATCTTGCAGTCAGAGGAGTGGATATCCAGTCGAAATACGGGAGGTTTGGGGTGAGATATGTATCCTAGGACTTGTTAGGAATTTCTACCCGTTCATAGGATAGCGCTCGTCGCAATTCTTCAGCTTCATGCCGGCCCATTTTGTATAAGCTGTGAAGTGGAGAGTTAGCGCCTGACAGAGAGAGATATACGTAAGCGCACTCACTTACCACTCACACGCATCCGCAGCAGTTGTCGCGACAGATATTACAACCTCAGCCCCAGGGCTGATAATTGTATGTAAGAAAACGTAAATGTTGCATGAATACGCGCACTGCACTTCTGACATCTTAGTCTTGAATTCTCTGTCCTCTCCCGATCAGTACGTATCAATATACAACGGACAGGTTTTCTTCCACACGTGTAACAACAGGAAGGATCCGAGACCCGCGGGTATTATTTAATGATCGCAACCTTGTTTGTCAGAAATTGAAACCCTACGGGTTCTTAATGCCAGGCCACGTGAATAAAAAAAAAGTTTCCAGCAGTATATCTAGCCCCGTATGCAGTGTTCCGTTCACAGCAAGTCATATTCTAGCGTTTATTAGAATGCAGGATCCAGAGGTTAACTCTGGGAAAGAAAAACCGGGAGTGCGCTGCTAATTCGGTTCTCAGCAGCCGTCGTTTAGAGGTATTGTCAGCGGCTAACCGGATATTACCATCATCTCGTCCGATAGTTCTCAGCCGTTTCTCACCAAACGCACCAAACGCACCAATCGCCCGTTCATCATACGTCATGTCATTGCGCTAGGCGACCGAAATGCAACATGATTACGAACTGAACAATAAGCGAAAAACGTGTCAGCCCCATCCGGAACCGTGCCACATGCGTGCGCCTTAGTAGTAAATTAGCACCGAAACTCAAGAGTGGCTAGAACTCTTCATCCTGGATTAGACCTTGTTAGTCTCGTGCCCAGACTCTCTCTTAGCGTCTCAGCCACTTTCTGACGAAAGAGCTCCAACATAGTGAGAGTCTGGAACTAATCAGTTTAGCCAAGTCCGATCGGGTGCTACTTTGAGCCATTGGAGCTTCCTAATACGGCCGCCCTGCTATCAATGTAACACTAAGTTTATCGGGAGTTTCCCGATATTAAGAACTGTCTCCGGGTGCAAATACCACTGTCTGATGACAAATCCGAGCATCTATTCTGGTATCAGAGCTATATATATTGGAATGCACATTCCAAGCCAATAAGTGAATTGAACCCAATCTCTTGATATCCTGCCAACCTGGAGACACCAAAAGATACCCTATAGCCTTAAACCGTTATGCGTTCCCATCCCAAAGCAATGAAAAACAAACCCCAAACCCTAATCCCCTAACCATAATCCCCAAACCATAATCCCAGTAACAGACCCAAAGAAACAATGCAAATACAATGGACACCGCACACACGAATTCCAAAGGAAACAGAGTTAAGGACATATACTCATAATCATAAAATGAAGGGGGGTGGCCTATTGCCATGTTTGGCCTTCATCGGCATGAAAGACCTAAAGGGTAGGCCGCGGAGGCATAACCAAGTCCAGGTTATCGAGTGGAAGGTCATCAAACGCCGCATCGCACTTAACACTTTCGCATACCTGCCTATGAATGACATTGTCCCATTCGCTAAGATTAATCGGCATCTCAGCATAAGGATTGTACGATTGGTCACGAAGGAGGTCAATATCAGCAGGGAGAACGTCACTAATCCAGTCCCCAGTGTGTAGAGGAATCTCAGTGTGAGAATAGCGTTCCTCAACTGGCTTTTTATTGCGGATCCACTACCCACAGTCTAATTAGTATGCTAGGTGAAATGAGATGGATCAATTAACTCACATAAATAGGCCCTTCTCGATATCCCAAGGAAACCTTGTTGGCACCAGCTGCCATCGCCGCATCCATGAGGTATTCATCCACATCCTCATAGGTCATGCCGGGAGGTGGTTCTGGGAACTGCCACTCGCCACCTGGGTGAGCTCTGTGAGGGGTCTTCCATACCTCAAGAATGCATGTATAGTTATTCATAACGTCTTCGTGCTGGTAAGTCATCAGAATGATGGTTTTGACCCCACCAAGCGATCCGTGTTGCCAATAAGCCCGCTTCGTCCGGAGGTCCCCGTATTTCTGACTATTCGCAACCTCAACCATACATGGTGCCCAAGTCCCGACACAACATGAGATTCCTGCATCCGGTGTATACGCAGTATAATAGGTTCCATACATTTCTGGAGGGATTCTTACTGGGTAGCCTGCGAGCTCGATAGTCCATGGCCTTCACTGACCGAGGAAGAATAGACATACTCTGTACATTGACATTTGCTTTGCTGTAAAGCGTAAAAGGTATACAGTATTCGATGTACCAAAACTTGAGTAGATGCTCACGGAGTGCAGTCAGAGGCTCAGAGCCATGTTGTGATAAACTTGGGCCCCACCCATTCTGGTCGAAGCAATCTGTAGTTGGTGGTCGTAGTACTCAACCTTGTGCAGCCAATGACGTTCAGGGACCTTTTGGTAGTTCCGAATGAACTTAAATGTGGTATTGGATTCTACCTCGATGGTGAGGAGAAGGTTGCTCTGGCAAAACCTTTTCAAATCAAAGTTATGGAGTGTTGCGCCGGTATGTTCTTCGATTTGCACGTAGATTCTCGAGATGGGGTCATGTGACGCAAGTGATCCAGGGCCGGAACGCAGGGAAGATGTTGCTGAGAATGTGGACGCTGTTGAGGGCGGAGGAGATGGAAACGTGCTGGAAGGGTTTAGTGGCTGTAGTGTGAGTCGACTGTTGTTACCATCCAATTCACTGAATTCAGCCGCAGCGCGTTCGAGAGTTGAAGTCGCAAAGGTTCAACATATGCTGCGCTCATCGCCATCGTCTGAAGAGACTTCAGAAAGACGATCAAAGTGTGAATAGTTACGCATCGCAGGCAGGCATATTGGTGGTGCGAAAGAGCTGACAGGTTTCACAGGAAGTAATGGTGTTTGAGGAAAGCAGGGTTTCGTTTCTTGGCGAATGTTTCGAACTTTACCCCAGCACAAAGAAGCGCCATGTGGGAACGCGACGATCTTGGAATCATAATCTATGCCCCGAGAACTCGCACACGGTGGGGCCTTTTTGGTGAGATTTTCAGTGTTTTGAAAGGGCAAATACAAAGTAAAGCCATTGCATTGCTGGTCCCCACTAGGCTGGTCGTTTTGGGGCAGTCCAAAGATCTGAAATGCATTGCCCGCGTGGGTGTGATGATCGATGGGGTGCTAACACCTCAAACATTGCCGCTGGGAAGTGGTGGAAGCGATGGTAGTGGAATTAATGCGGGTCCCGAGGACGCAAGTCGGAAGCGATGTTAAGCGGATTGTGAGAGTAGAAATTGCTTTTCTTTGAGGTCAGGATGGTATATCAGTCATCTGTTCAAGCTACTCTTCAGCATCGTTAATGTTGAATCGAACAATGGGCCGCTGCGGGGGGACTGATACCCCAATAATACTAGGCAGGATCAATGAAAGGATTCGGACAGTTCTGCGGTTTATGAAGACCCGTGGTTTCACGTCGGTTTCAAGCTTTTTGGTGGCTATGTGTGATTCCTGGGCGCACAATATCAAACACCTAACTGGAATAATGCTTGGCTTATGGGGTGCGTTCACCGAGCTGGTGGAATCGCTTCCTGAAGCGGGCAACGCAACAGCATTATTTAAGTTGACATACGACTCTCATATGTGTATATTGGCCCGGAAAGTGATGTTCAACAAACTCTGGACTGAACTCGATTGGATCAGTAAACACCCCAAACTCAGGCGCCCGGCATCAGATTTTGCGGAGGTCGATTAAGGGCGCCTGGATTTTGGAAGCATTGGGGAAGCATTCCGGCAAGCAGCTCCTGCTACAACCGAGCTGGTGGAATAATTGTGTGGGGTTACAGCCAAAACTGCATATTGCCCTGCCCATTCCAGAGGGCATTATACAGGCGGCAGTGCGGTTGGGGACGCCGAAGACCACTGGGGGTTAGATAGTCATGAAGCATTGGAAAAGTAGAAGATGGTATCGGTTGTAGCAATGAGCCTGCACGGTTATGCTAATTCACAGCGTGTCAACATTCTACAGGTAATAGGTGTCTGAATTTGCGGCCCAGAGGCAGAGTTGAGTGATTATAGACTACTTTGGGTTTTTACCTGTTTCCTTTCCGGATTCCTATACACGTGATAGTTGTATGGCAACATTTAGGCATATCAGGCTCCTATAGTCATATTCTCCATAGCCTGGAGATGAGGGTGCAAAGCGAATTGGCGAAGACTAGAATTGGAGTACAGAACCAGCCGTTAATGTTACTATATGATAACTTGAACATATATAGCACAGTGCAGGACGAGTAAATTCATAATAAGAACATTCAACACAACAATACCGTGGGTGCTGTGGGCTTCCTAAAGATGCAGCGAGGTGATCCCGGGCCAAAGCAATTGCCACAGGATAAACAAAGAGTATCCCGGACTAAGCAACTTTCTAATCTGCTTGAAGCCCACCTGGGGGATCAATCGTGCCCATATACTCTGGCCCCAGAACAGTGGTGGATTCAATTGGAGGAAATTGGGGATTTCACAACTCCTGATGTATTGTCACGACTGTTTGAATCAGTCTGCACATATATGCCCTAAATTTCCGAGGACATGATTTGCAATACATTGTGAAGGTTTGCAGATGACGAAATGGGTTCGACGGATGGCTGGAGTGGCTAGAAATTACTCCGGTTCGAACCACCGGAGGTGTATACACTTTTTCCGACAATGATGGATGCTGCGCCAATAAAGGCGTTTGATCTGGTCGACACATCGATATCAGGGAACTCTCAAATCCGTGATGCCATTATACACAAATTAGACTTGGATACAGCTAAACTTGGAGACGAATTCCTTGTGCCAATATCAGGCGATCAGTTAACTGTTCAGTCGCTGCAGTCTTTAAAATGCTGTAGGTCTTTCGATAATGGGAAAGCTATCCATAAATTTCATTGGGATATGCCGATAACTGGTAGGTGACTTGCAGGCTTCTGGTGGAGTAGAAGAGTGTATTGACATAGATCTGCGAGTAGGGCTATTTCACGTGTGCATGGCAGCGTGCAGAATGATATACGATGCTCATTGCGGCTCGGATGGTTGTTGAAATCCTTTATCACTAATGAGACTTAGAGGAATCTTGCGAAGAATGAAGGTCTTTAGCACAACTGGTCATATGGATTTTCGCGCTGCGGACGCCCTACTCAGGCATGTAACAGATGCATTACTCATTGTTGCAGTTATGGTACACATCAAAGTCGGGTCGGTTGAAGAGATGCGGACCTGAATGACGTCATTAAACTGGCGCGTAACTATCACCGAAGTCAGAAAGAAGTGGATCCCTTCTACTAGTGTTCATTTTGACAGTCAAGAAAAGACTATAAAAGAACAGGATGCCTTACTGGAGAATACGGTATTGCTACTACAGCATGGCTTGATTTATAGGGCACTTGGGGAAGCAGTCGCTTAAGGAGATTCAGGGAGGTTAATCAAGCAGCTTTAGATGCTTACGATAAAGTTTCATGACAGACGACAAAGCAACTACACGATTGAGTCTTTGGAATGGTCTGCAGAAATGCTAAACACATGCTCCGACAACCCTAAATGAGGGTGGTTGGATCATTGCATGGTGAATCCTAGTGGGCGGGAGGGAAAGTGGATTGAGATGAATCGATTGAACGAACAGTTAGTCAGATATATAAAAGAAGTTTACAACCGACGGGGAACCAATGCATCAGATCGATTTCAGCGCAAGGTGATTGCGCGGTCAATGATGATCTTCGGGAGAGCGAAACTGGCGATGGCAAGAGCAACTGGAGCCCCAGACTATGGGACCCACCATGGGGAAATGTCAGCCCTGGTGGACATCAGGCATCTAATTGAACGCCTCCACAGTGAGAATGTATATTACTCTTAACCCACTCACTTGGTGATATAGAAATTGATTAATAGCAGTTGGTCTTTTTGTTCACCCCTGGCCGTCGTACCGTAGGGTCTTCCGTGGACCCTTCCCACATCACTCTGGCGATGGATTTATGGGTGCAGGGTTCGGTTGCCCTCAACACAAAGAAAAGTATATCTGACCTCAAATGCAAAATCCTTATTCCGAATGTTGGTATACCTTAATGTTCAGCAGCCGGAATGAGATCAGCCTAAAGGCACCGGGAGAACAACCTGGACTTAGATTAAAACGGAAGCTTGAACCCTAGCCCATACAGAGAATTTCACGATGGCAATCTTATGGACTTTTTCATGGGAGCAGAGATAGATATGGATCCGTGTTTTTAAAGCTATCTTGATACTTGGATTATGTATCTAATATAGGTTAAGTGATTGCTTGTGGGCGGAAATATATCTATAAGAGTATATGCAATCGCTCTAATAATAAAGGAATAATAGTATTATCCGCCGACTGCAGCCTTGATTGCTTCAGGCCATCTGTTCAGCCCCGGGTTCAAAGCCCAGCCAATCTGGATTGAGGCGGATGACACTTGGTAACCCAGAAATGCTCCCTAGCCTTTAAAGACTGGTACTCGTTCCCTGCCCGGTTCTTCGACTGAGGTGACAACTTGGAGAAGCGACCCCGCTCACACTCTGTTGATCTGCGGCTCCTAGCGCAGCGCTACCTCTCTCCTATCTCCCGAATCTATGCATGAACCTCTCCCAATTTGCTATAGCAGTCCAGTACCCCTGTAGTCCTCTCTCCGCTGATAGTGGCTCCACTCCGGGCTCTACCCTTACCTCGCGGCATTATGGCAGTAAACTGGTGTTCAGGAAGCCATCGTAGAGATGGAGTTCCTGTGGTGTTTGTGGTGCCATTTGTGCTGGTCGCTTCAGGAGGTGTAGGGGGGCGTTTGGCAGACTCCGAAATCGCAAAGTCGACAATCTGCTCCACAAATTGCTCTGTAACTTGGCTTCCATGGTGACACGTTTTACCCAATGCCTCAAAGAGCGACTACCTGTCTTTAATTTCATTGGTGAACTCCACTATCTTGCGCTGCTGGAGTTCGCTAACTGGCCACTCATCCGCAAGTATGGCGAAAAAACACTATTCACCGTTGCCCATCACCAAAGTCTTCCAACACTGAAGGCACCGATGTTGTAACTTCTTATCAATATATTCTCTCTGCTTCAAGTTGGAATGACCAATCTTCCCAGTTTGACCGGTTCGCTTCTGAGGCACCCTGAATGCCTGAGTTCAGGAGATATCAACTCCGAGTAATTTCCCTGGTCCACCGCAATCCACCAGCCTTGAAATACAAACATTGCAATTATCGCGGAATTGAGTCCCAGTAGAAAATGGTGCCAATCTCTGATCCGTGTCGAGCAAATATAAAGCAGTCCTCCTACAGCAGCCCCTTGAAGAAACCCACCAAAGAAGCAAAGAGTCTTGCTTGCTAACTTTCCTCTGAGCCTCGTTGATCACACCAGCTTTCTCTCTGGTATATAAGTGGTCACAGAATGATTGAGAATCCGTACCGGCTGGCTTGTTGTATGCCCGGAAACCTTTGAGCACAGGGCCGTCGCTGACGCCCCTATCAACAATCTTCGATGGTTCATAAAACAACATAGCGAGGCCAGGGAGCTTTGGATCCCGGGCAGATTGACCGAACCGTTACCAGAGATCATCGATAGTAGCGAGCAGGGGAAATTGCCACTGCGCAACCCTTTCCACATTGTTTACATCAACACCCATCCCCGCAGCCGATGTGCACACCAACAGCCTGGTAACACCTTCTCAAAATAATTGTTGTGTTTTCGCATTTCTGGAAGTGGATGCTTCACCGTGATAAGGCTGAACAACATCCGCATCCTGAAGACGGGTTGGTAGTATCCAGCATAGGTGGTGGACTACACGCATAACCATGGACACATTGTCTACAACGACCATCGTTCTTGGTATGTCCCCCAGGATGATGGTAGTCTCGGAGTCTTCATTTATTTCCGAAACAAGCATACTGCAGTGCGGATGATCAACTAATGTGCCATGTATCGCAATCAAACTGAGAGCAATGTTCGGCCAGTCCAGGCATAACTTTATGAGAACTGTATTATTCGAGAAACCCAAGCTGTTGTGAATATATCGCAAAGACCTCTGTGGCAGTGTCGCCGACATCGCAAGGAATGGCACACTGGCTGGCAAGAAGGCTGGTAAACCGCCAATATTTGCATATTCCTTTCAAAAAGGAGGCTTTCCATCCTCAGCAGGCGCACGCCACGCATGCACACAATACACTTCATCCACAACCACAACTTTCAGGCTACGCCGGAATGCACTCTTCTTATCATCGAACACTCGCCAAATCACATTATTGTTGGGCGACGTCATCTCTGGGCCAGCATAGACAACCTGGTAAACACCCTGGGCCACATCTTCAACAAGACCTGGATTATTCTTCAGAGAATCGCTGTTGATATAGCAAGCATTAACACCATTTCGACCCAGATTGTCAACCTATTGAAGCGTCAACTTTCTCCTTCGCCCGCAGGTGTCCCTTTTGGGTGATCAATTACCAACCTGATCGGTCATGAGAGCATTGAGAGGTGCAATAACAAATACAATGTTTCTATCATCCTTTAACGCAAGACCCTGGAATACCATACTCTGTCCCCTGCCTGTTGGTCCAACGATCACCACGTTCCATCCGCAATCAATTTGACATATGGAAATCTCTTGCCTTTCCCGTCATTCGAGCTGCGGGTTACTCAATGGTCTGCCAATCGCCTTGGGGGCATCGTTTGTATATCTAGCCTTGTTAATTCACTTTAAGAAAGCTGCCAATTCACTCCGTCCAACATACCTTCTCATGGCTAAACAAGTTATCGTCACCCAGGGTGCACGTACAAAGTTGACATCAATGTGTGCTAAAACTGACCCACCGTCATTTATCGGTACCTCAGTTTTCCTAGCTTTCTGGTCCAATACCTGCCACATTCGGACGACGTTAACTGTTGGGGAATCCACACGGCTCCGATTCATTATGGAATCGATTGCGCGGAATCTGAATGGGTGACCAGGTGTGCTTCATGTCCTACCCGTATTTGCTTGTTTGTGGTCGGGCCACTTATAATCACCCCTGACGGGGACTCATCAGTGCCCGTGAAACCCGAAATGCACCTCCAACCCAGTAGGAATCCACAATGTGTTTCACAACAGTCCACATTGCTATATAATGAATATGGCTCAAAGACTAACGATATAACTTACAGTCGACCCCCCCAGATTACCCAATCCTAAGCCCAAAAGAAACCCTCACAAAGTAAATATATATGAATAAGAAATATCCACCCAAACTAAGCATACAGGTAAGAAATATTAATGCGAGGACAAAACCAATCCGAAACTCTGATTATCATGATATTAACCCCGAAGAAAGAAACCCCACAAAGAAAGAATCTCCACAAGATAACTCGCAATTCATAGTCCTTCAGCAACCCAAACTCCGTCTACACTCTGCATAACATTAACCAAATGACATGTCTACTGGGGGGATCACATTCTGGGTAGCAGATGACTGTGAACTCAAGTATTCGCTCACCATATTTTTTTGTTCTCCACCATGCTCATCCCATCTCACACTGGTTTGTCCATGGCTTCCATCAATCAACTCTATCCCATCCTCTTTCCCCAACCCAAAAGATGTATCACGACCTGCACCACCAAGCATGCCAATAGCATCTGATACGAAACCGGGCATGCTTGACCTTTCCCTGTTCGTCGCCCCCGTTTCTTCGTCACTGACATCGTTTTCAATAGCACCCACGCAAGGTCCCTGCACATAGCCATGGTCGGGGGTCACCGAATTGGGGGATGGAACAGGTTCCTCATTCTCGGGCTTGCGCAAATTGCTCCGAGCACCTGGTGTTTCAGGTGGACCAATGGGATAAATCTTTCAGTAACTCCCCGGAGTACTTTGTGGAGTGTCAAAAGCGGGCCTTGGATTGTTGCCCGGACCCAAAATGCTCAATTCAGCAGCTTCGCTACTAGCTCCCAAGCTGCGATAACCCAAACGGGCCCAGTCGTTAATACCCGGGAAAGAACGACGACCACAGGGAGCCTGTGCCAGACCCCTAACTGGCGATATGTCGAAACAAAACATTGATCCTGGGCACAAAGAATCAACCACTCCCAGATGGACTCTGTTGAAGCTGCATTGGTTCTCCTGCTGGTCGCATGCAAGTAACTGCTTGTGTTCAGCATTGGCCTTATGCCTGAGAGCACCACGTTCCTCGATCGACTTAACCTCATCCTGCCACCCTGTTGCGTCCTCTTCCAACGACTCTAAAAGCGCTGCTTCGGCTTCAAGCTACTTCTCCCGTCTTCGGAGGGCAGCTCCTAAGACTTCATAGGATTTCATGTCGATCTCCAAAATTCTAAAGCATACCGAAAGTGCCCGGAAGTATTTATCTGGTCCAAATGACTTGATTCCGCAGTAATGTATTCAACAACGTACAGCAGGTGCAACTCGATCTCACCTATGCATGCAAAATTCAGTTGATCATTAAGCACTGTACGCAGCGAATATACCCATACCATTATCCCCAACCACTGGGGTTAACTCCTCTATGCCCAACTGCTGCTTCAGTAAGTTGACTGTCTCCATGTCCTCCGTGGTTGTGACGTGGGAGGAATCGACTCCAAGATACACTCAACTAGAAGTATCCCTTCTAAGTATCCCCTTATCTTGTCTCGCTATCGGACTCGATATTGGACTTATACAAGGACTAATAGATGGTTCACTTCGAAGCTTCTCTCAGGTGCAGAAAGTAATCAGAGTAGAATACAATGTAGAATAGCTTTCCAATCCGAATATATTGTTAAGGCTTGTTCTCCATCGTGAGAAGGTTGCCCTCTATACCAGCAGAGAATTGAGAGGCTTTTATACCTCTTTCCTCTGCGCTCTAACTGCTAATTCTAACTACGCTTTTCTCTAGACAATTTACTACCATCCCCTCGTTCCCCAATCCCCTTGCTCTGATAACCAGTCGGCCTGAACTTCCTCTGAGCAAATGGTATCCTTGCAATCCTTCAGTCTCTTCGGACCAACAGTATCTTTCCGATATATATCTCCAGGCTGATTGGTATCCATCGGACTGTTGTCTTCCGGACCATTATCCTCATAGTACCATTCAACAGCCTTCTCTCGTATCATGCTCGTATAGCCCTATCCTACTGGTTATAACTAATGCCAATCGAAGGTTGCTTTGTGGAGAGGTGACGATGGCTGGCGTCATTCTTTATCTTTGTCCATAGAGGATATAGCGATGGGTGTTTGCATTGTATTAACACACCACTACTGATATGACAATATTCGAGGGTGGGTGGTGATGACCTAGTTGAGTGACATGTGCCCAATGGTCATTGATGTGGCGATAGCGTTTGCTTATAACTGATGAACCTTATTGCATCGCCACCTGACATCAGCATCGAGTGATATCTCATGACCCCGGAACCGTGACAACTTCAAAGGCGTAACAGTGGTGCTAGCCTTTTCCATCTCTTCCATCGCCTTCAAACTTATTCCGTGGCCACCAGTTTCCTAGTGCTCCGAAATACTGTAATCCGTAATACCAAGTACAGTTACGGGAACTGCAGAGCTATCCTGTGGCGAGTTGGTAGCTTCTCTGGGCCTAGGCCAAACTTCTTCTACAACACCACCTTCAAGCGGGAAATCCAACCAACAATCAATTGTACGCATCGGCGGCCACGGAAGGTCTTCATGTGCACAACTTGTCTCATGCACATCAATCGCACGAGCATGCTTCCCATAATTGGAACCCAGGATCCCTGTTAATACGCCTGGTGCAAATCATGCGATGATCGTATACGACTGCTCTTCCAAACGATCTAACCAGTGAAAACTTTTGTCCTTAGCCCTTTCATGCATACAGAGGTACTCTGGCATTAAGTTGCACAGTATCGGAACCCACAAAAAGTAGATATCCTTTGTGTCTAAATGCAAATACTCGTAAACATCGTCGTGACTCTTGAAAGGCGCCACTTCTTGCATTGAGAGGTGCTGCTTTCCATTGTTGGCCGCTTTTTGGGCAACCTCTCTTTGCTTGTCGTCCAGATACTGCCCGAGCCACCTCTGAGCCATTGCTCAGTGCGATTCCATACGTTTGGATTTGCGTAGGCCATTCACGTAGCTGACCCATTTCCGCAGGTCTGTGATGTGCAAGTATATGGATTGCGGGATAACCGTGTTTTGGAAGGCTTTCATATTTGCTACGGTCAAATCTCTGACCTTAAATAATACAAGCATAATTAAGCACATAATACCACGCTTCCTGTTGTCGAGGGTCTAGCAGGTTATATGTATTAGCCAGTCGACACGATAGTCCTCATCTTGCACCTTTTAGACCCGCTGTGGTGGGAAAACGGCTCCCACCACTACAAAGCCACGCATTTGAGTGGGTATGTGACTGGGTTAGGGTTACTGCGACTCTGCATCATACCATCAACAAGGTTGGATAACCTTCGTTGGATGGCATCCGACATCTCACCACTCACGTAGCAATCATCATCCTGTCTCTTTCCTTCTTCTCTCTTTTGTTTCTTAGTTTCTGGCCAATCAACTGTCTCGCTGCGGCTCCTCTCTCGCTACGCTCCACGAAACGAAACTTCCATTTCCCATACCTTCCTACGGAAGCTGCAGTGCAATGTCGTATTCCGGGATTTCCGCCACAAATGGTACTCTGACTTGGAGGTCATTTTGGAAAGCAGAGCACACGAAAGTAAGCTGGCAGCGAGAGACAGACGCCAGCACGACAACACTGATGTGGATGAAACAGACGCAATGGGACTGGAACGACGCGACAAGGAAACCTGGGCTGCCAGCAGAGACTACACGACAGCGACAATTGAACACAAATTAAGCACAGAGGACCACTCGGCAACGACAGATTGACAAATAGAAAGTGGGGGAATTGAAGACGAGGACACTGGAATCGCAAGCAGAGACGCATTGATTGGACTCCTACAGAGCCACCTTCAACATTGCCCGAACCACCCCTATGAGCAACACCACCACCATCCTACGCCAATGTACATGACAAGTGGCCTTGGAAGCATGGAGATCTCTCTGCTACTCCTAGAAGCCATCTCGGCTGCCAGCAAGCACCAGAATCAGATACCACTTCCGCATAGTCCAGGGGCGCCTTTCTTTTGTGGCTCTGACGTGACGACATTTCTCCACAAGTATGAGAGCATCGCCGCCTTTACTGCTGCTGACTCTTTCAGCCGAAACGTCGTCAACATGCTTCCCTACTACTGCACGGAAGCGATCAGAGAGACTGTGATGATGATGCGCGGTTATGAGCGCCGAGACTGGGCTGCACCCATAAAGGAGATGCTGGATGCGTTTCGGTATACCGATAGCCGGTCCAATTCGCTTGTCTACACATGTCAATATTTGGAGCATCTTTGCGCAGAGTTTGGAGGCCGTGACAACATGGAAAGTCTTAAGTCATTGCTCCACACCTACAATCACATCAGCGGAGTCGTCAGCAAGCACAGCATGATGGTCGAGTACATGAGAACAGAGATGCTGCTCTGTGCACTACCCAAGAAGCTCTTGAAAAAGGCTATCATTAAACTCGGCTTGAACCCACTCAAGCCGAGCACATTCGACCATGACATGCTTCATGTTTGGACATTGGCAAGGATCTCTGCAGCGGAGGCCGTTGCCATGTTTGAATTTCTCTCTTCGGCTGCCGCTATTCCAACGACTTTAACTTCACCAACCGCACCACCAACTTCTCCAGCTTCCATATATTCAATTAATTCAACAACTCTCGCAACATCGTTGGCTTCCTCTGCATCTCCGACTTCGATAGCTTCTCCTGCACCCCTAGCTTCTCTGGCTCCCTTTGCTCCCGCAGCTGCCGAGACTACCACAATAATTCCCATGGCAGCTATGATTTCCTCGACCACAGTGAAAATTACTGCACTCCCTTGGGCTCCGTCTCCCGCGGCTAAACAAGGTACCATCCATGCTGGTCCAACTGTATGACTGGGAATAATCCGTGTTGAGCCCCCTTGAGGCCCGCCAGTCCGTCAGCATCGTTTTATGCAGCCGAAGCACAGTCAGGAGGCTGCTCTGCTGAACAGTCAAGTGCCTGACCTGCGGCACCGTCCACAGCCCAACTCGCCATCCAATCATGAACCCACCCCGCCATCCCATCAAGATCCAGTACAGCCTCCACCGCAACAAGATATTCCCCCATGCCATTACTGCAGCGGTCAGCATAACCTCCGGAAGTGTGTCGATTTGCGTACCGACCTGGAGGATGATGTTGTAGGTATCAATAACCGTGATAGACTTGTGCTTGGGCGTGCGGGACAGGAGATACCAATGGCACCGGCTGCCAGCGGTGACCGCATGATGATGGACTATGCACGTGCACGGCGTCCAGTGCTTTCAACACCACCACCACCACCACCACCACCACCACCACCGCCACCCCCATCACTATCACCAGCTCGCTCAAACTCACCACTGCTGCCACCGTCGTCATCGCTCATGTCCCCACCATTGCCACCAGCCTGTCCAGTCTCACTAGCCGCATCTTCAGCTCGACCGACACGTGCCTCCGCACTGCTGCAATCAACGGGACAATTGACACGGCTAATGCAAGAGGTCGTGGAGCATTTCGCACGATCTCGTCAAGTCAAAGTCGACGTGCCACCCCGTCCGTGGTACACTGCCCGCCTACCACTCGCCATACAACTGGTACAAATGCGGGAGCAGTCACGTTCTGAATGCCATGTACTCGGTAAAGCATAGGCTTGGTGGCAGCAAGCGGAGATGGGAACGCAGAGTGTGCTTTACACAAAGGGCCAGGGAGGGGAATTTTTTTTTTTTTCACCACCACTGGCAAGAAGCACACTGAGAAGAGAGAGGCAGCACTCAGGACATGGAGGTGAACTTGGAGGCGCCGAATGCACTGGGAGGAGCGAAGTGGACTTGGAGGAGATGTGGACTCAGAAGTGAGAAGCACACTTGGAGGATACGGAAGTGATGCGCACTTGAAGAGAGTGCATTTGGAGAATACGACAGCGAGAAGCGCACCCGGAGGATACGGAGATCAAGCAGACTTGACAGGCACGGAGGATTCAACTGGAGGAGTGAGCACCACCTCGTTAAACCAGGACGATATAGCTGGAGCGGAGGATACACGGTGGATGCCGCGGCAGAGGATTGTGAGCACTGTCTCGTTAAACCAGAATAACTGTATGAGCGCGAAGGACACGAGATAGGGAGCACCGTCTTGTTAAACCGGGACGAGATGGCTGGAGCAGAGGATACAGGGTGGATGCCATAGTGGAGGATCGTGAGCACCATTTCATTAAACCGGGATGAAGGTATGAGCGCGGAGGACATGGCTTGGGACAATCAGCACTGACTGCAAATGGGACGGAATATGAGTGGAGGAGACTTCGGTGGAAGGTGGTATACTGTGGGTTTTTGGGCCGGGTTTGCGTTTGTATTCTCATTTCTTTGTCGTTTCTTGTTCCTTTCTTGTTGCTTGTTTTGTTTGCCGGTTGGGGTTTGCTTTTGTAGATGACGGTAAGAATGAGGAGGAGGATGGCAGAACAGGAAAACTGCGTCCTTCGCACCAGGTGGCTGGGGAGGTGTTGTGGTGGGAAAATGGCTCCCCCCACGCCAAAGCCACGCATTTGGGTGGGTACGTGACTGGGTTAGGGTTACCGCGGCTCTGCATCACGCCATCGACAAGGTTGACTAACCTTCACTGGATGGCATCCAACACCTCACCAATCACGTAGCAATCATCATCTCATTTCTTTCCTGCTTCTCTCTTTTGTTCCTTAGTTTCTAGCCAATCAACTATCTCGCTACGGCTACTCCCTCCCTACGCTCCTCAAAACGAAACCTCCATTTTTCATAGCTTCCTATGGAAGCTGCAGTGCGATCTCCTGATCCGGGATATCCGCTCACCTTCACAGCCAATGCAGCCTCCAAGATCTTCTTCAGGAGGAATCCCTTCCAATTGTCAACCGTGTAGTGATTGGGGAGGCTTCCATAATCATGTTTGTTCCTTTTGACCTTTGGGCCTGCCGCCTCCAACGCAGCGCGTTTAATTCCCTTAGGAGGCATAGCTATCGTTGCAAAGTGCCCTAGAATGTACATGCTAGAATGATGTAGGGTGTCTCGGCTTTCGATATGTGTTGTGGATTCCAATGCAAGTGCAGTCCGAAGAGGATGGGTGGAGTTGACTGTGTGTCGATGGCGATGAGGAGCAATCTGGACTGCGGGGCCGTAGAGCGTACAATTCCCGGAGCGCTCACACCAAGAGCTTCAGACGCTAAGTTAATACAAGATTCCATAATGGGAAGCTCAGAATGCCATTCACTCGTTCCGATAAGAGAACCCCATTTTCAGAGCTTGAAAGGTTCCAGTCCCTCTCTTGGTACGAGCGAGTTTTGTCAGAAAGTGGCGCTCGTGCCAAGACTGGGGCTGTGAACGAGCCTAAGACCTTGTCTCAAGTCCGTACTTTCGGTCTCAAAATCCCTACCCGAGTTACATATAATTCCTGGCCTCGTACCCGGCCCTTTGATCTCACTTGATTTTATACTAACCGAAATGGCGAGTCTGACCCAAATTGGGATCAGGAAAAAAGTCTGTCACAACTTCATTCCCTCGCCACACTCGCCACACTATTCCCTTTTTGCCACTTCCATTTTCATCTTAGTGCACACGTACACAACTGAGAGCCTGATTCGAGGCCATATAATTCCAGTGAGGCTATACTCACCAAATTCCGTACATGGGTGATATTACCAAGGTGTGTGCATCATGTATTGCCGGGTTGCAGTCTCAATTCGTCCGTTATGACAATAGAACTGTACGCGAGCTGTACGAATTATTAATATCACGGATTCAGCCTTGACAGTACATGCGGAGCTTTTTCCGCTGGCTGGTACTTCGAGATACACGGTTCGTTAATTCTGGCCCCGACACGTCATGTGGGTACATGCATTTGAAAAAGACGTCGTTTCTTACAACACAAGATCAGGTAAGATTTCTCTTAGTCTGACCGAAATAATACCTCTAAGGCGTAGTAATGCAAGGCTTTTACAGCTAACAGACATTCTCCAGTTGAAACAAAAGATACATGCCATCTTTAACTCACCAATTCCGTTATTCAGTTCTTCTCGAGTCCCACTATAGCGTCATTTCGTATGGCGCGCGTAATTATAGCACTCGTATATGCCGTGCTGGACACGAAGTCTTGCCATCCTGCAGTTGTCCGTGAAGTACAAGTACCACAGCGGAGAGGTCCACATCCTTAAGCACATATTGCCAACACTTGTCAGCCAAGACTCCCGGGGCTGAGCCTCGGGGCTACCTCGAAAAGCACGAATAGAAATACCTGAATTTTTCTCTTTTTTATAAGGTACAGTAGCTATACAAAAGTGAGGGAACACTTGACAACCAGCAATTCAGCCAATGCCTATTGTATTACACTGATTCAACTAGTACTTTTAGCCAAAATTCAATAGAAATCAAGAAAATGATGTCGATGAACGCTTCTATCTTTTTAGAATTGAGTTCAGCGTTGTTGCTGTTGGACAGGTTGATTAATGTGGTACAGATATTTCGTAGGTTCCCTCACTTTTGTCCTGCTACTGTAGACTGACATGGGGCAGAACCTTGTGGTTGATATTATTGATTAGCTTGTGGTGCGAGGACCAAACGGCAGGTTCCGAGCTACCATGGAGTGACAGATTATGAGCTCAGCCCACTTGGAACACTATATATGGATGATGCCAAGTTTTGGTTGAAGAATCGCGAGAAAAGTTTATGCTAACAGACAAATATAGGTGTACACCTTCGTATTCTGGTTCGCCGCTAACGTTCGATGGATGCATTATATTTTGAACCGTGTAGTGCAGTTGTCAAAATTTAGTATACGTGCGGGGCTCCTCTTTGACAGAATCGGCAACTTATAGAGAGGCCGCAAGAATTTTCTGACATGCATAATACTTCCATCAGACATTCCTTGGCGAGGAACTCACAGGGTTTGCGTTGATCGAGTGCATAACAACTGGAGTTAGCGAAATCCGTGTGTATTCAGAAAATATGTAGACTACATACAATCGCATATTCCGTTTCCGCCGTCACTTAGTTCCACCCGGGATCTGGATCTCCATGTATGTACATCGGCGGCGGTACATGCAGTTTCAGATGCCAAGTCCTGAGTTTGCTAGGTTTAAGGGATTCACGAATGATCGTTGTTGAAGCCCGGTGGGCGAACTGTAACTGCATGCAGTGGATGGAATTCCTTGAGCGGGGAAAGTATTGCCCGAGGAAAGCTCGGGGAAGTCGTTGTAAGCAGTAGCATCAATTGTGGCGATAAATATAACCTAAAGCTGACAGCGAGGACTTAAGTACGATTCTTGGTAAGGATAATGATCTCCCGCAGTTGCATAGCGCTTCGCTAACACTATAACCATGGTCGAGGTAGCCCAGTTAGCGCATACAGCGTCGCCGGGAATTATTCGGCGAATGAACTGGCGAATTGAATAATGTACAGTATGAGGACTAATTTTATTGCGCGGATTGGAGAGTTCTCCATTGCGTGGTGTCAGCCCGCTTCGTTACTAAGATGCCATGGGCTTGTATGCAAGTCTTTGCAGATGGAGACCAGTGTAGGCAGCCGATTGGGAAATCTCCCATGGACACGAAGTGAAAGTTTAACAGACCGAAGCCAAGAACATTGTCATGTTCAGAGCAACACTGCGCATGCAGCTAAGGCGGGGATCAAGGAATACATTGTGTTGGAGGTCGCTGTAGTCAACATCCTGCACACTTCTCTTAAAGTTATTATTAGGGACTCAGACGCTCGTGTTCATTATCCTGTTCTGGTGAACCCATTTTCACGAGAAAGGTTGTGCTTGGGTGGCTCAGCCTTATCTATTTTAGTGCGCTTTCACCACCACATCAATACATCATCGTGTTGACCACTCAGAGTTTGGCACGAAACGTTTGATTCGCTCCTATTTCGAGACCATGACTTTCTTTTTCTTATCAGGTGCAGTCTAGCCACAATCTTTGTACCACCGACTATCGTCACACAGAGATCTCATCCCATCACATGTAGCACGTCTGCCCGATAGTGTGAGATGGGCCCTTGTATATCCAGTGACTCAATGCAGTAGTGAGATACTTACTCTAGCTCTGCGGCCGGGTACACACCCTATATATACTACAAACGAAAGGATACTCACACGCTACAGCTAGTATATAACCCACACTCCTCATCCACTCTCTCGCCGTACTCTCATTCAGCGATATCATTCGTTTTGAGAAAGTTGGAAATTCCATTGGTCTCGGCACGTCATTTCATCACTCGGTTTTGCTCCTCCACCGTCAGGATGAACATTCACTCAGTTTCATGGCTCTTAGTACTACTGATAGGACTGGTTGGACTAGTCGCTGCTGCTGACCGCTCGTCGTCCCAATGTGGAGGTAAAGGTTATCAGGGTGATGGGAATTGTCCTACTGGCTATATGTGCAAAAGAGTCAACGATAGTGGGTATCCCAACTAAATCCACACCGACGAATCACATAGCTAACTTTTCTCCCCAGACTACAAACAATGTATCAAGTCGGCCAACAGCCCCGAGAAACACAATTATCACGGAAAGAACAACACAAAAAAATTCACTCCTGTCGTGGGTGCCGATGGTGTTGAGTCACGACTCCCCGTCCACAGGCTCGCTGAGGATTATCCAGACGTCTTCAACATGTATATCCTAGCCCTTGAAGAGATGCAAAAAAAAAACGAAAGTGATGAGCTGAGGTTGGTTTCCTTGATTCGGTAAACGTGGATGGACCCAAACTAATGCCGAATGATGGGGCAGTTACTATCAAATAAGCGGTATTCACGGAGCTCCTTTCATCGCGTGGCAATATCCTCCAACACCGCAGTATAAGTACGGCTATTGCACGCATGATTCGGTGTTATTTTCCACGTGGCATCGACCATATCTGCTGTTGTTGGAGCAGTTACTCGTCAAGAATGCTCTTGCGATCGCAGAAAAGTTTCGTGGATCCGAGGCCGCGAAGTATAAGAAAGCGGCCAAGAAAGTTAGGTTGCCGTAAGCAGATCTCTGTCCTCTCTTTGAAACCGTTTCTCACCGCTAGATATGTAGGTACTGGGACTGGGCAGCAGACTCGAACCAAGGCCGCCTCCCCGAGGTTGTCTCGACGCGGCTGATCACTGTGGTGAAACCATCGGGAAGCACCACCATCAATAACCCATTGTACTCCTACAACTTTACCAACGACGACTACCGCGACGACTACTTCGACGGTTTGCCACAAGAGCCATACGCACAAACCCTGCGACAACCCGAAGATGACCCACCTGTCTCTCGCAACGACCTGGTCAGCAACGCATTAGCATCTACTTTCCCCGCTCGAAAGCTCTCTACCTTCCAACTGTACTCCATCGAGAACCTCAGTCGCTTTTCTGCCGCGCGCTACCCGGGTGTTTCCCCGCCGAACAGTTGGGCAAGTGTTGAGATGATCCATAACAACATCCATGGAACAGTGGGCGGCGACAAAGGACACATGAGATCGCCGTTAGTTGCAGCATTCGATCCGATCTTTTGGCTGCACCATGCCCAAGTGAGTACATGAGTCCCGCACATAAGCCCTATCACCAACACTAACCCCGCGAAGGTGGATAGGTTAACTGCAATCTATCAAGCAATCTTCCCCAGCTCCACCGTCGAGCCTCTCGTGCGGACCCAGCCCAACCTTGGCTATCCTGAACAGGGGGGCATTGAAGATATTGACACGTTGCTATACCCGTTCCGGCATGCGGACGGAAAGGAATGGACGTCACGCGATGTCAGCAGTGCCGAATCAATCCACAAATACGGCTATTCGTACCCGGAAGTTCCTTCCGGGCTCAGCAAGGAAAAACTCACCGCGTTCGCGTCGAAGGAAATGCAGAAGCTTTACGCCCCCGATACCGACACCGACAATTTCCACAAAAGCCCAGGCGGCGCCTCAGTGCGTACAGAGTGGCTTGCACATGTCAAGTACGACCAGAACCAGATAGCCGGCACGTTTAATATAATGATGTACATTGGCGATGTGCCAAATGCCCCCGAGGGCAGGGTTGCCGTTGACACCTTGGTCGGCACGTGCACGAGTTTCAGCGGCCCGCAAAAGTTGGAATACAACAGCACCATCGCCGGAACGGTACCATTGACGCCCGCGTTAGTGAACAAGAATCTTAAGCCGGCAAACAGGAAAGAGATCGTGGAGTACCTCAGAAGGAACCTCCATTGGAAGATTATGAGGGTTTGTTCTACTGTTCCATGTACTTCGTCCCAGAATACTGACATGCATGATTACTAGGGAACTGTCGAACTCCCAATTGAAGACCTCCCCTCGCTCCAAGTCGGTGTATCCGCCGCGCAGGTAACATATTTCGAAGAACCGGCGAAGCTCCCCGAATATGGCAACTGGTCGACGTACTATGAGGTTACTCAGAAGAAGCCGGGTGGAATGAAGCCCGAGAAAGGATACTTGGTAGAGAGCCATGATGTGGTTAGTGTTAATGGCACTAGCAGCAGCTCGACTACGACTGTCCAAAAGAGGAATCTCAATCCAATGAAGTTTTACTATTAATAGGTGCTGTTTGTTTTTCCTTAATTTCCTATAGTTACCCGTGGGAGCGGGATTGAATTTGAGTTGTTGCATATTTTGGGGTTCCGGATTTTGTTATAGTTGCGCAATCGCATGCATTGGGATACAGATTGTTTTTGGTGGTTGGGCGTTAATGTTGTGGAGTTAAGCAATTAAGTAATTACAATAATCAATATCCGACTAATCCTCTGCTTCTCAACACGTTGCTGTGGGGTCGATTGTACTTTCTTGTTCGCTTGTCCTCGCTTTTGACTTCGTGCATGCATTTGGCTACATGACAGCCTAGGTTGCTATAAATGTGGTTATGTTGTTGGATAGAGTCCTTTTGGATGGATGGAGCTGAATATACGTACCTGACGAAAGCTTTTACTGATTCTGACGCCGAAAATCTTTGCTGCTGCTGGTACCCCAACCAACCTGCTCAACTGCGGATCCACGAATGGCCACCATTCCTACAACCAACTTCCCCTCCAGTATGGACGTATGGACCTGGGTCCACACAACTACCAACAACTAAGGAACATTGAGGTAGAGGTGTGATTATAAAGTTATAAAGTAGGAGATATTACTAAATGATATCATGCGTTAATGTTTTTAAATTTGATGAGGGTATGAGATAGATTCTGGGATTTAGGAACAGAACAATATTGTAAGATGAACTGGCGGAGAGGTATAGGAACTGTTGAAAAGGTGACGAAAAATGGATGTACTGCAACATGAATGAACTATCACACTTTACGTAATTACATATCTATTATACGAGGGCTTTACGCAGACCAAGATCTCATACAGGAAGCATTCGTAGATCCGCAGTTTTGCAGGCCCGTGGTAGATATAGTGCATCTATGGATTGCTAGAGGGTACATTCTTATACGTGGAGTCTCCAGGCATACTGCAAGAATTCCGAGAATCAAGGCTAAAAGACGAGTGACGTTACGCTAGCCCAAGATTGAGCCCAAGATTGAGCTCATGGGAATACCGATGTAGGTTCCACCAGCTACAGATCCAACTGCCATTCATGGCTATCCGACCTCAAGAACCAGAGTCGAATTTATTAGCTGGACAGGGCCGCTTTGCCCGCCCTGGACAACGGAACACGGGACTCGCTTATGCGGAATGAAACATTATGGTATCATTCTCTCTATGTAGGGTATATAGAGCTAGCGCTAAGGCGAGAAGGATCAGCACCTACGGGTAAATGCAATCTGTGTGTCAAAGGGTAGAGCCAAACGTGAACAAACGTTCGATATACCCTGCGCGGCAGGGGGGGTCTGTTTCCCATGCCCTGCTCACCCACGCCACTGTGCAAACTTAGAGAAAGCGGTATAGAGAGGTGTCTGTGCAGCCCTAGGAGCGGAGATTACTCTGTGGGCGCTGTGAGCACTGTGGGTAAGGGGAAGTACCCAAGGTTAGGGGGAAAATGTGTTTTGATGCATTCTAGGTGCTTAGGGTGAGGGTTCTGAGAGTGTTGATGGGAGAACTAGCTCTAGGAGTATAAAAAGAGGGTATTTTTTCGCTGGGGGGATGGGGGGCAGCTTCTTAGGTCGGGGCAGCTGAGGAGGGGCGAGGAGGAAGAGGGGGCGAGTATTTTCTCTATTAATAGATACTATTATACAAAATTTCCATGTTTATCCAGCTCCAGCATATGTTTTCAATATACAACTTCTTTTATTGTGCCTTTCACCTCCACAACTTGAGCAGGTCTGAGTTGATTGTCCGCTAGCATGTGTTTGTCGCGTTCCAGCAACACCCTACGTATTCTTTCTCCGTCCCAATGCATTCCGGAACCTTCCAGCGGGTGCAATCATTTTCGGTCCGTGGTTGCTAGTGTAGTGCAGTCAATGCGTTTCCTCAATGATGTCATACTGTACTGGTTGTAAATTGTTCGCGTAGGTGCGTTGCCATGCCTCCGAAGTATACTCTACTGGAATATAGGAAGACAATTGGAGACCTGTGCTGTATCGTTCCATGTTCCAGATGTAAGCGACAGCGTGTTCGCATGGGAGATTGGTATTTTGAAACACTCCACAACCACATGTCCGTTGTATCAGATCAACGATGTAGTTGCCCGCTTGCCCTAGAGTAAGTGTTGCATGAATCACGAGATGTTTACGTGCGTTCTTGCGCGCGTATTGGACTTTGTCGCGAATAGATGGTGGCCAGGGCTGAGAACTCGGTTGTGTAATCCGCATTTCAATACGTTGTTGACGTACAAATCTCTCATTCATCACGTATTCCCAAATGCCTTTCAAAAGTTCAATGATGGGTAGCTGCCGTGTATTTTGTAAAATGACATTTAGTCGTTCAGCTGTATTTGATGTACGTTGTCCACAGCGCCGTCGCGCGCAGTCAGGAATAAATGCTGTAACCCACATCTGTGCATTAACATTTTGAAGATAAGATGCCGCAGTAGGATTGTTGACGCGTAATTCTGACATTGCATACTGATATTCTTCGTTTGTCGTTGCGTTTGCAATTGGCCAGAATAGCGCAATATGTTTCCGACCATAATGCTTAATGAAGTTTGCTTTGAGATGGTGTAGACAGAGAAGGCGTGTGACGTTTGGTCCAAGGATATCTTCCGCAGAAAGCAGTCCTTTATCGCGGTCACTGATGACAGTACTGTTAAGAATCTGTGGAATAGAATAACTGAGATGTTGGAAAAAATACTCCCATGAGTTTTTATTCTCACTCTCAACAACTGCCCACGCAAGTAGTAGGTACTGGCCGTTTGCGTCCACAGTAACTGATAAAAGAAGCGTTTGTGCGTAAAAACCCTTTAAAAATGTGCCATCTATTGCCATAAATTGCTGGCAGGAAATAAATGAAAGTTGTGACTGTGGAGGACAAATAAAAATGCGTCGAAAGGTAGTAGTGTTGTTGTTGTCAGGGTGAATTGTTGTCTCGGTATGTGTGTAGCAAAAGGGGTTCGCGGCTCTCAGTGCAGCAAGGTAACCCGGCAACAATGCAAATTGCTCAGCCTCAATTCGAGCACACGCGCCAACTAAGATCGCCTTACACTGTTCTGCAGCCTGATAACTAACTTGCTCGCCATATCGTAGTCAAATTGCTTCCATGATAGTATTCGGAGTTGTGTCGCATCGAATAACTAATATTTCTGAAACCACTCGTTGTAACCAGGACTGTGTATTGGCTGTTTGACGTGGCTGAACTGAAGACCCCATACAGTTGTGCAACGCATACAAAATTGTAACCATCCAGCAATCTTCATCATCGATAATTTTTGCTGAAAAATACACGCGCCATGCACATCCGGAACTCTGCTCGCTGCAGCGGTAATCAATTCGCGTCCGGTCTCGGCGTACCACGCGAAATTTAAACCTCTCAGGAATAGACCAATCCTCCATTGCCATCTTGAGTTGTTGTAAAGAGAAAATGTTGCTGACTTCAATCATAGTGAAAAAAAAAAAAGCGCGATGCCAGCTGGTGGTGATAGGAGATGGGAATAAGGAGCAGCAACTTTTTTTTTCACTCTGAAGTCTACTTGTTTTACTCCTTTGCGCACAGATACCTCTCTATACCGCTTTCTCTAAGTTTGCACAGTGGCGTGGGTGAGCAGGGCATGGGAAACGGACCCCCCCTGCCGCGCAGGGTATATCGAACGTTTGTTCGCGCAGGGTATATCGAACGTTTGTTCGCCAAACGTGGGTGGTATTAGGCATCAGGCAATGGAATGAGTTTAGCTTCGAGCTAGTTTTCCGCCTACGACAGGTACCGATATTTAGCCACAATTCTTTGAGGTGATTGAAGGGCGGGGTCGCAGCAAGTCTCCTCTGAATACACCTAGATCTAGGGCCGGAAAACTCGGCCCAAGGAACTGAATGGCCAGTTTACGTGTAGGATCTTTCTGATCAGCGCATTCTGGGTTACTCATGAGTTCAAAGACCGGTATTAAGCATGTGCCACGAAATGTCACCCAAACTCTCGAACGCCCATGAATGTTCCCTGGGGTTATCTGCCGAGAAAACTCTATCCGGCACCCACTTCACCAGATATTAGTGACCATATCCCCAGGTATACCTAGTACTACTATAGTCAAAATCGGCATTGTCGGTTTCGAGACGGCATAAGCGATAGAGATTAATTAGATGTATCTACGGAAAGCAACCATGTGTTGGCCTCCGTACACGTGTATTAGGGGTTTCAATATGCACCGTAGGAGACTACACAGCCGAGGGCCGATTTCTTTTGTCATTCTAATGCACAACTACCACAGGAACCCCAAGCGTTTTCGCAGTCTGCAGTCAGAAAATTAGAGACGCTCAATGCTTTTAGAGAGCAGCCTAGACGTCATTCGGGGATAATATACCTGCCGTACGCTTCGGGTGGCTAGAATTGAATTTATCCTCGCTCTATGGTGAGATAGAAAGTCGTTCAGCAAGCTCCACCCGCGATTACGGGTCGCCTAAAGTCCATGTGGCCATTTGAAGTTAAATTTGAGTATCTTAGCGTTATTTGACCATCGAGATAGCTCTAAGCGTCAAAACTTAATTAAAGGTTCCCATCAACTTCGCTTATTCCACGGTTCGGCGCTTCCAGTCATTATGAACGCAACAAGTGCCATTACCTGCATACACAAATTCATTGTGGCGTCACAATTTTGAAGAAATCCTTGCCGGGGTAGTACACATCCAGGTCGACAGTGTAATAGCGACGGTGCGAAGGCCGAGAAACTCATCCCGTACGAATCTGAGTGGGTGCATACCGTTGCAAATCCATATTATCCTAATATCAAATCATCTTCGGCCTACGAAAACAAATGAAGTCCTCACCGGATTGCCGAATATCGCACATCCCTTGCTCATTGTGGGGTTTGTGGTTCTCACCATTCACTCAATCCAGCAAGTTCATCCAAGACCAAGAACAAACTCCCCTGCCCCTACATGAAACTAATTGCTCAACGTTTTCTCTGGGCAGACTTCCAAAGGCTCGTCCGCGCAGACCCCTGCAGCGCCATCCCACGTGGTGCACAAAGACCTTCTGAGGAAGGTGCAATTGTATCAGAAAAAAATTAAACCCTAGCCCAGCCAAACGGCAATCAATCTCGGTATCTCAATGTATCTTTACCGCCGAAATGCGTTTCCACTTCATATAACTACACAGATAAATTAATTTTGAAGTTAATGCTCACGGCATTCAATGCGATTTGTAAAAGTCGTACAATAAAAAAAAACGCACCTCCGTAAATACAATCCGTAACCAACCCACGCCAAACAACAACTATCGACTCGCAAAAATTGTCTAGATTCCCCACCCAGAATTTATTACTGCCTTACTCCATGCCCTCGGCCATTGCATATCTCCGTACTACTGTTCGACACCGTCTCCACATCCACCCTGACGTCTGTGAACTTCGAAATTCCGATGATTTGCTCCTCACTCTCATTATCCAGCTTTGTCCCACCCTTTGAATGCAGCTGTCGTCCAGCACTTATATCGTTTGTGATCCCACCCTTCGTATTGGGTCCTAGCGCCGATAACGAGTGCCCTTGCGAGTCACCGGTACGGGAGCCATACGATAATACCGTCTTTTCGAGAATTTTCGAGAATAGTGGTTTGAGCGCCGGCATGCTTGCACTGATAATCGCGATGTTGATCTCAATTGTTACCCACTCTGCGATATGAATCGTGTCCCCTGTTGGCGGTGATGTTAGCTGGACAGTGAGGTGAAGCGGCGGTGAGAGGTACAGAGGAAGTCGCCGTTTTTTCCGTATGAATTTAAATAGGTGATTTTGACGATTGAAGCGGCGGCCGCTCTGCGGGGTATTAGAAAAGGAGCAGAAGGCGGGGTAGGCTGGGGAAAGGAATAGTTACAGTGTGCCGATGCCAAGGATGCTGCATATCGCAATACGCTTGCGACGGGAGATCCGGACATTCCAAAGCATTGCAATCTATAGTAGTTAGCACCATACGATGGCCCTGATAGCAGAGACTTACCGGCAACAAAACTAAGAAAAAGTCGGAGATGGCGCAGATGATTGAGTAGCTTTCGCTTAGGGCCACTCTCACATGTGGAGACAAACACTTTGCGCCATGCACCGTCGGATCCCATATGGAATTGACTGGGACGCATTGGAAAATGACTGTGAACACCGAGGCAATCGAGTATAGCGTCATCACTACGACGAAACCAATACAGATGTTCCGGTAGACGTTTGTTGCTGCGAGACGGAGTAGGAAAAGTCCAGCGCTGATTTTCATCATCATCATACTGGGTACTGAAAGGATTTGTGAGATGAAGTTGTACTAACGATCAGTTGTCAGTCGTGGTGTGTAAATTTAAATATAATTCCCTTCACCTTCAGCCCGATGGGAATGTCCATTGGTGGAATGTCCTTCATATGCTTCCCGGCGCCGTAACCCGTGGAGAGAATGACGAATGTGCTCATTCCAACTGAAAGTACCTATGGTGTGTTATTAGTACTTCTCTAGCACTATTTGCTGATTTATCTACATACCATAGCTAATCCAATACACCAATCGTCCCAACCAAGCCCTCTCATCCTCCACCGCACCCAAAACCGAAGCAACACGATTAACACCATTGGAATTATCATCGCAATCGATACCGTGATGATATCCTGCGAGCGGTCCTCAATCGGCCCCGTTGGAGACAGTGTACTTGATGGTGTTGGATTTGCCATTGTGTCGTAACGACCCCGGCGATCTGGGTGATGTTTTTTGCAATAAATCTGGAGTTGGGAAAGAGTGGGTGGATATGTGAGCCTCTCCAGGAAGGGGGGTGGGTTGGGATTGACGCGCGGTAGCCGTTGGGGATGTTTAATATCTACTGTAGTTGGGAGGTGTGCCTCCGCCAGTTCTTATGTAGCCAGCTAGTGGTAACTTAAGATGGAAGTTTCCCTTCGATTAGTCTCCAGATGCAGGAGGGAAGCTACAAACCAATTTGGGAACAGCAGGCTTCCCAAGCAAAGCTACCAGTTCCTGCTCCTTTTTAGTGGTACCCCGCCATTGCGTATACGGAGGTACAGTATATAGTACAGTACTGTGCATCTGATGTCGCAGGTAAGCGAATCTGGGACTGGTATGTATACTCTACTGTTGGCGAACTTTAGTTCTGTGGAATGCCAGATATCTACATAGATAAACTCATTCAATCAAGTTTTTTCCATGCCTATGTAATGAGGGCAAAGGTTTTATTTCATTTCGATTTGGAATTGGGAGACTGGGCCACGCAGCTGCGCAGGCTGGGCCCACAGCGGCGGATACGACATGCTACCTAAGTATGTACTGGGGATGCAGATTGTACGCATCTACCCGAGCCCTTCTGTTCAGCAGCACTTCCTTGCCGAATATACATTGTCATCGACATTTTCATTTCGCTGTAGTAACCCGCACCAATATACCTTGAAATATTCATCGAGCGCACACACCTTGGGGTATCTATTTCACATCGTTTTTTGCTGCTAGTTACTCGTGTGATCGAGTCATCCTGGCCAATTGAGCTGAAATAGAGAGCCAATGGAACATAGAAAGCAGGACCCAACAGTCAGGCTTTTGCGCAATTTCGAATTCATTGCCCTCGGGTATATTCTACGGCAACCAACCAGATGGATTAATATTATACTAGTCTGCTGATTTGCGCCACCACCCCATGAAACAGAATGGCGGCCTGTCGCGGTATATCTTCGTTAGGTTTTCATTCGCTGGAGAATTCCGTGTTGGTCCGGCTCTGAGGTGGTGCCGGTCTGTTTTCGGCTTATCATCTGCAACCCGCCCACCCCCACCCCGCCGAGCTGACGGTGAACTACGGATCGGCATATCTTAGCCTGATTTAGATTCGGAATGTTGCCGATTAGCTAGCGGCTAAACCCCCAAGAATGGCGCGTCGCAACACCTGCCTATATTACATCTACATAATATCAAATATTATAGAAGAGAGTGGTAATACGATGTCCAGAACCAAGTTGAATACTTAATGGGCCAGCTGGGTGCTTACATTTTTACTTAGGTAGGCATACCTAGAGCCCTAGCTTTAGGCGACTAGCGTGAAAAAGTAGGATTTGCCTCGGCCGTCATCTTTTATGATTGCTGAAATGGCCTACCGATAGGTAAATCCAACGCAGTACTCCGGGATCAGAACATAATTGTCGGCGATTGCAAATCCCTAGTAGGATTCTTTACCTGCTGTGCAGAATAATTCTTAGATGGAACCGTTTAGATATGTGTGAGCTAACTGAAGCCATTCGTAGGCAATACATCAGGTTTGACTTTTGTGGCTTAACTGAGAAACCCTGTTCCATGTTCGAAATCGCTTTTTGTACCGGCATTCCTCATAGTAACTCAAGTTTTCACCAGGCAGTTAGTTTGTAGTACAATGCTTATACATGTAGAAGTAGAGTACAAGGCCTCGTTGCGTTAATAACTAAGCGTGTTAGGCAATATCTCAAGCATGAGCCAAAATTTAGAGAACTATCACAAATCACTCCAGTAAACTTCCTAGGACCTGTGAGAAAGCCGTCTGTGCGGAGGGTTGGTGTTATGCTACCTTCCAAAATTTGTATGTTAACACACCTAGTGTCGCAAGTCACAATTGCTAGGGCTGACGGTGGCGGCTAAGCGGGTAAGACATTTCTGAACCCCTCATGCATTATCGGCTGTTGATAACCAGAGCATTTCCACATATATAGGTACTGGAGATCTAGAGCGTTACTGATGTCGCAGCATCGCAATTATGATCAATTTGAACATCCAAATAATGGCCACTACCGATGAGCATGTGCTGGTGCCAAGGAAACAAATCAAGCAACGGTAGGCGACTGGGTTAGCCATAAAGAACAGATACCCATGGGCCCGATATATCAATACCTTCTATTACTTAACGGTTCACACACACGGAAAAGTGTATGGCTTGAAAATCGACGGCCTCCTAACATAGCATTTCGAATAATAAAACATATATTCGAGTGGCTTAAAGATAAATTGAGGAGACACACCTATTGCTTAGACCCGGTACCTGGCTTTCTCCATTCCCACAACTCTCCCCATCTCACTCCAGAACTATGCAACATGAAACTGTCAAGCCTGTCACTCAGCACTCCAGGTCAACGTATACCCTACACGCACAGCGAAGCTCGGTTGTAACGACGTCAAGGCGTTTCCACAGGTAGTATTGAAAAAGGACTAGGATCTTAGCTTGAATATAATACTAGAGGCTTCAACTCTTGTAACAACTGAAGAGGTCTCTAGCTAGGATTTCCACTTGGGAGATTTCCGCTACTTCGACTATCATCATGGAGTCAACCTGAATCAAGACAGACCTCAGGCATTTTACACGGTTCCTCACCGCCTAGGCCTATTTCGGGGAAGATTTAGGGAGTCCGTTAACCCAGAGTAGTTGGAGTCAACTCGTGCTCACCAGCTCAGCTGAATGCTAATAATCAAACCCATACGCGAGTTGCACGATAGCATGACTCGAGTGATAATCGTTGAATTTTGTGAGACATTGTGGAATGGAAAGGCTATATTCCAGTAATGAGGCGAGGCACAAAAACTACAGTACCAGGGATTCCCGCATAGTCACCCACTGCAGTACTAACCTGGCGATAACGTGCTTAAATCTAGCTGAGCGGACGGGAAGCCTTGTTTTCACGTTTCAATGACCGTAGCTGTACACGTTTCTTCTAGAGCGGTAATATCCGGAATTAAGATAGTGGGCCCTCGGGGACCTAAGTAAAATAAAACCCAGGAGGCTTTCCAGATCCAATCGATGTTGAGTGCCAGTGGATTAGCTGATACGTGACATAGCTATCTATCTCTTACGAGGAATGACCTCAACACCAAAAAAGCAACCGGACAAACTGTTGGCGGAATGAGTTGACGGGGTCACGATTCCAGTGCCCATTGGACTGACTTTCTTTTCGTACGTATCTTGGGATTCTTAGGCTCTACGCATTAAGATGTCTCGATTGTTGCGCTAAGTTCTAGCAACCTTTACTTTATGTATTCATAGCTATGAAAAAAAAGCCGCCAAATCCTTTAATGAAACCCTTTCCTGCTGCCTGATTGGCACCATGGTTTCTCACGTATACAATTCTCAGTTCTCAACCCACTAGAAAAAAATTGAATCTCCAGATCCGGAAAGGGGTAACTTTTCTTGACAGATCCCTCTTTACTACCTGGTATCCGGCTTTCGCCCATCCACAACATAACTAGCCCACACTAAGCCAGCCCTCCAATAAACCTTCGTGTGTGTGGGGAGGTGGGGAGGGGGTATATACAAGTAGTTATAAATATAGTTATTCTTCTTCGCACACCTGGAGAGCATCAGTACAAATCCTGTCCACTTCATCCGCCTCGATTCCTAAAGTTCTAGTTATATCCGATATGCAATAGACGTGAAATCTTGCGTCTTATCCCCTGGATCGTAACTTTGGCATTCCCGGCCCGTTTGGGCATAGCAACCGACTCCCCACCTGCAAATATTTAGCGATGCAACCACAACTCTGTGGGGGTGGCCTGGGAGCATTATAAACTTACTTTCTTATGTCTTGAGAGCATTTGGCAAAAATTAAGGACTGTACAGGAATGGGATGCCGATAAAAAGTGCAGTTTTTGTTGGGAGGGTTGTCTCAAGATCAGCTCCCCAAAAACTCGAAAATGTCACTGTGCAGCCCAGATGGACAACTCTGCCCATAACACCCTAAAATATCCTTCAAGCTTAGTGCTAAAGACATGCTCTGAAGTCCCAATATCGTTACACACAAGGAATTCCATCTGTAATGTACCCAAGAGTTGAGGCTCAGAAGGGGGATACCAATACCCATCGCACAGCTCTCATAGTGAACAAGGCTAAAACCCACTTTGTCAAATATCAAAGAGGGCATATCTTTACCCCTCAGCCAGAGCTGGAGTCATGGGCAATTTTCAGTACA
>Ga0307514_10001246_pt1 | contig 33461 bp, 45 predicted proteins | sample 16_EM_MG_FD_203088 | JGI IMG/M metagenome (GOLD analysis project Ga0307514, IMG submission 203088) | Populus trichocarpa ectomycorrhiza microbial communities from riparian zone in the Pacific Northwest, United States - 16_EM | ecosystem: Host-associated > Plants > Roots > Unclassified | place... | reverse complement strand
GTGTGAACGGCTACAGCATAACTGCAGCCCCTGCGAAGAGTGTAACACACGTGTCGTTCTGATGGTGCGTATACCGGGCGCATAGTAATGGAGGTGAGTATGCAACGCGACCCGTCGCCTGGGCGACGGGTAGTGTGTAATTCTCCGTCAGAGGGTTCGAAGTTCTGTCAGAGCCGTCAGAGCCGTCCGGAACACCCGGGTGTTTCAGACGGAAACTAGGGTTGTTGCTGATGAGGCCATAATCGTGCGAACTTGGAAGCCAGAATGGTGCGAGTTCATAGAAGCTCTTCGAGACTGTGGTCGAGGAAGTTTGGAGATGCGCTTCGAGGCCGTGATCGTGCGAACTTGCAGGCTGAAATCTAGTGAGTTTGGAGATACAGTTGGAGGCCGTGACGGTGCGAATTTGGAGGCCGTAATTCAGCGAGTTTGGAGATTCACTGGGAGGCCATGATCGAACGAACTTGCAGGCCGTAACCGATGGAGTTTGGAGATACACCTGAAGGCCGTAATTGAGTGAGTTTGGAGATGCACTGGGAGGCTGTAATTGAGTGAGCTTGGAGATACACTTGGAGGCCATGATCAAGTGAACTTGGAGACTGTAATCGAGCGAGGTTGGAGATGCACTTGGAGCCCGTGATTGTACGAACTTGCAGGCCATAATCAAGGGAGTTTGGAGCTACACTGGCAGGCCGTAATCAAGCAAGTATGGGGATGCACTGGCAGGCCGTAATCGACCGAGTTTGGAGATACACTTGGATGATGTGACCGAGGGAGTTTGGACAAGTACTTAGAGGCCGTCGATGGACGGTGCACCAGGTGCTGAGACTCTATTCATCAGTTAGTTAACTTGCAACTGTGGAAATGTGACAAGGTGACTGTACCTTTGAGCTCTCATGGAGAGCTGGCTGATGGCGGTCAATCGTGTAGGGAGGCACACTGAAAGCTGAAGCTATATTCAGGGGTCAATTCGTAATCATGAGAATGAAGGGAAGACAAACAATCTTGGGTACTCAGTGTATGCTGTACTCGGTATATGCTGTACTCGGTATATGCTGTACTCGGTGTATGCTGTACTCGGTGTATGCTGTACTCGGTGTATGCTGTACTCGGCATGTGCTGTACTTGGTGTGTGCTGTACTCGGTGTATGCTGTACTCGGTGTTTGCGGTACTCGGTGTATGCTGTACTCGGTGTATGCTGTACTCGGTGTATGCTGTACTCGGTGTATGCTGTACTCAGTGTATGCTGTACTCGGTGTCAACTCATGATCATGACAGGGAGAGATAGAGAGGGATAACTTAACTTTGTGTTCTGTAATGAAGTTAGAGTTGTGGACGAGAAAGAGAGAGATGGGGGATGAAGATGAGGACGATGTGGAGAATACGAGCAGATATGAGAAATCAGGGGTACAACTTGCGTGATTGGGTTGGGAAGATCTCGTATCAGTGTAATTACACGCAAGATCGTGACTCATACCTGCTGTATCGGGGATGGTATATTGACTCGCACACGAAATTCTCTTAAATCCCAGTATCTCATGATGATTTCCCACATCTCCTCTCATCTCTCTCTTTCTCATCCTCAGGTCTACCATCACTTAAGAACACGAAGTTAAGTCATCACTCTGTATCTCTCCATACCATGCTCAAGAGTTAACACCGAGTACAGCATACACCGAGTACAGCATACACCGAGTACAGCATACACCGAGTACAGCATACACCGAGTACAGCATACACCGAGTACAGCATTCACCAAGTACAGCATACACCGAGTACAGCATACACAGAGTACAGCATACACAGAGTACTGCATACACCGCGTACTGCATGATTCCAAGATTGACTGTCTCCCGCTCCCAGCCAGTCTCTCATCTCTCCGCAGACCATGTTGTATTCAATTCTCTACATTCCCATAATTACGAGTTAACCAATGAATAGAGTCTCAGTCTCCGTCGCGCCTCCCTCCCGAACCACGGCCTCCAGATTGACCGCCTCCAAGTACTGTTCCAATCTCACTCAATCACGGCCTCCAAGTGCATCTCCAAACTCTCTCGATCATAGTCTGCAAGTGTGTCTCAAAACTCGCACGATTACGGCCTCCAAGTTAGCTTGATCACAGCCTCCAAGTGTATCTCTAAACTCGCACGAATCCGGCCTCGAAGTGTATTTCTAAGCTCACTCGATTACGGCCTCCAAGTTCGCTGGATAACAGCCTCCAAGCGTAACTCTAGCTTCGTGCGATTACGGCCTCCAAGTTCCCATGATGACTGCCTCCAAGTGTATCTCCAATCTCGCACGATTACGGCCTCCAACATCAGCAACAACCCTTGTTTCCGTCTGAAACACCCAGGTGTTCCGGACGGCTCTGACGAAACCTCGTATCCTCTGACGGAGAATTACCCACTTCCCGTCGCCCAGGCGACGGGTCGCATTTCTTACTTACCTCCGTTACTTTGCGCCTGGTATACGCACCATCAGAACGACACGTGTATTACACTCTTTGCAGGGGCTGCAGTTATGCTGTAGCCGTTTACACAACGCCTGGCAATGTTTATGCTTTTCTTCGGCCGATAGCCACGTTTTACCTCTATGCTATTGCTATATATCGGATGCTGCACTCGCCCCATATATGTTTAGCTTTGAGATTTTGTCACATAGTGCAATACAGTCTTCGCTTCAGATACATCATTTGCCGTTGCATTTGCTTCACCATTATCGTATTTTACAGGTCTGAAATATACAGTCCAATTTTGACACTCTCTAGTACTATGCCCTCAGTCCTCCACATTCTGTATTGATCCATCATCGGCTTGCGATGCTTATTCCTCCTCATCCACATCCGCATCATCGCCATGCTTGCACTCATACCCGTCGACCTCGCTGGTTCCCAGGTCAAACCTACAATGCCCTCCGCACTCCACATTCTGCGTTGATCCATCATCGGCTTGGTATGCTTCTTCCTCCTCATTCGCATCTGCATCGTCGCTATCCTTGCCCTCATACCTGTTGACATCACTGGTTGCCAGGTCAAACCTCTCGAGTTCAGTCGTGGGCCGTCGTCACCGGCTGGGGGCGGGGATGGCATCGCGCAAGTCACATTCATCACCTTCATCTTCGTAATCCCTGCTGCCCCAAGGCATCGCGAAGTGAAGTTCGTCATCCGTGCAATTGTTGTCTATCGGGATGTTTGGGTCAGTGCTTCCAATCTCAGTCTCCTCAAGCGCCACTTCGGAGGCCAAATGATCAAGAAGAATAGCATTGTCAACACGCGCTGCTTCCACGCTGATCACCACGGCAGGCGTTGGGTTCTCCTCCTGTTGGATCTGACGCTTGACTGTAGCAATAGTGTTGTTATACACCCTGTGTTGGTAGCTCCCCAGTAGTGTGTTCCAGGTATTCATCAAGAATGTATATGTGTCTGCAATGCCAGGCGAGGTTAACAACTTGCGACCCGTTGCAGCGCAGCAAGATGCATTCTTACCACCGTCATTCTTGTAATTGAAGTAGTTTGCGCGATCAGGTCTGTCCGCTTTCAGCTTTGTCTTGGAAGCTTTCGAATGAATGCCTTTGTTCTTTTGCCACTCCAGAAGAGCATGGCGCAACGCGGTGCAGGTAAACATGATCAGTGGCGAGGGTATATGACTGTCCTTGTCGTCAAATCATGGGATTGTAAAATCCATCAGCATACTTACGGCAGTTATTCACCTGATGATAAAATTTGATGTAGATAAACCGCGGGACTGGTTCCGCCAGGAAGTAAAGTGGACGCTGGCCATTCATTAGCAGCTTGTGACACTCTCTGCATTGGATTTGGAACGTGTACACCACCTTCCACACGCTCTGCTACAGGAAAAAGATACTATTGTCTGCCAGAAGGGAATCAATAAATTCCAAACGCTCTGCGTCGGATTCAAAGCAGTGGAGATCATATAGCTCTGCCATATTGTCCCTTGCTGATTGAATAAAATGGAATTTAACCTTATCGACTTGTGCGCGAACCTGGTACCGGTTTGGGCATGTAATATCCAACGTGGGCCGTTTCTTCAGCATACCTCTTTCAAGATCTTCTTTGTGCGTGCCTCAAATGCTATGGACCAAATGTTGTTTTGCTGCATTGCGGTGTTCCAGTACGTCTCTATTATCTACCAGTGTGGGGCTTCAGCGATTGTGCTTTTGCAACGCGTCACATTTCATAACCTACCGTCTCCAAGTCGCTTGCACTTATAAATGGCCGTCTGTTCCACATGTAGAGCTCCAGGAAGCTGCCCATTGCAAATACAAGACGCATCATGTGGGAGTGACCAAATCGATGGATGCTGCGACTGCCGGAGACCACAGATCGAGGTATAGACACTGCCTGCAGTTGCAATTGCCACTGCCTCTGTCTCTGATTCCTTTCTGTAGCTCGCGTTCGCAGTGGATTTGTAATGATCGCGCGGGCTTCTGGATTATGGATGGGAGTAGGCAGGTTTTCAAGACCGTTGAGAGGAGTGGGAGTGCTAGCAATGCCGGATGCGGGGCTGGATACAACGCGACGTGTTGACTCTGTCTGTGTGGTTCCACTGGGTGCTGGTGTGTTACGACTGCTTGTGCCGGGCGTGGCGGTTGGAGTAATTATTGACCGTCACTGTGTAGCTGATGGGGTGGAAGTCACGCGTTGAGTGATATCTGCAATGCGAGAATTGTTCAGCAAAGATGAGGGGGTGGAGTTCTCACCTTGGATTGTAGAGGCTACGGAACTCCCTCCTTGAGAGGAATCTCTTCTGCCAGCCGGTACGGAAACGTGTCCCTTAGCAGGGGGAAGTTGAGAATTCCCTGAAGGCCCACGCTTTTGTTGATTTTGATGATTAGCAAGACTTTGAACATTTGTATGACTGGAGACGTGACAGGGCGAGGACTTTGGCAAGGCATCATCCGATATGGATGTTCGACGTTAAGACTGTAGGAATGAGTTCCTCTGCGTGCATATGCAACGGCAGGCGAGGTAGACTCCTATTTGAGCGACCATGGAGGGATTCAACAAAAAATGGAGGCACAGTGTAGACCGTGCTAGACTCTAAACCGTGACAATACTCGGGGACGAGATCCCTTCAAAAGCATTCAATTATGGGGTTAACTGCCATCAGATTAAACTCAGACCGAACTCAGCATTGATATTCACTGTTACAGCAACGTCTGAAGGTCTATTCGCACCACTTGAAGGGTGTATCTGTAGTGTTAGCGACGGTTCGGGACCGTCGTTTCGGGACCGGGTCTGGGTCGGAACCGAACCGTTGCCAAATTGGTTGTCCGGGTTGTCGATAGACCGGAACTGCCAATTCGGGTACAGTTCGATGGAAATCCTGAACCTGTCTGAATTGGGCGGGTTGTCAGCGGGTTGTCCAGCGGGTCCATTTGTAGATTCATATAATGCTCTTGTTTTTGCTGCCTGATAATTGCATTTTACCAAAACCGCTTATTTAACACTTAATAATCACTGTTTGCATGTTTTGCAGTTTGCAATATCGATTATTTTGGAATCCGTGTTTCTCCTTCTACATTTTGTATTTTTGCCTCTAAGGCGGTCTATACATCTGTTATAAGCTTTGATTTCCGCGTGATGCCATGATTACCCAGTTTGCAAGGCCAAATATTGTTGACGCTCCGTTGACGCTCGTTTTCATGATGTGGTAACAAAGTTTTCAGAATGGGGAAGTGACAGTATTGCATCCTGTTGTGCCTACAAAGGTTACCAATAGGTTGGTTATACACAACAGCGAACAAATCAATTTCCAATTACCTGACTTACAAGACCAAAAATTGTTGACACTCTGTTGACGCTCATTTTCAGAATGGGGCAGAGACCATGCACCTTCCTCTTTTGCCAATAAAGGCCGCTAATACCGCTATTATACTTAACTACGACCAAATGTCATTTTAATTACCTGACTTACAAGACCAAAAATCGTTGATGCTATATTGATGCTCATTGTCATGATGGGGTAACAAAGATATCCTCCACTGTTTTGACTTACAAGGCAGCCAGTACATAGTATATGAATTATTGCCCATTCAGATAACCCAAGATGTATAGCCAAATATCGTTGACGCTCCATTGACGCTCATTTTCAGAAGGGGGCAGTGACCGTACCGCATACCTTTTTGCCAATAAAGGCTGCCAATATGCTGTTTATTATAGTGTGCAACAATTCACAACTCAGATTACCAATGATGCATAGCCAAAAATCGTTGACGCTCCGTTGACGCTTATTTTCAGAAGGGGGCTGTGACCGTACCGCATACCTTTTTGCCCATAAACGCTGCCACTACGCCGTTTATAATAGTGTGCAACAATTCACAACTCAGATTACCAATAATGCGTAGCCAAAAATCGTTGACGCTCCGTTGACGCTCATTTTCAGAAGGGGGCAGTGACCGTACCGCATACCTTTTTGCCGATAAAGGCTGCCAATACGCCGTTTATTACAGTGTGCAACAATTCACAACTCAGATTACCAATGATGCAAAACTAAAAATCGTTGACGCTCTGTTGACACTCATTTTCATGATGGGGCAGGGAGCGTGGAGACATTATTTTAGCCTATAAAGGCTGCTAATACTCGCATTATGTCTAATAACGTCGATATCAAGTTTTATTTACCAGACTTACAATACCTACAACTATTGACACTCCATTGACGCTCATTTTGCCACGGGCGTATCCGCAATATGTAATCATTCAATTTGGCATAGTTTATCATTCACGATGTTTTGGCAGCCATTCTAACGTCTTCATGTACTTTGTCCGTGATCACCACATTGTTCTTTAATAATACATATAAATATAGCCTTTAAAATATACTTTACAGTGTCCACAAATTGTGGATTATAATGCACTCAAAATCCCGTTCCTTTCGATCAATGCTCGTTTCCACCGACATGTACGTTCAATAGGCTGCTCTCGTCTTCAAAATGTATTTTAGTAGCATTCAGACACAGCAGATAGTGTACTAACCACATGATGTTCTTTCATCAGTCAGCAATTCTGGATCAAAATCTTCATCATTTAAGCTGTCCTCGGCTAATGCATCAAGATTGACAGGTTGAGTCTTGGGAAGAGGAACACGTGAATCCGCATTTGCGGCTGGAAAATTGTCAGTTTGCGATCTTTGAGTACCCTGAATGGGACCGGGTGGCGCAGGTGGCGTTCCGGGGGGAGATGCCGTTCCGGGGGGAGATGGCGTTCCGGGGGGAGATGGCGTCGGATCTGGTGTCCGATGTCTGTGTCGCACTGGTGGAGGAGCACCCGTACCTTTGCGCCTCCAGCGTGTCTGGGGATTTCTAGCTGTGCCATTTTGGCAAGGAAGACAGCCGTCCGTGTGGTTCTGTTGAATTATAGCCGGATGTCTGTCCATCGCAGCCTTCACCTTTTTATGCCCAGGAAACTCAACACCCCTCTTCTTATCTTCTCTGACTTCGGCCCGAGGATTTTTGATCAGATATTGTGTTTCCTCTATGGCAGCATGCGAAAACCTGCCTTTGGCCATTTTGGCCATATTCAGTGCAAGGCGCATGTCGGACTGTTCGAGCTGTACCCGACCTCCTTGCCTTGCCATTGTTGCAGACATATTGAAAACCTACAAGAAATTAGTTGCAGCATCTAGTAATGAGATTCAGCAATGACCTCCACCATATAGGCTTCCGTAGCCTCCTGAAAGGAGATGAAAGCCTGTTTTGTCCACTCCCGGGGATGCTTATCACGAAGCTCATCCGCGAAAATCCCAGAGCTGATGTCATCATGATGTTTCATTTCGCGGACTGTGCGGACCAATGCCTTGGTAGACCATGGAGGTTTCCCGTTACAGGCAGAAATGAATTGGTCACAGAGCTCCCATCGTATACCCGCTGTATATTATACAGTTAATTGACTGTCATTTACCGTGATATGAATATACTCACATCCAATTGCGAGCTGTTTCTTATTCTTGCTGCTTCCAGTGTTACGAACGATTTTTAAATGTGTATCCTTGGTCATATTGTTGGTGGCCGCATTGGCAGCATTGCGGTGAACTAACTGGTGTCTGCGTTCTTGCTGTGTGCCAGAGAGTGACGTATTGGGTGTAATGCCCGTTGATCCGCCTGGTTCCATGCCGTTCTCACCTGGCTGAGGTGTTTGTGTAGCCATGATTCGCTGGTGTAGAATAGGAGAGGAAGATGATAACGAAAAGAAGTGGGAAGTCCTGAGGAATATATACTTCGCTACAAGTCAACATGAAATAACTAACTGCCAAGTTGCAGGTTTCACTCATGTTAAGTCATGCTGCATTTGATTGCTGATTGCAGGGGTTTCTAACCGTTCCGCCATTTGCATTTAGTCGGTCTGATGTTGTTTGTTTCTTTACAAGGATTAATGGTGGTTTACGACGGCCGAAATCTCACGATTGTCTGATGTATACAGGATATGCTTCACGGGAAAGCACGTCTGGTGATGTTTATCTCAAGAAATCCCAGGGATCTTACATGAAACTGACGTTGAAAATCGAGTCATTCTGTACTGTTAGCATAACTATTCCCATTTTAGTGACGGTCAAAACGTAGATTTTGCTTATTCAAGTTGATCAAACATACCAACCTTGACATAAAAGACGCAGCTTGCCTCCATATCGTCCAGATCTTGCAACATCCAACGTCTCGCCCAACAACAAAGTCAACACAAACTACAATGGTCAATGCTCCGAAAAAGAACTTCTCACCACTTCCAGCTGGCAAGTACAGGAAATCGACCAATTGATCCACACGACGAGATCATCAAGCGAATGAAGGCAAGAGCGGCTCAGAAGCCGAACGAGTCTGAGCCCTAGGTGCATTGCGTAGCTTGCGATCCAAAAAAAAGCTTGCGGCAGACAGAAGACAAGAAACGAACTTTTTGAATAACAAAGAGAAAGAGAAATGGATCGAGGATTACATGGAGAGAGAAACCGCTGTGGCAAGAAAGCGAGTTGAGGACGCAGAGACAGCAATTGAGCAGGAGCAGGAAGATATGAGAAGTGCTGAAAGCGGGGGATTGATATCCAGGGAGCCCGGACAAACGTTTGAAGAGATGTTGGATGCTATCGGAGACAGTCTGAGTGATCTTGCAAGTTCGGACTAGAAGGAGGATGGGGAAGATGATGAAGATACAGAGCAGGGCAAGCTGAGCGAAGATGATGAACCCGGCTGGGTGATGGGCACAATCTTGAAAACGGTACAGCAGCACATGGAGAAATTTGGGCAGATGCAGATGAAGCTTGACGAATTGACACAACCAGGATGTAGAGACTCGGCTGACTACTTCTGTGAACGAGATAAGAAGTACGGCACAACCGAGTTGAAGGTTCCGGCAGTCGTCAAACCGCATACAGACAACAACGCAGCAATTCCTGCACCCTCAACATTTGGAGAGCTTATGGAGTCTGTTGATATCATCCCTGGAATATCGCAAATGCCGCAAGGGACTTCTCGACCAGGAAGTAGTCATATGAGGCTAGGTTCTGGAAGACCGCAGTTGAATACACGCATAGCATCACTACCGCCCGAGGTGGAGCCCGATTCGTCACTGATTAATAAAGCGAATCCTATTGAACCCATAGGCATTTACCCCTGCATTTTCCCCTCTAGCTAATCACCATATAGATATCGGATTCGAACGAAGAAATGGTGACGGTGCGTGTGTCACCGGAAGAATAGATAGGCAAATTGCTGTTTTTGACGTCATATCAAGTAGAAAAGCAATTCATGAACCTATTTTGCTACGTGTCAGCTTTTACTTGATTCCAGTGACCAAACTGTGACACATGATAATTTGTCTGTGCATGTGCAAGGGTGGTATGTACCTTGTGAAAGTTGTAGTGTTCAAATTTAGCTGCATGACGACCAATAAACTCTATAGCGTCTTTACAGTTTCTGTTAAGTGGGAAAGCCCAAACTAAATTAGTGACGAAACTGACTAATAAAATTTAAGTGAGTGATGTCATACGAGTTATAGAAGGAGTGGTTAGTGCGCGATACAAATCTGTCTGTATGATGACTGTCATGCTGCATTCATCCATGCGTCCAACTGCATAACTCACCGCTCCGACCTGGTGCACATGGTTGAGATTTTGAAAATTGCTTATGGTACGTCATGGAAATCGAGGAAAAGGAGCTGGATCAGGACAGGTGAGGAAGTTGGGCTATATCAATCCAAAATTAGCGTACAAATCAACATACCGTGAATTGCCAGCCGAAAGCGCAGGAATGTGCGCTGGCTATGTCATCCATCACTCAGATAACATGTATGGTGGTGGTTCCCAAATTGAGAGGCCACGAAAGTTCTGGATGGAAATGATCATACATAGAAACGATTTATTGGTTGTCAATAATCATTATTTGATCCATATTATACAGTTATTGAACATACAATGACAGTTAGGATGTGTTCAATGTAAGCCTCAACAGAGCGTCAACAATTTTTAGTCTTACACTTTCAGCAATCATACCTGATGAATAGTCCTTTGTTGCCAAAGACAAACTGTTGGGCGTCATTTTAGCAAAAAAGGTAAGCAACATACTCGTTGCCGCATCATAAAAACGAGCGTCAACAGAGCGTCAACGATTCTTAGATTTGCAACATGGATAATCCCAGGGCTATTGATTGAAATTGTCACATAATGAATGTATTGGCTTTCTTTGTCGGCAAAAATAATGCAAACGATATCGCTACCACCTCCTGAAAATGATGCAAACGATATTGCTACCACCTCCTAAAAATGAGTGTCAATGGAGCGTCAACAATTTTTAGTCTTACATGTTCTGCAATCATACATGCTGCATAGTCCCATATTGCCAAAAATATACTATTGGGTGTCTTTTTAGCCAAAACGGTACGCGGCACACTCATTGCCGCATCATAAAAATGAGCATCAATGGAGCGTCAATGATTTTTAGACTTGTAACATGGATAATCCCAGGGCTATTCATCAGAATCGTCACATAATGATCGTATTGGCTGCCTTTCTCGTCAAAAATGATGCAAACAATATTGCTACCACCTCCTAAAAATGAGCGTCAACAATTTTTAGTCTTACACTTTCAGCAATCATACATGCTGCATAGTCCCATGTTGCCAAAGATACACTATTGGATGACTTTTTAGCCAAAACGATACGCGGCACACTCGTTGCCGCATCATTAAAATGAGCGTCAACGGAGCGTCAATGATTTTTAGACTTGTAACATGGATAATCCCAGGGCTATTCAGCGAAATCGTGACATAATGATCGTATTGGCTACCTTTCGCGGCAAAAATGATGCAAACAATATCGCTACCACCTCCTGAAAATGAGCGTCAACGGAGCGTCAACGATTATTGGTCTTGCATCTTGGATAATCCATGGGCTGTGCAATGACTGTATAGCATAACCAATACGGTGGCCGCCATTATGGGCAAAAACGGTAGTGCGCTTATTGCTATCACCTCCTAAAAATGAGCGTCAATGGAGCGTCAACGATGTTTGGTCTTGCATCTTTGACAATCAAGGGTCTGTGGCAGTGTACCACACCATAATCATAGTATTGGCTGCCTTTATAGGCAAAAATGTTAGTTACAATATCACTTCCGCCTCCTAAAAATAAGCATCCATGGCAGGTTTTACTTTTTTCTTGCTAATTGCTCTAGAGTCAATATTTAAGAACCAGCAGCTTACTTTATGATATCATAGTTTTTGACTGTCATTCAACTCGAATTACACAGCGATCAAATTCCTAACGCCATGTCTGATTCAAAATCTATAAACACCTCGTTGCTAAAGGTTATGATATCTTCCAAAAATGAATGTATCTTTATGCGTAATTTGAACGACCTTACCCTCCAAATCATATTTGATGCTTGGTGGACTTCTATGAATGTGGACTCGAAGGTTTCAATTGCTTGGAATAATTCTAGACATGCCCCTTCGTGGCGATTCTATTTGCACTGCAGAATTGAGGAGACCGGCAGCCCTGGCATCATATGTATCGTTTGTCACCAAGTTCTTCGTCATCCATCAGAACATGGTACCAGCTCAATGGGGAAACACTTGCTGGCAAAAGTGCACATCGCAAAGTTAAACGAATTAACAGAGTCAGAAGTGTCTGAATTTACTATGTCAACGGTCGATGAAACAGCTTTGGCCATCCTGAAAAGACAAGGAAGTCGAGGAATTACAATCGTAAGGTCCCAATTGACATTATTGTTTGACATCTAGACCTTAGCCATATTAACTGTGATGGCAGACAAAACGATCTAAACTGGCTGATAAGAACTTTGAAACTGCCGAATTCCACCAAGACACCTGGAATCGCTACTTCATGTTAGGATGTGTTTCGGCTCACCTTCCATGAAAAGCTATATCAAACCTCGAGCTACGATGGTCATATAATGCGCTACGCAGCGATCTCGTGCTACCGTCCGCCAGCACTCTTAGCAACATTTGCCGGAGGGAATATTCACTGACAGTGGATGCAATCAAGAAGCAAATGCCATCAAGAAATGATGTTAGCTTAGCTTTAGACAGGTGGACATCAACGAATTAATTAGCCATAATGTCGGCCATTGCTTACTATATGGATCGAAATTGGGTATTGCGTGAAGTGCAACTTGCATTCGATAAGGTCGATTACCACTTCTTTTCCTATTACAAAAGCTAACAGAGGATAATAGGTCAAGGGTCAACGTACTGGGGCAAGGCTAGCCATATATTTGAAAGAAGTTCTTGAGCGTTTTGAGCATACCAACAGACATTTACTTGGAATTACGACTGATAATGCTTCATCAAATTACTCGATGACCTGGGAACTACAGTCAACACTTCAAGCCTCTGGAATCGAATGGCCTGCTTTGCGGAACCACATACCATGTATGGCACACGTCATTCAGCTCGCTTTAAATACATTCATGAGCAGTCTCGGGGTACAAGGCCGCACCAAGTCATGGGAAGCACATGAGCGCGATCAACAATTTGGAGAGAATGAAAGCACAGACTTTGGGAAGAGTCAAAGACTCCGAAAGGAAGGCAATGCTAGAATCAACAAGGTGTCGGCCATAAAGCCAGGTTTAGCGAAGATAATTGACAAAGTACGTATTTAAAGAATTTTTGAAAGTACTGAAACTGACCTTTGTATAGCAGCGAATGCTTGAGGTATTGATTACGCTGACACCTGGTCGTCGAAACAAGTTTATTGACTGTCAAAAAGCTAAAGTACACATCGCCGTACTACCTATTATGGATTTGAAAACACGGTGGAATTCAACACTACAGTTGCTTGAGCGATCCTACCGATTACGAGAATTCACCCACGAGTGCCTCAAGAACCCAAAATACAGCGAATACCTGCCACTCTTCACAACACAAAATGAATGGACCATCGTCAAGTACGTCACGGAAGTCTTAAGGCCATTCCGATACTGGACCCTGTGGATGTCAAAATGGTATACGGTTACTCTGCATCACGTCATCACAGTGTACAATGACATGTTCGATCATATGGATGGCGTCATGCGAGCTTTGGCGAAGAAGAAGACCCAATGGAAGGAAGACTTATACTTCGCTGTGAAGTGTGCTAAACAGAAGCTGTCCAAATATTATTCCGAAGTGACTCCAATGACCGGTCTACTTCTCATTTTAGCACATATCCTTAATCCTTTTCGAAAGCTGCGATCGTTTAGGAAGTGGGACATGGGAATGGATATCAATCCTGATGACAAGGCTTTATATACCACGCAATATCAGGAGGCGTTTCTGAAGTATGTGCAAAACAAATACTGTGCCAAACACCGGCGACTGTCAGTCAATAAACCCGAAAGAGTTGCGAGCAACAACCCCTTCTCCACAATGGCTTCTGGTTCTGGTCGATCTTCTTATGATCCATATGATTTGTCCAGCGATGATGATGAATACTTAACGCCTGAAAATGTGGCTGAAATGACCCCCAGACGCAGTGATCGCGCAGCACACTTATTGACAGCCACAAGGCTCTATTTGAATTCACCACCTGAAGCACCAAAGCACTGGGGGCAAATTAATCCAAATCGTAATGACTACCACTCTGACCCCATTGAGATTAGCAGTACATTTTGGTTGCCCGATATTACCGACTGGTGGCACCAGCAAGAAGAACACACTCAAAGTACGCCGATCTCTCCAATGTGGCACACGACATATTTCCTATCATACCACATTGTGTCGGAGTGGAGGCCAGTTTTTCCCTTGGGCGAGTCATTATCAGATGGAGGCAGTCGAAAACCACAGGCGAGACCTTTCACGAACAAGACGTTGTAAGGCAATACGCACATGCCAATAATGGCATATTGGCAGGCGATGATCCATTATTGGATACAACCGAAGCTGAAAACGACATAGAACTGAAGAGAGAAGCAGAGAAAAGGAAATTGCACAGCCTGGCCAAGGTCCACGACTTTTTGGAGATGTGGCAGGGCAGCCGAAACCTCCGTGCTACCCAGAGGGAATCACACGCTCAAAACAAGCAGATGACAGCCATAGAATTCATTTCGGATACTGAAGAGCTCGTTAATGCATTCTGGAGAAACTTTCAACATGATGGTGCAGCTGCATTCAAATTGTCGGAAAGATCACCTCAGCCACCAGCTTTGTCAGCAAATGACCTCCTTGGAGGGCGAACTCAAATATTGAATGTACGCCGAATCAAGAAAATCGACCGACATCCGGCGGAAAGTAAAGAGGATAGCGCACCCAAAAGCATTTCTGATACCGAAAATTGGCTTAATTGGAATGGTGACTTGGATAACCCAAATGTGAGCAAAGACGACTGGGAGGCAGACGATGAATCTGATTTAGAGCAAGACAATGTCATCGAGGATCCAGAAACACCAGCGCAGCAAGATGTGAGTGCTGCACCAAATGTTCCAGGATTGATTCGGCCATTACGGAGGTCAAAGGAAAAGGCTGAAAAGTTGATTGTGACGGTCAGTGCAATAGAAACGAGAAGGAATAAGGGACACAAGAAAAAGTAGGACAGCATAGGTTAATGATTTTTCACCTGGATCTATATGTTGCTTGACCAAGAATGTCACTTAGAGAAATATTTTGGGAGAATAATGAGCAGTCGCATGTAAATATTTTTCATAAACTGTAATACAGCAGGCACAATGCCAAATTCAAGGAGATATATAAATTTCAATATAATCAGAGCGACCTGTGCAAGAATATTACTGGACCTAGCTTTTCCATGGGACCCTTGCTAAATCAGTCTGAACAGCGGCTAATAAGCTGAAATAATTATGAATACAATTATTACTGTCAGCAGATTTTGACTAGACAATACATTAAAATGAGCATCAACAGAGTGTCAACGATTTTTGGTTTTGCATCATTGGTGATCAGAGTTGTGAATGGTTGTGGGCTGTCATGAATGGAGTATTGGCCGCCTTTGTAGGACAAATAGAAAGCAACATGCTCCCTGCCTTATCATGAAAGTGAGCGTCAACGAAGCGTCAACGATGTTTGGTTTTGCATCTTTGGTAATCTGAGTTGTGAATGGTTGTAGACTGTCATAAATGGAGTATTGGCTGCCTTTATGAGCCAGAGAAATAGCAGCATGCTCCCTGCCAAATCATGAAAATGAGTGTCAATGGAGCGTCAACGATTATTGGTCTTGCATCTTCTGCATCAGCAACAACCCTGGTTTCCGTCTGAAACACCCGGGTGTTCCGGATAGCTCTGATGGCTCTGACAGAACCTCGTACCCTCTGACGGAGAATTACATGCTTCACATCGCCCAGACGATGCGTCGCGTTGCATACTTACCTCCATTACTTTGCACTAAGAATGCGGTGACGTATACACACCATAAGAACAACACGTATGTTACACTCTTCGCAGGGGTTGCAGTTATGCTGTAGCCGTTTATACAACAGCTGGCGATGTTTATGCTTTTCTTCGGCCGATAGCCACATGCCGCACTCTCATTTAGGTTTAGCTTTGAGATTTTGTCACGTATTGCAATACAGTCTTCACTTCGGATACATCGCTTGCCATTGCATTTGCTTCGCCATTATCATATTTTACAGGTCTGAAATATACTCTCCAATCTTCACACTCTCTAGTACTATGCCCTCAGTCCTCCACATTCTGCGGTGAATTATCATCGGCTTGCAATGCTTATTCCTCCTCATCCGCATCTGCATCGTCGCCATGCTGGCACTGATACCCGTTGACATCACCTACTATGCCCTCAGTCCTCCACATTCTGCGTTGATCCATCATCGGCATGCAATGCTTCTTCCTCCTCATCCGCATCCACATCCGCATCGTCGCCATCCTCGCCCTCATACCCGTCGACATCACTTGTTCCCAGGTCAAACCTCTCCAGTTCAGTCGCGGGCCGTCGTCACCGGCAGGAGGTGGGGATGGCATCGCACTCGTCGCTTTCATCACCGTCATCTTCGTAATCCCCCCTGCCCCCTGGCATCCTGAAATGCAGTTCGTCATCCATGCAATGGTTGTCTATCAGGATGTTTGGGTCAGTGCTTCCGATCTCAGGCTCCTCAAGCGCCACTTCAGAGGTCAAATAGTCAAGAAGAATAGCATTGTCAACACGTGCTGCTTCCACGCTGATGACCACGGCAGGCATTGGGTTCTCCGCCTGCTGGATCTGATGCTTGACTGTAGCAAGAGTGTTTGTATACACCCTCTGTTGGTAGCTCTCCAGTAGTGTGTTACAGGTATTCATCAAGAATGTATACGTGTCTGCAACGCCAGACAAGGTTAACAACTTCGGACCCGTTGCAGCGCAGCAGGATGCGTTCTTACCAGCGTCATTCTTGTAATTGAAGTAGTTCGAGTGATCAGGTCTGTCCGCTTTCAGCTGTGACTTGGCGGCTTTCGGATGAACACCTTTGTTCTTTTGCCACTCCAGAAGAGCATGGCGTAACGCGGTGCAGGTAAACATGATCAGTGGCGAGGGTATATGACCATCCTTGTCGTTAATCAAGGAATTATAATATCCATTAGCATACTTACCGCGGTTATTCACCCAATGATAAAATTTGATGTAGATTAACTGCGGGATTGCTTGCGCCAGGAAGTAAAGTGGATGCTGGCCATTCATTAGCAGCTTTCGACTCTCTCTGCATTGGATTTGGACCGCGTACACCACCTTCCACACGCTCTGCTACAGGAAAAAGATACTTATTGTCTGCCAGAAGGGAATCAATGAATTCCAAACGCTCTGCATCGGATTCAGAGCGGTGGAGATCATAAAGCTCTGCTATGTTGTCCATTGCTGATTGAGTCAAATAGGATTTAACATTATCGACTTGTGCGCGAACCTGGTGCCAGTTTGAGCGTGTAATATCCAACATGGGCCGTTGCTTCAGCATACCTCTTTCAATCTCTCCTTTCTGCGCGCCTCAAATGCTATGGACCAAATATTATTTTGCTGCATAGCGGTGTTCCACTACATCTCTATTATCTGCCAGCGTGGGGCTTCAGCTAATGCTTTCGAAACACGTGGCGTCGCATAACATACTTTCTCCAAGTTGCTTGCACTCATAAACGGCCGTCTGTTCCACATGTAGAGCTCCAGGAGTCTGTCCGTTGCAAACACAAGACGCGTCATGTCTGAGTGACCAAATCGATGGATGCTGCGACTGCCGGAGACCATTGATTGAGGTGTAGACACCGCCTGCGGTAGCAATTGCCACTGCCTCTGTTTCTGATTCTTTTCGGTAGCTCGCGTTCGGAGTTGATTTGTAATGATCGTGCAGGCTCCTGGATTAGGGATGGGGTTGGCAGGTTTTCAAGACCGCTAAGAGGAGTGGGAGTGATAGCAATGCCGAATGCGGGGCTGGATACAATGCGACGCGTTGAGGTTCCTCCAGGTACTGGTGTGCTACGACTGCTGGTAACCGGCATGGCGGTTGGAGAATTCATTCACCGTCGCTGTGTAGCGGACGGGGTGGAAGTCACAGGTTGAGTGATATCTGCAATGCGAGAATTGTTCAGCGAAGATGAGGGGATGGAGTTCTGACCTTGGATTGTAGAGGCTACGGAACTCCCTCCTTGAGAGGAATCCCTCTCGCCAGCCGGTACGGAAACGCGTCTCTTAGCAGCCGGAAGTTGAGAATTCCCAGAAGGCCGACGCTTTTGTTGATTCTATCGATTGGCAAGACTTCAAGCATTTCATACGACCCGAGTTGTGTCAAGGTGAGGGCTTTGGGAAGGCATAGTCCGATATGGATGTTCCACGTTAAGAATGTAGAAACAATTGCCAGTGCATGCATATGGAATGGCAGGCGAGATAGACTCCTGTTTGAGCGACCTGGGAGGGTTTTGACAAAAAAGGGAGGCACAGTGTAGACCGCGCTAGACTCCAAACCCTGACAATACTCGGTGATGAGATCCCTTGAAAAGCATTCAATTATGGAGTTAACTGCCATCAGATTAAACTCAGATTGAACTCAGCATTGCTATTCACTGTTACAGCAAACTCTGAAGGTCTATTTTCACCGCTTGAAGGGTATTTAAGCCTTCTTGGCGCGATTATCATGGTATTGCACTCGTTCTTGGCATAATACTTCGAACCATCGATTGTATATATCTTTAGCTTCCCGGTTGCAATCCCCCTTTGGCAGAGCTAAAAGCATCACAAAGCGAACAATCACGTATTCTCTATCCTATGACATCAGATGCGTGTGCTGTTTCCACCGCTAGGCGTTGGTAGCCGTGTTGATTGGTTGCACAATTGGGACAACTTGAGAACTACTCTGTTTGCTTCGAGATTCACGAGGTCTGAGGGGTAAAAGTGGTATGAGATGCCAAAGCAACGCCCGGCGTCGGAAACTGTCCTCACCGCAAGTACTAAATCTCGTCTCGAGGCTCCTCATTCATCAAGTGCCTGGTGGTTGTGCAAGATGAAGGCTGGGCAGTTTTGTGTTCATTAACCAACAAAACGCAGGATATGAATCAAATTGTAGGAACTTGAGTATATATATCCCTTCTTCCCACCTTTACCTCCATTCTCTTTTCCTCCTGTATTTAACACACCGCCAGCATGCTCAACTCTCTCAACATCATGTGACTTGCACAAAACAACACCTCTCGTTCCAAAACACACCCGATAACCTACACAACTTTGTATGTTCCCTCTGGGCTTACTTCCGCTACATGCAACTGTATCATAATGCTAATGCCTTAGATGTAGATTCATTTTCAACTCACAGCGATGCCACCAAAGGGCAGCCCCAAAGGAAAGGAGAAGGCAACTGCTAGGGCAAAAATGCCGACATCAGTTATAAATCGATGCCTGTTGTTGGATCGAGACCGTATAAAGGGATTCATCTTGCAACACGTCTGTGGACTCATACGGATATACAATGTTTGCGGTGTCAAGGATGACAGGGCCTGGGACCTTTTTTATGATATAATCTTTCTTGATCCAGTCACAACTCGCAACTTTTCACAATTTCAGCTGATGTCGCCGCACCACAGGAGCAGGAGTTCACCTTTTTGGGAGTGGTGGGCAGACTTCCGCTCATATGTGGGGCAAATGTTTGACAAAACCCGCGACCAAATGAACAATTGGAGGTGGGAAAACCCCGGTGGCTTCAGGGATCAAGTCGATCGCTCCAATTCGTAGACAACCGGCGCGGGGAAGGTGAAATGCACTGGCGAGCGGTTGTCTTGGTACTGTAGTGATAATCTCAGGGCAATGATTGAGCCACCGAGCTGCTGGCAGTACAAGCCAGGCAACTTCCTGGCCGTTAGACCAGTGAATTGGGATGAGATAATCGACGACGATGATGATGATGAGAACTGGGCGGATCCCAGAACGCCGAGCCGTGGAAGGAGCTGTTCCAACGATAGCAATGACAATGACGACAGTGAGGGTGAGGAGGACACGCAGGGCGGTGAGAAAGGGCCCGGGAATGGGAAGAGTACAAATGATGGGAAGTGGAAAGCGAAGGGGAAGCCAACGGAGGAAGGGAAGGGCAAGGGGAAGGGAAACGGTAAAGGCAAAAGTATTGTCAAACAAACCCCTGGAGGAGATGATATCTCTCGTGCCGTTGCTGTGCAGTTGCAGAAGGAAATGTATCAGGCCGACTCGGACACAGAGGGCTAACTAGAGCGGGTATATTTAGCGCCAGAAGCATCGCCCACTGTGTCAATTTCCTCAGATGATGATACCGACTCTACCGAGTTGGACGGCGAATATAACTCAGACTTGATTCTGATGTGGCTATGCGCATGAAGGATGATGTGGACGCACTGGACGGCGTTGATTTAGACAGCAATGTGGATATGGAAAGGGACGGTGACAATGATGAGGAGGGAGATGAAGAGGAGAAAGATGAAGAAAAGGAAGATGAGGAGGAGGTGGAGGAGGAGGATGAGGAGGAGGAGGAGGAGGATAAGGATGATGGCAAAGAACCTCGGACGATTGGCCAGGGAGAGATCATAAATACATCGGCTGACGATGTAGCTACCATGGTAGACGATCAGCCAATCGTGCTACCTGAGCAAGTCCAGGAGTTGCGCGAACATACCACACAGCCACAACGTCCGGCGCCTGCCCCACGGCCACAAACCCCGGAGCCTCGCCCATTACCACGAACTCCGGAGACTCATCCCCTCAGTGGGCTGGAACATTTGGGGCTTGTGACGCCGCAAAAACCTCGCCTGGCGGTGCCAACTCTGCGAGAAGCTGAGGCAGCCGGAAACACCTCGGCTGTGGATGTGGATCAGCAGCTGGTGATTGAATCGGCAGGTGGCGACAGTCTCCCTGGAGTCCCTCTCCCCGATGTCTCTCTGCCGGATATCCCTCTCCCCAATGTCCCTCTCCCCAATGTCCCTATCCCTTATGTCCGTCTCCCTGAGGTGCGCCTGGATGGCTTGGTATGCGAGGACTGAACCAGTCCTCGCGTTGCAGAGGAGGCAATGGTTGTTGCGTTCAGATTAGGGTCGGGTTCTTGTCTTGTTCGTTTCCTTTGTGCTAATCTATTTATCTCAAGCAGTTATTATTACACGCGTTGCGAGGTTTTTAGATTGGTCAAGGTTTATTTTATTTATGAATTTTGTACTGGTTTTATTTTTATTGGCTTTAGTTTATTCATAGTATTATGGAACATCGCGCATGCAGCATTTTTGCAACTCCTGGCGTGTAAGAAACCTTATTGTGATGGTGTTGATGCTTAATAAGTTAGCTGAAAGTATCGTGAGCTTACACACAAGGCTGCTCAAGCCCAGCACCAACTTTCGTCTCTTGCTACAGTGTATACTCCACTCCTCGCATGTCGTCGACAATGCCAGAGAAGACCCCTTTCCGTTGCCCCGAATTTTCATGCCGAAAGAAGTTCACCTCAGATAGCTGACGACTTAAACATATCAAATAACACCATCCTGAACACCTTCAAGTTACATGCAAGAAGAATCTGACTATTCTCAGCGCGCCCCAACGCGTTGAACCCGCACAGCATCGTGAATTCAACGCTACCAAAGATTCAGTCGAAGACTTGGATGCGTTTCCCTACCTCGAAGACGTTGAAAACATCGCAGACTCGGAGTCTCAACCACTGCCATCTCTGCCGTGGACGAAAATATACCCTGGCGCCCGCACTCCGCAGATCGATTACATTGCAAAATCATGGGAACTTGACGCTCAGGGTTGCCTTGAGACGAACCTACAAAACAATCCCTACTACCCATTTGCGACGCGTGAAAAGTACAAATATATCCAGTGTGGGATCAAGAGGAAAGGCATGAAGACATACTATGACAACGTGCTGAAGGAAGAAAACACCGCTCTGCGTTTCCCAAGCTTCAAAAACGGTGATGGTGTCCAGAAGCTCGTAGCTAGCATGCCAGATGATCAGACTCTCTGTAAGTGGAAACTACACACTCTCGAGGATACAAGATGGAATGACAATCACCAACGCCCTATCAAATACTGGAGTTGAGACATCATCAAAATCATAAGATGGTTGATGCAGCAGCCAGCCTACGCCGAGCATCTCATTTTTGCCCCTCAGCTTTGCTTTAACAGCGAGATGCCCCTGACACGCCTCTATACCGAAATGCACTCTGCGGACCGGTGGTGGGAGACTCAGGTATGGAGAGATACTCGAGGATAATAACTTGCTAATCGACGTTTAGTCAACGCTCAGAGTGGGGGATACACTGGTTCCCTTGATCTTCATGTCCGACGGAACACATCTCTCGAATTTTGCTGGCGACAAGCAAGAGTTGCCTGTATATATGACAATTGGTAATCTATCTTCGAAGATCTGGCAAACACCCTCAACGTACAGCGTCGTAATGGTTGCTATCGTACCGATTCCAATCGAGAACAGCAATGTTCCTCAGAAACGGCTGGATGAGCAGCGGCAAACAAACCGAGAGGTGCTGAACGAAGTACTCCGGCGGATACCACAGCCATTCACCTTTAAACAAAATCCCAGCACCGAGAGCGGGTATTACAATGTTCTCTGTGCAGATGGCAACTTCAGGCATTGCAAACCGGTTTTAGCAGCCTGGCTTGCAGATTGCCCAGAGTATAGCGACCTACATCATCTTGAGTGCCATGTCTGTTATTGGTGCGAGTGTCCAAAGAACAAACTTGGAGATTATGTGCATCCCGACAAGCAACACCGCCGGCGGGATCACAACCTATATAGAACGCTCAGAGATGCCAACACCAAGGCAGCCGATGATGAACTCTCATCGCGTCATGTTCACCGAGGATTCAAAGTGTTTCAACACATGCCGTGTATTGTGAGCGACCTCCCTAAGCCCAACCTCCTCCATACATTGCAGATCGGCATGCTTGACCACCTCCAGAAGTGGATTTTCCACTTCATGAAGACGCACGAACGGCTCGACTAGTTCAATGCAATCTGGTTATCCGTGCCTGCTTACCATGACCTCACACCAAAAAATAAGTCAAATGAGGAAGTTTCTCAATGGAATGGGAAGGAGATGAAGGAAATGAGCTGGTACCTGCCTGGAGTTGTAACCCAGTATCTACAAGGCGGAAGCCCCACCCAGCGTCCCATATCCAATTGTGCAATTGAGTGCACCCGGGCATTGTTAGAATTCTATATGTATGGTCGATATAAATCCCACGATGATGCAACATTGAGCTACATGGAGGATGCCTTGCATCGTTTTCACACCTTCAAACATGGCTTCTTACTCGGGCGAGCGGGCAAACAGGCAAAGGCCAAAGCCAATGCCCTGAGAACAGAACTCGTGGAGAAGCGAAAGGTAGACGAGAAAACAAATGCTGAAACTTGGATGCCGTCCAAGAAGCGGCGCGAAATGAACGCCTGGAGGGATTATATCAGCCACGAGATAGATATTTCCAAGGAGTTAGATGCCGACTTCAACATTCTGAAGATCCACTTGATGTCTCATTGGGCCGAACAGATTCGTCGATACGGAGCCTTGCAACAGTATTCTGCTGAGAGACATGAACAAGCACATAAAACCAACCTCAAGGACGGTTGGAATACCTCCAATCACAATCTCCACTACCTGCCACAAGTAATCACCTTTCAGCGTCGCATTCTCTGCTTCGAAATCAGAGAGCTCAATCTCCAAGCCCTAGCTCAGCATTGGGAGAACAGTGCTGCCCCCTGCAAAGTCTTCCCTTCCGGTGCTGTTCTGGCTGCCCCCCTGAGCTCCCAGTCATATGCAAAGCCTGAATTCATGGGACCCCAAAACTGTCATGATGGAAAGCATCCTGACGCTATGATCAAACACTTCAGAGCATTACTCGACAATACAGAAGATGCAACACACCGCGCGGCAATATACAGCGGCAAATGGGAGTTTATAAAGCATAAGAGTCGTAACAAGATATATATATCGGATAAACAACTGCACACAATGGAGCTCTGTATTTACCATGGTATCAACGTTCAAGTTGAGGGTTTAGAAGGTGAACGCATATCTCAGATGTGTCGATCCACAGGAAGCCAGAGCTGGCACGGAGGGGATCGACGGAACAACTGGGTGGGGATGAAGCAACGCCCAGGGAGGTGTTATGGAGCGCTGAATGGGCATCTCCCGTGGCAACTGCAACAACTCTTCAAAATCAAGCTCCAAAACAAGGATGGAGCTTTCGTTGAGTACTGGTTAGCCCTGGCGCTCACCACAACACCTGAAAACTCAGGTCACTTGGATCCCGTCTCAAAATTTGTACAAGTGAGAAAAGCACCGGCAGCCATTGCTTTGCAAGTTTTCAGCGTGGGAAACATCGTTGGCTGCGCGCACGTAATTCCAGAGATAGCTACTTGTAGTAAGACAGGACACGAACGGAATGAGGGATGGAATGTCAATAGCCACATAGATCTGGCAACTTGGAATGATGTGTATAATTAGTAAAGAGAGAATTGCGTAGATAGAAGGAACGCGAGGAGAGATTTTTGCAACGTCACCCATCGCATTGCAATCCCGATGCAAGCGCGTACCCAATGAACCCATTCCGACGTATGGTCACAGTGGGCCACAACGCCAGAGTGTTGGTTTAAAATAGGAGACCGACAGAGCAAGAAGAAACGGTGAAAAAGCAATCGGAGGGCGATATGCACCGCGACGCATGGTATTGACGCCGGGCGCAGAGTAATCCGCCACCGGGGTGTCTCTGACGACTCTGACGGAGCGCGTCCACTCCGATGGAGCCATTTTGCCCAGACGGAATTTTATTTTGCTGATGTGTAATATAAGTGGTGCTAGATCATAAGCATCTATAAACAGTGATTTGGCAGCCTCTTTTGGCAGATAGGCAAGGTATATTCCCGCGACAGCCTCCCAGACAGTAACAACTTATTTCATTCACAAACCTGCAACATACTGTTTGTTGGGCATTTTAGCCTACAAAAACAATCAAAACTTTCGTTATATATAATACTGGTCGCATCGCGCGTTTATTAACCATGATGCAAGGCCAGAAATCGTTGATGCTCTGTTAACTCTCATTTTCAAGATGGGGCAGGGGGCGTGTTGCTTTCATTTTTGCCTATAAAGGTAGTCAATACTACTTTTATGACTATCAGTAACCTGTTGCCCCTCAGATTACCCAGGACACAGCACCAAAAATCGTTGACGCTCATTTTCAGAATGGGGTAGGGAGCGTATATCTTATTGTTTTCATTCTACAGACTGCCAATAAGTTCAAAAATGACAGAGATGTACAAACATCTATCTTTTCCAATTAATAGTAGGATATCTAAATGCGACCATAAATAGAAAACCCGAAATGCAGAACAGGAGATTAAAACCGACGGGTCTAGCCAAACCCAACGAAACCCGAGGGTTGACGAGTATGGGTCCGGGTTTGGCCTGCCAAAGATCAATGGTTATGGTTTTTGCACAGTTCTGGAACCGAACCAGATCGTTTTTCCGATCCGAACCCAGACCGCTGGTGGGTTACCCGGACCGGTTGCTAATACTATGTTTATGCCTTCTTGGCGCGATTATCATCGTATTGCACTCGTTCTCGGAACAATACTTCGAACCATCGATTGTGTATATCTTCAGCTTCCCGGTGGAAATCCCCCTTTGGCAAAGCTAAAAGCATCGTAAAGCAAACAATGATGTATTCTCTATCCTATGACATCAGTTGCGTGTGCTTTTTCCACCGCTAGGCATTGATAGCTGTGTTGGATGGTTGCACAGTTGGGACAACTTGAGAACTACTCAGTTTGCTCCGAGATGCACGAGGTCTGAGCGGTAAACCTGGTATGAGATGCCAAAGCAACACCCGGCGTTGCAAACTGCCCTCACCACGAGTACTAAATCTCGTCTCGACGCACCTTATTCATGAGGTGCTTGGTGGTTGTGCAAGATGAAGGCTGGGCCGTTTGGTATTCATTAACCAACAAAACGTAGGATATGAATCAAATCGCAGGAACTTGAGTATATATATCCCTTCTACCCGCCTACACCTCCATTCTCTTTTCTTCCCGTAGTAAACACACCGGCAGCATCCTGAACTATCTCGATATCACATGACTTGCACAAAACAATGCCTCTCGTTCCAAAACACACCCGATAACCTACACAACTTTGTACGTTCACTCTGGGCTTCCTTCCGCTACATGCAACTGTATTATAATGCTAATGCCTCAGATGTAGATTCATTTTCAACTCGCAGTGATGCCACCAAGGGGCAGCCGCAAAGGAAAGGGGAAGGCAACTGCTAGGGCAAAAATACCGACATCGGTTATAAATTGACGCCTGTTGTTGGATCGAGACCGTATAAAGGTATTCATCTCGGAACACATCCGTGGACTCATACAGATATACAGTGTTGGTGGCGTCAAGGATGACAGGGCCTGGGACCTCTTGTATGATAGAATCTTTCTTGATCCAGTCACGACTCGCCACTTTTCACAATTTCAGCTAATGTGGCCGCACCACAGGAGCAGGAGTTCACCTTTTTGGGAGTGGTGGGCAGCCTTCGGCTCATATATGGGGCAACTGTTTGATAACACCCGCGACCAAATGAACAATTGGAGGTGGGACAACCCCCGTGCCTTCGGGGATCAAGTCGATCGCTCCAATCCACAGACAAGCAGCATGGGAATGATTAAACGCACCGGTGAGCGTTTTTCTTGGTACGGTACCGATGATTTCAGAGCAAACATTGAGCCGCCAAGCTGCCGGCAGTACAAGCCAGGTGACTTCCTGGCTGTTAGACCACTGAATTGGGATGAGATAATCAACATGGATAATGATGATGAGAACAGGGCGGATACCAGTGCGCAGAGCGGTGGATGGTGCCGTCCTGGCGATGACAATGACAATGATGACGGCGAGGGTGAGGAGGACATGCACGGCGGTGAGAAAGGGACTGGGAAAAGGAAGGGAACAAATGATGGGAAGGGGAAAGAGAAGGCGACTGAGGACGGAAAGGGGAAAGGGAAGGGGAAGGGGAAGGGGAAGGGAAACAGTAAAGGGACAGGGATTGTTAAACAAACCCCAGGGGGAGATAATATCTCTCGTGCCGTTGCTTTGCAGTTGCAGAAGGAAATGTCAGAGGCAGACTTGGACACAGAGGGCTAACTAGAGCGGGTATATTTAGAGCTGGAAGCATTGCCCGCCATGTCAATTTCCTCAGATGATGATACCGACTCCACTGAGACGGACGGTGAATATTACTCCGAACATGATTCTGATGTGGATATGCGCATGGAGGATGATGTGGACGCACCGGACGGCGTTGATTCAGATGGCAATGTGGATATGCAAAGGGACGGTGACAATGAAGAGGAGGAAGATGAACAGGAGGAAGATGAAGAGAAGGAACATGAGGAGGAGAAGAAGGAGGAGGAGGAGGATGGGAATGAGGATGATGGCAAAGAACCTCGGACAATTGGCCAGGGAGAGATGGTAAATACATCGGCTGACGATGAAGATACCATGGTAGACGATCAGCCAATCTTTCAACCTGAGCAAGGCCAAAAGATGCGCGAGCATGCCCCATGGCCACAACCTCTGGCGCCTGCCCCACAGCTACAAACCCCAGAGCCTTGCCCACGACCACGAACTCCGGAGACTCATCCCCTCAGTGAGCTGGACCATTTGGGGCTTGTGATGCCTCAATAACCTCGCCCGGTGGTGCCAACTTTGCGAGAAGCTCAGGCAGCCGGAAACACCTCGGGTGTGGATGTGGATCAGCAGCTGCTGATTGAATCGGCAGGTGGCGACAGTCTCCCCGATGTCCCTCTGCCTGATGTCCCTCTCCACGATGTCCCTCTCCCCAATGTTCCTCTCCCCAATGTCCCTCTCACCAATGTCCCTCTCCCCAATGTCCCTCTCCCCAATGTCCCTCTCCCCAATGTCCCTCTCCCCAATGTCCCTCTCCCCAATGTCCCTCTCCCCAATGTCCCTCTCCCCAATGTCCCTTGGCCTGAGGCGCACTCGGATGGCTCAGTATGCGAGGAGTGAACCAGTCCTCGCGTTGCGGAGAGGGGGATGGTTGTTGCGTTCGGGTTAGGGTCGGGTTCTTGTCTTGTTCGTTTCCTTTGTGCTAATCTATTTATCTCAGGCATTAATTATTACACACATCGCAAGGTTTTTGGATCGCTCAAGGTTTATTTTATTTATGGGTTTTGTATTGGTTTTATTTTTTTAGTTTTATTTTATTCATAGTATTATGGGACATCACGCATGCAGCGTTTTTGCAACTCCTGGCGTGTAAGGAACCTCCTTGTGATGGTGTTGAGGCTCAATAAGTTAGCTGAAAGCATCGTGAGCTTACACACGAGGCTGCTCAGGCCCAGACCCGACTTTTGTCCTTTCCTACATTGTATACTCCACTCCTCGCGTGTCATCGACAACGCCAGAGAAGACCCTTTCCGTTGCCCCGAATTTTCATGCCAAAAGAAGTTCACCTCAGACAGCTGGCGACTTAAACATATCAAATTACCCCAACCTGAACACCTTCAGGTTGCACGCCAGAAGAATCTGACTATTCGCAGCGCGCCCCGACCCATTGAACCCGCTCAGCTTCGTGAATTCAACGCTAACAAGGATTCTGTTCAAGACTTGGACGCGTTTCCCTACCTCGAAGACGTTGAAAACATCGCAGACTCCGAGTCTCAACAACCGCCACCTCTGCCGCAGAAGGAAATATACCCCCGCACCTGCGCTCCGCTGATGAACTACATTGCTGAGCCATAGGAACGTGACGCTCAGGGCTGGCTTGAGACGAACCTACAAAACAATCCCTACTACCTGTTTGCAACGCATGAAGAGTACAAATATATGCAGTGTGGGATCAGGAAGAAGGGTATGAAGACGTACTATGACAATGTGCTGAAGGAAGAAAACACCGCTCTGCGTTTCCCAAGCTTCAAAAACAGAGATGGCATCCAGAAGCTCGTGGCTAGCATGCCAGATGATCAGGCTCTCGGGGAGTGGGAACTATACACTCTCGAGGATATAAGATGGAATGACAATCACCAACGCCCTATCAAATACTGGAGTCGAGACATCATCAAAAGCATGAGATGGTTGATATGACAGCCAGCCTACGCCAAGGATCTCATTTTCGCCCCTCAGCATTGTTTAAACAGCGATATGCCCCCAAAATGCCTCTATACCAAAATGCACACTGCGGACCGGTGGTGGGAGACACAGGTAAGGAGAGATACTCGAGGATAATAACTTGCTAATCAACGTTTAGTCAACGGTCAGAGTGGGGGATACACTGGTTCCCATGATCTTCATGTCCGACAGAACACATCTCTCGAATTTTGCTGCCGACAAGCAAGAGTGGCCTGTATATATGACAATTGGCAATCTATCTTCGAAGATCCGCCAGATGCCCTCAACGCACAGCGTCGTAATGGTCACTCTCCTACCGATTCCAATCAAGAACCGCAATATTACTCAAAAGCGACTGGATGAGCAGCGGCAAACAAACCGAAAGGTGCTGAACGAAGTACTCCGGCAGCTACTCCAGCCACTCACCTTGAAACAAAATCCCAGCGCCAGAAGCGGGTATTACAACGTTCTCTGTGCATATGGCAACTTCAGGAATTGCAAACCGGTTTTAGCAGCATGGCTTGCAGATTACCCAAAGTATAGTGACCTACATCATCTCGGGCAGCATGTCTGTTCTTGGTGCGAGTGTCCAAAGAACAAACTTGGAGAGTATGTCCATCCTGATAAGCAACACCACCGGCGGGATCACAACCTATATAGAATACTCAGCGATGCCAACACCAACGCAGTCGATGCTGAACTCTCATCACGCCATGTTCACAGATGATTCAACGTGTTTCGACATATTCCCTGTATTGTAAGCGACCTCCCCAAGCCCGACCTCCTCCATACAATGCAGATCGGCATGCTTGACCACCTCCAGAAGTGGATTTTCCACTTCATGAAAACGCACGAACGGCTCGACTAGTACGATGCAATCTGGTTATCCGTGCCTGCTTACCACGACCTCACACCAAAAAATAAGTCATATGAGGAAGTTTCTCAATGGAATGGGAAGGAGATAGCGGAAATGAGCCGGTACCTGCTTGGAGTTATAACCCAGTCTCTACGTGGCGGAAACCCCGCTCAGCATCCCATATTCAATCGTGCAATTGGGTGCACACGGGCATTGTTAGAATTCTGTATGTACGCTCAATATAAATCTCACGATGATGCAACATTGAGCTATATGGAGGATGCCTTGCATTGTTTTCACACCTTCAAAGATGGTTTCTTACTCGGGCGAGCTGGCAAACAGGCAAAGGCCAAAGCCAATGCCCTGAGAACGGAACTCATTAAGAAGCGAAAGGTAGACGAGGAAACAAATGCTGGAACTTGGACGCCGTCCAAGAAGCAGCACAAAATGAACGCCTGGCGGGATTATATCAGCCACGAGATTGATATTTCCAAGGAGTTAGATGCCGACTTCAATATTCCGAAGATCCACTTGATATCTCATTGGGCCGTACAGATTCATCGATACGGAGCCTTGCAACAGTATTCTGCCGAGAGACATGAACAAGCACATAAAACCAACCTCCAGGACAGTTGGAACGCCTCCAATCACAATCTCAACTACCTGCCACAGGTAATCACCTTTCAGCATTGCATCCTCTGCTTCGAAATCAGAGAGCTCAATCTCCAAGCCCTCACTCAGCATGGGGAGAACAGTGCTGCCACCTGCAAAGTCCTCCCTTCCGGTGCTGATCTGGCTGCCCCCCTGAGCCCCCAGTCATATGCGAAGCCTGAATCCATAGGACCCCAAAACCGCCGTGACGGAAAGCATCCTGACGCTATGATCCAAGACTTCAGAGCATTACTCATCAATACATAAGACGCAACACACCGCGCGGCAATATACAGTGCCACACGCAATTTTATAAAGCATAAGAGTCGTAAAAAGACATATATATCGGATGAACAACCGCACACAATGGAGCTCCGTATTTACCAAGGTATTAAGGTTCAAGTTGAGGGTTTAGAAGGTGAACACATATCTCAGATGTGTCGATACACAGGAAGCCAGTGCTGGCGCGAAGGGGATCGACCGAACGACTGGGTGTGGGTAATGCAACGCCTGGGGAGATGTTATGGCACACTGAATGGGCCTCTCCCGTGGCATCTGCAACGACTATTCAAAATCAAGCTCCAAAACGAGAATGGAGCTTTCGTTGAGTACTGGTTTGCCCTGGCGTACACCACAATGCCTGAAAACTCAGGTAAGTTGGATTCTGTCTCGAAATTTGTACAAGTGAGAAACTCACCGGCAGCCGTTGCTTTGCAAGTTTTCAGTGTGGGAAACATTGTTGGCTGCGGGCACGTAATTCCAGAGAGAGCTACCAGAAGTAAGACAGGAGACGGACGGAACAAGCGATGGATTGTCAATAGCCACATAGATCTGGCAACTTGGAATGATGTGTATAATTAGTAAAAAGAGAATTGCATTTTCCGCGCAGGTAGCAGCAACGCGAGGAGAGATTTTTGCAACGTCACCCATCGCATTCCAATCCCAATACAAGCACGTACCCAATGAACCAATTCCAACGTACAGTCAGAGTTGGCCACAACGCCAGAGTATTCGTTTAAAATAGGAGACCAACAGAGCGAGAAGAAATGTTGAAACAGCGATCGGAGGGCAATTTGCAACGTGACGCGTGGTATTGAGGCCAGGCGCAGAGTAATCCGCCACCAGGGTGTCTCTGACGGCTCTGACAGAGCGCGTCCACTCTGACAGAGCCATTCCACCCGGACAGAAATATTTTTTGCTGATGAAGTTTGCATGATTGCGTCCTCCAAGTGTATCTCCAAACTAGCTCGATCACAGCCTCCAAGTACATCGTCAAGGAGCCACGGCGGGTGTGCGAAGATACATGGGTAATGGAGGTGGAAAGAGTGATGGGCGGTATAAAATCCACAGACCCCGAAGTAGAGAGACATTATCTCATTTCCATCTCATCTTATCATACAATGACAATACACACTCTATGTGTCCCAACTTTTAGTCTCACTCGCTCTGTCTGCGATGTTGTGGATCCACGCAGATGCGTGAATCCTTAATGCCAGGTAGTATCATGTCTTCCCACCTGATTCCTACACTCTTCAGACCAGAACCACTCGTTCTCATAAATTCCGTTTGGATGTCGTGAGAGGTGCGGCGGAGTGTTAATGGTGGGCTCTCTGACTTCTAGCTCCATCGTTTCACCACAACGGCCTCCAAGTAGTGCATCTCCAAAAGTTGTCTCAATGGGTGTGTCCTGTTGCTCCTCCAATTATGCTCCAGTACCATCTGTGGCCAAATTGACCATTTGTATATAAAGAGAGAGACTTATATAATGCATGCCATATTATGATGCAGCGAATCTTGTGACTGTAACAGAGATGAATATGATAAGACAAAATGCCTTAAGGTTATGTAAGAACCACTGCTGTGAGAATACGGCATCAAGCGTTTCGCAGAGCTGCGCAGCGGTCTCAGCTGCTCCCAATGTATGCGACAGAGCAGTGCAGTGGTCTCAGCTTCTCTCAAAGTCTCCCGCAGATCTGCGCAGAGGTCTCAGGAGCTCCAAAATTTGACTATTCTATAAGTCAAATCTCGTAGCATCCTGAATACACCTCCATAACTGCAGGTGCTTTCAGGAGCACCTGAGAATGCTTTTGCAGAGTCTGTGAGCACTTTGCTTAGCTCCAGGGGGGTCTGGGAGCATCTGAAAGTACTTAGAAGCACTGGTGAGGTCGCCCAGAGTGTCTGGGAGGATTGCGTGTGGCTTCCGGACCGAATTATATTTTGCTGATGTACCTGTCTTCGAATCTTTAAAGGTCAGCAGCCAGAGCAAGACCGAGATCCCAAGATTACACGCGCTTTGCATTATCTGAGTGGTGACCTTTACAGACAGAAACTTCTACTGCAAGGTAGAATGACTCAGAGAAGGTTAGATGAGTTCTTTATGGTTAACCTCTGAGTTCTATTCAGGAACTCAGACTGTCGGAGGGAGGCAGCAGGCACGGAAGTCTAAAGAAGCTGGAATTTTCGAAAATTTCTTATTTTTATTGTCGGGCTATTTTTGAAAATGCGACAGAGATGTACTGCTTCTGTGCTTTCTTTTGAGACCTCACTTGAGTGGTTTGCATGTAAATTGGTGGAGTTATGGACAAATATGTAATGAGGAGGAGGCCATTTTCAACCGGTTCATGAGCGATCACTTGCGCCAAGCCTCTCTCCTCACAAGCATTAGCTCTCTATTAGAATCTACCCGGCACATTCTTATAGAAAGAGGCGACTGTACCAATTCTTATTTGCTGTCACGTGACAGTTTTCTGCTGATCGCCAGCTACTCGTCAGATCAGAAAGTAATCGGTTGCGTGTTTACCCCTAACCCTAGCGGAGCTTATGCTTAGTGCTGTAGCGGCCGGTTTGACCATGTCAAAAGGCACTGTATCTACTTCAATTCTATTCG
>Ga0307514_10001245_pt1 | contig 33476 bp, 32 predicted proteins | sample 16_EM_MG_FD_203088 | JGI IMG/M metagenome (GOLD analysis project Ga0307514, IMG submission 203088) | Populus trichocarpa ectomycorrhiza microbial communities from riparian zone in the Pacific Northwest, United States - 16_EM | ecosystem: Host-associated > Plants > Roots > Unclassified | place... | reverse complement strand
CGAGGCGCCCCTGCTCTCCATCTGGGAGGGGTCGGGCAACGTCAACGCCCTCGATGTGCTGCGTGCCCTCGGCCGGGCACCCGAGACCGCCGAGGCCCTGTTCGCCGAACTCGCCCTGGCGCACGGGGCCGACGCCCGGCTCGACGCGGCCGTGCTCCGGCTCAAGGGCCGGCTGTCCGACCCGGACGGCGCCGAGACGGGCGCCCGCCGGCTGGTGGAGCTGATGGCGTTGGTCCTGCAGGGCTCGCTTCTGGTCCGCCACGCCCCGGCCGCCGTCGCCGACGCCTTCTGCGCGACCCGCCTCGGCGGCGACTGGGGGCACGCCTTCGGTACGCTCCCCGCCTCCGCCGACCTGGACGCGATCCTCAACCGCGCCCTGCCGGACGCCGGTTGACCCTGCCCGGCAGCACAGGTGCCTAGTTCTGAGAGGTCTCCGCGACATCGGCGGAAACCTTCTCGGCGCCGATCCGCCGGATGCGTTCGGTGCCCCATGCCCCGAGGGAGGCCAGGGCGGCGTTGAGCGAGACGCCGTGCTCCGTCAGGGAGTACTCGACCTTCGGCGGCACCTCTCGGTACACCTCACGATGGACGAGCCCGTCTTCTTCCATCTCCCGCAGATGCTGGATCAGCATCTTCTCGCTGACGCCCGGCAGTCCGCGGCGCAGCTCGGCGAACCGGCGGACCCCGTAGTGGTCCAGCTCCCACAGGATCAGCGACTTCCACTTGCCGGCCACCACGTCCATGGCCGCGTCGATGCCGCAGAAATAGGGACCACGTCGTGCCTGAGTCGCCATCCGTCCCCCAAAACCCAAGACTCTAGGGGTACTTACCAACAGGTGAGTACCCGACTAAATAGTCCGTACTGGTCAACCCTACCGGCCCCGGAGAGGATCGAACCGAACCGCAAACACGAGGGGAAACGCCGGAAATGACGACCGACAACCCGAAGATGACGACCGACAACAGTGTCCAGGTGAGTGTTCTCGGGCTGGGTGCGATGGGGACCGCCCTCGCGGGCGCCCTGGTGAAGGCCGGATATGCGACCACCTGCTGGAACCGCTCTCCGGGGAAGGCCGACGAACTCGTCGCGCAGGGCGCGAAGGTGGCCGCCACGGCCCGGGACGCGGTCCTGGCCGGCCGACTGGTGATCGTGTGTCTGTTGGACCACGCGTCGGTCCATGAGGTGCTCGATCCGCTCTCCGACGGGCTGACCGGACGAACCCTGGTCAACGTGACCACTACATCCCCCGCGCAGTCACGCGAGTTCGCGGAGTGGGCCGCCCAAGCGGGGGTCGCGTATCTGGACGGCGGAATCATGGCCGTACCGGACATGATCGGCCGGCCCGGGTCGTCGATCCTCTACAGCGGATCGGCCGAGGTCTTCGACGAGCACAAGCCGCTGCTCGAACTGTGGGGTACCAGTACCTACTTCGGTGAGGACGCCGGGCTGGCGTCCCTGTACGACCTCGCCCTGCTCGCCGGCATGTACGTCATGTTCGCCGGATTCCTGCACGGCGCCGCCATGGTCGCGCCGGCCGGCATGACGGCGGGCGAGTTCGCCGCGCTGGCCACGCCTTGGCTGAAAGCCATGACCGGTGGCTTCCAGGGGTTCGCCGAGGTCATCGACGGTGGGGACTACACGGTGGCGGGGCAGCAGAGCCTCGTGTTCTCCGACCTCGGTGACCTCGTGGCCGCCAGTGCGGACCAGGGCATCGGCACCGAGGTGGTCGACATGGTCCAGCGGCTCATCCGGCGCCAGATCGACGCCGGCCACGGGGACGAGGGCTTCGCCCGGATCATCGAGAGCATCAGGCAACCGGCCTGAGCCGGGCGTCCGGGACGACAAGGGCCGGACGCGAGGGGCTCCAAAGGCCGGACGCGAGGGGCTCCAGGGGCCGGACAGGGGACTTCACCGGCCAGGCCCCCTGCCGCTGGGGTCCCGCGGCCTACAGTGGTGCGCCCAGGCAGGAAATGGGTGCGCCCAGGCAAAGGGTGGGTGCGCCCAGGCAGGAGGTGAGCGCGATGCCCGTCGCCGACGTCCCCGCGGCCCCCGCGGGGACCAGCCGCAGCACATCGGCCACGATCCAGCCGAACATCCTGCGCTACCTCACCTCGGTCGCGTTCGAGCGCGGTGTCGACCTGCGGCCGCATCTGGAGCAGGTCGGTCTGAGCGAGACCCTGATGCGTTCGGCGGCCCTCAGGGTCTCCTACCGTCAGGGCAGCGCGGTGATCCGGCGGGCCCTGGAGCTCACCGGTGACGAGCACCTGGGCATGAAGGTGGGCGCGGCGCAGCACCTGACCGCCTGGGGGCTGCTCGGTTTCGCGCTCATGGCCGCGGAGAACCTGCGGCAGGCCGCCGAGACCGGGGTGACGTACCAGAATCTGTCCGGGGCGATGGTGGTGTGGTCGGCCGGCGAGGAGGACGGCGGTTTCGCCATCCGTGCCGAACTGCCCGATCCCGCGATGGATCCGGGTGTCGCCGTCTTCCTGGTCGAGGAGGCGCTGACCTCCGCGGTCACGCTGGCCCGGTTGACCGTCGGCCCGGAATTCGGCCCGCGTGTCGTGGAGTTCGCCTTCCCCGCACCGGCCCACGGCGACCCATACGGTCCCTTCTTCGGCTGTCCGGTCCGCTTCGGCGTCCCGGTCAGCCGTGTCGTCATCGACCCCGGGTGGGCCCGGGCGCCGATGCCGGGCCGGGATCCGGTGACGTTCGCGTCGGCGTTGGAGACGCTCGACGAGCAGCTGGCCTCGCGTCGGCACCACCAGGAGCTGCTGGAGGTCATGGAGATCTCCATCGCGCAGAGCCTTCCGGTGGTGCCGTCGTTCGCCGAGCAGGCGCGTCGGCACGCGGCCAGCGAACGCACGCTCCGGCGCCGGCTGGCCGACTGCGGCACCACGTACGAGGCTCTCGTCGACGGCGTGCGCAGGGAGCGCGTCGAACAGTTGCTGCGGCGCCCGGAACCGACCCTGCGTGACATCGCCCATCAGGCCGGTTTCTCCGACGAGCGGACCCTGCGCCGAGCGGTGCGCCGCTGGCACGGCACCTCTTCGCGGCGGCTTCGGGAGGAAATGCTGGGCGCCGAGGGGCCTGCTCTGGGCTGACGCCGGACGGGGGCGCCCCGTAAGCCGCGGTACGCCCCCGTGCTCGGCGGGTCGGTCAGCGGCTGCGGATCCAGATGGTCTTCTCCCTGGTCCACTGCTCGAAGGCGTTCGTGGACTTCTCCGCGCCGCCGAAGCCGGACTCCTTCCAGCCTCCGAAGGGGGTCGTGATGTCGCCCTCGCTGTAGGAGTTGACCGAGACGACCCCGGCCTGGATGCCGCGGGCCAGGCGGAGGGCGGCGTCGAGGTCGCGGGTCCACACGGAGGCCGCGAGACCGTACGCGGTGGCGTTGGCCAGGGCGATCGCCTCGGTCTCCGTGGTGAAGGTCTGCAGGGTCACGACCGGCCCGAACAGCTCTTTGGTGAGGACGTCGCTGTCTTCGGGCGCGTGGGTGACGACGGTCGGCGGGTAGTAGGCGCCGCGCGGCGGCAGACCGTCGGGCAGGCCCGCGGTGTGGATGTGGGCTCCGTCGGCGCGGGCGGCTTCCACGGCTCCCGCGACCCGGTCGAAGGCGGCGCGGTTGATGAGCGGGCCCATGTGCGTTCGGGGGTCGGCCGGGTCGCCGATGACCAGTTCCCTCGCGGCGACGGTGAATCGGGCGAGGACGTCGTCGGCGATGCTCCGGTGCACCAGGATGCGGGAGCCCGCCGTGCAGTTCTGGCCCATCGTCAGGAACGCGGCCTCGATCATGCCGTCGATGAGATCGTCCGCGTAGGCGAGGGCGTCGGCCATCAGCACCTGGGGGCTCTTGCCGCCCATCTCCAGCGAGACGCGCTTGAAGTTGGTCTCGGCCGCGTCCTTGAGGATCCGCCGCCCGGTGTCGGTGGACCCGGTGAAGGACAGCGCTCCGACGAGGGGGCTGCGGGCCAGGGCGGTCCCGGTGACCGGGCCGTATCCGGGCAGGACCGTGAGGACGCCGTCCGGGAGGCCGGCCTCGGCGGCGAGACCGGCCAGGTGGAGCGCCGAACGCGGGGTCGCCTCGGCGGGCTTGACCAGCAGGCAGTTTCCCGCGGCCAGCGCGGGCCCGACCTTCCACGCGGTCATGGCCAGCGGGTAGTTCCACGGCAGGATCGCCGCGACCACCCCGATGGGCTCCCGGCTCATCAGGCCCAGGCTGTCGGATCCGGTGGGGGCCACGCGGCCGAAGACCTTGTCGGCCGCTTCCGCGAACCAGCGGATCGACTCGATCGCGCCCGGTACGTCACCCGCCCTGCACTCGGAGATCGGCTTGCCCGCGTCCTCGCTGTCCAGCCGGGCCAGCAGCTCGGCGTCGCGTTCCAGCAGACCGGCCAGCCGCAGCAGCACCGCGCTCCGCTCGCGGACCGGCAACCGCGACCAGACTCCCGAGTCGAAGACCTGTTGGGCCCGCTCCGCGGCCTTGTCGACGTCCTCGGCCGTCGCGGCGGGGATCGTGGTGTTCAGCTCCCCCGTCGTGGGGTTGAGAACGCGCAGTACGGACCGGCTCTCCACTGTGGTCATGCCTCTTCCACCAGTTCCCATCGGTCGTCGATCCGGCACGCCAGCCCCCTGCTGCGCAGGTCCTCCAGATAGCGGGCCATGCCGCGGTCGCCGCGCTTGCGGAACAGGGGGAAGAGCCTGGGCAGCAGGTTCGGCGCGAGCATCGCGAACCGGACGAGCCACGACTCACCGGGCCGGGCGTACGCCTCCAGGCGCGGCCTGTCCAACAGGCTGACCACGGCTGCCACGACGTCGGCGGGCTGCTGCGGCCGGTCCTGGAACTGCATGGAGTTTCCGCCGTCCACGGCCTCCTGGCGCAGCATCCGGGTGTCGGTGGCAGACGGGAGCACCGACCCGGCGAGGATGCCCTTGCTCCTCAGGTCGAGCCCGATGGCGAGCATCGCGCCCCGCAGTCCGAACTTCGAGGCCGTGTAGATGGGGGTCTCGCCGAGCGGGAAGATCCCGCCGAGGGAGACGGTGGTGACCACGCGGGCGTCCCGGGATGCCTGGAGCAGCGGGATCGCGATCCTGGTCGCGATCAGCGGGGAGATCAGGTTGAGCGTGATCTCCCGCTCGATGCTCTCGACGCTGCGGACGTCGAAGCGTTCGGCGCTGGTCATGCCCACGTTGTTGACCAGGACGTCGAGCCGGCCGTACGTGTCGGCGACCAGGTCGAAGAGACGCTCCACCTGGGCACGGTCCAGGACGTCACAGCCGATGCCCAAGTGCCCGGTGCCGGGCAGGTCGTCGGCGGTCTTCTCGGCGCGGGCCGCGTCGATGTCGACGACCACACAGCGGGCACCGCCGGAGGCGAAACGGCGGCACATCGCGCTGCCGATACCGCCCGCGCCGCCGGTCACCAGCATGACCTTGTCGGTGAAGTCGAAGCCGCTCACGACACCACCTCCGCGCGCCGCGGGGACCTCACCGGCGGCGGCTGGCCCTCGGTGCGCCAGCCCATCCGAGCCGCGATCCTGCCGAGGTGCTTCACGATGGTCGCGCTGTCGACGTAGCCGGTGTGGCGGGGCGAGTCGACGAACTTCAGGCCCCCGGTCAGGTCCGGGCGGTCGTTGCGGATCATCTGCGCGAAGCGCTCCGCGTTCGGCAGCCCGTGCCGCGAGTCGTGGACGTAGCCGGCGATCAACTGCGCCTGAGCGTCGAAGAGTTGGTACGCGCCGGAGTTGGTCTCTATGAAGCCGACGCCGAACAGGCCCTGGTGCTCGCGGGAGAACGACGACAGGTACAGGTCGGGGTGCTGCTCGTCGCCGAAGTACTTCTGCGCGACCGGCACCTTGTGCAGATAGCCGGTGGCCATCAGGACGAGGTCGAAGTCGTCGCTCGTGCCGTCGGTGAAGTACACGGTGCTGCCCTCGGCGCGGTCGATCCCCGGCTTGGCGGTGATGTCCCCGTGCTGGAGGTGGTGCATCAGCATCGAGTTCACGGCGGGGTGCGTCTCGAACAGCTTGTGGTCCGGCTTCTGCAGGCCCAGACGCCTCGGATCTCCGTTGATGACCCGCAGGAGGCTGCCGAAGATCACCTGTTCCAGCCACATCGGCAGCTTCGGCCCACCGGCCGCGATGGTGTCCACCGGCCGCCCGAACAGATGCTTGGGGATGAACCAGTAGCCGCGCCGCATGCTGATCACCGCGTGGTCCGCGCTGCGTGCCGCGTCGCAGGCGATGTCGCAGCCGGAGTTCCCCGCGCCCACGACCAGTACCCGCTTCCCGCGCAGTTCGTCCGCGCTGCGGAAGCCGACCGTGTGGCGGACCTCGCCGGTGAAGTCCCCCGGCAGCTCGGGGAGGTTGGGGTGCCACTGCGCGCCTGTGCACACCACGACCTCGCCGTGCACGCTCTGCCGTCCGTCGGCCCGGGTGACGGTCCAGGTCCCGTCCGAGTTCTTCTCGACGCCCTCGACCTCGACGCCGAACTCGATCCGGTCCGTCAGCCCGTAGGCGTCGGCGAACGACCGCAGGTACGACAGGATCTGCCGGTGCGGGGGATAGTCCGCGAAGTGGTCGGGCATCGGCCAGCCGCCGTATCCCGAGAGCGTCCTGCTGGAGATGAAGTGGGCCGACTCGTACATCGGACTGCCGGGATTGTCGATGTCCCAGATACCGCCGGACCCGGTGTGCCGCTCCAGGTGCGTGTACGGCAGGTTCCTCTCGGCCAGGGCCCTCGCGACCGCCAGCCCGGCAGGTCCCGCCCCGATGACACAGGTGTCGTACTGCGTTTTCTCCACGAGCCCGCCTCCTTTCTCCTCGCACTTCGCCGGTGTTGCCGAAAACCTATGCACCGGGCGCTCGGCGCGAACTGGTCCGCGCGGCCACGGAGGGGACCTCGGCGGCCATACGTCTGCCTCCCTGGGCCCGGCCCCTCCACCGGGCGGCGCCGGGCCGACCGAAGGCCCGCCCCGAGCCTTGTCGCCCTAGCGGGCCGGGCCTAGACTCGACATCGAACTGAAGTTAGTTCAGTTGGCCGGGTGCAACGACTGACGGACGGGAGTGAACGGAATGATGGGTTCTCTCGACGGCAAGACCGCCCTCGTCACCGGGGCGGGCCAGGGCATCGGCCGGGCGATCGCCGTGGAGTTCGCCCGGCAAGGGGCCTCGGCGGTCACCGTCGCCGACCGGAACGGCGAAACCGCCGCCGAGACGGCCGAGTTGGTGCGGGCGGCGGGGGCGAAGGCGGAGCCGATCGTCTGCGATCTGCGGGTGCACGACGACATCGAGGCGATGGTGGCGCGATCGGCGGAGCGGTTCGACGGGCTCGATGTGCTGGTCAACAACGCCGGGGCGATCGAGACCACGTTCACGTCCGCGCCTGGCCGGAGCGTCGAGACGCTCTCCGAGGAGGTGTGGGACGCGGTCTACGAGGTCAACCTCAAGGCCGTGTGGCTCACCACCAAGTACGCGGCGCCGTTCCTGCGCGCTTCCCGGCGTGGCCCGGCCATCGTGAACACCGCGTCCGTCTCCGGTCTCACCGGCTTCCCCAACGCCCCCGCCTACGGCGTCACGAAGGCGGGCGTCATCCATCTGACCAAGGTCACCGCCGTTGATCTGGCCCCCGTGCGCTGCAACTGCTTCTGCCCCGGCGTCATCGACACACCGCTCGCGCAGGACTTCTTCGCGGCGGCCGAGGACCGTGACGCGATGGAACGAGAGCTGACCGCACCGCAGTTGATGGACCGGCTCGGACGGCCGGAGGAGGTGGCCCGGCTCGCCTGCTTCCTGGCGTCCGACGACGCGGCGTTCATCACGGGCTCCTCGTATGTGATCGACGGCGGCGCGCTGGCCTGGCGCGGCGTCAAGGGCTGAGCACGTGGGAGACACGATGGAACCGAGACTGACCGGGAAGGTGGCGCTGGTGACCGGCGCGACCGGTGGAATCGGCGAAGCGGTCGTACGGCGGCTCGCGGCCGAAGGCGCCGCGGTGGTGGTGACCGATGTCGACGGGGACGGCTGCGCGAAACTCGCCGAGGAGGTCGGGGGCGGTGCCGTGGGCCTTGCCCTGGACGTGACCGACGAGTCGGCCTGGGAATCGGCCGTCACCCGCGCGACCGCCGAGCTGGGCGGCCTGTCCGTGCTGGTCAACAACGCCGGCATCGCCGCGATGGGCACCGTCGAGACGGAGACCCAGGAGACCTGGGACCGGGTCATCGGCGTGACCCAGACCGGCGTCTGGCTCGGCATGAAACACGGCGGCCCTGCCATCGAGCGCTCCGGCGGCGGCTCGATCGTCAACGTCGCGTCGATCTTCGGCACGGTCGGCGGTTTCGGCGCCCAGTTCTCGTATCACGCTGCCAAAGGTGCCGTCCGCCTGATGACGAAGAACGCCGCGCTGCACTGGGCGAAGCGCGGCGTACGCGTCAACTCCCTGCATCCCGGCTTCATCGAGACACCCCGCTCCCGTGAACTCTGGCGCGACACACCCCGGTTGGCCGCCATGCTCGACGGCACCCCGCTCGGCCGCCTCGGCACACCCGAGGAGGTCGCGGCGACCGTGGCGTTCCTCGCCTCCGACGACGCGAGCTTCATGACCGGCTCCGAGCTGTACGTCGACGGGGGCTGGACGGCGCGATGAGCGGGACCGGGATCTGACCGGGCGGTTCCGTCATACGGGGTACGGGCCATGCGACCCACCTCGCCCACTGCGGGGAGGTAGGTCGCACGGTCCGGCTCAGCACTGCGGGATCTGGGACTTCCAGGTGCCCGGACCGCCCGTGTCCAGATACCAGTCGTTGACGTAACCGTCGCCGATTCCGTTGTCGACCCGCATCCAGTAGCGGTAGCCGTTGCCGTCCGCGTCCGGGTCGCCGGTGGTCCAGCAGATGAGGCCCAGTTGGTCCCCGTTGTGGTACTGCCCGAAGACGGGGGACTTCGCCGCCCCGTAGCTCGGGCCGGTGCGTACGGCCAGGTGGGAGCCCGCGTCGATGCCGGTGACGTACGCGCAGTTGGTCCGGTCGCCCGAGATGCTGCACTGGTGGATGGCGGCGCCCGCCGGGCCGGCTCCGCCGACCACGGCCGAGGCCGCGGCGGTAAGCACGGCGCCGGTGGCGGCGAGCGCGCGCAGACGCCGCTTGGGCCGCGTGCGCAGGTTCGACGACTGCGGCTGGTTCGACGGGTGCGATGGGAGCGATGGGTGCGACTGATTCGACTGCTTCATGAGGGGGCCTTCCATGGGGTCGGCGGGGTCAGCACTGGTGGATCAGCGGCTTCCAGGTGCTGGGGCCGCCGGTGTCGAGATACCAGTCGTTGACGTAGCCGCTGGAGCTCCCCGTGGAGACCTTCATCCAATAGCGGTAGCCGTTGCCGTCCGCGTCCGGGTCGCCGGTGGTCCAGCAATTGACCTCCAGCCACTGCCCGTTGCCCCAACGGGCCACCGGCGTCGCGCCGTAGTTCGGTGCGGTACGCATCACCAGGGCCGAGCCCGGGTCGATGCCGGTCACCTGGGCGCAACGGGCCGGGTCGCCCTGGCCTGCGCCGGGGCACGGACGCGGCGCGGCCTGAGCGGGCGTTGCCGCGAGCAGCCCGGCCCCGGCGAGCAGGACGGTGGCCGCCCCCGCGACGGCCGCCGAGCCTGTTCGGGACCTGAGTAGCCGTGACGTCAGCATCGGTTCCTCCGTTCGATGGTCATGGTCAACGACCTTGGCATCCAACGGGGACAGGCACATCCTGTGATGTCTCAGGGTGCTGGTGCGGCCTGTTCGGCGAGGGGCCCGCTAGGCAGTGGCGGGGACGACGGCGTACAGGTCGACGCCGTCCTCCTGCGTGCGGTGCGCACGGCCGTCGGCCACCAGGACGTCCAGATGTGCCGCGGTCTCGTTGACGGCGAGCATCTGGTTGAACGGGGTGAGGTCGGCGAAGGCCACCTTGCGCCGGGTCCAGCCCAACTCCCCCGCCACGGCATGGGCGTTGAGCGTACGGTCGCCGAGGACCGTGAGCGTCTCGGTGAGCCGGTCGTCGTGGTGGGCCAGCAGTTCGCCGACGCGCGCGTGGACGCTGTCGCCTACCGGTCCGTGCGCGGGCAGCAGCCGGGCGTCGGAGAGTGTGGTCATCAGCCGCAGCGAGTCGAGGTAGTCCCCCAACGGCAGTGTGCCGCCGCCGAGTTCGAAGCCGATGGAAGGGGTGATGTGGGGCAGCACGTGGTCCCCGGAGAACAGCAGGCCCCTGGCCCGGTCGAGATAGACGACGTGGCCGCGGGTGTGTCCGGGGGTGGGGACGACCATCAACTTGGCTTCCCCGAACCGGAGTTCCTCGCTCTCCAGCCAGCGGTCCGGCGCCTCCCACACGCTCGGGTCGAAGCCGCCGTGGTCCATCGCGGCGATGTGCTCGGCGAGTTCGTGGGCTCCGGCCCGGCGCAGCGTCCCAAGCGAGCCGACCGGCTGGTCCGTACGCAGCTCCCCTAGCAGTTCCAGACCGCGGCGCTCGCCGGAGCCGAGATAGACCCGGGAGCCGAGCAGTCTGCGCAGTTCGACGGCCTGGGTGTAGTGGTCGCGGTGGATGTGGGTGACCAGGACGTGGCTGATCGCGCCGAGGTCGTGGCCGAGCCCGCCCAACGCGTCCTCAAGTGCCTTGCGGGACTCGGGGATCGACCATCCCCCGTCGATCAGGACCACCCCTTCCGTCAGACCTTCCAGGGCGTAGACGTTGACGGCCCGCAGTCCGTCGTCCGGCAGCGGCAGCGGGATGCGGTGGACGCCGGGACGCACGGTCTCGGCTCCCGCTTCCGCCCACCTGCCGCGGTCGAAGCGGGTGACGCGGGTCGTGGGGGTGGTCATGCATCTCCTTGACGAGGGGGTTGTTGTTCTTGCTTCGGGGCCGCCCCCGCTTCCGGCTCAGGCTCCCGTCGCGGTGCCACGGAGAGCCGTGCGTGCAGTTCGCGTGCGAGTTCGCGGGCTCCCGACCGGTCGAGCTTGCCGACGGTCGTCTGCGGCAACTCGCTCACGGTGAAAGCGAATTCGGGCCACTTGGCCTTGGACAGGCCGGTGCCGGCGAGGTGCGCGATGATCTCGTCGAGGCCGAGTGCGTCGCCGCCGTCCTCGGGCACGACGAGGACGGCGGCGCGTTCGCCGAGCAGCGGATCCGGTACGGGTGCCACGCAGACCCGGGCCACCGACGGGTGCCCGGCGACGGCGCGCTCGATCTCTGTGATGTCGAGGTTGCGGCCACCGCGGATGATGACGTCCTTCTCACGGCCCATGATGGTGACCGTGCCGTCGTCGCCGGTCATGAGCAGATCCCCGGTGGGGAAGAAACCGTCCGGGGTGAGGGCGGGCGGCTCGACCTTCCCGTCGCGGGCGTAGCCGAGGAAGAGGGAGGGCCCGCGAACCTCGGCCCGGCCCGTCCGGCCGGGGCCCAGGACCGTTCCATCCGGTGCGACCGCTCGCAGCTCGGTGCCGGGGAAGGGTCGGCCGTCGCGGTCGAGGCGGAGCTCCTCGGGGTCCTCGGGTCGCGGCGAGGTGTGCCCGAGGCACTCGGACATGCCGAACACCCGCAGGATCCTCGTACCGAGGGAGCGTTCGGCGCGGGCGAGCGCTCCGCGGTCCATGGGGCCGCCTCCGACGGTGATCGAGCGGACCCCTTCGAGGACGCGCGATCCGGCCGCCGCCGAGCCCATCTGGAGGGCCATGGTCGGCACGCACATGGTCCACCGGACGTCATGGGCCGCCATTCGCGTGAGTGCCTCCTCGCGGTCCCATCGTCCGGTCAGGACGAGCGGTCCGCCGAGCATGAGTGCCATGCAGACGCCGAAGCAGTACGCGGCGGTGGAGGAGAGGGGGACGACGGCGGCCACCGCGTCACCGTCGCGCAGCCCGTTGAGGTCGGCAGTGCTGGAGCAGGCGTACCGCAGTGCGCTCTCGGACTGGACGACGCCCTTGGGCCGTCCGGTGGAGCCGGACGTGAGGCCGATGAGGGCGCCGCCGGACCAGCGGGAGACATCGCGCGGGCCGCGGCCGGCGAGGACCGTCCAGCCGTCCAGGGCCTCGGCCTGCCACGCACCCGGCAGGCCCTCCCGGCCGTGCCACTCCTGAAGTGCGGCCGGCTCGGCGATCACGACGTCGGGGCGGATGTCCTCCAGGGCGGCGGCGAACTCCGGCCGGGTCGTATGCCGGTTGACCAGGGCCAGGACACCGCCGGTCATCCCTACCGCAAGGGTCGCCACCACGGTGCGCCAGGTGTTGTCGGCCTGGAGTAGGACCGTGCCGCCGGGTGTTCCGTCAGGTGTCATGGTGTCGGCCAGGTCGGCCGCGCGCACCAGCAGTTCGCGCGCGCCGTGCGGTCCGACGTCGTCGACGACGGCCGTGAAGTCGGCCTCCTCGGCCCGCTCCTGAAAAGCTCGTACTGTCTGTCGCATCCGCTTCCTCGCCTCGTCGCGCGAAAGGTGGTGATGTTCGTCCCCGCCGGCCGGCCCAGCCGCCGACGCGCTCAGGCCGCTCAGCCCGCTCAGCCCGCTCAGCCCGCTCAGCCCGCGAGCATGTCCTTCTCGCCGCCCATGACCGCGATCCGGCGGCCCTTCATGTCGCCGACCTGAGCGACGGCCGCCGCCCATTCGGGGCTGTCGAGGGCCTTGCGCAGGTCCTCCGCGGTGTCGAAGCCGAGGACGGAGACGCCGTCCCAGCCCTCGGAGCGGGGTTCGAGTGCCGTGTCGATCTCGGTGTGCCGCCAGGACCTTAGTCCGGGCAGGGTGCGGGTCAGTTCGGCGTGGTCGCCGCGCCACCAGCCGATGAACCGCTCATGGGTCCAGTCGGACGGCCGGGCGGCCAGCAGCACGAGGTTGTACATCGTCTCTCCTCACACTTCTCGGGCTTCTCAGGTTTGTTGGGCTTCTCGGGAGGGCTCCTCAGGAGAACAGCACGGAGGGCGAGCGCCCGATGAGCAGTCGCCGTACCAGGCCCGTGTCGGTCAGGCGCGCGGAGGCAACGAACGTCGCCTCCAGCTCACCGTGCCGCCGCACCTCGCCCAGGAACAGCTCGTCCTGGCCGACGGTGCTGGCGGAGAGCAGGTGGTGGGTGCGGACACCCACCTCGCGCTGGGCGAGGTAGCCCTCCATCTCGGCGCGGCCGCCGTGGAAGTCGGTCGCGCCATCGCCGCCGGTGGAGAAGAGGATGGCGAACGAGAAGTCGTCGCTGATCAGGTCGAGGATCCGGTCGGCGTCCTCGCTGTCCAGGATCGCGAACCAGGTCGTCAGGAAGGAGGCACCGGGCTGCGAGGCAGCGGGCTGGGAAGCCATGGAGTGGGAAGCGGCGGACTGCGAATCGCGGGACTGTGTGGTCATGGCCGGTCCACCAGATCGAAGTCGGTGGTGAAGAAGGACTGGTAGCGCGCCATCAGCCCGGCGGGCGAGATCTGCGCGGCGGACAGGAAGGCGCCCATGGTCACGCCCTTCTCGACCACGAAGCCGTACACCGTCTCGACGTCGCCGTCGACCGCGTACCGCACGATCTCGTGGGTCCGGTCCACCGCGGCGCGCCCGGCGATGTAACCGGCGAAGTCCTCGCGGGACTCCCCGGCCCGCTGACCTCCGGGAAGCGCGATGAGGAAGCGGAAGTCGGGCTCCAGGAGTTCAAGGGCCTTGTCGGGATCCTGGCCGTCCATGGCGGCCATGTATGCGCGAAGCACCATGCTGATCGTTCTCCTCAGCGTTCCTGTCAGCGTTTCTGCAAGCGTTCCAAAACAACCTGAGTTCACTTCAGTTTGAATGTAGGACGGGTGCCCCGCCTCCGGCAAGAGGCGGGACGTGCCCGGCAGCCGGGACTACTACTCGGCGACCATGCGCACCACGCATCCCTCGATCATGTCGCTGATCTCCGGGAGCGGGATCGCTCCGCTCGGGCGGTACCAGCGCCAGACGCTCACGATCATTCCGAGGACGGCGAGCCCGAGGGTGTGCGCGTCCCGGACCGGGAAGGCGCCCTTGGACATGCCGCGCATCAGCAGGTTCGTCCAGTCCCGCTCGACCATCTGCACCAGCTGACGGGCCGCGACACGCTCGGTCTCCTCGCGCTTGGACTTCCGCGGGGTGGCGAGCAGGGACATGTTGGCCTGCAGGATGCGCATCTGGCGGATCTCCTGCTCAGTGACCGCGAAGGCCGTACGGACCCCCGCGCGCAGCTCCTCGACCGGCTCCGACTTCCCGGCCGTGGCCTCGACGAACATGTCGTGGGAGCGCTGCAGCTCCAGGCGCATGATGGTCAGCAGGCAGTGGGCCTTGGACTCGAAGTAGTGGTACAGGGCGGTCTGCCCGATGCCCACCCGGTCGGCGACCTCGGACCACTTCGTGTTCTCGTAGCCGTCCTCCCCGAACCGCTCCACGGCCGCCACGAGAATCGCGGCCCGCTTGGACCTGGGCCCCTCGTCCGGATCCACGATCCGCGCGCTCACCATCGTCTCTCCCTCTTCTCGCCACGACCGGCACCGATCACCGCTCGGGTGTCCGAGAGTAGACCCAAGTTCAAGTCGGTCACGAATGGAAGGCCGGTTGCGAATGGAGGGCCGGTTGGGAATGAAAGAGGGACGACCGGCCCGACCCCTGTGCTCACGGGACCGGGGCGTGCGTGAAGTCGGGCCGGCGCTTGGCGAGGAACGCGGCCACACCTTCCCGCCCCTCGGCGGAGACCGCGGCGGCGGCCAGTTGGCGGGCCTCCGCGTCGAGGTGTTCGCCGAACCCGGTGGACAGTGCCCCGGCGACCAGCCTGCGCGTCGCCCCGTACGCCCCCGTGGCCCCGCGCGCCAGCGCGCTCGCCGCTTCGGCGGCCTCCCCGTACAGCCGCTCCGGCGCGACGATTCTGCTCACCAATCCCATCTCCAGAGCCTCGGCGGCCGGGATCCGCCGGTTGGTCAGCAGCAGGTCCATCGCCCGTCTCGGTCCGACGAGCCGGGGCAGCGACCAGCTGACCCCGGCGTCCGGCGAGTACCCGATGCCGGTGTACGCGGCCGTGAAGCCGGCGTCCGAGGCCGCGAAGCACAGGTCGGCCGCCGCGGCGAGACCCAGCCCGGCGCCCGCCGCACTCCCCTGCACGGCCGTCACCAGGGGCGCGTCGAGACCGGCGAGGATCCGCAGTGCTCCGTGCAGCGCGTCGGTGACCTCGGTGAGATGCGCGACCAGCCGCTCACCGGAGTGGGCCGCGAACTCCTTCAGATCGCCTCCGACACAGAAGTGCCGCCCCTGCCCGGTGAGCAGCACCGCCCGTGCTCCCGCCCGCTCGACCTCCCGCGCGGCGTCCAGCAGCGCCCGGGCCATCGCCAGGTCGATCGCGTTCCCGTCCCCGCGGCACATCTCGACGCGCGCCACCCCGTCACCGTCGACCTCGACCGTCGCCCTCATCGCGCCGTCCACCCGCCGTCCACGGTGAGCACCTGCCCCGTGCAGTACGAGGACGCGTCCGAGGCCAGATACAGCAACGCCCCGTCCAGCTCGCCCTGTTCACCGCCCCGGCCGAGCATCGTGCCGCGCTCGACCCATCGCCGGGACCGCTCGTCCGCGAACAACTCGTGGGTCATCTCGGTGCGGAACCAGCCGGGGGCCAGGGCGTTGACGCGGATCCCCGACTGCCCCCACTGACCGGCCAGTTCACGGGTCAGCCCGACGAGTCCGGCCTTCGAGGCGGCGTAGGCGGCACCGCCCATCGGGGCGCCGGAGACCAGCCCGAGGACGGACGAGACGTTCACGATGGATCGCGTACGGCCGGAGGACGGCACCTCCGCCAGCAGCCGGGCGAGGTGGAAGGCGGCCACGAGGTTCACGGCGAGTACGTCCGCGAAGTCGTCGGCGCTCTCGTCCTGTGCCTTTACCGCTCCGGGCGCCCCCGCGTTGTTGACGAGGATGTCGAAGCGTCCGCCGGCCGCGAGCACGGTCTCGGCCAGTCGCACGCGGTCCGCCTCCCGGGAGACGTCGCAGACGACGGGGTGGATGCGCGGATCGTCATCGGCCAGTTCCTTCAGCCGGTCGGGTCTGCGGGCCGCGGCGAACACCGTGGCGCCGGCGGCTGCCAGGACGGTCGCGAACCGTGCCCCGAGCCCTGATGAGGCCCCGGTGACGACGGCTGTCCGCCCGTGCAACGAGAACAGGTCCGTGTCCCGGTTCGTCGGGGAGGCCGTCGTCATGCGTCCACCCCGATCGGCAGCACGGTCGCCCCGCCGTCCAGGACGAGCGTCTGGCCGGTCATCCACGCCGACGCGTCGGAGGCGAGGAACATCGCGGCGTTCGCCACGTCCTCCACCGTGCCCAGCCTGCGCAGCGGCAGCTTCGCGGTGAGGATCGGCTCCCTCGGCTCCCAGACGGCCCTCGCCAGCTCGGTCTTGATCAGACCGGGCGCGATCGCGTTCACCCGCGCCCGCGGCCCGAGTTCGTACGCGAGCTGCCGTGTCATGTGGAGCATCGCCGCCTTCGTGGCGTTGTACCAGCCGATGTGGGGATCGACGATGAGCCCGCCGACGGAGGCGATGTTGACCACCGCGCCCCCGTGCTCCGCCATCCACGCCCGCCAGACGCACCGGGTCCAGGCGATCATGCCGTACTGGTTGACCCGTACGGTCTTCTCCGCGCGCGGCAGGTCGAGGTCGAGCAGATCGCCCATGTACGGGTTGGTGGCCGCGTTGTTGACCAGGATGTCGATGCGGCCGAGCCGTGCCATGGTCTCCTCGACACAGCGCTCGGCGTCGTCCGGTTCCCCGGCGTTGGCGACCACCTCGTAGACCTCGCCGTCGCCCTTGACGCGGAGCAACTCCTCGCGTGCGACGGCGAGTCCATCCGGTTTGCGGGCGGCGATCACCACATGGGCTCCCGCCTCCCGGTACGCCTTGGCGATGCCCAGGCCGATGCCCCGGGAACCGCCGGTGATCACGGCGACGCGGCCGTTCAGTGCGTGTCCGCTCATGCCGACTCCTCGCGGTACTTGGTCAGTTCACGGCGTGCCACGGTCCGCAGATGCACCTCGTCGGGCCCGTCCGCGATCTTCAGCGCCCGGGTGATGGCGAACAGCCGCGCCAGTACGGTGTCGTCGCTGACCCCGGCCGCCCCGTGCGCCTGGACCGCCCGGTCGACCACCCGGTGGGCGACCTCAAGCGCGGCCACCTTGATGGCGGCAACCTCGGTACGGGCGGCCGCGTTGCCGGAAGTGTCCATGAGCCAGGCGGACTTGAGGACCAGTAGCCGCAGTTGCTCGATCTCGATCCGGCTGCGGGCGATCCACTCGCGGACGACGCCCTGTTCGGCGAGGGCACCGCCGAAGGCCGTACGGGTCAGGGTCCGGCGGCACATCAACTCCAGTGCCCGCTCGGCGAATCCGACGGCACGCATGGCGTAGTGCATGCGTCCGGGGCCCAACCTCCCCTGGGCCAGGGCGAATCCCTCTCCCTCACCGCCCAACAGGCCCGACACAGGCACCCGTACATCCTCGAAGAGGACGTCGCCGTGCCCGCAGCGGTCGGTGTAGCCGAACATCGGCAGATCGCGCAGGACGGTGATGCCGGGGGTGTCGCGCGGGATCAGCAGCATGCTCTGCTGCTGGTAGGTGGGCGCGTCCGGGTCGGTCACACCCATGAGGATGATCAGCCGGCAGTCCGGATCGAGGATCCCGGAGGTGTACCACTTGTGGCCGTTGACGACGTACTCGTCGCCGTCGCGGGTGACCCGGGTGCGGATGTTGCGTGCGTCGGAGCTGGCGACCTCCGGCTCGGTCATCGCGAAGCATGACCGGATCTCGGCCGCGAGCAACGGCCGCAGCCAGTGGTCCTGTTGCTCCGGTGTGCCGAACAGGGCGAGCAGTTCCATGTTGCCGGTGTCCGGGGCCGAGCAGTTGAACACCTCGGGGCCGATGACGGACCGCCCGGCCAGCTCGGCGAGCGGCGCGTATTCGAGGTTGGTCAGCCCTGCGCCCCAGTCGCCGTGTGCGAGGAAGAGGTTCCACAGTCCCTCGGCGCGTGCCTTCTCCTTCAACTCGCGCATGACCGGCGGCAGTTCGTGCGGGTTGCTCGCCTGGGCCAGTTGCCGGTCGTACACGGGCTCGGCGGGGAAGACGTACTCGTCCATGAACGCGGCCATGCGCGAGCGGAGTTCGTCGGTCCTCGGGGAGAGTCCGAAATCCATGGTGGTGCTCCTTCAAGACCGTTGCGCGAGGATGTCGAGCGCCGTGCGGATCATCGCCGCGATGGTCGGTGGCAGCCGCTCCTGGTCGGGGTCGTGGTGCTTGCCCTCGCGGTGTCTGCGCAGGTTGTGGCCCATGATCGCGGCCATTTTGGTGCGGGCCAGGGCACGGAACCAGGCGAGGTCGGGGAGTTCGCTTCGGCCGTCCGCGTAGGCGGCGAGCAGCTCCTCCTCGGAGGGCAGGCCCGGTACCGGACGCCCCAGTTGCGGGAAGTTCCGGTGGTCGGCGAAGAGCAGGAACCAGCCGAGATCGATACGAGGGTCCCCGAGGGCCCAGATCTCCCAGTCGACGACGGCCGCGGGGCGCTCGCCCCGGCACAGGACGTTGCCGAGCCGGAAGTCGCCGTGGGTCAGGGTGGGTGGCATGCCGTCCGGGACCGTGGAGGCGAGGCGGCTCAACACCTCCTCCGCACCCGGCCGGAGATCCTCCGGCACGGCCCGCATGGTGCGTCCCCATCGTTCCAACTCACCGGCCGGGTCGAGGAGTTCCGAGGTGACCTCGGTCTTCGTGCCGTGCAGATCCCTCAGCACCCCGGCCAGGGCCAGCATCCGTGTCCTGCACAGGCCCGGGTCGAGCCGGTGCTCGTCCAGGACCGGCTCGACCGCCTCACCGTCCACGAACTCCATGGCGAACCAGGCCGGTTCCCGCTCGTCGACGGCGAACACGGACGGTACGGGGACTGGCGATCCGGCGAGGGCGCGCAGCACCTCGGCCTGGCGGAGCACATCGTTGCGACCAATGGGCCGCTGCCCGGGCGGCACCGCCTTCACGACGTACGAGGCCGATCCCGCCGCGATCGAGTAGGTGAGCCCCGAGTGGCCGCCGGGCAACGTGCGCAACTCGCCGAAGGGCACGCCCGGATGCCGGGTGGCGAGCCGCTCGCGCACCCGTCCGGCGAGTGCCGTCATTTCGGTCGCGGTACTCAACTCACCGCCCCTTTCGGCTCCTTGGGCAGTCTCAGCACCCGCTCGGCCAGGATGGTGCGCTGGACCTCGTCACTGCCGCCGGCGATGCGGTATCCGGGCGCGCCGAGCAGATGCTCGGTCCAGGCGAACGTGCCCCACTCCCCCGTGTCGGCGGCCAGCCGCGGTCCGAGCAACTGCTGTACGAGGTCGGTGGTGGCCCGCATGGTCGCGGTGGCGTGGAGCTTGCCGACGGAAGCCTCCGCGCCCGGTTCACGGCCGGCGGCCACGGCCGCCGTGACGCGCAGTCCGATGAGTCGCTGAACGAGGGTGCGGACGAACAGGTCTGCTGCTTGCTGCCGTTCACCGCCGGTGAGCGGGCGCGGCAGCCGGCGGGCGAGGTGGAGGGCACGGTCGGCGTTGTCCAGTCCGAGGCCTCCGGAGTCCAGCCGCTCGGCCGCGAGCACGGTGAGCGTCACCCGCCAGCCCTGGTCGACCGGGCCGAGCCGGTCGGCGTCGGGTACGAAGACGTCGTCGAGATAGACCTCGTTGAAGCTGGAGCCGCCGGTCATCTGCCGGATGGGCCGCACGGTCACGCCGGGCGCGTCCATCCGGACGAGGAAGACCGTGATGCCCGCGTGCTTCGGTACGTCCGGATCGGTGCGACAGACGGCGACACCCCAAGTGGCGACGCGGGCGCCGGACGTCCAGACCTTGTGACCGCGCAGCAGCCAGCCGTCCCCTTCGCGTACTGCTCGCGTGCGGACGGCGGCGAGGTCGGACCCGGCCTCCGTCTCGGAGAAGAGCTGGCAGGCGAGTTCGTCCGTGCGGAGCATGGGGCGCAGCCAGCGGTGCTTCTGTTCGTCGGTTCCCCAGATGCGGATCGCGGGGGCGACGAGCTGCTGGGTGACCGGGAAGACCTCGGTGCGTCGGGGCACATCGAAGGCGGCCTCCTCGGTCCGGTACAACTGCTCGTAGTACGAGGGCAGTTCGCGGCCTCCGTACTCCGGCAGCCAGCCGAGCGCGCCCCAGCCCTGGTCGTACCGGGTGCGCTCCCAGTCCCGTATCCGCTCGGTGTGGGCGCGCTCCTCGGTCTCGGTCCAGTTCTCGAAGACGGCCACCGAGTCGTCGCCGCTGCCCCAGTCCTGGCGCGCGGCGCGTTGCTCCGCCGTACCGGCCAACCAGCGCCGGGCCTCGGCACGGAACTCCTCGGGTTCGGGGATGTCGCTCATGGTCCTCCCTTCGGCGAATCAGGTCGCTGGGTCGGGTCGGCGACTCGCGTCGATGAGCCGGGTCAGTGGGTCGGGTCGGTCAGCCGGATCACCAGGTCGCGGCGTCAACGGGTCAGCACGGTGCAGGCGCTGACGCCCGGCGCCCCGTAGACGTGTGTGAAGCCGGTCCTCGGCTCGCCCGGTACCTGCCGCTCCCCCGCCCTGCCACGCAACTGCTGGACGATCTCGTGGACTTGGCGGAGCCCGGAAGCACCGATGGGCTCGCCGTTGGCGATACAGCCGCCGTCGGTGTTGACCGGCAGCGCCCCGCCGATCGCGGTCGCACCGGAGGGGATCAGCCGCTCCTGCTCGCCGTGCTCGGAGAACCCGCACTCGGCCATGTGCATCACCTCGGCACCACTCTCGGTGTCCTGGAGCTGGCACACGTCGATGTCGCCCGGGCCCAATCCGGCCTCCTCGAAGGCCAGTCGGGCGGCGTCCGCGCTCACGCTGGTCGGTGTCCCCGGCGGCGCCCATGGGCTGAACACCTCGAAGGAGCCGAACCGCCGGGTCCGTACGACCGCGGCCCGCAGTGCGACTGGGGTGCCTTCCAATTCGTCGGCGACCGCGCGGCTGCACAGGATCAGGGCAACCGCGCCCTGACCGGGCGAGCAGAACATGTACCGGGTCAGCGGGTCGTTGACCATGCCGGACGCAAGGATCTCGTCCGCGTCGACCGGCTTGCGGCGCCAGGCGTGGGGGTTGCGGACCCCGTTCGCGTACGCCTTCTCGGCGACCAGTGCGAGAGTGCGGGCGCTGATGCCGTAGTCGTGCATGTACCGCTGGATCTTCATGGCGAAGAACTGGGTGGTGACCATGAGTCCGTCGCGCCCGTAGGACTCGTCGAGCCCCCAGTCGGCGGGCCGCGGGTCGAAGGCGCCGCGCGGGTGCTTGTCGAAGCCGACGGCGAGGGCGATGTCCGCCGCCCCGGAGCGGATCGCGCCCACGGCCGACACCAGGGCACTGCCGCCGGTGGCGCAGCCGTTGCCGACGTTGATGAACGGCACGCCGGTCAGGCCGAGTTCGCTGACGAGCGTGTCGGCGTTGCCTGCCGCGTCGCTGCCGCCGTAGGCCGCCCGCACCCGGGACCAGGGCAGCCCGGCGTCGGCGAGTGCGGATCGGACGGCCCGCACGGCGAGCTGCCTGCCGTCGTCCTCCGTACGCGCGAAAGAGGTGATTCCGGCGCCGCAGACCAGCACCTCTTCGACGCTCATGCCCTGGCTCCCACGGCCCTGGGCACGCCGTCCCCCACCGTGAGGGTCAGCGGCATGCCGATCTCCGCGTCCTCGGGACGGATGTCCAGCACGGCCAACACCCTTACACCCTCCGGGAGTTCGACATATCCCACGGTGAACGGTTCGAATCCGGCGGCGGGGACGGCGTACGGCGGCGACTTGGGTGCGTACCGCTGGACGGTCCACGTCCACAGCGTGCCCCTACCGGAGAGAGCGACCTGCTCGGCCTGTCCTCCGCAGCGCGGGCACACCGGGTCTGCGGGGTAGACGGCGACTTCACAGTCGGCGCACCGGGAGCCTCGCAGCCGGCTCCCGGGATCGGCCGCGATGCTCAGCGTCCCTTCCACTGCGGTTCCCGCTTCTCCAGGAAGGCCGCCACACCCTCCGCCGCGTCCTCGGAGTTGAGCATCACGCCGACCGCGAGGTGCTCCATGACCATCAGCGACTGGATGTCGGCGTCGAGGCTGCGGTCGATGGTCATCTTGGTGATCCACATGGTGAACGGGCTCTTGTCGACCAACTGGTCGGAGAACTCCTCGACCGTGGCGTCCAGCTTGTCCGCCGGCGCCGAGGAGTTGATGAGCCCGAACTCCGCGGCTTCGACACCGGTGAGGAGCTTGCCGGTGAGCATCAGCTCCTTGGTCTTGCGGACGCCGATCATGCGCGGCACCCGGTAGATGGGTCCTGCCCCGCCGAACAGCGCGCGGCGGATGTGGAAGTCGCCGATCAGCGCGTCGTCCGCGGCGATCGCGAAGTCGCAGGAGATCATCAACTCGAAGCCACCGGCGGTGACATGGCCTTCGAGGACGGCGATCGACGGCGTCTTCATCGAGTAGAGCCGGTCGCAGACCTTCGCCGACAGCACGGCCACGTCGATGGCGGTGGAGCTGCCGATGAAGTCGGCCTTGAGGCTGTCCAGGTCGAACCCGGAGCAGAAGGTGTTGCCCCGCCCACGCAGCACCAGCACGCGCAGCTCGGGGTCGGCGTCGACCTCGGTGATGATCTCGTCGAGCCGGTTGAGGATCGGCACGGTCACACAGTTCTTCTTGTGCGGCCGGTTCAGCCAGACCCGCGCGACGTGACCGTCCCGCTCGAACTGGATCTCGTCTTCGACTGCCATGAGTTCCTCCAAACTGAACTGAATTCAGTACGATTCTGTGGGCAGTGGATGCCCCTGTCAATGGATCGGGATCCGCCAGTCAGTCCGAACTGCCGGCGAGGCCGAGCAGCCCCGCCAACCGCAGACGGTGATCGTCGGCGGTGCCGAACAACGCCTCGTCGGCCCGCGCCCGGCGGACGTACAGATGCGCCGGGTGTTCCCAGGTGAAGCCGATACCGCCGTGGAGCTGCACGTATTCGGTGGTGGCGAGGCGGTACGCGCCGGTACAGGCCACCGCCGCGGCGCTCGCTGCGACCGGCAACTCCGGGGTCCACTCCGCCAGGCAGGCGCTCGCGTACGCCGACGCCGACCGCGCCCCTTCCACCTCGACCAGTAGATCGGCCAGTCGATGCTTGACCGCCTGGAACGAGCCGATGGGGCGACCGAATTGAGTTCGTTGCGAGACGTACTCCAGGGTGGCGTCCAGGGCATGCGCGCTGCCGCCGACATGTTCGGCGGCGAGCGCCACCCGCCCGGCGTCGAGGACGGCGTCGACGATTCCGGGCACCTGTCCGGGCTCGCCGACCGGTTCGGCCGGCGTTCCCCGGAAGCGGACGAGCGCCTGGCGGCGGGTGGGATCGAGGACGCGGCGGGCCGTGCGATCGCAGGTCGAGTCATGCGTCCCGTGCGGCGGCGCCGGTTCGCAAGCGAACAGCCGCTCCCCGTCCGGCGCTCGAGCCACCACGAGCAGCAGATCTGCACCTTCGCCGTCGGGCACGAAGTCGGCCTCTCCGCGCAGCACCCAGCCGTCGGGCCCGCGCTCGGCCGTCACATCGGCGGCCTGCACGAACCCGGCAACCGTGGCCGTGACCGCGCCGGAGGCGATCCCGGGCAACCAGCGCTCACAGGCCCGCCGATCACCACTGCCCAGCAGGGCATGCCCCGCGAGCACGACGGTCGGCAGCAGCGGCGCCGGACACAGCACCCGCCCGGCCTCCTCCAGAGCCACGGCGAGTTCGGCGAAGGTGTAACCCCCACCGCCGTACTCCTCCGGCAGAGCAAGCCCATGCACCCCGATCTCCCCGGCGAGCCGGGCCCAGAGCACCTGGTCGTACCCGCGCGGACTCTCCACTTGCTTGCGCACTTCTTCGGGCCCACAGGCCTCGGCGAACAAGTCCCGCAGAACCGCCCGCAGTTGACGCCGCTCCTCGGTCTCCAACAACACGGCCAGGTCCACATCGAGCGTGTTCACACAGGCCTCCCTAGATCAAACAACTCCGGTTCCACAGGCGCCCCTCAAGGGGCGCGGGGATCTGCGCGGCCAGCCACGACGCACCACGACGCACCCGCAGCGCCAATCCGGTCCACACCCCCACGAACCCTCACACCGTGAACCGCCCCCCGTTGGCCAGCAGAACCGCCCCAACGAGATTCACCGCCTCATCACTCGCCAAGAACAACGCGACATCGGCGATCTCACCCGCCGAGGCGTAGGGCCGAACCCGAGGGTCGGCCAGGTCCTGCCGCAACGCGGCAGGCGTCCGCGCCGCCATCCCTGTATCGGTGGGCCCCGGCGCCACCGTGTTCACACGGACGCCGAACGCGATCGCCTCCTTGGCGACGGCCTGGCTCAACGCGTGCGCACCGGCCTTCGAGGCCGCGTAGTGCGGATAGCCGACCGGGGCATCGAAGGCCGAGGAGGAACCAACGGTGACGATCGCACCGGACCGGCGGGGCGCCATGACCCGCAACGCAGCCCGCAGGACATGGAAGGTGCCGTCCAGGTTGACCCGCATGACGCGCCGCCAAGCGGCCCCGTCGAGCCGGGTGACGACATCGGGCGGCCGTTCGTCGAGCAGCGCCTCGGCGATCCACTGCTTCGCCTCCGGGTCGTCGACTCCGGCCGCGTGCACCACAACGTCCAAGCGCCCGCGATCCCGTACGACCCCCTCGACCGCGCGGTCGACCTGGTCGTCGTCCGAGACGTCCATCGTCAGCGGGCGCGCGCCGGGCAGTTCCTTGGCGATCGCCTCGGCCGCGGCGCCGTCGACGTCCGCGGCGAAGACCACGGCTCCTTGCGCGGCGAGTCGCCGGGCGACCGCCGCGCCGATGCCCGAGCCGGCTCCGGTGACCAGCGCCGTTCTGCCCGTGAAGCATCCGTGTGGCGTGCCTTCGTCGTCCATCGGATCCATCCACCTCCGCCCACTTATTGAACTGACTTCATTTTTGCTACCGTTTCGCTCATGTCAACAGGCAGGATGAGAGCAGTCCGGATGACGCACTGGGGCGGCCCACCGGTGCTCACCGAAGTGGCACGCCCGACAACCAGGGCGGATGAGGTCCTGATCCGGGTGGAGGCGGCGGGAGTGTGCCGCTCCGACCTCCACGTGCTGGACGCCCGGCCCGGCGCCCTTCCGTACCGAACTCCGTTCACTCTCGGGCACGAGGTCGCCGGGCGGGTGGCCGAGCGCGGGCCCGGGGCCACCGGTCCGGCGGTGGGCGAACGCGTCGTCGTGTACGGCCCCTGGGGGTGCGGGCTGTGCAGCCGCTGCGCGGCCGGCGCGGAGAACTACTGCGACCGCCGCGCGGAGCTCGACGCGGTCCGGACCGGTACGGGAGTCGGGCTCGGGCGCGACGGCGGCATGGCCGACTTCCTGCTCGTACCGTCCGGGCGGCTGCTGGTTCCGGTGGGCGATCTGCCCGCCGCACAGGCGGCACCCCTGTCGGACGCCGGGCTCACCGCGTATCACGCCGTGGCCGGGATCCGGCCGACGCTGCCGCTCGACGGCGACGGCGACGGCGACGGCGATGGCAGAGACAGCGGCGGTGGCGGTGGCGGTGGCGGTGCGAGCGTGGCAGTCATCGGGGTCGGCGGCCTGGGGCATCTGGCGGTGCAGATCCTGCGGGCCACGACGTCGGCGCAGGTCCTCGCCGTGGACGTACGCGAGGAGGCCCTCTCGCTGGCCGACGCGTGCGGCGCGCAGTTCGGCACGTTGCTCCGGCCCGACACCGCGGAGGTGCTCCGGCGACGGGCCGGTGGTGGGGTCGGCGTGGACGCCGTGCTCGACTTCGTCGGCAGCCACTCCAGCCTGGAACTCGCGGTCGGCGCCCTGCGGTCGGGAGGCGAGCTGGCAGTCGTCGGGAGCGGCGGCGGCGAGCTCACCGTACGCAAGCCCGGCGCGCTGCCTCCCGGAGTGCGGATCTCGCTGCCCTTCTGGGGGACGCGGCCGGAGCTCGAAGAGGTCGTCGCCCTCGCGCGCAAGGGCGTCGTGAGGGTGGAGGCGGAGGAGTTCGCCCTGTCGAGCGCGCCGGACGCGATCGACAGACTGCGCTCCGGCCACACGCGGGGGCGTACGGTGCTCGTCCCCGACTGATCCGGACCGCTCACCCGCCCCTGTCCGAATCCCTGGCCCGGCCTAAAGCAGCCCCGTCAAAGCACGTACCGACACACCTCTCGACTCCAGAAGTGAGTTCAATTAGGGTTCAGGTCACTCAGCGACACGACAAGGCGGTGGGACCCGCTATGGGTGTTGGAACAGTGGATCTGCTGGTGGTGGGCGGCGGAATGGCCGGACTCTCGGCCGCCGCCCGGGTGGCCGCGGAAGGCGGCTCCGTGGTTCTCGTGGAGAAGGCGGAGCGCCCCGGCGGCTCGGCACGCTTCGCCGGCTTCGTATGGACGACCCCCACCTTCGATGAATTGCGTCGCGTCAATCCGGACGGCGACGCGGAGCTCGCCGCGGCCCTGGTGAACGGGTTCGCCGACGCGGTGGCCTGGATCCGGTCGCTCGGCGTGGAATGCCGGCCACCGGTGCCCGTACTCGGCTTCGGCCGGGGACATCAGCTCGACACGAACCACTACCTCGACACCTGTGAGCGGTTGATCCGCGACCGGGGCAGCGAGGTACTGACCGCCACTTCGACGCGCACCCTACTCACGGAGAACGGCGTGGTCACGGGTGCGGAGTGCGTACTGCCGGACGGGTCGCTCCGCAGGATCGAGGCCGCCTGGACCCTGCTCGCGACCGGCGGGTTCCAGGGAGATCCGGCCCTGCGCACGGAACACGTCCACGCCCAGGCCGCGGACATCGAACTGCGGGCCAACCCGCACAGCCGGGGTGACGGCCTGTCGCTCGGTCTCGCGGCAGGGGCCGTATTCGGCAAGAAGGACGCGGGTTTCTACGGGCATCTGATGCCCGCGGGCGTTTCCCTCGCCGACCCCGCCCGATTCGTGGACCTCGCCCTCTACTACAGCGAGCACGCCCTGCTGTTCGACGTCACGGGCGAACGGTTCGTCGACGAGACCGTCGGGGACCATCTGACCACCATGGCGCTGCTGGAAAGACCGCAGGCCCGTGGACTGCTGGTCGCCGACGCGCGGGTGCACCGCGAGTGGATCTCCGCCTCGTACGTGGAGGGCATCCCCGGCGTGGACAAGTTCCAGCTCTGCCATCGCGCGGGCGCCCGCAGCGCGGTCGCCGACAGCCTGGAGGAGTTCGCCTGGATGCCCGAGGAGTGGGGCTACCCGGGCGCCAGGATCCGTGACCGGGTCGAGGAGTACAACGCCACCGTGGGCGGGGGCGGCGAGCCGACCCCCGGACGACTGCTCGACCGGCAACCGCTCGACGAGCCGCCCTTCTATGTGATCGAGGCAGCCCCCGCGATCACGTTCACCTTCGGCGGTCTGCTGATCGACGCCGAGGCCCGCGCCCTGTCGGCGGACGGGCGGCACGCCGTGCCCGGCCTGCTCGTGGCCGGTGCGGACGCGGGCGGGCTCTACCGGCGCGCCTACGCCGGCGGTCTCGCCCCCGCGCTCGTGTTCGGCCTGGCGGCGGCGCGGACCGCGCTGCGCCAGGGCTAGGGCCTGTCGCTGCCTCCTGCCTGCCTGTCCGGCGGATCGTGCCGGACCGGCATCAGATCCCCCGCACTCCGACAAATCCCGTGCACGAGTCTTGCCCGCCCGGTGCCGGAGTGCCTAGCTTACTGAATTGAGTTCACTTTACTAAGCGGCGAGTATCCGCGCACCCGGCTTTCGAGCACGTGGCGCGAACACGCCGCACGCGCTTCTCGAAGCTCTTCGAAGAAGGAGGGACCATGAGTCAGTTTCTGCTGGTCCTGGTCAGCGGCGTGGCCAGCGGAGCCGTGTACGGCCTCATCGGACTCGGCCTGGTCATCATCTATCGAGCCACGGACGTCGTGAACTTCGCGATGGCGTCCCTGGCGACCCTGGGCCTGTACGTCGCGGTCTCGCTCCGGGACCAGGGGGTGGCGACGGTGCTCGGCATCGTCGCGGCCGTCACCATCACCGTCGTGGCGGGCCTGCTGGTGCGCGAGACCGTGATCAGGCCGCTGGGCCAGGGGCAGTTGTTCTCCGCGCTGGTCGTGACGATGGGCGTGTCCCTGGTGGTCGAGAACATCGCAAGCTCGATCTGGGGCGACGAGCCGAAGTCGTTCCCCAATCTGGTCAACGGGACGGTGAGCTGGTCGGGCGCGGCTCTGCCCGTGCAGAGCCTGGTGACGATCGCCGTCGCCGCGGTGGCGATGGCCGTCGTGGGCTATCTGTTCGCCCGCACGACGCTCGGCTCCGCGATGCGCGCGGTGGCCGAGAACGCGGACACCGCGCGTGTCGTCGGGCTCGGGGCGCAGCGCCTCGCCCGGATCGCCTGGGCGCTCGGCCTCGGCCTCGCCGCACTCGCCGCATGCCTGTACGCGCCGAGGTCGGGGCTGGTCCCGACCGCGCTCGTCGCACCGCTGTTCCGCGCCTTCGCCGGGATCTTCCTGGGCGGCCTGACGAGCATGTACGGCGCTGTCGTCGGCGGGCTCACCGTCGGTGTGCTCGACAACCTCGCGGCGAACTACGCCTCCGCCAGCCTCCGGGACACATTCGTCTTCTCGTTCACTGTTCTCGTGCTGCTGATCCGCCCTCAGGGCATCTTCGGCACCCGCACCTTCCAACGGGTCTGAGGGGTCGTATTCATGGTCTTCAACCGTTCCCTCCTCGCGAAGGCCGCGCTCGGGCCGGCCGCCGGCGCGGTGCTCATGGCCTTCATGGCCTCCGGCGCGATCCCGGCCTACCAGATGTACTCGGTCGCGCTCGCCGCGATCTACACCATCGTCGTGCTGTCGGTCGGCCTGCTGGCCGGCTGGTCCGGCATCTGGTCGGTGGGCCACCCGGCGTTCTTCGCGATCGGCGCCTACTTCGCCGCGTACGGCAGTGGTCACGGCTGGTCCCTGGAGACGGTGGTCCTGGGAGCAGTGGTCACCGGAACCGTCCTCGGCGCCTTCCTCGGGTACGCGGGTGCCAGGTTCTCCATGCTCTACATCGCCCTGCTGACACTCGCCTTCACCATGGTGACGCTGGAGCTGGTCAACCGCTGGAGCAGCGTGACCGGCGGCGACCAGGGAGTCGCTGTGCTCCAACTGCGCAGTTCCCTGGGCCTGGGCACCCTCGCGGGCGGCAGCACCGAGTCCCAGTACCTCGCGGTGGGCGCCGCGGCCGTGGTGCTCGCGCTGGCGGTGCCGGCCGCCGCGTCCGGGCTGCGGATGCGGCTGGTGGCGGCGAAATCGCATCCCCTGGCGGCCCGTACGATCGGCATCGCGCCCGAAGCGCAGTCGGCGCTGGCCTTCGCGGTGAGCGCCGCGTTCACCACGTTCGCGGGGGTGCTGCTCGGGCTGATCACCGGTTTCGTCAGCCCGGACCCGTTCTCCCTCAACCTCGGCATCGCGCTCATCGCGGCGTGTGTGCTGGGCGGGGTCGGAACCATCATCGGCGCGGTGGCCGGCGGCGCCTATCTGACCTGGAACCCCTCGCTGTCGTCCGCCGTGGGACTCCCCCAGCCGGTCGTGCAGGGCCTCGTGCTGGTCGGGGTGCTGCTGTTCCTGCCCGGCGGAGTGGTGCCGTTCCTCAGCGCGCCTCTGCGGTCGGTGCTCCGGCGGGTGTGGCGACGGCCGGAGCCCAAGCCCTCGAAGCCGACCCCTGCAGTCGACCTCGCACCGCGGCAACCGGCCACGGCCACCGCCCCAGGTGAAGCCGCCGTCGTACTGCGCCTGGAGCACGTGTCGGTCGCGTACGGCGGGCTCAAGGCACTGGAGGACGCTTCGGTCTCGCTGCGGCAGGACGAGGTACTGGCCGTGATCGGGCCCAACGGGGCAGGAAAGACAACCCTGTTGAACGCGGTGTCGGGCCTGACCGGCAACGGCCGGGTGAGCGGGACGGTCGATTTCGCGGGCGGTTCCCTGCTCAAGGCGCGGGCCACCGCGCGGCGCCGGCTGGGCATCGGCCGTACCTTCCAGCACGCGGAGGTGTTCTCCGAACTCACCGTCGCCGAGAACGTGTTGTGCACGCGCCGCTGGATCACCGCCCGGGACCGGGCCGACGTCGCGCGGCTGCTCGACTCGGTCGGCCTCGCCGACGTGGCCGACCGACGGCCGGGAGAGCTGCCGTTCGGGCTGCAGAAGCGCCTGGACCTCGCCCGTGCGATGGCCGAGGAACCGAAACTCCTGGTGCTGGACGAGCCGTTCGGCGGCCTCGACGCCGGCGAACGGGCCCTGCTGGCACAGCAGATCAGGCGGCTGCACGCACAGGGCACCGCTGTGCTGGTCATCGACCACGTGCTCGACGACCTGTTCTCCGTCGCGCACCGGGTGCTGGCCTTCGACTTCGGCCGCACCATCGGCGAGGGCACCCCGGACACCGTGCTGGACAACCCCGAGGTGCGGTCGTCGTACCTGGGTACGGTCGGTGGCCGGGCCGAGTTGCCTGAGCGGGTCGGTGAGCGGAGCGTGCTGCGGCTGAGCGGGGTCGGTCACACCTACGGCGGCGTGGTCGCCCTGCGGGATGTCGACCTCGACGTACGCGAGGGGGTCGTGCTCGGGATCGCCGGGGCAAACGGCGCCGGGAAGAGCACCCTCGCCGGGATCCTGCACGGCTCGCTGAAGCCCGCGCGCGGGAGCAGGGAGGCGGGCGGCACCGTCCGCACCAGCCTGGCGCCCGAGGGACGGGCCCTGTTCAAGACGCTGTCGCTGCGGGAGAACCTCGAAGTCGCGGCCTACGCGGCTGGCATCACCGGGGCCCCGCTGCGTGAGCGCCTTGCGGAGACCACCGAGTGGCTGCCGCCGCGATTGCGCGACCGCATGTCCGTGCCGGCCGCCGGGCTGTCGGGCGGGGAGCAGCAGATGCTCGCCATCGCCCGCGCCCTGATCGTCGAGCCCGACGTCCTGATCGTCGACGAGCCGGCGCTCGGGCTCGCGCCCGCGCTGGTCGACGAGGTGTACGACCGGCTGGTGCGGCTGGCCCACGACGGCCTGACGGTCGTTCTGCTGGAGCAGCTGCTCAGCCGTGCCATGTCCGTCTGCCACGAGGTGGCCGTGTTGCACGAGGGGTCGGTCGCCGCTCAGGGGCGGCCCGGGGACCCGTCGTTCGCCGCCCTCGCCGAAGCGGCGTACTTCAGCGGCGCCCGGGAGACCGCGGCGACCACCGCGACCACCGCGACCACCGCCCGACTGTGAAGCAACCCGACCACTAATCAAACTGAACTCATGTTGTGAACTGTTGTGAACGAGGTGGACCGTGTTCCGGACAATGAGAAAATTCCGCCGCGCCGCGGCAACGACGGCAGTCCTGGCCGTGGTGTCGCTGACCGCCAACGCGTGCGCGGACCAGGACTCCGCAGGAGCCGGCGGCGACTCGTCGGAGATCCACATCGGGGCGTGGCTCCCGACGACCGGCGCCACCGCCTCGTACGGCGTGCCGCAGAAGGCCGGCGCCGAGGCGTACTTCAAGATGATCAACGCATCCGGGGGCATCAACGGCCGCAAGGTCCGGTGGACCGTCAAGGACAACGCGGCCGACCCGCAGCAGACCGTGCAGATCGCCCGCGAACTCGTCGGCCAGGACAAGGTCGTGGCCATCGTGAACGCGAACGGCACCTCCCAGGCGGAGGCGGCCTTCCCGTTCGTCCTCAACCAGTCCAAGGTCCCGATTCTCAACGAGGTTGGCGGCAACGAATCCTGGTTCAAGCCGCCGCGCCCCGGCCTGTTCGGCACCCAGACCCTCTACGAGGACCAGGCCGCTGCAATCGCCGCGTGGACGGTGCAGGACGGCGCGAAGAAGGTCCTCGTCGTGCACAGTGACCCGGCCGCGTTCGTGAACGTGGCCAAGCAGGTCGAGCCCGTCGCGAAGAAGGTGGACCCCTCGGTCGAGGTCGACCGGCTGACGGTCAAGTACCAGACCACCGACTACACCCCGGTGATCAGCAAGGTCAAGGCCGCGAAGACCCAGGCCGTGATCCTCATCCTCACCTCCCCCGAGGCCGCCGCCTTCCTCAAGGAGGCCAAGCTGCAGGGGCTCTCGCTGCCGACGTACGCCTACGCACCGGTCGCCGCGGAGTCGACGGTCTCCCTCGCCAAGGACGCGGCCGAGGGGCTCAAGGCCGTACAGCTGGTCAAGGCGCCCTCGGACACCGACCCCGCGGTGAAGGAGTTCCGGACCGCGATGGCCAAGTACGAGCCCGGTCAGACCGCCGGATTCCTCGCGCTGTGGGGCTGGAGCAACGCGAAGGTGTTCGCCGAGATCGTGAAGACCATCAAGGGGCCCGTCACGGCCGACGCGATCGACAAGGCGTACGAGAAGGCGACGAAGGTGGATTCGGGGGTGTCGCCGGTCATGAACTTCAGCCCGTCCAACCATCTCGGCACGCGCAGCGTGCAGCGCGTGGTCGTGAAGAACGGGATCTGGACCTCCGAGGGCGACTTCTACACGCCGCCGAAGCGCGGCTGACGCCGGCCCGAGGCACCACACAAGCACGGCGGCGGTGACGGCAGCCGTGCTTGTGTGGTGCCTCGCCTGTTGCCGCCAGCTGCACCACCGCCCGGTCCGACGACACGTGCAGGGCACGAGAACGGGTCACGTCGCAGACGTCCCCACCCGGTCCTCCCGTACATAGCCGTGTGCCTTGTCGACCACGTTGCGCAGTCGCCTGCCCTCGGCCCTGCGAGTCAGGTTGTCGAGGAACAGGTCGGCGAGGTCGTCGCGCCAGCCGGTGACCTCGCCGGCCGTGTGCGGGGAGACGATGACGCCGGGCAGGTCCCACAGGGGCGAGGCGGCGGGCAGGGGCTCGTGGGCGAAGACGTCCAGGGCCGCTCCGGCCAGGCGGCCGTCGGTGAGGTGCCGGACGAGCGCCTCCTCGTCGACGAGTCCGCCCCGGCCCACGTTCACGAGCCGCGCGCCGGGCTTCATCGACGCGAGCACGGACGCGTCGACCATGCCCCGGGTGGCCGCCGTGAGGGGAGCCGCGAGCACGACGTAGTCCGCATCGGCCAGGGCGGGGCGCAGCCCGGCGAGGGCGTGCACGGTGCCGAAGTCGGGGTCCTGCGCGCACTCCGTACGTCCTACGGCGCTCACGCGCATACCGACGGCGCGGAGCATGCGGGCCACGGCTCGGCCGATGGGGCCGGTGCCCCACACGAGGACGGTCCGGCCGTCGATGCGTTCGCTGTCCCGGGGCCGCCATTCACGGCGCCGCTGGTGTTCCCAGGTGCCCGGGAAGTCCTTGGCGAGGGCCAGGATCAGGCCGAGTACGTACTCGGCGATGGGCCGGTCGTAGACGCCGCGCGAGTTGGTCAGCACCACCCGGGGGTTGTCGACCAGGGCCGGGAAGAGCAGTGAGTCGACGCCGGCGGCGGCCACATGCACCCAGCCGGGTGCGCTCGACGGGTCCGCGGGCCAGGCCGCCTCGACCGCAGGGGTGATCGAGTGCCAGCAGAGCAGG
>Ga0307514_10001244_pt1 | contig 33504 bp, 30 predicted proteins | sample 16_EM_MG_FD_203088 | JGI IMG/M metagenome (GOLD analysis project Ga0307514, IMG submission 203088) | Populus trichocarpa ectomycorrhiza microbial communities from riparian zone in the Pacific Northwest, United States - 16_EM | ecosystem: Host-associated > Plants > Roots > Unclassified | place... | reverse complement strand
AACAACAATGCAGTGATTAAGATGAAAGTAACTGAAAATGCTTAAAAGGCTGCCAACTCAACGTGAATGATGGACTACGCCAAATCAAATGATTGCATATTGTGGATACACCCGTGGCAAAATGAGCATCAACGGAGCGTCAACGATTCTTGGTCATGTATCTTAGGTTTTCTGTGAGGCGATAGGTTGCAAATAGTCATAAATGAAGTATTGCCTTCCTTTATAGGCAAAACAGACAGTGAAACGCTCCCTGCCCCATCATGAAAATGAGCGTCAACGGAGAGCCAACGATTCTTGGTCATGTATCTTAGGTAATCTGTGGGGTGAGAGGTTGCAAATAGTCATAAAGGATGTATTGGCCTCCTTTATAGGCAAAACAGACAGTGAAAAGCTCCCTGCCCCATCATGAAAATGAGCGTCAACGGAGCGTCAACGATTCTTGGTCATGAATCTTCAGTAATCTGCGGTGCAGGATGTTGCATATAGTTATAAACAGAGTATTGGCTTCCTTAATAGGCAAAAGAGAATATGAAATGCTCCCTGCCCCATGTTGAAAATGAGCGTCAATGGAGTGTCAACGATTGTTGGCCTTCCATTATGGTTAATTACCACACGCTCTGGCCATTATTGTCTATATGCGAGGTATTGACTGTTTTGGGACGCTAAAAGGCTCACAAATACTTAGTAGTAGCGGTGTAAATAATATGGGTTGTTACTGTCCCGGAAGATGTGGCGGGAATATTCCGCAAAGATCTGCCCATAAAGGCTGCCATATGCTTGTTTATGGATACTTTTGATCAAGCGCCACTCATATTACCGATGATGCAAGACCCAAAATCGTTGACGCTCTGTTGACGCTCATTTTCAAGATGGAGTAGGGATCATTTCCTCTGCTTGTTTGGCAATAAAGGCGGCCAATAGTTTGTTTATGACTATATTTGACCCTTCCGACCGCCAGATTACCCAAGATACACGACCAACAATCATTGACTCTCCGTTGACGCTCATTTTCAGGATGTGGTAGGGCGCGTATGTCTACACGTTTTGATTATTAAGGCGGCCAATACATTCCAAATAGACTGTAACGTACCTATGGCTCTATTTTACAATCAACAGTAGCATATCTGAATGCGACCATAAATGTGAAACCCGAAACGCAGAACCGGAGATTGGAACCGACGGGTCTAGCCAAACCAGTCGAAACCCGCGGGTTGACGGGTACGGGTCCGGGTTTGGCCTGCCAAGAGTCAGCGGGTCAGGTTTTTGGACAGGTCTGGAACCGAACCGACCTGTTTTTGCGGTCCAAACCCGGACCCGTTGCTAACACCATCCCAGACATGTCGCCGGCGCTCCCAGGTTTGTCGCCGGTGCTCCCAGGTGCTCCCAGGATTCTCGTCGGCGCTCCCAGTTACTCTGAAGGCCGGCTGGAATGCCCTCCTAGGGTCTGATACTCTCCTGAAATTGACACATCTAAGTTTACACTCCATATCTTCTCAGACACTCCTGGAGGCTTCAAGTGAGTAAAATACATTTTGCTGAGGTCTTGCAAGTTCCGACAAGGGGGAGAATGGAGAAGATGAGGATGATGAAGAGACAGAGCAGGGGAAGCTGAGTGAAAATGACGAACCTGGCTGGGTGATGGGCACATTCACCAATACGGTACAGCAGCACAGGGAGAGGTTTCGGCAGATGCAGATGAAGCTTGAAGAATTGACACAACCGGGATCAGAGAATGCAGCCGACTACTTCCGTGAAAGAGACAAGAAGTACGGCACATCTGACCTGATGGTTCCAGCCATCGTTCAACTGCAAACGGATGATGACGCTTTGACACCTACATCAACAACATGTGGAGAGCACATGAAGTGTCTTCAGATTATCCCCCGAATATCGCCAATGGCGCAAGGGACCTCTCGACCAGGAAGTAGTCAGAAGACGCTTGGTTCAGTGAAGCCTCAGTCGAACACAAGCATATCCGGTCTTGAGCCTGCCACAGAGCGCGATACGTCACATATGCTGAAAGGGAAGCCTGATGAAGCAGTAAGTTTTTACCCCTGCATATGCCCTTCTGCTAATCACTATATAGATCTCGGTTTCGGGCGAAGACATGTTGATGGCTCCTTTGTGTGCGGAGGAATTGATAAGCAAACTGTTATTTTTGACATCATATCTTTGTGAAATGCAATTTGTTTACCAATTTTGCTATGTGTCAGCTTTTTCTTGATTTCTGTGACCAAATTGTGAAACATGATAATTCGTCTGTGCATGTGCAAGGGTCGAACGCACCATGTGAAAGTTCTAGAATCCCAACCAGGCGGAAAAACGGCCAAAACATTCGATTTCTATCTGCTGGTGACTGTTAAGCTACAAAGCAATAGCTAAATTAGTCATGAAATATACTACCAAAATTTAAGTGAGTGATGTCATATGTGTCATAGAAAGAGCGGTCAGTGATCACAACGAATCTGTCTTGACGACGACCGTCATGCCATATCCATCCATGTATCCAGCTGCACAACTCTCCGCACAGACCTCGTCCACATGGTTCAGATAATTGAAATTGCTTATGGTACGTCATGGAAATCAAGAAGAAGGAGCTGGATAAGGAAAGATGAGGAACTCGAGCTATATTTACCAAAAACTATTGAAATGATATACATGCCGCAAATTGCCAGCCAAAAGCGCGGGAATGTAATAGGTCCATGTCATCACTCACTCAGATAGCGTGGATCGCAGTTGATCAGTAATTTAGAGATAACAATCATCCTGGATTCAAACGATAATACATACAAATGCAATATTGGATGTCAATAATGCATATATCAGTAGTTGCATACAATTATTGAGTGTACAAAGGCTGTTTCAATGTGATTAATGTGAGTGTCAACAGAGTGCCAATGATTTCAAGTCTTACACATGTGGCAATCAAAGGGCTGCATTGTCACATGCTTCCAAAGTGAATGTACTGCTCGGCGTTATATCGAAAAAGGCAAAAAACACTGTCGTTGCCATATCCTAAGATTGAGCATCAACGAAACGTCAACAGAGCATGAACGTTTTTTGGCATTGCATCATGAGAAATCCAGAGGACTGCGCGGTGACATTAAGTCATAATCGAACTATTGGCTGCCTTTCTACACAATCATGGGTACAGCGACATTGCTACAATGTCCTAAAAATGTCCGTCAACGGAGGGTTAAAAACTTTTGGCATTGCATTACAGAATACGCGAGGGCTGTGCGGCAACATTAATCTATGATCGAACTCTCGGCCACCTTTCTAGGCGAAAAGAGTTGTGACAACATTGCTACTGTGTCCTAAAAATGAGCGTCAACGGCGCGTCAACGATTTTTGGCCTTGCATCTTGGAAAACGCAAGGGCTGTGCAGCAACATTTAGCCATAATTGAACTGTTGGCCGCCTTTCTGGGCACATAGAGTTGTGACAACATTGCTTCTATGTCCTAAAAATGAGCGTCGACGGAGGGTCAACAACTTTTGGCCTTGCATTGTGGAAAATGCAAGGGCTGTGGAACGACATTAAGCTATAATCGAACTATCGACCTATTTTCTATGCGAAAGGAGTTGCGACAACATCGCTACTATGTCCTAAGAATGAGCGTCAACGCAGTGTCAATGACTTTAGCCCTTGTATCCTGGGAAATGCAAGGGCTGTGCAGCGACATTAAGCCATAATCGAACTATCACCCGCCTTTCTAGGTAAAACTGCTTTCCACGACGTCATCACTATGCTTCAACAATGAGCGTCAATGCAGCGTCAATGATTTTGGGCCTTGCGTCTTGGAAAATCAAGGGGCTATTTGACATTATTGATTCATAATTGAATACGCGGCAGCCTTACCTGGCAAAAATGCTTGCGACAAGATCGTAACCATGTCCCAAAATGAGTGTTAACAGAGCGTCAAGAGAGTGTCAACCATTTTTAATCTTGCATTTTGGATAATCTAACAGCAATAGAACACAGATAACCCACAATAACCCTATTGGCAGCCTTTATTGGCTAAAATTCTACTGATGATATCGCATCCACCTCCTACAATTGAGCACCCACGGAGCGTCAACAATTTTTGTACAGGTTCAGAACGCTACACAGCAATGAACTGCATTCTGCTGTTTCTAAATCGAGTTTTACATGGTAAGTCTTTGTAATCTGTCCTTGTATACAACTTCACAAATATGCATGCAATGTCTTACAGATCTGATTTATTTGCTGGTAGTTGTAGAGTCAATATTTAAGAACCCGCAGTCTGCTCTACTGTAACATTACTTTCAGCAGTCTTCCGAGTTGAAATACCCAGCTGGTGAATTGTTACCGCCATGTCGGATTCCAAAACATTCAACACCTGTTTGCTCGAGGTTATGATGTGTTCCAAAAATCAACATGTCTTGATTCGTGATTTGAACGACCTTACTTTGCAACTCCTATTCAATGCTTGGTGGGTTTCAATGTATGTATACTCAAAGCAGCCTATGGACTGGAATAATTCTCGACATGTACCTTCGTGGCGACTCTATTTACACTGTGGAACTGTGCAGACCGGCAGCCCTGGCATCATATGTATCGTTTGTCATCAAGTTCTTCACAATCCATCAGAACATGGGACCAACTTAATGGGCAAACACTTGCTGGCAAAAGCTCACATCGCAAAGTTAAACGAATTAACAAAGTCGGAGGTTACTGAATTGACCAGTTTGACAGTCAATGAAACAGCGTTGGGCATCCTGAAGAGGCAAGGATGTCGAGGAATCACAATAGTATATTCGCAGAGTCAAATCATATTTGACTTCCAGTGTATTCCATATTGACCCAAGTGACAGACAAAACGTTCCAAACTGGCAGCTAAGGACTTTGAAACTTCAGAATTTCACCAAGACACATGGAATCGCTACCTCATTTTAGGATTTGTTTCGGCTCATATTCTATGTAACGCTATATCGAATCTGGAGCTTCAACAGTCATATAAAGCATTAAGTGATGACCTCGTGCTGCCATCCGCTAATACCCTTAGCAACATTTGCCGGGGGGTATATGCGCTAACCGTGGATGCAATAAAGAAGCAGTTGCTGTCACGAAATAAAGTTAGTTTAGCTTTAGATGAATGGACATCAACGAACAAACTAGCCATAACGTCGGTCATTGCTTACTATATGGATCTGAATTGGGCATTGTGTGAAGTTCAACTCGCTTTCAATGATGTTGAGCACCAATTCCTTTCTGCTTTCGAAAGATCATTAAGAATGACAGGTCAAGGGCCAACATACTGGAGCAAGGCTAGCCATGCATTTGAACGACGTGCTTGATCATTTTGAGCTTGCCGACAGCCGTTTGCTTGGTATTTCGACTGATAATGCTTCCTCAAATTACTCGATGACATGCGAGCTACAATCAACACTTGAGGCCTCTGGAATCGAGTGGCCTTCATTCAGGAACCATATACCATGCATGGCGCACGTCATACACCTGGCTTTAGGTGCATTCATGAGCAGTCTCAGCGTAAAAGGCCGAACCAAATATTAGGAAGCCCATGAGCACCATCCGCAATTTGAAGAGAATGAAAGCCTAGACATCGGAAAGAGTCAAAGACTTCAACAAGAGGGCAATGCTAGAATCAAGGAGGAGTTGGCCATGAGACGAGGTTTATGGAAGATAATTGAGAAAGTATGTATTTCATGATATTTTGAAAGAACTGAAACTGACCTGTATATAGCAGAGAATGCTTGCGGTATCGATTACAGTAACACCTTGTCACCGAAACGAGTGCATTGACTGTCAGAAAGTCAAAGTCCGCATTGTAGTACTTCCGATTATGGATGTGAAGACATGTTGAAACTCAACATTCGAGTTGCTCAAGTGTGCTTACCTAGAGTTAGCAATGGTTCCGTTTTTCGATCCGGCCGGTTTTATATGTCTACGTGGCAACGGCCTTACCACATCAAAAATCGACGAATTTTTAAGCGAACTGCCCAATTAAGTCCACCAATATTAATCAGACAATTTAGAGCTTGGTATGTAAAATATGCAGCTTTGCATGACGCATCGTTTGGTCGTCTCCGATTTTCGATATCTTCAAAACTCAGCAAGTGGTTGCGCAAAAACATCGTTTTCGGACCAAAAATGACTGTATTTTCAAAGCCGCTTGCTGAGTTTTAAAGATATCGAACATTGGAGACCACCAAACAATGCGCCATGCAAACCTGCATCTTTCACATACCAAGCTCTAAATTATGTAATCAATATTGGTGGACTTAATTGAGGGAACCGTTTGGCAAAAACCGGAACCGAACGAGCCAGTTCCGAGTTTTCATGGAACCGCTATAGTTGAAATGGTCCGAAAATGGAACCGTTCCTAACACTATGCCTACCGTTTACGAGAATTTACACGCGACTGCCTCCAAAATCCAAAATATACTGAATACCGGCCCGTTTTCACAACTCAAGATGAATGGACGATTATGAAGTATGTCATGGAAGTATTGATGCCATTTCGATATTGGACCCTCTGGGTGTCGAACAGGCATATAGTCACATTCCATCACGTCATCACAGCATACAATGACATGTTCGATCACATGGATAACGTGATTTGAGCTATGGCCTATACGAAGACTCCATGGAAGGAAGACTTGTTCTTCGCTGTGAAGTTAACTCGACAGAAGCTGTCCAAATATTACGCTGAACTGACTCCATCAATGGGCATGCTTCTCATTTCTGCACATATCCTCGATCCTTTCCAGAAGTTGTGATCGTTTGGAAAGTGGGACAAGGGAATGGATATTAATTCTGAGGACGAGACATCCTATACTACCCAATACCAAGCGGCTGTTCTGAAGTACATGGAGAATGAATACTGTGCTAAACATCGATGTGTGCTGGTCAAAAAACTCGAAAGCTTACCGAGCAGAAATATCATCCCCTGTGCAACGGCTTCTGGATCCTGTCAGTCATGCTTTGATACATATGATTTGTCCAGCGATAATGAAGAATACATAACGCCTAACAATGTGGCCGAGATGGCACCCAGACTAAGCGACTGCGCAGCACGATTATTGACCTCCGCCAGGCGCTATTTGAATTCGCCGCCTGAAGCAGCAATGAACTGGGGGCAAATTAATCCCAATCTCAATGATTACCACTCCGACCCAATGTAGTTTAACAGTACATTTTGGATACCAGACATAACCGACTGGTGGCGTCAACAGGAGGAAATGCACTCAAAGTACTCCGATCTCTCCAATGTGGTGTGGGACATATTCTGTATTATATCACATGGTGTCGGAGTGGAGGCCAGTTTGTCCCTTGGCCGAGATGATATATCGGCTAGAGGCAGTCGAAAACCACAGGTGAAACCAATCGCGAAAAAGCTATTGTAAGGCATTTCGCTCAAGCCAATAACGGGATTTTGGCAGGTGGAAGCCCAGTATCGGATACGATGAATACTGAAAATGTCTCGGAAATGAAGAAACAGGCGTAGGAAAGGAAATTGCACCGAATGGCCAATGTCCACGACCTTTTGGGGATGTGGCAGGGCAGCCAGAACCTACGTGCAACACAGATGGAGTCTCGCGTTCAACACAAGCAGATGACAGCTGTTTGTTACATTTCGGACACGGAAGAGATCGTTAAAGCCTTCTGGTCACTCTTTCAATATGATTGTGCGGCTGCATTTAAATTGTCAGAAAGATCACCTTTGTCACCAGCTATGTCTGCAAAAAACCTCTCTGGAGGATGAATTCAAATCTTAAATGTCCGCCGAATGAAGAGAATCAACCGTCATCCATTCGAAAGCAACGAGTATAGTGCAGCTGAAAGCATTTCGGACACCGAAGATTGGCTAAACTGGAATGGTGACTTGGATAATCCAAATGACAGCGAAGAAGATTGGGCTGCGGACGATGAATCTGATATAGAGCACAACAATGGTATCGAGGATCCGGAATGCCCAGAGCAGCAGGATGCGAGTGGCATGCCCAATGTGCCAGGATTGGTTTGGCCAATACGGAAGTCAAAGGGACAGGCTGAAAAGGTGTTGGTGACGGTCAATGCTGTAGAAACGCGGAGAAATAAAGGATGGAAGAAAAAGTAGGACAGAATGCGTCAATAGTTCACCAGCTTTATGTAACTTGACCAAGAGTTTCAGTTAGAGATATATTATGGGCGAATGATAAGAAGTAGCTTGTGAATATCGATTCATAAATAGATGCATAGCCGGTGCAATGAATCTTTTGGCATGTTACATCAGTTTTAGTTGTGTGAGAGTGAACGGTGAAAGATTATTAGGCCGCTCGGCTTTGCGACCGGGCCCAGTCTCAATCCGGCAGAAAAACAACAGATAACGTCAAATCAGGATGAAATCAATTATGAACGGCAGCAGATGTTGAATGGACAATACATTAAAATGACCGTCAACGGAGCGTCAACAATTTGTGGTCTTGTAAGTACGGTGATTCACCAGTGACTTGGTCATTGTTATGCATAACGGATGTTTTGGCAGCTTTTATTGGCAAAAGAGATAGCAACACGTTAACCACCCCATTGTTAGCATCAGCGTCAACAGAGCGTCCACAATTTTTATGTGTGTAGTTTGGGTAAATTATACTGCAATTGGTTGCAGACATCCATTTATGAAATATTGGCAGCCTTTACTAGCAAAAACAACAGCGACATGCTGCCTATGGCATCCTGAAAATGAGCGTCAATGGAGCATCAACAGTTTTTGGTCTTGCATATATGATAATCAAGGCATCACGCGGATCTTTGTGTACATATCTGTATTATTGCCCGCCTTCATAGGCAAAAATACCATATATTCAAGGTGAAACACAGATACCAAATTAATTGATATTGCAAACTGCTCAACAAGCAAAAGCGCATTATTGGTTGCTGAAAATGCGATATTGATTAGATACTATCAACACACTTCAAATACAAGAGCATTATATGACTCTATGGATGGACCGGCTGGGCGACTCGCTGACAACCCGCCCATTTCAGACTGGTTGGGAGTTTACCATGGAATCCTACCCAAGTGGGCAGTTCGGGTTACTTGATGACCCGGACCGCCAACTTGGCAACTGTTTGGTTTCGACCTGGACTTGTACCAAAGTGACGGTGCGCAACCATTGCTAACACTACTCTTCGCCTGACGTGGTTACTTGGAGGGCTTTTCACAGATTGCTTAATAGTTTAAAACACAACCTCACCATTCAGGTTATTTAGTTTATCTGCTTCGGAGACTTGCTCGGTGGCTCACTGATGGTCCGTCAACATTTGAATTGATGAATAATCTCTCATGGGTTTGCATGGTCTTATTGACTCTGCCCAACGTCACCATCAATCAGACACACCATGCTAAGGCCAAGATTGTACTCCAGGCCAGGGAGTGCCCAACTAGTTCCGCTTCCAACTGGGGAAACAGCTCGAGATCCCATATAATTGCATATTGGCTCAAAGTCTGCCTGACACGTCAGTCGCAGGACTGCAGTCGACATGTCTGTCCCACTTAGCTTAGTTTAGTGAATGTGGTAAGAAATAACTGGCATCTCTAAACCCTGAAGGGTAATGACTGGCTGAGGTTATTACATCATCAAATCAGTTCTACTGTTAAGGTATGGTGAACGCTCAATAAATCCGCTAGCAAGAACTATTGCTATCAAATCGACACGAGGCTCTTCTGAAATCCCACCAAGGACCATAGGACAGGCCACTGGTATTGTCTAGGCATAGCGTTATGTACAGATTTAAAGCCTTCCGACACATATCAACTACATTTACCCTTATTAGGCGAGAACCCCTAACAGACAACTAGCGCGGCGAAGGTCATACACACCGGCGAGCATTTGTGTTGGTACGGTTGCGTTTATCTCAGGGCAAATATTCAGCGACCAAGCTGCCGGCAATACAAGCCTGGCGACTTCCTGGCTGTTAGACCACAGAATTGGGATGAGACAATCAATGAGAATGATAATGATGAGAACTGGGCAGATCCTGGAGAGCTGAGCAGCAGAATGAGCTGTCCTAGTGATGGCAATGACACTGAAGACGGCGAGGGTGAAAAGGACACGTAGGGCGGTAAGACAGGAACCCGGAAAGGAAAGGGTTCAAAGGATGGGATGGGAAAAGGGAAGGGGAAGGCAACAGAGGAAGGGCAGGGGAAGTGTAACGCGCGGGGTCGGGCATAGGTGATACTGGTAACTTAAATGTAATATAACAATCAATACAAGAAGCGCTCGAAATTCATATCAAGTAAGTCAAGACAAGACAACCGTCGAAGCTGTTTCAAAGTCGTAACTTGCTGTGCCATACAAGAGAACAAGTAAAGAGAGAAGAAAAGGAAATCCTCCAACGCCGACAACATTCTCTTTATATACACTTCGTGTGCCACCCTCGAACCATTCCTCATGCTCCGATGTACCATCCGAATCTCATCCTGTGATCTTATACACCCTTAACACAACTCCTTATCAGTTCAACTACACCATATGATCCGACATCACAACTCCTCACACCACTTTCTTATCGTACCAAATTATACTGCCATCATCACACCACTTCCTCCGTGTCTCCCAACGTCTCCACCTTTCCGTAAAACAATTCCTCTGACACCCTCCTAATATTCCTTAGTATCTTCGTACGTCCCAGCGCCGTGACAGGAAGGGGAAGGGAAATGGTAAAGGGAATGATATTTTTAAACAAACCCTTGGAGGAGATGATATCTTATTATGGGGGTGCTTCCACCAAAGTAACTACACTACTAGGCCTCCTCAGACCTAGCTGGATACTTGGTACACGGCCGTATTCCTTATTATTATCAGTATACCCAGATAAGATGAATAGGCAACATATACAAATCATATTTACAACAAGGACAAATATAAATAATTGTATCGGAAGCTATTGGACGAATAGCTACTAAATTGTCCTGTGGTGTAATGGAATACTGGCAGTACATATAATTAATCTCGGTGATTAATTAATATAGTGGCAGTAATGTTTGGCCCGTTGATAGTGTAATCTGAATTGACACCTATCTTCACAACCTCCCTTCCAACTTCCTTGATGAATCTGGGCTTCAGATACTATTTGCAATAATACATCTGAAGGGTAATATCCCTAGATGGTTAGCTTTCCTTTCATAAGTAATTCTCTCATTTGTTGCTTTCGTATTTACTTAGCTTCCCAAATCTAGCGAGTAACTGCTGATTTGTCGGCTCCTGGTATTTGTTAAATATCTTCCCTGAGTGGGTCGTATTTGAATTGGCACTACCGGATGTTCTATTCTGAGGGAGTAACTTCGATCTTGTCCAATGCACAGTGATAGCTTGTTCCGATTCAGACTGCAGCGAAGGTTTTTCAGAGTCGTCACTGATAACTATTAACGAGATATCAGAGTTGAATGATAATTCCTTATCGGGGTTAGGTTGTGTAAGTGGAGTTACTACAAAATCCTTAGAGTAGTCCAAAGGGAATATCTTATAGTGGCCATAATAACTAAGTATCTCCGTGAACTGAATTATACTTGCCAGCCACCAGATACCCAGCGCCACAAATAATCAATCTTCATTTTTGAATCGATCCAGCAGCACAGATAGCGCAAATAGTATTACGTTGTATTCATTGTTGAATTTGTGCTCAGTCATGGGGCAGGGGAACCATGTACAATCCTAATAGATAATACTAATATACTCGTAGATAATATAAAAAATCAGAACTGAAAACTTGATAATATTTCAGCTTCTTGTTCGCAGGTAGGTATCATTTATGCTTGTTGCGCTCTCCTCTCAATGCCGGAACATTGCTGTCTCTTTATAGCTTTTCTGTTATCGCATGATTGGTTTTAAAGAATTACTCTCCCCCAAGGGGCCATCATCATTTGACCAGAAATCCTATGATCTCATCAATCGCATTTTAGAGTACTTTGAACTGAGCTTTAACCTCTTCAACACAACTATACTTCCTAAAGGTTATCGTGTTCTTGCATGATTGGTCTGAGACCAACATCCGCAATAAAATGTAATCAAACTGTGGTGTAACTTAGATATCTCCCAACTCGTATTTTCGGATGGTTGAAACCTCTCCTCGCCTGATGTGGTTATTTGTAGGGCTTTTCACTGATTGCTTAATAGTTTAAGACACAACCTCGCCATTCAGGCTATTTGGTTTATCTGCTTCGGAGGCTTGCTCGGGGGCTCACCGATGCTCCGTCGACATTTGATTTGACGAATAATCTCTTATAGATTTGCAAGGCCTTATTGACTCTACCCAATGTCAGAATCAATCAGACACACCATGCTAAAACCGAGATTGTTCTCCACGCCAGGGAGTGCCCAAGTGGTTCCGCTTCCAACAGGGGAAACGGCTCCAGATCCCATATAATTGCATATTGGCTTAATGTCTGCCTGACACATCAGTCGCAGGACTGCAGTAGACATGTCTAGTCCCACTTAGCTTAGTTTAGTGAATGTGCTAAGAAAGACCAGGCATCTCTAAACCCTGAAGGGTTATGACTGGCCAAGGTTATTGCACCGTCAAATCAGTTCTACAGTTACAGTATCATGAACTCTCAATGAATCCGCTAGCAAGAACTATTGCTATCCTATCCACACGAGGCTCTTCTGAAATCCCGCTAAGGACCATTAGACTGGCCACTTGTATTGTCTAGGCTTAGCGTTATGTACAGATGTAAAGCCTTCTGATACATATCAAGTACTTTTACCCCTATTATGGGAGAACCCCTAACATATCTGTCGTGCTGTTGCTTTGCAGTTGCAGAAGGAAATGTATGAGACAGACTCAGACACAGAGGGCTAACTAGAGCGGGTATATTTCGAGCTGGATGCATTGCCTGCCGTGGCAATTTCCTCAGATGATGATACTGACTCTATCGAGTATGACTCAGAACATGATTGTACTGTGGATATGCACATGGAAGATGATGTGGACGCACCGGATGGCGTTGATTTAGATGGCGATGTGGATATGGAAAGGGATGGCGACAATGAAGAGGAGCAAGATGAAGAGGAGCAAGATGAAGAGGAGCAAGATGAGGAGGAGGAGGATGAGGATGAGGATGATGGCAAAGAACCTCGGACAATTGGCCAGGGAGAGATGGTAAATACATTGGGTAACGATGTAGATACCATGGTAGATGATCAGCCAATCATGCTACCTGAGAAAGGCCAGGAGATGCGTCAGCATACCACACAGTCACAACTTCTATTGCCTGCCTCACGGCCACAAACCCCAGAGCCTCGCCCACGACGTAGAACCCTCGAAACTAATCCAATCACTGGGCTGGAGCATTTGGGGCGTTGTGATGCCGCAAGAACCTCGCCCGGCAGTGCGAACTGTGTGAGAAGCTGAGGCAGCCGGAAACACTGCCGTTGCGGATGTGGATCAGCAGCTGCTGATCAAAATAGCAGGTGGCGACAGTCTCCCGCATGTCCCTCTCCATGATGTCACTGTCCCTCATATCCCTCACCCCGATGTGCCTCTACCTGAGGCGCGCGCGGACGTCTCAGTAGGTGAGGAGTAAACCAGTCCTCATGTTGCAGAGGAGTCGATGGTTGTTACGTTCTGGTTAGGGTCGGGTTCTTGTCTTGTTTCTTTCCTTTGTTCTAATCTATTTATCTCAGGCATTGAGTATTACACGTGTCACGTGGTTTCGGGATCTCTCAGGGTTTATTTTATTTATTGGTTTTGTGTTGGTTTTATTGTATTGGTTTTATTTGATTCATAGTATTATGGGACATCGCGCATGCAGGGTTTTTGCAACTCCTGGTGTGTAAGAAACCTTCTTGTGATGGTGTTGAGGCTCAGTAAGTGAGCTGAAAGCATCATGAACTTACACATGAGGCTGCTCAGGCCCAGCACAAACTTTAGTCCCTTTCCACAGCGTATTCTCCACTGCTCACATTTTGTCAACAACGCCAGAGAAGACCAGTTTCCATTACCCCTTATGTTCATATCGACAGAAGTTCACCTCGGACAGCTGGCAACTGAAACATATCAAATTACACCATCCTGAATACATTCAAGTTGCACACCAGAAGAATCTGACTATTTGCAGCACACCCCGATGCATTTAACCCACTAAGCGTCGTGAATTCAACACTAACAAAGATTCAGTCGAAGACTTGGGCGCGTGTCCTAATCTTGAACCAGTTGAAAACATCGCAGACTGAGAGTCTCAACCACCACCACCACCTCCTCTCAGGCGGACAGAAATAAATGCCAGCGCTGGTGCTCCGCTGAGCGAAAACATTGCTGCTATATGGGAACACCACGCTCAGGGTTGCCTTGGGACGAACCTACAAAATAATTCCTACTACCTGTTTGCGAGATGTGAAGAGTACAGATATCAGCAGTCGGGGATCCTAAAGAAGGGGATGAAGACATACTACGACACCGTGCTGAATGGAGAGCACACCGCTCTGTGTTTCCCAAGCTTCAAAAACGGGGATGGCATCCAGCAGCTCATGGCTAGCATGCCAGATGATCAGGTACTTGGAGAGTGGGAACTACACACTCTCGAGGATAGGAGATGGAATGACAATCACCAATACCCTATCAAATACTGGAGTCGAGACATCATCAAAAGCATGAGATGGTTGATGCGGTAGCCAGCCTACTCTGAGCATTTCATTTACACCCCTCAGCATTGCTTTAACAGCAACATGCCCCCAAAACACCTCTATACCAAAATGCACACTACAGACTAGTGGTGGGAGACACAGGTAAGGAGAGATACTAGAGGATAATAATGTGCTAATCGACATTTGTACAATGCTGAGAGTGGGGGATACACTGGTTCCCTTGATAATCATGTCCGAAGGAACACATCTCTTGAATTTTGCTCGCGACAAGGCAGAGTGGCCGGTATATATGGCCATTTCCAATCTATCTTCGAAGTTCCACCAGATGCCCTCAACACACAGCATCGTATTGGTCCCTCACCTACTGATTCCAATCAAGAACCGCAATATTCCTCAGAAGCGGCTGAATGAGCAGCAGCAAACAAACCGAGAGATGCTGAATGAAGTACTCTGGTGGGTACTCCAGCCACTCAGCTTTAAACAACATCCCAGCGCCGAGAGCAGCTATTTCAGCATTCTCTGTGCAGATGGCAACTTCAGGCATTGCCAACCGGGTTTCGCAGCATGGCTTGCAGACTGCCCGGAGGGTAGCGATCTACATCATCTTGAGCAGCATGTCGGTGTTCAGTGCAAGTGTCCAAAGAACAAACTTGAACATTATGTGCCTCTTCACGAGGAACACCCCTGGTGGGATCACAACCTATATCGATCACTCAGCGATGACAACACCAGGCCAGCGGATGCCGAACTCTCGTCACGCCATGATCACTGAGGATAGAATGTGTTTCGACATATTGCGTGTATTGTAAGCGACCTCCCTACGCCCGACCTCCTCCGTACAATGCAGATCTGCATGCGTGACCATCTCCAGAAGTGGATTTTCCACTTCATGAACAAGCACAAACAGCTCGACAAGTACAATGCACTCTGGTTATCCATGGCTGCTTACGACGGCCTCACGCGAAAAAATATGATATATGAGGAAGTTTCTCAATGGAATGGGAAGGAGATAAAGGAAATGAGCCGGTACCCGCTTGCAGTTGTAACCCACTCTCGAGGAGGCAGAAGCCCCGCTCAGTGTCACATATTGAATCGCTCAATTTAGTGCACACAGGCATTGTTAGAATTCTATATGTATGCTCGATATAAATCTCACAATGATACAACATTGAGCTACATGGATGATGCCTTGCATCGTTATCACTCCTTCAAAGATGTTTTCTTACTCGGGCAAGCCAGCAAAAAGGCGAAGGCCAAAGCCAATGCCCTGAGAATGGAACTCGTGAAGAAGCGAAAAGTAGATGAGGAAACAAATACTGAAATTAGAACGCCGTCCAAGAAGCGGCTGGAAATGAATGCCTGGCGGGATTATATCAGCCACGAGATAGACGTTTCCAAGAAGTTACATCCCAATTTCAATGTTCCGAACATCCATATGATGTCTCATCGGGCCAAACAGATTTGTCAATACAGAGCCTTTCAGCAGTATTCTGCCGAGAGACATCATTAAGCACAGAAAACGAACCTCAAGGACAATTGGAATGCCTCCAATTACAATCTCAACTAGCTGCCACAAGTAATCACCTTTCAGAGTCGCATTCTCTGCTTCGAAATCAGAGTGCTCAATCTCCAAGCCCTTGCTCAGCATTGGGAGGACAGTGCTGCCACCTGCAAAGTCTTCGCTGCTGGTGCTGATCTGGCTGCCCCCCTGGGCTCCCAGTCATATGCGAAGCCCGAATTCATGGGACCTCAAATCCACCGTGAGGGATAGCAACCTGACGCTATGATCAAAGACTTCAGAGCATTACTAAACAATACACCTGACTCAATGCACTGCGTGGCAATATACAGCAGCAAGCGGGAGTTTATCAAGCATAAGAGTCGTAACAAGATGTATATATCGGATGAATAACTGCAGACAATCGAGCTCTGTATTTACACCGCTATTATGGTTCAAGTTGAGGGTTTCGAAGGTGTATGGATATCTCAGATGTGTCGATGCACAGGAAGCCAGAGCTGCCGCAGAGGGGATCGACCCAATGACTGGGTGTGGGGAAAGTAATGTCCGGGGAGATGTTATGGTGTGCTGAATGGGTGTCTCCTGTGGCAATTGCAACGACTATTCAAAATCAAGCTCCAAAACAAGGATAGAGCTTTCGTTGAGTACTCGTTAGCCCTGGCACTCAGCACAACACCTCAACACTCAGGTAACTTGGATCCAGTCTCGAAATTTGTACAAGTGAGAAATGCACTGGCAGCTGTTGCTTTGCAAGTTTTCAGCGTGGGAATCATCATTGGCTGCGCTCTCGGAATTCCAGATATAGTAACTAGCAGTAAGACAGGAGATGGACAGCATGAGCGATGGATTGTTAATAGCCACATAGATCTGGCGACTTGGAATGATGTGAATAATTAGTAAAGAGGGAATTGCATTTTGCGCGCAGGAAGAAGAAACGCAAGGAGAGATTTTCGCAATGTCACCTATTCCATTGCAATTCCGATGGAAATGCGTACCCAATGAATACATTTCGATGTATAGTCACAGTTGGCCACAATTCCAGAGTGTTCGTTTATAATAGAATACAGACAGAGCGAGAAGAAATGGCGAAACAGCAATCGAAGGGCGATATGCAATGCGACGCGTGGTATTGAGGTCGAGCGCGGAGTAATCCTCCACCGGGGTGTCACTGTCGGCTCTGAGGGAGCGCGTCGACTCTGACAGAGCCATTCCGCCCGGACAGAAATATTTTTTGCTCATATTGGGCTCGTACTTCAAGAACATGATTGACTTAAATCATTTCAATTTGTTTTGCGTGGAAATTATTTGACTCCGTGCTACAAGTAATTATTGCAGCAATCTGAAGACATCTGATGAGTGTTTTCACTGGCTGTCTTAATCTTTGTAATGAGGGTTGTGCAAGTTTCTGTATAATTGATATCTCAAGGAATCAAATAGTTGAGAATATTCATCAAGTCAATGCAACAGTTCAAAAGACTGTCGGAACGATTTAAGTCTTCAAGACCAATGTGAAAGAAATATGTGCAGTAAATTACTTTCAATTACTAAACAACGTTTTGAAATATCGTGACTACACAATCACATTATTGAACATGTCAAAGCATGGTGGAAGACTGCAAATAAGTTGTTCTGATTATTTGTGTAGAGTCAGGAGAAGGTTCGGTGTGTGGGGTCCATTTTTGGAAACCAATTTCGTTCTTTGCTGATGTAATTTCACATATTGCTGATGTAGTCAGCCAAGATGAGAGTGATTGAGTAAAGTTGGATAGAAGATGGTGGCTATTGTTGGATAGGAAATGGTGGCTATTGTTGATGGGAAGTCTACTTAAGGTGAATGTTTAAAGCTGACCTGAAGCTGACAGTCTTTAATTGAGTGATACTTGGTAGACACTGGCTCGCCATAATCGGAGTACTGGCAATAATGATGTTGGTGGTGATAGTGGTGGTGCTGGTGGTGACAGTGGCAATTTGAAAAAAGGGGTGGATTACAGGGTATACAGAATGAGAACATTTGCATCATGCTGTAAATGGCTATGCCATATGGTACCATTCCCATAACACTCCCTCAATACTCCCATCACAGTCAAAATACATGTTAGACAACTCTAATCTATTGTACACAATTGGAATATGGTGTTAATGACTACTGCAACTCTCAGATATCGTAGCACAGTAGCTGTTCCCAATGTGGGGTTTCTGGCATATACAACTCATTTGATACATTGGGTTGATTGATTATATTTGTCCATTTGACTACTTTAGCGTATTCTGCATATTTATTGCATTTGGAAACTCATGTTTACATATCAGCAGCCATCTGTTCGCATTCTGCTGCCATTGACTTTGGTCAAATTTTCAAAAAAACATTAAACTGTAATTGAAAGTCATGCTGTGTTTCCGGTACCAACTAGTTTTGGGTCAAGAAATCTAGACAATTATCAACAGTATTTGGGAGTTGAAGTAGGTAGCACCACTGCCTATCGGGCTATCTGCATTTCGTTGACCTTCAAGACCAAATTCCTCCTCAACTGTAATATAACCTGTGCTTAGATTATTTGAGTAGTCTGTTTAGCTGTCGATACTGCTGTCTACAGCATGTGATCACTCCAATGGTTGTCTGTAACATACAGTTGCATTCTGGTAGACTTCATTGAAAGCATGATAGTCCAATAAAATAACATGCTATTCTGGTGATGGGTTAAAAGAAGTTAATGATGGAATCCCATAAGTAAACTGTAACAAATTATTGAATAGTGCCAATGGTATATTGCCATATATTTATATACGGCCATGTATAAGACTGTATGTCAAGATATGGTGGCACATATGCCCATCGTGAAAAAATACAGTAGTAAACAGACAAGATTATTGCAAGTTATCTTTATAAGGTTGGAGTTATCCAGCCCTGGATGTGTCTTATACCATTGGCAGGAAACCTATAAATAACTGCTATTACAATGATATGAAAATCCCAATCCATTCCCTTTGCATCAGTTTACTCTCCAAATGCCCTTCAATTGAATGTTTACAACTTTCATTCAGATTATGCATTTAAATTCTCATTATATTATCCCATAAGCAATAGTTGAATACTCCTACTTTATATGCTCATTCACCTCCTGGTCTCTGATTTGTCATCGAAGCAATATTCATTAAATAGTTATGGTAAATCTATACTTTTGCCAATTTTACAACCTTTTGCCACAGGCACACAATGGATATTATTTTGAATTGGATTACAAATCGGTAACTGGTAGGTGAAAGAGCACATAAAGCCACATCTTGGGTAATATTCAAGTTAGCAATGGTTCCTGGTTACTTGGCCACGGTCTGGTTCCTACCCACCAAGAATGGCCCCGTCCGGTCCTGGAACCGCCAAACTACCGGACGACTACACGACAAGCGGGTCGTTACCCAGACGGGACCTAAAACTGACCGGGTTTTTGCCAGGTTGCACAGGTCCAATTGGTGGGTCATCCATATTTGGCTTCAATTAAGTATTTCAGTTCTAATCATATCGCAACATGATATACATGTGAAATATGCAGTTTTAGGCTCTCTTTCACCTTGGGGTATGAGATTTACCATTGCATCAAAAATTCGTGGTGTGGCTGTGGAATACAAGCAAATTAACCCCAAAATCCCAGGTTTTCCACAGCTGCTCCATGGATATTGATGCGATCGCAAATCTGAGACCTGGAGGTGAAAGAGTGCAAGACACTGCATATTTTATATATAGATCATGTCATGATACGATGAGAACTTAAAAACTTATTTGGAGCCAAAGTTGTGGGCTGGCAAGAGCGGGTTTTTGGTGGGAAGAACCCGCCCAAAGGTAACGGTCTGGGTCTTATGTATGGTAAAACCCGTTGCCACGGTCCCGTCCCGGTCTCAACCCTAACCCGGACAGCTGTTTATACTAATCTTGGGTACATTTACCATGTTGCAATAGGATGAGAACTCAAAACCTGAATTGGAGCCAAAGTTGTGGGGTCTGCCCTGTGAGACCATTGTAACCTGTCCAGAAACCTGCCAGTGTTAGGTACGGTCCGGGTAACATCCCTGATTTCCTAAAGCGGTCCGGTTCTAGTCATGGACCGCGGCCGGGTAACCCGGGACCGTTGTTAACACTAGTTGGGTAAGCGCACGACTGCTTTGCTCTTCGGTCTTGTTGTCCTTCGTCTGGCATATTTTTGCGCAGGCCATGATGCTTGGTACGTGGATTTGGGTGCCTCAAGCGGGGTAAAAAAGGTGGGGCAACTTATGTTACACACGTTGTCCGGGGAGTACCTCTTAGTACTAGAGAGCGAGCTTGCGAAACAGTCTGGTCACGAGAGAAACCTCTTAGCCTGTTACCTCCTCATGTACGTTAGCAATAACACGAAATTCCAAAACACTAAAATGTAGAAGTTTATTTTTCGGGGGGTGCCTTGTAGTTTCCACATGCGTGTCCACTTGTTCCTTCTTTGTTCCTCATCTCTACACATCATCGCCCGCCTATGCACCCCACTATCCTCGCGTACATTCGCGCGAGATAGATCTCACATATATACACACACACGAGGGAGTGCATGCTGACGAGAGATAGATCTCGTTAGAGAGAGAGAAGTAAGCGATGCCCACTGGACTTGGTGAACTTGTCTGCTCATCATACGCAAGAACTGGTGAACGTAACCAAAACTTTACTTAGCGACGCGAGTAATCTTATACCCAATGTCCTCCCTGCATCCTTTACTATATCGCTTCGTCCGCTCAACACCTCAGCGTCTGTTCTACCTGGCCGGACCATTTATCAGACGACCATATAGGGCATACGGCACCAGTCGACAGCATCGTAAGCATTCTCTTCAGCCTTTTCTATAACCTCGCCTTACCTCCGCTATGCTATAAGGTTTCTCAAATTCTATGACTGATTGTAGTGGTAGTGGTAGACCTTACGTACTCCTCCAGACGCCAATCACTGGTGATCGGAAATGGCAAACCCATAAAGTTTTCCCGGGCTACCTACCAAGACTTTTTAGAGCTTCGCACTAAAGGAGTAGCATACTTCGATCGTACGCGCTATATCACTACGATTGATTCTTGCGATGAGGCTCTACTCTTCTTACGACCGCGCCGGTTTGGCAAGTCATTAACGCTGAGCATGTTGCATTATTTTCATGGGGTGGAGCACAAAAAACACTATGCAAAGGCTTTTAAGGTTTGTACTAGCTAGTTTCTTCTTTTCGGTCCAGATTATTGAAAGGTAGATGTTTTGCAGGACCTCGACGTCGACAAAGACGTTCAGGATAAAAAGATCTCCCCTAATCAGTACCTAGTTCTTCGACTTGATTTTTCCACAGTTCGTCAAGGTGCCAATGATTCGTACGCAATGGATGAAATGGTCAATCAAACTATGAAGAGCTTTTACAGGCAATATGCACCATTCCTTGGGGAGAGAACGCCTTCGGAGTTGGCCGACCAGTTGATCAATCCAACCAATGCTTGCGTGAGCTTGCAGAGGTGTGTTGAATTAGTTTCATGGACACTCCGGGAAGTCATTGACCAGGATAAGAAGGATCATCCACTGGCGGGCGTGAAAGGAGTAGGTGCAGATTGTTTGCTATGGTCCATCGCTAATATTGTTCAGATTTATGTTTTGATTGACGAGTACGACTCCTTTAGCAACGCTCATATAAATATAAACCCGACTAACCCCAACTGGAATGCATTGTACTCTGCGGGAGCCATAAAGAGCTTCTTTGCCACTATGAAGAGCTGTACTAGACCCTTGCAGCTCGTGAGGTACTTTATCACCGGTGTATCGCCAGTTGCCCTGGCAGACGTTTCGAGTGGTTTCAATATTGAACGAAATGTCTCATTCCTGAATGCTCTCTCTGGGCTTTGTGGTCTTACGCGTGACGATGTAAAAGCTACTCTAGATAAACTGCCTTCTCACGATTCTGTGGAAAAGGAGCTCTCTCATCTGGCCGACTTTGTCGATGGCTACCATTTCTGTGCTAACGGCAAAGTCGATACCGTTTTCAACACAACTACATGTATGGAATATTTTCAGGCAAGTAGAATGATGATAATGTGTTTCTTTTATGCATTATTAATTATTCCATAGCGTCGCGTAGAAAACGAGACCTTTGCATTAGATGACCCCCCTCACTCAGAAGTCAATGAGAATTTTCTCTCCATGTGTGCATCATCGCCTATAGCAAGAAGCAATTTTGATGAAGCCCTTGAACGGAACCCCGACGGTACATTTCGTCCTATCAAGTATTCAAAGTTACAGCAAAAATTTGGGCTTATAGATGTGGTAAGCTCTTTCCATATTTATACTGTATTTCATGCCGCTGACTTCATTTCTTTGTATTTGGCTTTCAGGGCAATGATATCAAAAACAATCTAACAGCGTGGCAAGCATATGTACTCTATCACGGAGGTTTTACATTTGACAGCAATAATCCCTCAAAATATCTGAAAATTCCGAACCAGATCGCTGCTCGGCGCATTGCGACTGTTGTTCTGGATCGCTATGGGCTGTTCGCAACAGACATCGATCAAGCTGTTGAGAAATTTGCGTCTACAGGGGATATTACGGAAGTTTTAAAGCTATACCAATATGTGATGTGCCAACGCGATGTCGGTCACAGCGATTTTGATAAGAACGAAGAAATGCATGCAAACGCCGTCAACTACTCAATTCTCAAGAACGTACTTTTGACAGTTCAACCAGAATTCAAGGTCACGGTAAGAATCTGAATCCTTGAAACACTCACGATTAATAATACCAAGCAGCAAAATATGACACCTCTAAAGTCTGGACGTGTGGACTTGGTCATCACACATGAACGTCACGTGACAGTTATTGAGTGGAAAGTGATTAAAATTGATTTCCTAGAGATCGAAGACGCCACGACCAATGCAGATATGAAATTTGGTAACCCAAGGATCGACGAAGCATTGACATTGAGCAAATTTTTGGATGCAAATGAGCTGCTAAAAGTCAAATTTGGTAGAAACGACAAGTGGAGGAGAGGCAAAACCATCGGAGAATGGGTCCATGGCAGTGGTGGAAATTCCCCACAGAGCCAGATAACACGATATTTTGAATCCCCAGAGATCACTAAGCTCGTTAATGACAAAGACCGACTGTTTCATGGTCATCTAGTCCTCGTTGTTGGTAATCGCAAGGTCTTGATCTGGGATGTGGACGATGCTGGCAAATTGGGGGATGCGAGGCTTATAGAGCCATGGGCAAGCAGTTCTGGCATGTTGGGGTAGCTGTTGTCACGATCGGTGTTATGGCCGTCGGTCAGTTGGTCTAAGCGGTTCAAATGTTCGGTTGTCTGGTTTAGGTAATTGTATTTCTGGAGTTATCGTCCGCCTTTTGTTTCTGTCCTGAAAAACTCGGCGGAAGCAGAGTGTTCGGACTAGGTGTGTAATACAGTGCTTCTATCTACTACCTAGTATAGAGCAGAACTTCACTTTAATCATCACGATCATCAGTACAAGGCTCTTTGTCTCCCCTTCCTCATGAGCTTGTGATATCATCTTCAAGACCTCCTTAGAAAGCTTACTCGTTTTCGAATAAACCATCACTTGTCCCATTCACATACTTCACAATCATCTGATCCTATCAAGAGTTTACGTCCGTAAATAATGCCCCTTCATTAAAAAATCGCTTCATTAGAGTAGCCTAACTGGCGCCTACAACGTAGGTGGTGACGCTGCTGTCAGGGATCTGTGAAGGAGCTGAATAGTTATCCCTTAAATCCCGAGCTTCGCACATGCATCATCCATAGTTCCCGCGTGCCTGCATATGCGATACGCATCCAGTCTTCCCTTGTTATAACAGACACCAAAATCCTCTACTTTTCGTCTAGTACAACGATATAGAATCTAAATTTCGTCAAAATTAACTTTGCACGGTATCGTGCACAAAAATCTCAATTTCGGAGATTATCCCGCACAAATACAAATTTTCAAGATTGTGCACGACATTGTGCAAATTTGCACGGTGCTGTGTAAACTGACCCGGCGCTGTATAAACTTGCACGGCGCCGAGCGCAATACCCAGAATCCGTAATTTATACTATTCCGGTCTAAGCCAGGAATACTCAACTTATCCTCCTAAGTGCTCTCAACTGAGTACTCCCAAGTACAATCAACTGCGTGCTTACAAATAAACTCAACGCGATCAACTAGGAGAGAATATTAAAGTGCTAGGAATTGAGTGTTGCCAGGGGCCGAATGTTGACAAGTAACTAGTTCCAGGAGTTAAGTTCCAGGAGCTATATAAAGTCTAAATTTTAGATACTATACACGACGCCGTGCGAATTACTACAGCGCCGTGCTAGTATGTATAAAATACTTACGGCTGGATGTTGTGCAGCATAAAAACTCCGAAATTGAGATTTTTGTGTACTCTTGTGCCCAGACTTTCACTTTTCACTAGCGCTGCTTGCGAGCGAGGCAAAGTTTGGTTTACGAGAGCAATTTTTGTGCACGGCGCCACGCAAACTTGATTTGACGAAATATAGATGCTATACTGCTCTCGTTCCCAGAATTTTTCGTCGCTCGCAAGCTCTCTCCTCAAAAGACTGAGCTTGCGAAGTCAGCTGAAGTGTGGTTTTCGAGCGCAATGCCATACAGCGAGGGATCGGTATGTATATCAATTAATTAGCGCCGCACCATAGCGCCGTTCAGTCACCTGCAGATACCAAATCCGGCTATAGTTTGTTGTATATAAACTAATTCAGACGAATGTCAAGATAGGGTTCTGTAGTGTAATTATATAAAATGTTCCCACTTGTAGAATACCACTTCAGGGTTCAGTGTTGACATCAGAAACCACTGAGCGAGTTTAAACGTTTCCTTGTCATAAGTTATAATTGCAAGGGTCTTAAGACCAGGTTTTAGAGTGTAATTGTATCTAACCTTCCTTTGCAGAAGATTGAGAAATGCGGCATCCAAAAATCCGAAAGCAAAGGAGAAATTGAAGTGCGCACAAGCTGCTGATATTGCAGAAGAGTTAGAAGATATACAGAACATTCTTAGCGTCATCGGTAAGCATGATGTTAAGCTGAAGCAATAGGCCGCGCAGATTCTCAGCAACAAACGGCTGCCCGATCATGATGGCTCGATCGGCGAAAAGAATATCAGTGTACAGCTAATGAAACCTCACGCGGTGTGTGCCCTCTTGGCACATCTACATCGTTCGTAGTTGCCACTCAGAGACAAGCCATCCATAGGTAATTCCGGATTTCAAAGATTCTTCTCGTGAAGCAGCATGCCGAGAGCACATTTTGAAGAATAGGATCTTCAAGTTGTTCGCACAGTACTTAAAGAGGTAAATAGCAACGGCAATGGTAGTCACAGCTCGGTGGGTTCGGACGACGGTCATAATGGTCTGCGGACACACGTTTCCTTTGGGCAGTGGAGGAAAGCAGGCATTGAAGATATGCTTGAGGAATAATGATCTACGACATAAAACGGCAGCGGATTATTTTCTTATTTCGCTTTCTAAGGTTCGCTTCTTTCAGGTGTAGGTTGAGGATAGAGGCTTCTTTTACGAATGGTGGTTTTTTTAGGTGTTGATATTAGCTTTTCGGTTGGACTTTCTGCCACCTGCACTTGGTGCTTTTAACTTAATAAATGAGCTGTATTTGCTTGCGCCATTAGAGAATACTGGGTGGCTTTTATGATTATTTTTTTGCGCAGATATGTACCATACGCCGACGTAAAGGCGTTGGTGGAGATAGTGAAGGCAATAGGGCATCGCCCAACGCGTCTTAAACTGCAATAAAGTTGAGATAATTGTTACATGGAACCGGTTAAAAACATCGTATTTATAGCTAGGGAACAAAAATCTGGAATGCTGGAGCAATGTCTGTTGAGGGCATATCTATGGACAATCCATCCCATGAGTACTTACTTCCCCGAAAAACAACGAAGGTCGCTGACCTCGATGGAATTACAGAAAACTCGTACTGTCCGGACCATGGTGCCGCTAGATGAGGAGTGGATTGTGAATGGAACACCAATATCCTTGTTGGTCGAAGATGAACTCCCGGTAGTTTCTCTTGGAGTGACATTATGACACTATGAACAGGCACTCTTGAGGATGCTCCGGACTGGCAACTTTCCCAAGCCAATAGGCGTTAACGCCAGGGATGACGAATCACGATTAGAGCGAGGACGATGAGAACCCCTACCCCTCCGTCTTCGCCGCTGCCCTTTCCCGTGTCCTCCTCCTCCTCTCCTCCGGCATCGTCATTCTTCCCCCTCCCCCGCTCTAGCTCAGCCTCTAACGATACCCCCAGTCCCTCGATGTTGTATCTGCGGTTAAGCATAGGTATACATGCATTTAAACGCTACTCCTGGAACAAAAAGAAAAAATAATACCGGAAGCAATGCAGGATAATCAATGCAGATATATTTACAATGCGTTAACTAAACGAGACAAGGTGGATTCATACTACCATCACTAACGAGTTGTTATGTTGGAAAGAAAGAATTTTCCAGCCAAAAGATACAAGAAACCCAATATTAAAATTGGAATATAACTCAAAAGTGGCACGACGTTTCAGAAGAGATCAGCCAATCGAACTAATGTCTAGGAAGGTCTATTGGCCAAATATGGAAGATGCTGTTGGACAATAGTGCAATAATTGAAATAATTGTTATCAAATACAGACACCTCAACATGTGTAGTACGGATTGTTACACATACACGGATTACCGAGCAAGCCATTAACTCATAAAACAACTGATCTTATTACTAATGTAGCATACTCATGAGGATAACATAATATTGTTGAGGTTGTAGATAGCATTACAACAATGGCACATTTCATACAATTCAGCAAGAGAGACTCACCACCAGTCCTGTAGACCTACATTGAAAACGTCTGGAAATATTATTATCTTCCAATTGATGTCATACCCAACAGAAATGGTACATTGATGGGATAACATTTTATGGACTTATACAATTCCTTCAGTATCAATGGATTTATGAGTACAACATTACAGCCTCATGCAGATGGAGAAACCACTTGAATAAACCAAGAGATTGAAGACTCTCTCACATCATACTGTAATTATCAACTGAAAATTTTAGTGTAGATGCTAACAATGGCAGAGTACATCAGCAAAATGTATGTTTGTCACTGGGAGCCTATGCGCATGAGGGAGTTGTCAGACGCGAATGTTAGAGTGGCCAAATCCCAGAGTTGACTGAACCAATGCAATGGCCCTCAGATGCAACTGGGAGCACCTGGGAATCAACAGCAAAAACTAAATTTCCTTGATTAAATTTATTTAGTTTATTGAACTAACAAAGTCGAAAAAATGAATTCAAGGATTCCCAGCAATACGGCATTGCTTCAACATTCCTGAGTGTTCATTGAGTGGTCACAATACTGTTTGCAAGCATCACGACCAGTGTACCCTCTTTTCTGAATGTGACAAAAAGCACATGACGAACATTTCACAGTTTCTTTGGCAATATCACAAAGTGTCTCTTGCCATACTCCTACGTCACTCAATTGGATTTCGCCTCGCATTGATAATAGTACTCGCTCTATACGTTTCATGTTGCATGTAGTTCTTAGTCTTAAAGACTGTGATGGCTTAATTTGACCGATGATAGTTACCATGCAGAAGTGGTTCATAATATTTACTTTGTTAATACAGGATCTATCCATACCTTGCAGTTGTTCCACCATCGTGGGAGAGTTATGCATCATTGCTATTATGATTTCATGCATCTGAGATCAGACTTCTGTGAACATTCAGTTTTATAACATTAACTGCTATTATGATACATCGACGAAACCTAGAATAAAACAGCATACAAAGGACAATCTAAACCCTATCAGTGACACCATTCCTAACCTCCAAGTGACATTGCAGCCTCTACAAATGTACTTCCATCTACTAATCCCGTATTCTCAATGCTTGTGATTTTGGTGATGTTGGTGATGTCAATGCTGTTGCAGTTGCTGTTGCTGTTGCTGCAGGGGATGGGATGGCTGCTGCTGGCGATGGCAGACCCGCCCATAGGCAGAACAGCTGAGTGTTGCATGCTAGCTTCAGTAGCAGCAACAAAGGTGCTGAGACGATTAAAGGAATTGTCTGGCTGCCCTGTCAGCTCCTCCGGGATGTAGTCAAGGAAGGTCTAATCAATGCAGCCCTGATCGTTGTGAGGTTGTACCAACGCTGCGTCTGTACCAGCTGAGTGGATCATCCGGTGAATCGTAGTGAAGATCCTGTCTGCCTTTTTGGTTTGAAGCTGTGGTTCGGAGGAACGAAAATCCGTGTCAAAACATTAATATTTAACTCTATATGCAACATTAACCATGGGATTCATGTTTCCCATATTGGACTTATGTTGTGCTACACCTCCTGGACCAAACTCTGGCGGGACCCTCAACTCGCCTGTTTTCCAGGCCAACAGAAGGTGGTGGATGGCGGTCGCTGTGAGCGCAATGAATTGTCAGTTACTTTTATCAAACAATGATCTATCTTTAATTCCCAGTTGTCATATGCTATAGATAGATGTGGGGTGAATACAATCCACAATTTCAGTGACTCCAAATCGAATCTTGCACTTCTAAATCGGTTGGCAAGACAACGATTAAACAAGCACAGAACTTGTAACTTGCTTCACTCTGCATTAGTGAGGCATGGAAATCTGTCCTTGCCCAATAGCCAGGCAACTATTTTCCAGATCTCGGTAGGCGACTTTGTTCGAAATCCCTAAATTGAGTAGATTGAAGTCTTGCAGTGGTATATCATTAGTGCACAGGACCAAGTAATCTTTGCAAGAGCCTGAGGAACAATATCAGTGATGAAAACAATCATTGGGAGGATTCGTTTGCCACTGAAATGTAGGCATGTGGATGGTCTGAGTTTCTCTGGGCGAGATTAATTCTGGCATTTTCCTCAGACCACAAACTATGAATCTCAGTGGTCTTCACCGCATTGGTGGGAAAGGAATTCGCAATCATGGCATCCATCAGCAAAAAATATTTCTGTCCGGGTGGAATGGCTCCGTAAGTGTGGACGCGCTCTGTCAGAGCCGCCAGAGACACCCCAGTGGCGGATTATTCCGCACCTGGCATCAATACCACGCGTCACGTTGCATATTGCCCACTACTCGCCGTTTCACCAGTTCGTATCGCTCTGTCAGTCTCCTATTTCAAACGAACACTCTGGCGTTTTGGGCAACTGTGACCATATGTCAGAATGGGTTAATTGGTACGTGCTTGCAACGGGATTGCAATGCGATGGGTGACTTTGCGAAAATCTCTCCTCACGTTCCTTCCACCTGCGTGCATAATGCAATTCTCTCTTTACTAATTATACGCATCATTCCAAGTCACCAGATCTATGTGGCTATTGACAATCCATCGCTCCTTTCGTCCATCTCCTATCTTACTACTAGTAGCTATCTCTGGAATGACGTGCGAGTAGACGACGATGTTTCCCATGCTGAAAACTTGGAAAGCGACAGCTGCTGGTGCGTTTCTCACTTGTACAAATTTCGAGACGGGATCCAAGTTACCTGAGTTTTCCGGTATTGTGGTGAGCTCCAGGGCTATCTAGTACTCAATGCAAGCTCCATCCTCGTTTTGAAGCTTCATTTTGAATAGTCGTTGCAGTTTCCACGGGAGACGCTCATTCAGCGCGCCATAACACCTCCCCGGGCGTTGCGTTACCCACACCCAGTCGTTCCGTCGATCCCCTCCGCTCCAGCTCTGGCTTCCTGTGCATCGACACATCTCAGATATGTGTTCACATTCTAAATCCTCAACTTGAACCTTAATACCATGGTAAATACAGAGCTCCATTGCATGCAGTTGTTCATCCAATATATATGTCTTGTTATGACGGATATACTGTATAAACTCCCCCATGCCGCTGTATATTGCCACGCGGTGCGTTGCGTGTTGCACAATGTCGAGTAATGCTCTGAAGTCTTTGATTATAGCGTCAGGATGCTTTCCATCACTGCGGTTTTGGGGTCCCATTAATTCGGGCTTCGCATATCACTGGGGGCTCAGGGGGGCAGCCAGATCAGCACCGGAACGGAGGACTTTGCAGGCAGCAGCTCTGGTCACCTGGTGCTTCGCGACGGCTTGGACATTGAGGTCTCCGATTTCGAAGCAGAGGATGCAACGCTGAAAGGTGATTCCATGTGGCAGGTAGTTGAGATTGTGATTGGAGGTATTCCAACCATCCTTGAGGTTCGTTTTTTGTGCTTGTTCATGTCTCTTGGCAGAATACTGTTGCAAGGCTCCGTATCGACGAACTTGTTTGGCCCAATGAGACATCAAGTGGATCTTTGGAAAGTGGAAGTGGGCTTCTAACTCCTTGGAAATATCCATCTCATGGCTAATATAATCCCACCAGGCATTCATATCGTGCTGCTTCTTGGACGGCGTCCAAGTTTCAGCATGTGTTTCCTTGTCTACCTAGTGCTTCTTCACGAGTTCCATTCTCAGGGCATTGGCTTTTGCCTTCGCCTTTTTGCCGGCTTGCCCGAGTACGAACACATCTTTGAAGGTGTGAAAGCGATGCAGGGAGTCCTCCATGTAGCTCAATGTTGCATCATCGTGAGATTCATATGGAGCATACATATAGGATTCTAACAATGCCCGTGTGCACTAAATTGCGTGATTAACTATGGGACGCTGAGCAGGGTTTCCACCTCGTAGAGAATGGGTTACAACTCCAAGCAGGTACCAGCTCACTTTCTTCATCTCCTTCCCATTGCATTGAAAAACTTCCTCATATGACTTATTTTTTGGTGTGAGGTCGTGGTAAGCAGCCACAAATAACCATATTATATTGTACTTGTTGAGCCGTCCGTGCGTCTTCATGAAGTGCAAAATCCACTTCTGGAGGTAGTCAAGTATGCTGATCTGCATTTTATTGAGGAGGTCGGGCTTAGAGAGATCGCACACAATACAGGGAATATGTCGAAACACGTTGAATCCGGGGTGAACATGGCGCGACAAGAGTTCCGCATTGGCTGCCTTGGTGTTGGCATCGCTGAGCGTTCTATACAGGTTGTGATCCTGCTGGGGGTGTTGCTTGTCAGAATGCACATAATCTCCAAGTTCTTTCCTTGGACACTCGCACCAAAAACAGACATGCCGCTTGTGATGATGTAGGTCGCTATACTCTGGACACTCTGCAAGCCATGCTGCTGAAACCTGTTTGCAATACCTGAAGTTGCCATCTGCACAGAGAACGTTGTAATACCTCCTCCCGGCGCTGAGATTATGTATAGAAGTGAGTGGCTGGAGTAGCCACCGGAGTACTTCATTTAGCATCTCTCGGGTTGTTTGGCACCGCTCATCCAGCCGCTTCTGAGGAAAATTGCGGTACTGGATTGGAATCGGAAGGAGAGCGACCATTACGATGCTGTGCATTGAGGGCGTCTGGCAGATCTTCTAACATAGATTGTCAATTGTCATATATACAGGCCACCCTGTCTTGTTGCCAGTACAATTTGAGAGATGTGTTCCGTCGGACATGAAGATCAAGGGAAACAGTGTATCCCCCACTCTGAGCGTTGACTAAGCGTCGAGTAGCACGTTGTTATCCTCGAGAATCTCTTCTTACCTGTGTCTCCCACCACCAGTCCACAGTGCGCATTTCGGTATAGACGCGTTTCGGGGGCGTATGGCTGTTAAAGCAACTTTGAGGGGTGAAAATGAGATGCTCGGCATAGGCTGGCTGCCGCATCAACCATCTCATGCTTTTGATGATGTCTCGACTCCAGTATTTGATAGGGCATTGGTGATTGTCATTGCATCTCATATTCATGAGAGTGTGTAGTTCCCACTCCCCGAGAGCCTGATCATCTGGCATGCTAGCCACGAGCTTCTGGACGCCATTCCCATTTTTGAAGCTTGGGAAACGCAGAGGGGTGTTTTCTTCCTGCAGCACGTTGTCATAGTCCGTCTTCATGCCCTTCTTCTTGATCCCACACTGGATATATTTGTACTCTTCACACATCGCAAATCGGTAGTACGGATTGTTTTGTATGTTCATCTCAAGGCAGCCCTGAGCGTCGCGTTCCCATGGCTCGGCAATGAAATTGATCAGCGGAGCGCTGGCGGCGCGGTATATTTCCTTCTGTGGCAGAGGTGGCGGTTGTTGAGACTCCGTGTCTGCGATGTTCTCAATGTAATCGAATTAGGGAAAAGCATCCAAGTCTTCGACTGAATCTTTGTCAGCGTTGAATTCACGACACTGAGTGGGTTCAATGCTTCGGGGTGCGCTGCGAATAGCCAGATGCTTCTGGCATGCAACTTGAACGTGTTCAGGATGGTGAAATTTGATATGTTTAAGTTACCAGCTGTCTGAGGTGAAATTTATTCGGCATGAAAATTTGCGGCAACAGAAAGGGGTCTTCTCTGGCATTGTCGACGACACGCGAGGAGGGGAGTATATACTGTAGAAATGGACAACAGTTGGGGCTGGGCCTGAGCAGCCTCATGTGTAAGCTCACGATACTTTCAGCTAACTTATTGAGCCTCAACACCATCACATGGAGGTTCCTTACACGCCAGGAGTTGCAAAAACGCTGCATGTGCGATGCACCATAATACTATGAATAAAATACAACCAATAAAATGAAACCAATTCAAAACCTATAAATAAAATAAACCTTGAGCGATCCAAAAACCTCGCGATGTGTGTAATAATCAATGCCTGAGATACATGGATTAGACAAAGGAAACGAACAAGACCAGAACCCGACCCTAAACAGAACGCATCAACCATCACCTCCTCTGCAACGCGAGGACTTGTTCACTCCTCGCCTACTGAGCCATATGGCCATACCTCAGAGAGAGACATCGGGGAGAGAGACATCAGGGAGAGGGACATCAGGGAGACGGACATCGGGGAGACTGTCACCACCTGCCAATTCAATCAGTAGCTGCTGATCCACATCCACATCGAAGGTGTTTCCGGCTGCCTCATCTTCTCGCAGAGTTGGCACCACCGGGCGAGGTTTTTGTGGCGTCACAAGCCCCAAATGCTCCAGCCCACTGATGGGATGAGTCTCCAGAGGTCATGGTCGTGGGCGAGTGTCCGGGGTTTCTGGCTGTGGGGCTGGCCCCGGAGGTTGTTGCTGTGGGATAAGCTCGCACATCTCCTGGCCTTGCTCAGGTAGCACGATTGGCTGACGGTCTACCATGGTATGTACATCGTCAGCCGATGTATTTACCATCTCTCCCTGACCAATTGTCCAAGGTTCTTTGCCATCATCCTCATCCATATCCTCCTCCTCATCCTCATCCTCCTCCTCCTCCTCCTCCTCCTCCTCCTCCTCCTCCTCCTCCTCCTCCTCATCTTTCTT